>Ga0307416_100000573_pt1 | contig 18855 bp, 21 predicted proteins | sample DK1Cmetagenome_2_FD_203821 | JGI IMG/M metagenome (GOLD analysis project Ga0307416, IMG submission 203821) | Maize rhizosphere microbial communities from greenhouse at UC Davis, California, United States - DK15-C-3 | ecosystem: Host-associated > Plants > Roots > Rhizosphere > Soil | place...
TGGATCGAGTACCGGCAATTCGTCAATGCACAATATGCCATGCCTTGCCTGCAATAGCTGACCTGCAGAATATGACTCGATATTGTAAAGCTCGACCCCCTTTTTGGCTATCTTGATTGCGTCTATTTGTCCAACCAGATCCTTGACTGAAATGTCTGGAGTTGACAGTATGTACTTGTACCTGTCTGCGCCGCTTACCCAGTCGATCTTGGTCTCAAGCTTGTTCGCTTGAATGATATCCTCGCATTCCGGCGAAACCACGAATTCCGGCTTTGTTCTCGAGATTTCAGTATCGGTCAAGAGCGCGACCAATTCATCTTCTGGAATTAATATAGGGATATCGCTTGTTATTGTACCCCTTACTATAGGAATTGGCGATAGGAGATTCTGCGCTATCGCCTCTGCAATCTTGGTCTTAGCTTGCCCTATCTGGCCAACAAGCAGCATATCGTGGCCCGACAGGATTGCTCTATTGATGGCAGGAACAACATCGTCGTTGTAGCCGATGATACCTGGGAATGGGTGTTCCCCTTTTTTCAGCTTGGCAATCAAGTTGCTTCGCATCTGCTCTTGAACATTGACATGTTTGTAGCATATATTGAGCAAATCTCCGAGCGTCCTAATTTGCTCGTAATCCTCGGGGACGCCTGACATTATTTCACTATACTTTGGTTTAGAAGTGTAAGAGCGGTGAACTGTTTCCTGTACTCTGGAATAGCTCATATCGAAGATGGACATTTCTTAGTCGTCGCAAATTTAAAGATTGTCAGAACACAATTCGGGGTTTTTGGTGGCCAGTTCTAGTATTTTTGATTCTCCTCTATGCTTGCTCTTATACCATTTAGACGGCTTGTCAGCCGGCAATTTTTGAACGTCAGACTGCTTCCTCTCATCAAAATTGTTTAGCCGCCAGGGGCCGCCCCCATAATCAGTCTATAATGCTTTGCAGGAATCAAAGCACGCCAATAATCCAAAATCTTGACCAAAAAAAAGCTTGGGAATTCAATATTGAAGATCTAAGGGCGCATGCAAATGGCAACATAGTAAATATTACAAAGTTTTTTTTTGGCCTGTTGCATCCAGTATGGTTTTTATTGCTGAATATTGTTTTGTGATTTTGGCTTGTCTGTATCCGAGTATAAACATATCCTCAGAATCGCCGGAAAGGACATTGAAGGCGGCAAGAAATTGATAGTTGCTCTTAGTGAAATTAAAGGTGTAGGCTATAATTTTGCTCAAGTGGTAATTCAGTCGCTCAACATTAACCCCAACATGCGTGTTGGTTTTTTGACTGAAAACGATATCCGCGAGATCGAGCAGGCGATCTCTAACCCTGCTAGGGTAGGGATCCCACAATGGTACCTCAATCGGAGGAAGAACATGGATGACGGCTCGAACAATCACTTGATAACTTCAGATCTTGGTTTTGCTGTTTCAAATGATATTGAGCGCGAAAAGCTCGTAATGAGTTGGCGTGGATATAGGCACATGTTTGGACTAAGAGTAAGGGGCCAGTGTACTAGAACTACTGGCAGAAGGGGTGGAGCAGTGGGAGTCAAGAAAGTCAAGGCGATGCCTGGAGCACCGCCAGCGGCACCAGCAGCAGTTGCAGCTACTGCTGCTGCTCCTGCGAGTGGCGGCGGCGGCACAACCAGTCCGGCCCCACCATCAAAGGAGCCAGCCAAGAAATAGACAGTGGTGCTAAATGGGAGATCCTCGTAAGGCAAAGAAAACCTTCCACAGGCCCAGGATGATCTGGACCACAGACCAGCTGAACGCCGAGCTTTATATCATGGGCTCTTATGGCCTTAGGAACAAGCGCGAGCTTTGGAGGGCCGAGACGGAGGTCGCAAGGATCAGGAACCAAGCCCGAGCTCTTTTGGCACTTTCTGCCGAACTGAGGGCAGAAAAGGAAAGGAGACTGCTGAACTTTTTGAACAGGTTGGGTCTCGCAAGAGAGGGCGCGACACTTGATGACATACTGAACCTAAAAATCGAAGACCTACTAGAGCGGCGTCTTCAGACAATAGTCATGAGAAAGACTGGCACCAGTTCACCTTACCAAGCAAGGCAGGTAGTGAGCCATGGCCATGTTTCTATAGGCAACCGCAAGGTGAACATACCAGGCTACATAGTGAAGGCGGAAGAGGAACACCAGATAATGATCCATATCGAAGTCCCCGGCGCTGCTGCAGTGCAGCCGGCGTCGGCATCATAGGCTGCCAACAATACAGGACAATATATCTCTGTATCACTTCTGCACCCGATACCTTATCTAAAGGAATGGAAATACTACCCTACAGTGGGAAGTCATTCTGTTTCCAAAGAGAGGATCATCAAATGGCACTTGTGAAGCATATATTCAAACACACTAGCCGCACAATGTGTGGTCAAAAGTTGGTAACTGTAGGGCATCGACAGACATTTGCAAAAAAGACAAGAAAAATCTGACGGATCTAGATAGTAATTATTTTCCATATTTTATCAAACTGGAAACTGCGAGTGCCAGCTAAAAAACGACGGTTTGGCTTCTATGCTTCAGTAAGTAGCGGAAGAAGAGGCATGTAAGCTTGGGCTAAGATCACCAAGAATATAGCGAAAAACATTACTAAAGGAGTCTGAAATCTAAAAGCAATTTGACGATATTCAGGTGATATATGCAGTGAATTTGGTAAACTCGCTATTACAAGAGATAAAGATTTGAAGAAGTATTTCAAGAGTGAATATTTGAAGAAAAAGGAAAAAGGGAAGTATAGGTGATTTTCTTACTGCTGATGCTCGCCTGCTGATGTCCGGAGGCTGCTGCTGCTGCTGCTTGAGTATGATCCAATTGGGACGTCGGGGAAGCTATCGCTCATCCTTTGCTCTGCAACTGCGCCGGCCTCTGCAAGTATCCTGTCCACTTCTTCACCACTCGCGTCGAAGGCGAATGAGGTCTGACCCAGAGATCCTGCACTCATCATGATGTCGCTGAACACGCCATTGATTTCTCCAAGTTCTCTGTCTACTTCTGGCATTACGCCTCCAATTCCTGTCCTCACTTTTGTCAGTGCGCCCATCGCGGGGCCAATTGCCACCATAACATCTCCAAGATCGATAGTGGATTCCAACCTGAGCTGTATCTGTTCCAGCGCGATCTTGAACTGTGAGATCATCTTGGTGGTCTTTCTCACTTGGGCGATCTCGTTTGAGATCATCTTGCCCTGTTGAGTATCATGTTTTTGAAGAGCATAAACAGTTTGGTTGAAAAGAGATCTTTCTTTGCCTCGTAGTTTCTCCAGAATCGTCTCTAGCTTTTGGTTCTGTGCCTGAATCTTCTTCTTGGCAAGCTCGATTCTCGGTTTAAGTGGTTGTCCTTGGCCGACGTTCTGCTTTATCATCTCAGACATTGTTGGTTTATTGTCCTTTATCCAATTGCTGCTGAAGCTTGTCATAGCAACTAGCCGGCGATAATAGCGTTAAATAGAAACGTCATAATTGAATAACCATCTGGTTATATTTTGTAGACATGTTTAGCTGCCGACGCAACTAGGCTGGAAAAGCTATTAAATGCAATGATACACGCTACACTAGCATTATGGGAAGGACAAAGGTGACAAAGAGCGAGAATAGTTCTCAAGAAGAGGGACTTCCTAAATGGGCAGAAGACGAGATAAGATCTGCCCAGTTTGGCCAGCCCGAAGTAATAACAAGGACCGGCTACTTCCTTGACATTTACGAAAGTGATTACAAGGTAGATATCCAGGTCTACGAGCAGATGCCTGATGGCAGAACAATCGTTGAGGGCCTTGATGTGCCCCAATCAATGAAGGTATCGGATTTTATGAAGGGCTTTGTATATGAGTACAAGATCAAAGTGTTCATGGCAAGCTTGAGTGCCAAAGTAGTCGAGCTCCTTAAGACAAAGTTTGGCCTTGACATGAAGGCAATATATCGTTTTGAGTTGCAGGAGCTGCAACTAATGGATGTCGAATCTGACCTACCTGCTGCGTCGTCATTATCCTCCTCCTCTCCGGGAGAGGAGGAGGATAATGACGACGCATAATCATTGCAGGCGCTGGCGCTATACATATCGATCCCACTTGGTTCCACTGCAGGCTTGTAGCAACTTCAATTTTGTTTGGTAAATGAGATAATTTTTCTTACTATACCTTTGATAGAAGAATGAATAAAATATGCAAACCTTGTTTTGCAAATACAAAGCAACTTGCATTATAATGCCATAGGAAGCGTCTGTGATAACTGTTATCTTGCAAGGAAAACCTCATGTGTTCTTTCTTTAGGGCTAGCTCACCCTATTGTGTAGTGCTGCTACCATCATTCTCCGGCTTTTTATCTTCAGTTCCTGTAACTGGCTGACGGATGTTTGGAGCCGAAACCCTGTGTACAGTGATCTTCATGAGAGCAATCCATGTAATGACGAGTGGCACGTGATAAGTAGCTATCCTCCACGCAATTATAACATTCAATTGCGAGTCTGTGACCACATCCTCAAGGTTTGGTATGCCACTCAGATTCGCAAGGTATGCCCAAATGCCAAGTTCGGCAAGCCCCGAGCCACCTATCGTTATGGGTAGGTTTGCCAATGCCGTTGACGCTGACGTAGCCATTAATGATTCAAATAAACCGATCCGGGGTTCGACTGCATTGGCAAGTACCATGAATGACACGCCCTGAAAGATAAATGCAATAACGGTTATTGCTATTCCAACTGCAAATGTGCCGATAGATTTTTTGGAGTTGAAAATTTCCCGGCTCATATTGCACAGGTCTGCAATAGCTATGTTAGATGTATTGATCAGGTTCTCGGCCTTTTTTTTTGACAGGAACTTTTCCACTATTTTCTGAGAAAATGATGGGAGGCGAAGAGTTCGTTTGGCAGAAAAGAGGATAAGTGCCAACCAGACGGCTAAGGTTGGGATCGTTACCAGAATTACGGCCAATCCAATCACGCTTCCGCCCCGATAAAGGGCCAGCGCGCCAGCTATAAATGCCAGCACCGCCCCTACAAATACATCCGCAATTATCTCCATGGTCGTTACCCATGCGGCCTTGCCTGGCGGAACGCCATATCTTGAAAGCCATGCTATCCTGACTAATTCTCCGCCTACATAAGACGGTGTGGTCTGGGTAACGAATTCACCGGCCAGCCTAGCAGCTACAGTCTTGCCTGTAGACGCAACGTCGTAACCAAGAAAATGCCTGATGAAATACTTGAATCGCAGTGCCTGCAACAACATTTTGGTGATCGCTGCACCTGCTGCGGCTAAAAATGGTACAAGTCCTACAGCAAGAATATCCTGGGGGGAGACATTAGCAGTAACGATCAGGATAATGAACGGTACCACGCTTGCAGGAATGGCAACAAGTCGCCAGTTCAACTACATTAACTCTGCCTTTGGTACAACACAGTACTATAAGAAGGAATGTATATTCATCGATCCGTTTGAACCAATTTTAATACAAACCGGATCTGGATGTCTATAAAGTAGATAGAGGATTAGATAGATGGAAGGATTACATACATACCTGTACACAGCAAAAATAGTAGTCAGTCGGTCAATCATCAGCAAGAAGTCATCAGCAGCCATGATCGTTGTTGCTGTTATTCCTATTTCAGAAGCTATTAACCAGATTGTTAATGTATTATACTATGGCAAGTGCTGCTTTTGTATTGTACTAACAGAGAGATAAGAACAAGTAAGATAAGATGAAAAAAGAGTTAGGCAAGCAAAAACAATTCTAATTGCTTACACTATCATCTTTGTTATTATTCCAGCAGTGGTGCTGGTATTGTAGTTGTCTGTTTAAATTTTTCAGCTATGCTCATTTGTTGATGTCGCTGCTGACCTTCCAGCATATCTTCAATTAACGGTGACTGCGACGTCATGATGTATTATCGCTCTAAGTACTATAGATGCCTGCTGCTGCCAGATGCTATATTACATACTCGCTCTCACTGTATAAAAAGTAGATATACGCCAGTACCATGTTTCCCTGATGGCAATGAAGGCGATATTCATAACAGGTACTGCGGGATCTGGGAAATCGCTCCTTACCTCTAGATTACTCCAGTGGTATAGGGATAATAGCGCTTACCCCGTTACGCTTAACCTTGACCCTGGCGCAGTGAACCTGCCTTATGAGCCAGATGTAGATGTCCGCAATTACGTCGACATTACCACTTTGATGGAGAGCTATGGGCTTGGCCCCAACGGCTCACTTATAATGGCAAGTGACATGATTGCAACAAAGTTGGACGAGATCCAGAAGGAGGTGGATGAGCTGAATCCGGACTACCTGATAGTGGACACTCCTGGCCAGATAGAGCTCTTCGCGTTCCGAGCAAGTGGTCCATATTTTGCTATGAACCTCCATGCGGACGACAAGGCTACGATATTTGCCTTAGATGGGATGTTAGTGTCGTCCCCGATCAACTTTGTATCTATATCGCTCCTTGCGTTATCTGTCAAACTGCGGTTGAAAATGGCTCAGATAAATGTGCTTACAAAGAGCGATCTTGTAATAGACAAGTTAAAAAATATCATGGAGTGGGCGAGCTCAAGTATGGCACTTGAACATATTCTCAACAGCGAAAAAGATGCCGAGTATTCTCTCTTGACTAAAGATCTAGCGCGTAGCATAAGCAAAGGTGGCTTCGCCCAGAGCTTCATAGCTGTTTCCAGCATCACGATGAGTGGCATGGTCAACCTAGCTGCCGCCCTTGCTCGAACCCTAAATCAAGGGGAGGACAGTTAGGTGACTATGAAATCGTGTAGCGCGGCCGCCCCATGCTCAACTGCAAACCTAGGGCCAGGATACGATGTGTTTGGTCTTGCACTTGATGCGTTTGAAGACAAAGTCAAGGTAAGCAGAGCGTCGTCTGACGGCGAAGGAAGAATATCTATCAAGAATAGCGATCAAGCGATTCCATCAACGCCAGAATCAAACTCTGCCGGCCTTGTAGCAAAAAAGATGATGCAGGATTTTGGGATCAGTGATAACATAGAGATCGAGGTTACAAAAGGTGTGCCGTCTGGGTATGGTGTTGGCAGTAGTGCTGCTTCAGCAGCAGCCGCTGCCATGGCATTTAACACACTTTATGACTTAAAGATTGACAAGAACAGGCTTGTAGAATATGCCGCAGAAGGCGAGGTCGCAAGCGCTGGCACAAAGCACTATGATAACGTCTCTGCTTCTTTGCTGGGGAGCTTTGTGGTATGCCGTATTGCCAGCGACAGGCTGCAGTTCACAAGGCTAGAGCCACCTAAGGATCTCGTCCTTGTTATTGCAGTTCCATGGCTAGAAGTGCCAAAGAAAAAGACAGAGGTGGCAAGGAGTGTTCTTCCAAAAGTGGTGCCGCTAAAAGACGTTGTTCACAATATTTCGGGCGCAGCCACAATAGTTGCAGGCTTTGCGCTAAAGGATGTGGAAACAATAACAAAAGGAATAGACGATGCCATCATCGAGCCAGCAAGAAAGCATTTGATACCCGGCTACGATAGCGTCAAGCAGAACGCTATTTCTGCAGGCGCGCTTGCAGTCACAATAAGCGGTGCTGGGCCTTCCATGATAGCATTTCTGAAAACAAGCAAAAATGCAAAGACGGTTGCTGCCGCCATGGTCAAAGGGTTCAAAGAGACAGGCATAGAGAGCAGGACGTTTGTTTGCGGGGCTAGCAAGGGTGCCCGACTTTTGGCATAGTAGATTCTACTTTTTGCTCTTGTTGAGGAAAGCGGACATCATTTTCTGTCTGTCTTCGTGAGCAAAGCAGAGCGCCCAACCATAGATCTCAAGCCTAAGTCCTGTCTCTAGATCCGTATCCATTCCCCTGTTTATCAGCTTCTTGCTAACCTTGACTGCGACGAAACTGTTCTTCGCTATCTCCTTTGCAAGTGCGATGCACTCGTCCATCAGCTTTTTATTTAGTATCTTGGCTATTTCACTCGCCCTTTCCTTTTCCTTTACCGCGTCACCTTTGAGTGCTTCTGGTGGAAGTTTATCGTCAGATCCTAGGCTGATTACCTTGTTAACAAGCCCTATGGGATATGCCTCATCTGCCGTTATCATTTTGCCCGTGAATATTAGCTCCTTTGCCTTCGCCGGACCTACAAGCCGCGTCAGGCGTTGTGTTCCACCCCATCCTGGAGGTATGCCTATTGTCACTTCGGGCTGCCCCATCTTGGCATTGCTTGAAGCGATCCTGATATCGCAGGCCATTGCAAGCTCGCAGCCGCCGCCAAGTGCAAAGCCGTTTACTGCAGCAATTACTGGTTTTTCCAGCCGGTCTATTCTGTTTATTACGTCTTGAGCGGAAGTGGCGTACCTTTCTGCCTGCATCGGATCGATGTTGACCATGTAGGAAATGTCTGCACCTGCACAGAATGAGCGCTCACCAGCGCCAGTAATAACTACTGCTTTAATGCTGTCGTCAGCTGCAAGAATATCAAGCATCTTTGAAAGCTCTGATATAACGTCCACATTCATGGCGTTGAGTGCCTCTGGTCTATTTATCCTTAGAATTGCAATGTCACCCTGTGGTTCAAGCTGAATGTACTTCATGGTAGACATATTGTGAGAGTAGGCAGCATTCCTTTTCAATAAAATCTTATTGGTCTTGACTAGCAAGCTATGGTTAAAAACCAGGTTAGAGATTATTGCCATAATGGTCAGGCTTCACCGCTCAAACGCTGACAGCATGAAGGACACAGATGTCGTTGTAATAGGCGTCCCTGATGAATCCAATTCGCACGCCAAGCGTAAGGGAACAAGCAGGGCACCTGACGTATTGAGAATAGCCTCAAATGAATCTGAATTTTTTGAACGTGGCGGGAAGCTGATCTCTACTTGCCCAATGCGTGGAACTTTTGATCAAAAGTGGATATTTGATGCCGGTAACATACCAAACAAGCAGAAGCTGCGCGACATGGTGACTGACATTACTTCACGTGGCAAGCTGCCGATTATGATTGGTGGAGATCACTCTTTAACTACTGAAACGATACAGGCGGTGTCTAATGTAATTGGGAAAAAACTATCACTTTTGTACTTTGATGCCCATCCCGATTTTGTTTCCTCTACTAGGAATTATTATGGCTCCGTGCTTACGGACTCGGCACAATCGCTCAACTTTAGAAAAAGCATGCTGGTAGGTACAAGAGCTGCTGAGCCAGAAGAGCTTGAAAATGCAAGAAAGGCAGGCTTGAGGATCGTAAACCCACTTGAGATCGTGGAGATAGGAGTAAAAAGGGTGGCGCAAATGATAAGAGCGCGAACAAGTGGGTCCAAGGTGTACATTTCAGTAGACCTCGACTGCATAGATCCAGCATTTGCACCAGGCGTATCAGTTCCTTCGCCGGGAGGTTTGTCATCAATAGATCTCATCTACCTCCTCAACAAGACAGTCAGTGCCGGGAATGTCGTGGCTATCGACATCGTAGAACTTGCTCCAGATTATGACATCAATGGTATTACTGCAATGCTTGCTGCCAGAATAATGTCCGAATGCATCGCCTCAGTCTAGCGTTTGCCCACCTTTTCAGTTCAGTCCTTATCCTCAATGGCTTGACTTGGCCATCAACGAGGGAGTAGTTGTTTGCCTTGAGCTCTGACATGTTTTCCCTCTTAGGTTGTATATGTGCATCTATGGAATGTTCCGTTATCACCTTCCACACCATAGATCCATGAACATAGTCATAATCACCATCACAGCAGATATTGCCCAGCCAGTATTCAAAGCGAAAGATACAGCCTTTTTACAGGCGGTGCGTATTGGGGTGTTTTTCTATGAAGGACGATGGTGCAGGAATTGGCTGTTAGCACAATTTTAGTGCTTTTTCAGTATAGCTTACGATGCAGAACAACAGGTCCGGATCGCATGGACGGTTCTACTCTGAAGGAGAGTTATTTACAATTAGTTATGCAATTTGATCGTAATCTCTTCTCCCATTCCTATTGGCACAGTTACTGACTGGATGTTGGGCTTGCCGTGCACATGGCGCGCATACTTTCTCATAGCAGGTCGGAAATGATCAGGATAAAACATATTATCTGTCGCAATTATCCCTCCAATTCTTACCATTGGTAGGACGAGGTCGAAGTATCTTATGATGTTCTCTTTATCTGCATCAAGGAAGACAAAATCAAACTTTCCTTTGAGCTTATGCAGCAGGTCAAGTGCAAGGCCTTGTTTTATCTCTATCATCTTATCAAGACCAGCCTCTTTGAAATTTTTCAATGCTCGCTCTACTTTTTGTGGGTTCATTTCTATCGTTATTACTCTCGTGCGGTGGTTCTTGCCCACTGCGTCTGCGAACCACAGTGTGGAAAATCCCGCTGATGTACCCACTTCTAATATGCGTCTTGCTTTGATTGCCTTGAGAAGTACTGAAAAGAACATGCCAGTATCGGCTGTGATGGCTAGCATCTCTTGATCAGGTGCAACTTTTACTCTGCCGCTTCTTTCCCGGTTTGATTGCCTATTAAGCCGGGATATTACACTGAGAACCTTGCCGTCCACGCCTGCAATAGTGCATACACAGGATATTATTACTTTCAACTGTTCTTCTGCTTCAAAAGTGACAAAATGTTTACTTTATCCGCCTTGTAATTTATCCTCGTTACCGATTCTCGCTGTCTAAGCAGTTGGTCTTTGCGGGTCTTCCAGCCTTCAATTGCAATCTTATAGTCATCCGATAGTAAAGGACTCCCGGACAAGGTAAATAACAACGCGATGGCCGGCTTTTAATTGTTGCAGGAATCAATCAAACTACTACTAACTTTTTTATTGTCTGCGGTCAAGAGAAAGTGCAATGGAATTTGTCAACCTTGAGGAGCCCGATGTAAGCAAACCAATAATGATTGCCGCCATGCAAGACATGGGAAACGTCGGCAGTATCGCCATCGATTTTATTAATAAGAGCCTCAATAGCCGGTTGTTTCGGCATGTCTTGCCGCCTTATCCAAATTATGTTGTTGATAAAGGAGGCCATATTGACTTTCATCAGGAAAGGTGGGAATACCGTTACATCAAGAGCATCATCGTTTTTGGTGGTGGCGTTGGGCAGCCTCAAACCAACTATGAGCTTTATGAATTGTGCCAAGATGTCATCAATATTGCCAAGTTGTATTCCGTGCAACTAATTTATACTCTGGGCGCATTCCACACAGACCGAAACTTTGGCAAGAACCCAATGACACTTGTCACAACGACCTCACAAGAGCTAACAGACCAAATAGTAAAAATAGGTCACAACACCACTCCGGGCTCGTCGCTGATAACAGGTTTTAATGGCTTGATGCTGGGCTTTGCGAAAAGAAACAACATTCAGGGCATTGGGTTGTTTGCAGAGATCGAGGACCCCCAGATGCTGCAATACAGATCAGCAAAGAGCCTGCTAGTTTCGCTTGAAAAGCTGACATACCAGAGGTTCAAAGGGCTAGAGGAGCTGGACGAAATGGCTGGCGCAATTGAGCGAGAGCTCGACAGGATGAAAAGGATGGGCGACGACTCTTTATATCATCCCTAATAAGTTGATCTTTGGGGCTTAGTCAAGCCTATCCAGCTTCTACATATTGTTAGAACAATATTATTTTCGATTTGCAAGGTTATTTCTCATTAGCGTGCAGCGCATCAACCTTCTTTATCTTCCTCCCCTACCTGCACCTTTGCGTCTGAGTGACCGACCGCCTTGAATTGTCTTTTGTATGCAGCCACCATCTCGTCAATGGTCGTGGCATCTTCTGGCTTTTTGTCGTCCCTTATCTTGCCTGTGAATTTTGGAAAGCGTAGAGCAAGACCATAGCCAGGCCTTATTGTGTTCTTGGCGGCCGTATGCGATGGACTCAGAGTGATCTCGGAGGCAATGACTTCAATGACGATCTTAGGCTCAAACCAGATGTCCATTTCCATGCCGGTATCGACCCTTGCATGCCGCTGGCTTACTATATGCTTCTCGAGCTCTTGGTAGAATTGCTCAATGTGCACGTCAGTAAAGCCAGTCCCTACCTTAGTCACGCTGCGGAACATGTCAGTGTTATGATCATAAGCCGCTAACAGTAACGCTCCATATTTGCCTGCGCGCCTTCCACGGCCATGCAGTGCTCCAACGATGACAAGATCAAGTGTATCCACAAGATCGCTTGTGTATTCACGTTTGAGCTTGACCCATGCATATTCTCTTGCACCCGCGCGGTATGTGCTTGAGAGATGCTTTATCATGACGCCCTCGCAGCCATTCTCAATTGCAGCAGCCATGAACCTGTCTATCTCATGAGACTCAGTAGCAATAGTCTGCTTGATCAAACTTAACTTATTATTTTGGATCCTATCAATTATTTTCTTCAGCAGCTTTCTCCTTTCCGTATATGACATTTCTGTCTTGCTCTTGCCGTCGAAGTAGAGTACATCAAAAAAGTTCATGACAACTGGATAGCTCTCCATTGCCTCCTCTACGCCATATTTCCGTCGCCTGTGCATCAGTTCCTGAAAGGGAAGGTATTCTTCTGTCTCGACGTTTATAGCCACAACTTCACCCTCCAGTATCACTTCTGATTTTATGGACTTCAATGCGTTGGCAACATCTGGATAATGGCTCGTAATCTTTTCTAGCCTCCTTGAAAACAATTCTACTCTATCCTTGCCCTTGTGCACTTGTACGCGCTCACCATCCAATTTATATTCTACCGCTGCCCTGCTCCCCATGCGCTCAAGTGCTTCTTCTGCTGTCCTGATGCGCTCTGCAAGCATCGGCCTGATAGGCTTGAAGAGTGTTATCTTGATCGATCTGACTGCTTCGACCCCCTTAGTTGCAAGCAATCTTGCCACTGTGCCAAGGTCGCTTGAGACATTATAGGCATTTTCGAGCACCTGCCTGTTTGCCTTGTCACCAGTGAATGCGATTGCAAGAGCATCAAGCACAGTGTAATCAGCAATGCCGAGCCGTAGCTGTCCCATGACGAACTTGATTATGTAGCATCCCTCTTCAGCCATTGCGTCATTCAGCAAACTGCTTATTAGATGCAGCTTGATCTCCTGTGAGCCAACACCAGTTGTCCGTGCAACTTTGTCAAAAGTAGAATATACGCGCTCGACTGTCATAGGCTCTGAAAACAGAGTAGATTGACTCTTTGACTTCATGGCTTCCAGAGTCGCCTCTCCAAGGTCGCCTGTCTTTTGGTATATTCGCCCTATTTCCGATACGTCTTTACCAGACGAGCTTGCAATTGCCCTGAGGACCATTTTTTCTGCCACCCCCATCTCTATTCCCTCATAGTCGGGGTAAAGTTTGCCCTGAATTAGATAAGTCACCTTGTCGATAATGTCGGCGGGTGTCTTTTTGAGAAGGGTAACAAGGTATTCGGTAAGCGCTATTCTGCTAGAGGTTTGTTCCATCTGCTCAAATGTCTCTACTAAGGAATTGAAATCCAAAGCGCTTCGACTCTGTACGCTTTGAATGAATATTAATCTATGATATGCTTTAAGGTGAGGAGCATGGCGGAAGATGAGGAGAGCCTAGATGATCAGCAATGATCCTATAGTGAGCAGGTCAAGCATACAAGATCTTGGTTGGAGATCATGCCCCAGTTCTACAAGACCAAGACACGATAGAGCAGAGCGACAACTGCAGATGAAGTTTTCAGAAGAAGAATTAAAGATTGTCAAGTAGCAGCAGAGCCAGATACTTCGACAAGGACAAGATCTTCTGCAAAGCAATGAGGTATCAGAACAGATGTACAGCAATTGATGAAGCAGCTGCCACTCATTGAGAGAATGCAGTGAAAGCTGAAGCAGGCAAGATCATGAAGTTTATTGCAGGGCTAGCTAACATTATTAAGGGCGGCAAGCAGGTAAGTAAAATAATGGGAGGCAACAAGAAAAAGCAAGCTGGTGCTTCGGACAAAAATGCCCAAACAGGGCAGGGACAAGCCGAGATCAAGTCGGCTGCAGAGAAGAAGGCAGGCTCCAAGCCTCAGCAGAAGCAAAAACTTGCTGTGACAATTGAGGAACCCCAAGGCATGAAGGCAATCCAAGGCATGAAGGCTATAACAACACAAGGCGTGGCAAGGAATATTGGTGTCAAGGTTTCAGTCGCCAACGCTTTCATCAAGTCACTGGAAGCAAAGGGTATCGTTAAGGCCGAAGGCGGCTATAGTGGCCATAGAGTCTATCACTTGATCAAACGCTAGCTTCTTTAACTATCATTACGTCCCCGGGCCGGCTTGACTCAATAATCTCAAGATTAGAGGTGACTATACCCAGTGAATTCATCGGCTGGACTTTAGCATCCTGCACGAAAACACAAATGGAGCTATTTGAAGTAAGGTAAGCGATATCACCCCGGTGAAATTCTGTTCTATATTTTTCGGGTCCGATCATAAGCCCAGTTTCAATATATACGAATTTGTCCACATATTTGTGCACTCTGTCTCGCAGCGGAAGGCTTTTTAGTATGGTTCTGATAGTTAAAGGGGCAAGGTGACGCACAAGCTCGGCCGATGCAGAGCCTTTGTCTTGTATTTCGATTGCAATCTTTAATCTAGATACTGACCCAGCGCTTCCTGGCCGCATCATTGCTGCAAATAGGCGTAGAATGTAATGAAAATGTTTCGTATATTTTTAAAAATAGATGATGAATGCTATTAATTGCAAGGTCATGATAAAAGAGCCAAATAATACAGAGCGTAGGAAGCTGGCCTAGTCAGATAGAAAGGGCAATACCAAAGCAAATGGCGGGTATAGTGAAAGAATCCTGACAGCACCAAGACGTATAGTGAAAATATAAATATAAGATGCCTATTATCTTAGTTAGATAATATAGCTCCAGTGTAACTTTTGAAGATTTACGGCAAAACATTTAATTAGATATCCATTATCTTTTGGGTTATTCTTGGTAGTCAAACATTCTTCCAAAAGACATGCCGCACCCAAAAAACCTGCTACTGCCAAAACGACCAAGAAGAGTAGTGCTGCCAACAGAAAAGTTGGCGTAAATGAAAAGCAGGAAGAAGAGCAAGGCGGCACCACCAAGAAATCGTCGCGCAGTGCAGACGAGGTAGTTATTTATGCGGAATCTGAATATGAGCTGAAAGAGATCGAGGCTCAGAACAACAAGGTGCTGATTGGTCCTGCTTGGCTTACAAGGTTTGAGAGAGCAAGGATAACAGGTGCAAGGTCACTTCAGCTGTCACTTGGCGCACCTCCGCTTGTCAAGGTGCCTGATCATGCTACTAGCTCGATTGCGGTTGCAATTGAGGAAATAGCGCAGAAAGCACTCCCAATTTCAATAAGACGCATACTGCCAACCGGTATATATCAAGATATTTCTATAGAGTGGTTGAAGTAGCCAGATCAAAATTTAGATTTCTTTTAGCCTAGTTTCGTCAAAGATATCAGAGCCGTACCAGCGATAACGAAAGTAGTCAAGGCACCACTCGTGGAAGATGGGGTCGCGGCTGACAAACATCATGTTCATGTCAGTCTCCCCCTTTTGTGTTGGGAAAAGTACTGAGGCCTGTTTTTCGTTCAGTATCACTGCAACCTGCACGCTTTCTACCATTCTTCTTTCTATTGCCCCTTTGCTCAAGAGTTCATTGTGACCAAGCTTTTTCGAAAGTTCCTTTCTGCCTTTTGGGATGATGACATTCTCTGGAAAGACGTAACTATATTTTACGGCCTTTTCCTTTATCCTAGTCACCGCTGGCTCGATCAGGTCTATTGGCACTTGCGGCACAATTTCGTAGATGTATTGGTCAGCCTGCCGATAAATATCCTTCCAACGCTCAAGTATCGCAACAATGCCCTTGATGAACTCGCACTTGTCAAGTGCCCCCAGTCTCATGATAAATTTGATTGGGAGCTCACCCAAGACATGCTCGGAAAAATACTCTTTGTACTTTGAGAGATAGTTGAACGTCGGGATCTGCTTGATTATAGTATTGCCAAAAGTGGTAAGCGAAAATATGCCCTCAGGATCTTTCTCAATTAAGCCTGCGTCCTGCAAGCGACTGACATTGCGATGGACCTCCTGCATGGTGATATCAAGATCCTTGGCAAGTTGCGATATCTTGGCGCTTTTATTATTGAGCTGGAATATTATTGCTAGTCTCTGCTCACTTGCAAGCTCGAAGAAAGTCTTCTCGGTATTGGCAAATGTTGCTAGGACGTCGTCGGAGGCATCAGGCATGGTATTGCATGAAACTGACCAATGTTTTAAACATTACATGTGCACATTAGTAATTAGAGGTATGTCCTTCTTCTGAATGCGTACGGTTTGCCCTGTGCATGGTTATTATGCCCAGTACAATAAAGCCCACGCCAATTGCCAAGATGAGGTAGGCAGCCAAAAGTATCCTAGCCCATACAGCGTTCATAGTCGCTGCCCAAATGAACAAAAGCGCCAAAAACACTAGCGCGATGCCTGTGATGGTTTCGCCGTTGATCCATTGTTTTCCTCCGCCTCCCGTCATATATATCTCTAATATAGCATTCCTGCAGCATTATTAAATTCTTCAATCATCATTTAGATAGAAAAATTTCTAAGGCTAGTGTTCACGAACCAAAGTACCTCTGCACTGTTCGCAAATCTGCTCATCAATGTTTGACTCAATGCTGTGGTGAACGTCACATATAATGAGTGTATACCGCATATAGTTGCACAGACCCACGAACTTGGCAAGTGTGCTTGGGGTGTAAGCTTTATTTGTAGAGAGATCCTTGGCAATGTCATCTATCATACGCATGACTTCTCTAACTGATTCGAGCTTTGAAATGAGATCTATATCTCCTCTTGTTCCCCTCACGTAGTTGCTAACTGCCGCCTGTGTAATGCCAAGATCCTTGGCAACATCTTCTTCCTTGAGGGAATATTCTCCAATAAGCTTCTTTGCAAGAATAGCCCTGACGGCTGGAATGAGTGATTTTGCTTCTATCTCTGAAGGGAGCAGCATTTAGAGGATACAAATGAAAGTTGTTTTTTATTATTTAAAGGTTCTTAATAGATTCTTTTCTTTATATTTGGTAAAAATCTAGGATAAGAAGATGAAGGCAGTCTTTGTAAAAGGACACAACGCAGTTTCTGTCGATGATGTCAAGGTACCAGACTTGAGTAGCGCAGGTGACGTTCTTGTTAAGATGCGCTCCTGCGGGCTGTGCGGGTCGGATCTGGAAAAGATCTATGGCGAATATAGCATGACCTCTGGCAGGCTTGGTCATGAGCCTGCCGGTGAGGTCGTAGCAATCGGCAAATCTGTAAAAGGCTTCGCGGGTGGAGACCGTGTCTTTATCCATCACCATGTCCCATGCTATTCTTGTCATTACTGCCTTCATGGTGACTATACGATGTGCCCTATGTACCAGATGAGCAACATCAGCCCATGTGGTCTGGCAGAGCATTTCTTAGTGCCAGAGTGGAACTTGTCAAGAGGCGGCTTGATAAAGCTGCCAGACAATGTATCGTTTGATGAAGCATCACTTGTTGAGCCGCTTGCATGCTGCATCAGGGCATGGAAGAAGTGCAGCTTCCAAAGCGGAGACGACGTCGTGATACTTGGAGCGGGTCCAACCGGATTGATGCACGTTCTCTTGGCTTTGACATTTGGGGCAGGCAAGATATTTGTCATTGATATCAATGATTTTCGTTTGAACTTTGCCAAGAAATATGGCGTGCAGGTGTTCAACGCTATTTCTGATCATGACTTTTCAAATAATGTCAAGTTAGAAACAGGTGGAAGGGGCGCCGATATTTGCATCATTGCAACAGGGAATATGAAAGCACTACTTCAGTCATTTGACCTGACTCGGAGAGGCGGTAAGATAATGCTCTTCGGCGTCCCGCCCAAAGGGTCGCAGGTGTCCTACGACATGAGTAAGCTCTATTCAAGCGAGCACTCCCTCATCCCAAGCTATGCGGCATCTGAAATTGAAACAAACCAAGCGCTGAAGCTGATAGCAGAAGCTCGCGTAGACATGGGGTCCCTTATTACTCACAGGTTTCACATTAGCAATGCTGCAGAGGCAATAAAATGCGCTCATGATGCCAATAATGCTATGAAGGTAATCATAACCACAGACTAATGAAACTATATATAATAAAATCACCTGTCTCTGAGCTGATCTACCATGGACTGGGGAATGCAAAACAGACTAGCTAAGATAATTCACCCCGAAGACGGTCGTTGCCTCATGCTTGCAGTTGACCACGGCTACTTTCTTGGGCCGATGGAGCGTCTTGAGGTTCCAAGGAGAGCTATAAATCCACTTTTACCCTACACTGACTCGCTCATGCTCACAAGAGGCATCCTGAGGACATCAGTTGACCCAAAGTGCGACATTCCAATAGTGCTCCGTGTTTCTGGCGCAACCAGCATCATTGGCGAAGACCTTTCAAAAGAAACGATTACGACTTCAATCGAAGAAGCGATCAGGCTTAATGCATCATGCCTTGCCCTATCAATATTTGTAGGCAGCAAGTATGAGCACCAGACGCTTTCCAATCTAGCAAAGCTTGTAGATGAGGGCGAAAAGTATGAAATACCTGTCCTTGCAGTGACTGCAGTCGGCAAGGAGATGGGACGTGATGCACGTTACCTTGGACTTGCATGCAGAGTTGCTGCAGAACTTGGTGCACACATAGTGAAGACATACTATTGCGACAACTTTGAACAAGTGGTTGAAGGATGCCCTGTTCCACTTATAATTGCAGGTGGCAAGAAACTCCCCGAGCCAGAGGCCCTGAAGCTTGCTCACGATGCAATAACTCACGGTGCTGCCGGCGTGGATATGGGAAGAAACATCTGGCAGTCAGACTGGCCCATAGCAATGATAAAGGCAGTGCAGGCAATAGTCCACAAGAACGC
>Ga0307416_100000575_pt1 | contig 18838 bp, 14 predicted proteins | sample DK1Cmetagenome_2_FD_203821 | JGI IMG/M metagenome (GOLD analysis project Ga0307416, IMG submission 203821) | Maize rhizosphere microbial communities from greenhouse at UC Davis, California, United States - DK15-C-3 | ecosystem: Host-associated > Plants > Roots > Rhizosphere > Soil | place...
GCTGGAGCGGGTCGTGACGACCCACCCGCGGACCGTGACCGTCTCACCGACGTGTGCGCGGAGCCCGCTGATTTCTACTGCCGCCATGCCATATCCGATGGGAGAATGAGGCCGAGCCGAGGAGCGTTGAGTCTAGCGCTGCTCCTGGGAAGCGTCAACGCAGGCTGTGTCAACTTCCGCCCCCCGCCGGTGCCACTTGCAGCCAGCGTTGCGGGAGATGCCCCCACCCGGGTGTGGACCGGCCGAGTCGGTCGCAGGCTCACAGGGAACGTCGAAGTGCAGGAGAACACGCTGTACGCCGGCGGAATGGATCGGAAAGTCTATGCCGTTGATCTTGCCAACGGGGAGGTGCGTTGGTCGTCCCGGCTTTCCGGTATGGTCGTCGGAGGCGTGCTGCTGTCCGGGGACACCGTGTTCGTGGCCACTTCGAGACCGGAGGGCCGGATCCAGGCGCTGCACAAAGCCAAAGGGAAGCGTCTGTGGCGAGTATCGGCAAATCCGATCGCTGCGCCACTGGCCTTGATCGAAGGAACCCTGATCGCAGAGACGCAGCGGGGCGAGGTCCTTGCCCTCGATCCGCGGAACGGTAAGGTCAGATGGCGTCGCCGGGTGGGTACCGCGCGGGGTGCGGCCACGCCTGCCGGATCGGGAGCGCTGCTGGTTTCGACCACCGACTCCCTGTTCCGGCTCTCGCTGGCCGATGGGAAAATCACTCACCGCGTCAACTCGCCCGGGGCGGTGCTGTCCTCCTGGCTCCCGTACCACGGAGCATTGGTGGCAGGCACGGCGGATTCTCAAATCGTGTCGATTCGGCCGGCGGATCTTCGATACAACTGGATACGTCGGGTTGATGCGCCGATACTCGACACTCCTGCCCAGATGGCCGACACCCTGTTTGTGGCTACCCGCGTGGGATCGCTCTACCGCATCGAGCCCGGCCCGGACCCGAAAATTGCGCGGGTAGTGCAGCTCGGATGGCCGGTCACTGCGCCGATCACGATTGCGAGCGGACAACTGTTTCTCGGAGGAGCTGATGGTACCATCCGAGCCCTGCGATCGGACGGCAGCGAGGTCTGGCGGCTGCGGATCTGGCGGCCGGTTGAGATGGGCCTGATTCCTGTGGCTGATGGTCTTGTGGCCATCGGCGGCAATGGCGACCTCCACCGGTACCGCAGATGAAACGCCTGCTTCTGGTTGTAACGGCTTTCCTGCTGCTGAGCGGGCCGGCGCAGGCACAGGGGCTGAGCCCGGCGGTCAAGTATGGCAAATGGGCCCTGCTGGCAGGCGCCATCGGCATGAACTACCTGGCTGTGCGAGCCCACGACCGAGCCGATGAGGTATTCGACATCATCGAAGCGGAATGTTCCACAGACCAGCAGCGGTGTGCCTTGGGGCCGGGCGGGGGCTACGCCGATCCGGCCCTGGAGGATCTGTACCAGACGTCCCTGCGACATGATAGGCGCGCCCGGTTATGGCTCGTCGGTGGGGAAACCGCTCTGGTCGGCTCAGCTGCGCTATTCATCTGGGAGCTGGCGCGGCCGAAGACCCGCCCCGACAACATCCCGTTCGAACCCGAGATGCGCGTCATGCCATCGGGGCGGACGGGCCTCGGCCTGAGGATGGCGTTTTAATGGCGCAACTCCGGGGTCAGCCTACCCTGAAGAGCTCCACGGCTCTCGGGTAACGCGCTACAGCTCGCTCGCGCAGTTGCTGATTTTCACGCCGCTGCAGCGCGGGATCCGCCGCAATCACCTTCATCGCCAGGTCCCGTGCCCGGTAGAGCAAGTCAGCGTCAGCCGGTAACTGCGCGTGGCGAACCTCGAAGCCGCCGGACTGGCGTGCGCCGATCAGGTCACCCATCCCCCGCTCCGCCAGATCCAGCTCAGCAATCTTGAAGCCGTCCTGAGTACCTGCAAAGCCGACCAGTCTGTCCGGGGCGGCACCCTCAGCAAGAAGAATGCAGTAGCTCTCCTCTGCTCCTCGTCCGATCCTGCCGCGCAGCTGGTGCAGCTGGGCCAGCCCGAAGCGCTCTGGGTGCTCGATAACCATGACCGTAGCAGCGGGCACGTCGATGCCAACCTCGATCACGGTGGTTGCCACCAGCACCTTGAGTTCACCGGCCCGAAAACGCCGCATGACACTATCCCTCTCCTCGCCTTTGAGACGCCCGTGTACCAGGCCAACCTCCAGCTCGGGCCAGCGTGCCGCGAGCGTTGTCGCCATGGTCGTCGCCGCCCGCAGATCTACACGTTCTGATTCCTCGATCACGGGCAAGACCACATAGGCCTGCTTGCCGGCCTCACACTCACCGCGCACGAACTCGAGGACGCGCTCCCGATGGGACGTGGAGCGAACCGCAGTTCGGACGGTCCCGCGTCCGGGAGGCCGCTGCCGCAGGGTCGAGACGTCCAGGTCGCCGTAGAGCGTCAATGCGAGAGAGCGCGGGATCGGGGTTGCGGTCAGCAGCAGCACATCAGGCGCCGCTCCCTTCCCGATCAATGCAGCCCGTTGCTCGACACCGAACCGGTGCTGCTCGTCGATGACCACGAGCCCGAGCCGGTGATACGAAACACTCTCCTGAAGGAGTGCGTGGGTACCAACCATTACTCTCGCCTGGCCCGTGGCTATTCGTTTTCGGACCGCCGACTTCTCGGCTGCGGTTTGCCGCCCGAGTAGCAGCTCGGGCTTTATCTCCAGTGGTGCGAGGAGCGCCTCCAATGTCGCTTTGTGCTGCTCGGCGAGGAGCTCAGTGGGCGCCATCAGCGCGGCCTGAAAATCGTTCTCTACCGCCAGGAGCATGGCAAAGAGCGCCACCACGGTCTTCCCCGTCCCGACATCGCCCATGAGGAGACGGTGCATGCGGTCGGGCGCAGTCATGTCAGCCGTGATCTCGCGCAGCGCCTGCTGCTGGTCGGCGGTGAGCTCCCACGGCAGGTGTTGCTTGAGCCTGGTTGTGAGCTGGCGCGTGACGGTAAACGCGACGCCGCTGCGATGTCGCTTGGCAACAGCCCGGGCGCGAATCAACATGAGCTGAAGATCGAACAGCTCGTCGAAAGCAAGCCGCCTTCGCCCTCGCTCGGCCTCCTCCGCGGTGGCTGGACGATGTACCGCGCGAAGTGCATCGGCCAGTGCCGGCAGATCCAGGCTGTGACGCAGCGGATCCGGTAATCCGTCGTCGCAGAGTGCGATCAGCCGGTCCAGGTGCCGCTCGATCAGGGAGCGTATGACCTTGTGGCTCAGTCCTTCGGTGGCGGGGTACACCGGCAGGACCTTCCCGGCCGTGAGCGGATCCGCATCGGTCTCCGCATCAGCGAGGATGACATACTCTCGCGGGGCCATCTGCCGCCCGTGATAGAAGCGCACCGGACCCGATACCAGCAGGGTCTGTCCCACCGCAATCGTCCGGTCAAGGAATGGCTGCCCCGGCCAGACGCACTCCAGCACGCCGCTGTCATCCCGGAGCACCGCATGAAAAATTCGAAGACCGCGGCGGGTGGGAAGCACACCTTTGGCCACAACCCTGCCCACACAGGCGACTTCCTGTCCTACCTGGGCTTTGGCGAGGGGGGTGACAGTGGAGGCGTCTACATAGCGGTGGGGGAGGTGCCACAGGAGGTCACGAGCCGTCCGAATGCCGAGCCGCTCGAGCGATTCGGCGCGCCGCTCTCCGACGCCCTTCAGGAACTTGACCGGCGTGTCCAGCCGGACGACCGCGGCGGTCCCGGGGGACATTCTCAGCTAGGTGGCCTCGACCTCGGTTTCCGCGAGGAGATTCTCAGCGAACCGATCGGCATCGAAGGGCTCGAGATCCTCGACGGACTCACCCAAGCCAATAAAGCGGATCGGGAGTGACAGCTCGCGCCGGACTGCGGCAACCGCGCCGCCCCGTGCGCTCCCATCAAGCTTGGTCACAACGATGCCGGTGGGGGATACGGCCTCGGAAAAGAGTTTCCCTTGCTGAACGGCGTTTTGTCCCACTGTACCGTCCAGGACGAGCAAGGTCTCGTGCGGTGCCCCCGGAAGGCGGCGGCCAATCACACGCACCACCTTCCGCAGCTCCTCCATCAGGCCTTCCTGGGTATGCAGGCGGCCGGCAGTGTCGATGATGACCGTATCGAGCCTGCGGGAGATAGCCGCGCCGATTGCGTCGAACGCCACTGAAGCCGGATCTCCGCCCGGAGCACCAGCGACGCATGGAACACCGAGACGATTGGCCCAAACCTGGAGCTGCGCGATGGCGCCGGCGCGGTACGTATCGGCGGCAGCCAGCAGTACGGACCGGCCCTCACTAACGAGACGAGACGCAAGCTTGGCCGCCGTGGTCGTCTTGCCGGTCCCGTTCACGCCCACGAGCAGAACGACGGTCGGGCCGGGCTCCGCGCGTATGATGTGGCCGGGATCGTCCGGACCCGCCAGCAGGGTACTGAGACGTTCCCGAAGCGCTCGCTTGAGATCGGCCTCCGTCTTGAGCTTTCCGCGGCGTACCTCGTCCTCGAGCACCTGGATGAGCTCAACCGTTGCCGGCACGCCGAAGTCGGACTCGATCAACACGCGCTCGAGGTCCTCTAGATCCTGCGCATTCAAGCCACGCATGAGGGCGCCAACGTCCGTCAGCGCGATCTGTTTGATCCGCGACCATAGACTACGCTTTTCGGAGCCTGCCAATCGTTCTGGCTTCATACCGGGGAATCTATCACCTCAGCGGAGACCCAGACGTCTCCGGGCCAGCCACTCGCCCGAGAGAGCCAGCACACAGAGGGCGAAGAGCCAGAGCCAGTCCCGAGCCGTGCTGCGAGCGCCGGCGCGAGTCTCTCTGCCGCCATGCGGTTCGAGAGCTACAGAACGTGGAAGAAGCTCCTCCGAGTACTGCTCCACTGCCGTGAGGCCGGTGGCTCCTCTTTCGAGTCGATATCGGTACTCTCCTGGCCGCAGCCACACGGTTGCCCGTCCATCTCCCCCGAACTCGAGCGTGTCGCTGGTCTCGCCGGCCGGGCCCGACCACACGATCGGCTGAGCTACAGGAGGACCCGTTCCCAGCCACTCGAAGACAATTGGACGTCCATTCTGGACCACTGCTTGTATGGGCCGAGTCACGCCTTCGGAGGGATCGGTGCTTCCCAACAGCCAGCTTGCGGTGGCAGCTACCCAGGACCGGTAGCTTTGCTCGCTCGAGCCTCCCCTGAAAGGCCAGCGCCAGAGGCCATCGACGGCGACAGTCACGCGTCGAATTCGACCATCCTGACGCCCGGTGATTGCTGGACGATTCTGCCCTCGCCGGCCGAGCTGAGCATAGAGGGCCACCCACTCACTCGCCGTAGTTTGTATCGGTGTCAAAGCGATAGAGGGAGGAAACGAGTCGACTGGCTGGCCCAGAAACGCGCCAGCCAGGGGCGACGCATCCGACTGAGAGAGATACCAGTCGCCCGCCAACTGGGTTTCGCCACTCTCGCCGCTCGGCCACCTGAGAATGCCTCTCGCCTCACTTCCCTGAGCGTATCCCCCAACATTGCCTTTCAGGATCAGGAGATCGGCCCTTCGAGCCGCCCTCCGCACGACATCCATAGACACCGGCCGAAGATCACCCATGCTGCGCCAGCGCGTGGCTTCGAGTCTGACGTAACCGCGAACGGGGAGCTGGGCCACTTCCCGGAGGGTTCGATACAGAAAACGGCTATCCCAATCGGCCGGAGAAGCGAGCAATACAACGCCGGGGGTCTCGGCCACCCGGACGAGATGAAGCCGGGTATCGGTACGCTCTTCAGAGCCGCCGCCGAGCGGGAGCGTGACCCGCAGCAGCTGGTCACCAGCCATCAGGCCGGCTGAAGAGAGAGCGATGCGCGTCTGTCCTCCACCCTCTCCACCCAGCTTCACGGTTCTCCTCGCCAGCCGCTTCGTTCCCGCCAACACCTCCACCGATGCACTGTCCATAGCAGCTCCGGCCACACGCTCCACCTCGATTTCCAGTGAGATCGAGTCTCCGGCGCTGATCCGGGCCGGGCCCGTCAGTCGTGTAATGGCTACATCTGGCTGAACCGTGCGGGGAAAGACTCTCAGGGTGCTTCGTGCCAGCAGGTCGGGCGGGATCTCTCGTTTATCCTCGATCTCCCCATCACTCACCACGATGAGCGGACGGTCTGAGGCGGATGCGGCCAAGAGCGCCGGGGCCAGCATCGATCGCCCTCGGGTGGCCCCCGAGTCGCTGCCGGAGCGCTCATCGCCGAAATACCGTAGCTCTCCCCATCGCGACGCCGAGTCGCGTGCCTCGTTCCATCGCCCGCCTGAGGCTTCCATGCTGAGTGACGCGTCGAGCAAAACCAGCGGCTCGAGAGGAGTTGCCGGCACCGGGCAGCTGACGTTGACGACCAGCAGTCCGAGCGCCGACCATGCGACGCCACGACACACGAGGGGGATCAGGGCCCGGCGGCCGAGCCGCTCAACGCCGAGGTAGGTGAAGGCAGCAAGCCCGAATGCGGCGACGACTACGAGGGCGACGAGCATGCCGCGGCTTCCAACGCCTCTGAGACGGTCAGCTTGCCTTCGTAGAGGGCGCGGCCGACGATAGCGCCGTCGAGTCCCGCACGGCAGGCCTGGCGTAAATCACTGCTGCCGCTGACACCTCCGCTGACGATGACCTTCCCTCCGGCCGCTCGCAGGGCGACAGCACCGGCAATATCCGGCCCACTGAGCATCCCATCCCGATCGATGTCGGTATAAATGAGAGTCATGATACCGGCTTCGAGTACCCTCCCTGCCAGATCCTCGACTCGTGTGGTTGACGTTTCCACCCAGCCGCGCACAGCTACCAAACCGTTCCGCGAATCGATGCCGACTGCCAACCTCTCAGCTGAAACCTCCTCCAGAACGGCAGGGACAAACGATGCATTGGAGGCGGCCGCGGTGCCGATGACGGCACGTGAAAAGCCCAGGTCCAGCGCTTCTCGGATTGCATCCATGCTCCGGAGGCCACCTCCGAGCTGTAGCCGAGTTCGCGTGGCCATGCGACTTGCGAGGCGGCGAACTTCACTTGAGTTATCCCCGGTTCCGAAGGCCCGGTCCAGGTCGACCACGTGGATCCACTTCGCACCCTCGGCACAGAACTGCTCCGCTACCGCGAGCGGGTCTGACCCATACACCTTTTGCCGCGATCGCTCGCCCTGACTCAGGCGAACGACGCGGCCGTTTCGTATATCTATGGCGGGGAGGAGATCCACTACTCGGGCGCTACGGCAGCCACCGGGTGGAGGTTTCAGCCGGTTGCTGGGCGATAGCGTCAGACGGAGCTGCGGCTCCGGTGGGTTGACGCAGGAGGGCTGTCAGGCGGTCGCGTTCCTGCTCGAACGCCTGGCGATCGGCGCGTGGAACCGGTGCACCTCCGCCGATCTTTACGCGCCGGGAGTCCTTTGCTACACCATTGATGCGGAACTCGTAGTGCAGGTGAGGCCCACTTGCCAGGCCGGTCGCCCCGACGTAACCGATGATCTGTCCCTGCTCTACTCTGACACCGCGGCGCAGTTTGCGCGCAAATCCTCGGAGGTGGCCGTACCGCGTCGTGATGCCGTTCAGGTGACGCAGCTCGATCAGGTTGCCGTAGCCTCCCACGTAACCGGCGCGGAGCACCGTCCCGTCGCCGGCGGCCATGACAGGTGTGCCAGGACGCGCAGCGTAATCGGTGCCCTCGTGGCGTCGCACCCGGCCCAATACGGGATGGTAGCGGGCATTCGTGAAGTTGGAGGATATACGGCGGAACTCGACCGGTGTGCGCAGAAAGGCGCGACGGAGAGAACCACCCTCTGTGTCGAAGTACAGAGCGCTGTTCGAGCCGGATGGGGTAAAGCGAAACGCGGTTAAACTCTTTCCACCGATGGTGAGGTCACTGGCCAGCACCCGCCCGAATCGCACTTCTCCATCTTCGGAAACCAGGCGTTCGAAGACCACCTGAAAACGGTCGCCCGGCCGGATGTCCCGTGTGAAGTCGATTTCCCAGGCATAGACATCCGCCAGATCCCAGGCGAGCCGCTGACGATTAGCGGTGTCGAGCTGTTCATCGCTCACCCCGGCGTCCAGCGCCTCGTAGAGGGAGTTGTCGATAGCACCCTCGATGCGGATTTCCTGCGGAATCCATCGAATCGGCTGTGCCTCTGCATCCCAGCTTTGCGACACTCTGCGAAACGTGACCCGCTTATCGGGAGTGGTCCGGACGACAATGTGCGACGGAGCGGAGTCGCCGACGGTCTGACGGAAGCTGAAGACCAGTCCCGGCCGGAGTCTTCTCGGATTCAGAGCCAGTGCGGGGTCCAACCGGTGGAAGTCGATGCCTCCAACATTGTGACGCGCAAAGAGGTCCGACAGAGTTTCGCCGCGCTCCAGCGTGTCCACCGTTTCGGTGAAGATTTCCGCGGAGGGAACAGCCGTGCCGGAATCAGGCAAGGCAGGAGACGGCCGGCGCTCCGGCCAGTCGCCGCTCAGTCCAAGGAAGGCGGCGGTCAGGAGGACCAGTACCGCTCCTGACAGCACCAATCCGCGACGCATCAATCCATCTGCCGGCGAATAAAGGTCGGGATCTCCATTTCAGGTACATCGGATGGAGTGCCGGACGCCGGTGTCTGGTGGATCCTGGGTTGGGAGCGAGTAATGACCGGTGCAGCGGCCGGTACCGGCGTGGCGGGCCGGGGCCTCTGCGCAGGAAAGTTGATCACGCCGGCGGCCCCCGAAACGCGGCCGACTGGCTGTTCCGGGCTGAGGGGCCGATCAAATCCGGTGGCAATGACGGTCACGCGGATCTCGCCATGCATCGCCGGATCGTTGCCGGCACCAAAGATGATCTCGGCATCATCGCCCACGGCGTCGTGGATGATGTCGTTGATCTGGGTCGTCTCGCCGAGGGTGAGGTCGTCGCCCCCGATGATGTTGATGAGAACGCCCATGGCACCAGCGATGGAGATGTTGTCGAGCAGGGGGCTCGAGATCGCCTGCTGGGCCGCCTCGAGGGCGCGATTTTCACCCCGGCCTATGCCGGTGCCCATCAGCGCCGCGCCGCCGTTCTGCATCACGGTTCGGACATCGGCGAAGTCTACGTTGATGATGCCGGTGGAGGTGATCAGGCTGGCAATACCCTGCGTAGCGTGGAGCAGAACTTCATCGGCTTTCTTGAGCGCTTCCTGAAACGGTATGCCCTTCCCTACTACCGCCAGCAGCCGCTCGTTGGGCACCACGATCATGGTGTCCACGTTCTTGCGCATCTCGCCGATGCCGCCCTCGGCCTGCTTCATCCGACGGCGTCCTTCGAACAAAAATGGCTTGGTGACGATGCCGACCGTGAGCGCACCTGCCTCGCGCGCCATCTGCGCCACCACCGGTGCCGCACCGGTTCCTGTGCCGCCCCCCATCCCGCACGTGACGAACACCATATCCGCGCCCTGGACGGCATGCAGCACCTCATCCCGATTTTCCTCGATCGCCTGACGTCCGATCTCCGGCCGGGCGCCGGCCCCGAGGCCTCTCGTCAACTTTCGGCCAATCTGGATTTTGATGTCAGACTTGGACATGGCCAGTGCCTGGGAATCGGTATTGACCGAAATGAACTCGACCCCACCCAGCTGGTCCTCGATCATCCGGTTGACGGCATTGCCGCCTCCACCCCCGACGCCGACCACCTTCATCCGCGCGGTCTGGGCCGCGCCTTCTTCCAGCTCAAAGATCATGGTCATGTCCTCGGACCCACTCAGAAGAAATCCTGAAGCCACCGCCGCACTGGAGCGAGCACTTTCTCCACTGCTGGTGACTTCCGCGTACCCGTTCCCGACCCTCCACTGACCGATACCTGCCTGGCGCCATACAGCACCAGTCCCGCAGGCACTGCCATCCGTGGCGACTCTACACTATCCGCTAGACCCCGCAACCGCTGCCCTGGAACTCCACACCGCGCCGGCATCGCGAACACTTCGCGTGCCAGTTCTACGATGCCCGGTGCCAATGCCCCGCCACCGGTGACAATTACTCCAGCCGGCAAGCGCTGATGATACCCAGCCCGTGTGATCTCGTCGAGCGCATACTCCAGCACTTCTTGAAGCCGCATGTGCATGATGTGCGCAAGTACGCGGCGTTGTGCGTTCCGTGCGCCTTGACCGGGAGTGCTCGGAAGATCGAACACATCGCTCTCCGGCACCAGCGGCTCGAAGGCAGCGCCGAACTGCTCCTTCAGCCGCTCGGCATCGTGCTGGGTGACCTGCAGCCCATGGACGATATCAGCAGTCACGTGACCACCCGCGCAGAGGAGTGATCCGGTGTGGCGAATCTTCCCGCTGTGGAAAATCGATACGTTCGTAGATCCGCCGCCCAGCTCGACGATGGCGCACCCCAGCTCGATCTCATCGGGCGTGAGGACCGCGAGCGATGCGGCCAGCGGCTCCAAGACGAACTCCGCGACCTGGTACCCGGCCCGATCCACGCATTTCCGGAGGTTCTGCAGCACGCTCGAGAGCACCGTCACCAGGTACACCTCCGCTTCGAGCCGGGACCCGGTCATTCCGATCGGCTCGCTGATTCCACCCTGCTGATCGATCAGATAGTCCTGGGGAATCGCGTGCAGCAGCTCGTGGTCGCGCCCGAAGCTGACGTTACTCGCCATGTCATTGACGCGCGCGACGTCGCTGGTGCGAATCTCATCGCCGGTGACCGACACCATCCCGTGGGAGCTGCGGCCAGCCACGTGCTCGCCCGCTATGCCGCAGTAGATGGCGCCCACCTCGACGCCAGCCATACGCTGCGCGCTCCTCATGGCCTTGTCGATCGCGCGAGTGGTCTCCTCGATGTCTCGTACCACTCCGCGCCGTATTCCGCCGCTCCGCTCCACGCCGAGCCCGAGGATCTTTGCGCCCGGATCACGAGCATCTCCAGTGACTTCGGCTATGACGGCGACGATCTTGGTGGATCCGAGATCCAGCGCGGCGATCAAACGCTGGGGCTGGCTGCTCATGCTCCGGACCGAACGATGACCTGGCCGGCGTAGCGTCCATCGAGCTCCTGATAATTTCGACCCTGCCGGGCGAGGTCCTGTGCCACTGCCATCACCGCTCGTATGTCCTCCGCCGTGACTGCCGGCCCAAACCAGAACCGGCGTCCATCCACATCGAGTAACACGTCGTCCCTCACGCGCCATGCGGTTCGTACCCGGGCGAACATCTGCGGATCGTGCTCCTGCACCCGACCCAGCACGCGCGCGATTCTCCGGTCTGCGGTCGCGGCCACCGGCAGGTCCGGCGCGAAGACGGAGGGGTCGAAGGGGAGGACATTGCCGCTGGAATCGAGCAGAGCCAGTCTGCCGCTCCGAGACGCCAGCGCCACCGGCCTGGCTTCGACGACCTGGATCTCCAGCGTGCCGGGCAGGCGCCGCTCTACTTCGGCGGAGTTGACGCCCGGCAGCGCCGCGAGCCGCCGACCGGCGGCAGTCAGGTCATCGAACACCGTGGCATTGCTCTCGAGACCAAGGGCGGCCGTCACCGTGCCCGGAGCAAGATACTGAAGGCCGGCAATTTCCACGCGCCGCACCCGGAAGTAGTCGAGCCGCTGCAAGAATCCGGGAGTTGCGTTCGCGGCGAGCCCTGCAGTCAGCGCGCCCGCCAGCAAGACCAGGGCGAGACGCAGGCGCGGACTGGCCGCGGAGAGTATCAGGCGGCGCTGAGCCAACGCACCAGCTCTGGGGCAACCTGCGTGATGTCACCGGCCCCGAGCGTGAGCACGACATCCCCGGGCCGCAGCTCCTGATAGACGGCCCGGCCTACCTCAGCCCGACTCGGCTGAAACCGGGTATCGGCACCGGCGCGCTGCGCCGCGTCTGCCACCTGCTGTCCGCTCACGCCTGCCACGGGCTCCTCGCGTGCGGCGTAGATCTCTGTGACGAACACAAGGTCGGCCAACGCCAGAGCTTCTCCCATAGCCTGTCCATGAGCCGCGGTGCGGGAGAACAGGTGCGGCTGGAAGACAGCGACCAGGCGGCGCCCCGGGTACGCCTGACGCGCCGCCGAGAGCGTGGCTGCCAGCTCCGAGGGGTGGTGCGCGTAGTCGTCCACCACGGCCACCCCGGCAAACTCTCCCAGGCGCTCGAATCGCCGTCCAACACCGTGGAAGTCCGCGAGTGCCGCTGCCGCTAGCTCAACGTTACCACCCAACGCGTCCACAGCTCCCAGCGCGGCGACCGCGTTTCGCAGGTTATGCAATCCGGGCACCTGTAGCCGCACCCGGGTGCTGCGGCCGTCCCTCCAGTCGATGCGGGCCTGCGTCGAGTCGGCCTGTTGCACCACGTCGCGGATTCTGATGTCTGCCCTTTCCGAGCATCCGAAGCGTCGGATTGTGGTGGAAACTCGAGCAGCGACCTGCTCCGCTCCAGGGTCATCGGCGTTGATGATGGCGAACTGTGCCCGCCCTGCGAACTCGACGAACGCATCTTCCAGCACTTCCATCGAGCCATAGCACTCGAGATGGTCCGGTTCGACGTTGTTGACGATTGCGACCGTAGGGTAAAGCGTCAAAAACGCCTTGTCGTATTCATCCGCCTCCACCACGAACAAGCCGTCTCCAGCCATCCTCGCGTTACCGCCCCAACTGCTCACCCGACCACCCGCAATTCCTGTTGGGTTCAGCCCCGCGGCGGTCAGTGCCTCAGTCGTCATCACTGTCGTGGTGGTTTTTCCATGAGTGCCTGAGACCGCCACAGACCGGGCCCCAGCGATCAGCTCCGCCAGTGCCACCTTGCGAGGAATGATTGAAACACCGAGCTCACGTGCCCGCGCCAGCTCCGGGTGATCCGGCCGGACGGCTGCGGTGACAACGAGGGCTCTGACACCGGCGAGGTGAGCCGGATCGTGGCCCCTGAAGACCCGAGCACCAAGCGCCACCAGGTCGGCTGCGCCGGATGGGTCCGTGTCGCAACCACTCACAAGAACTCCGCGGCGGCAGGCTATCAGTGCGAGCGCACTCATGCCGGCTCCACCGATTCCCATGAAGTGAACGGTGCGTTTATCCGAGGGGTTGAACAAAGCCATTGTTGATGGGCTAATGTAAGATGTTACTAAGGGTTCCGAAAGTGCGCGATTCACGAGATGAGTGTCAATAAGTTAGACACTATGTCTCTCGCGGCGTGAGGCCTGCCACGCGATAACGCGCGCTCACTCATCTGCTTTCTCTGTCCCGTATCCTCCAAAAGACCGGCGACAGCCGTTGCGAGATTCTTGGGCGTCAGCTCCGATTGCGGCAGCAGACGGGCAGCGCCGGCTGACTCGAGCACCCGTGCGTTGTGGGTCTGATGGTCGGCCGCCGCCGTGGGCAGCGGGATCAGGATGCTGGGTATCCCCCAGGCGCATAACTCCGCGACGGTGATCATACCGGCCCGGGAAACGACGAGGTCCGCGACGGCGTATCCATCAGCCATGGGGTCCAGGAAATCAACCACGTGCACGTTCGGTGGACGGTGGTACCCGGCAAACTCCTGGTGGGACCCGCGTCCCGTCACCCAGATCAAGGTGGTGTCTGGCCTGCCATCCTCCTGCATCCAGCCGGCCACGGCGCGGTTGATTGCCAGAGCGCCCTGGCTGCCGCCCGTCACCAGAACAATGGGGCGCTTTCCGTTCAGACCGAACTTCGCCATCGCTGCAGCTCTGCGCTCGGGCGCGGGGGGTGTAATCGGGTTTCCGGTGTCGAATACTTGGGTACGCTTGCCGAATTTCAACAGGCGCGCGGCCTCGGGAAGGCCGAGATACACGTGACGGACACGGCCACTAAGCCAGCGACTTGCCAGCCCGGGATACGCGTTCTGTTCCTGGATTGCAGTTGGGATTCCGTGCCGGGCAGCCCACCATACGACCGGCCCCGAGGCGTAGCCACCAGTTCCAATTACCGCCGCGGGAGCCTCGCTCTCGAAGAGCCGCGCCACTTCCCGCAGCAACCGTCCTGCCACGAACGGCCAACGAAAGTTGCGCCACCAGGTACGACGATAGATCGGCTCCGTGGGCAGCAGGTGGAAGCGAAACTCACGGGTAGGAAGAATCCTTGACTCGACACCTCGCGTGGCCCCGATCAACACCGGTTCAACACCAGCCCTGCTCTCCTGTAGCGCGTTCGCGATCGCAAGCGCAGGCATCAGGTGCCCTCCGGTGCCGCCTCCGGCGATCAGGACGGTACGTCGGTAAGGCGGTACGGCGGTAGGCACCGGTGAAGGTGTCACTTTTTACCTGATGCGCGGCGCTTGGCGTTTGACCGGACCGGCTCCGCCTCACGTTTCTCGCTGCCTGCGTACCGCCTTCCCGCCTTCCCGCCTTCCGCCCCTTCCGTCCGCCTCTCCCGCGGCCCGACGGCACGTGGACTTCCCCTGAGACGGCCGACATTAATCAGGATTCCAGTACCCAGCAGGGAGATTACCTGACTCGAACGCCCGTATGACATGAATGGCAGGGTGAGACCGGTGGTCGGCATGATACCGAGTGACACCGCCATATGCATGAACGCAGTGAGCCCGATGGTCGCCGTCAAGCCTACGGCGAGATACTGGCCAAACGGATCCGTCGCGGTCCGAGCGATTCGAAAGCCCAGCCAGCAGAAGAGGGAGAACAGGGCAACTACCGTGACTATCCCGATGAAACCCCACTCCTCACCGATAGTGCTGAAGAGGAAGTCGGAATAGGCGTACGGCAGATAGCCGAGCTTCTGCTGGCCTTCTCCGAAACCAACGCCGAACAGCCCACCCGATCCAATCCCCACGAGCGATTGGTTGATCTGAAAGCCGGCGTCCGTGACGGCATCTCCCGGGTTCATGAACGTGAGTAGCCGGGACAGACGATACTGGGCATCTCTGATCTGGTGAAATACCAGGATCATTCCGAGCCCGGTCAGAATCACGAAGTGGCCGATCTTCGCACCCGAGGTGAAGAGCACGAGGCCGCCGAGCAGTGCAACGAGCGTAGCCATCGAGAGGTTCGGCTCGAGCAGGATCAGGAGCGATACCAGCCCCAGGATCAACATGAAGGGAAGAACACCCTTCTTAAACTCGCGCACCTGCAAGCCCTTCTTCGACGCCAGCATGGCACACCAGATCACCACGATCAGGCGGGCGAGCTCGGATGGTTGAAAATTGATGGGGCCCAGATCCACCCAACGGCGCGCCCCATTGACCGGGGGAGCTATCGCAAGCGTAAAGGGAAGCAGCGGAATCAACAGCAGTACCAGGACGACGAAGAGCAGCGGCCATGCCAGCTGGCGCCAGCGGTAATAATCGAGACGGGAGGCAAGCATCAGCAGGATTCCCCCAGCCGCCGCACCCGAGAGCTGCCGAAGCGCAAAGCCGAATCCTGCGTTCTTTCCTTCCAGCGTCACGAGGCTGGCAGCCCCGTAGGTTGCCGCAATGCCGAACACCACGAGCACCGCGGTGACCATGCCGAGCAGGCGAGTCTCCCACCGCAGCTCACCAGGGTGACGTACTCCTCTGGGGCTCACAGCGCCTCGACCGCGGCGCGGAAACGATCGCCGCGCTCTTCGTAGTTTCGGAACATGTCATAACTCGAACAGGCAGGTGATAGCAGCACGGCATCGCCCGGCTGAGCCAGGCGCGAGGCCGTGGTAAGTACGTCCTCGAATGATCCCGCTGGAACGACCTTGAGAGTTGGACTGAGATCGGCAACGACCAATGGGCCCGCTTCGCCATACGCAACCACCGCACGACACCGGCCGCGGAGAGGCTCAGCCAGCCGGGTATAAGGCTCACCTTTGTGCCGGCCACCGAGAAGGAGCACGAAGTTGCGATCGAGAGCTGCCACCGCAACTTCTGTCGACGTGATGTTGGTCGACTTCGAGTCGTTGATCCAGAGAACGCCGTTCACCTCACGCACCGGCTCCACTCGGTGTGGGATTGCGCGGAACGATCGCAGGCCCGCAGCGATGTGCTCGATCGAACAACCAGCATGGGACGCCACCAGGACCGCCGCCAGCGCATTGGCCACGTTGTGATCGCCCAGCAGCGGCAGCTCCCTCCGGGGGAGCACCGGACTGTTACCCAACATCAAGTGCTGTTGAGTACGATCGTACCAGCCCTCGGCGCGCTCGGTAATCGAAAACCGAACCCGGGTCCCCGGAACCTGGCGGGTCATCGCCTCGACGGCAGCGTCGTCGGCGTTGGTAACCCAAAAGGAGGATGCCTCTGCGTTCCGGAACAGCAAAGCCTTGTCGCCGTAGTACTCTTCCAAGGTGGCGTATCGGTCGAGGTGATTGGGAGCCAGGTTGGTCAGCACGCCCATGTCCGGTGTCAGGTGAGGCGCATCGTGCAGCTGAAACGACGATAGCTCGAGGGCGAGCCAGTCGGGTGGGTGCTTCGAGCGTGCCACTTCACACAACGGTCTTCCGATATTGCCTGCGGTCTCTGCCCGAAGGCCGGCGCTCGCCAGCACGTGAGAGATCAGGGATGTTGTGGTCGTCTTCCCATTCGTTCCCGTAATGCCGATGCAACGGGTTCCCCGAAGCGCCACGAATCCCACGTCTACCTCGGCGTGGACGTCGAGACCCGCGAGCCTTGCCGCCCGGAGCGGTGGCACGTCGGGGGGGACGCCCGGCGCCACGACTACGGCGGCTGACCGGCTGATGCGCTCCAGGTTGTGTCCGCCCAGCTCGACGTGCGCACCGGCTTCACGCAGGGTGCGAGCCCAGGTTTCGAACACCGGTCCATTGCCACTGTCTGATGCATAGACCGGCAGCCCTTGCTCTCGGAGGAGAAGTGTCGCCGAGACGCCGCTCTTTCCCAGGCCTACCACTGCCACTTCCCTGCCACTCGCAAGCCACCGATCGAACAGCTTCCCTCCGGTCCCGGCGGTCATCGCACCTTCAGGGTAGACAGCGCCACCAGCGCGCAGAGCAAACCCAGAATGTAGAAACGCGTCACCACGGTCGTTTCTGCCCAACCCAGCTTCTCGAAGTGATGATGTAATGGCGCCATCCGAAAAACACGGTGGGCATCGGCGTACTCACGACCTCGGGTCCGCTTGAACCATTTATAGGTGCCGGTCTGGACCAGGACGGAAATCGCCTCCGCAGCGAAGACGCCACCGATCAGCAGCAGCAGGAACTCGGCTTTCAGCAGGATTGCCACGGTTCCAAGAGCGCCACCGATCGCGAGACTACCGGTATCTCCCATGAACACCTCGGCGGGGTGTGCATTGAACCACAGAAACCCGATGGTAGCGCCCATCAGCGCAGCGCAGAACACGGCGAGCTCTCCCGCGCCTGGCAGATAGAAGACATTCAGATAGGTGGTCACGTCCACCCGCCCGAACAGGTACGCGAATACCGCGAACGCCGCGGCGGCTATGCCGGCCAGTCCCGTTGCCAGGCCGTCCAGCCCGTCGGTCAGATTCACGGCGTTGCTCGCCCCCGTGATCACGACAGTGACGAAAACGACGAAGAGCCATGGTGCAAAATTGATCACGAGATATTTGAAAAACGGCAGCGTCGTCGCCGTGGCAGGAATCGTCTCCTCGGGGACCACCGGATTGAAAGCCAGGAACAGCCCGAGCAGAAGCCCAAAGCTCACCTGCCCCGCCAGCTTCCACTTGGCCACAAGCCCGCGAGATTTTCCCTGGACGATCTTCAGATAGTCATCCAGGAACCCAATGCATCCCATCCACAGCGTGGAAAGCATCGCGACGACAACGTACCGGTTGGTCAGGGGTGCCCACAGCAAAGTCGGCAGCACGGTAGCGAACAGGATGATGAGTCCACCCATGGTCGGCGTGCCGCGCTTGGACTGATGGCTCGCGGGACCCTCGGCACGGATCACCTGCCCTACTTTCCTGGCTCTCAGTCGTCGGATGACTGAAGGACCCAGCACAAAGGCCAGCAGCAGTGCGGTGACCGTGGCGCCGGCAGCGCGGAAGCTGATGTAGTTGAAGAGATTGAAAATGATGTACTGCTTGCCGAGGGGGGCGAGCCAGTGATAGAACATCAGTCCTCAATGGGAACGGAGCGGTGCCGGGGGGACACCGGGTTCTTCGCGCGGGCCGCGAGCGCAGGAATAATACGCTCCAAGGCCACTCCACGAGATGCTTTGAGCACTACGACCTCATCCCCGCTCAACTGCGGGGCAAGAATCGAAGCCAGCGCCAAAGGTTCAGGTGCGCGCAGCAGCCTGGCACCGAGAGTGCCGGCATAGGGCTCAACCGCTGTCACGAACTCACCCACCACGGCGAGCAAGTCAGGTTGTAGCCGCACCAGGGCCGATGCAACCTCCGCGTGCAGGGCGTCAGAGTTTGATCCAAGCTCCCGCATCGTCCCGGCAACAAACACCAGACGGCGGTCGCCGCGGAGTGCAGCCGCCGTTTCGATTGCTGCGTGGAACGATTGAGGATTCGCGTTGTAACAATCGTTCAGAATCGTCAGGTTCCCGACGTGCACCAGCTCTCCACGACCACCCGGCAGCGAGAAGTTCTCCAGTGCGGTGCGCGCCTGCTCGGGATCGAGGTTCAATGCCTCCACCACCGCCCATACCCGCATGGCGTTGTCGGCCTGATGTAACCCTCTCGCTGCCAGCACGAAGGTCTTTCCTGTAATGGTGATGATGGCGCGAGCCGAGTCATCCAGTTCGACCCGCTCCGGCACCAGCTCCGCTCCCCGCAGCCCTGCAGTACGAACCAGCCGCGCTCGCGTTCGGGCACCGGCGGCGAGTGCCGGGGGCTCTGTCCCGACGATCGCCAGTGGAACGTCTTGCGTGAGGGAGAGTTTCTCCTCGATGACTCCCGCGAGGGACCCAAAGCCCTCGAGGTGCCCGGATACGGCGTTGGTCACTATGGTGATGGTGGGCTCGATG
>Ga0307416_100000576_pt1 | contig 18837 bp, 13 predicted proteins | sample DK1Cmetagenome_2_FD_203821 | JGI IMG/M metagenome (GOLD analysis project Ga0307416, IMG submission 203821) | Maize rhizosphere microbial communities from greenhouse at UC Davis, California, United States - DK15-C-3 | ecosystem: Host-associated > Plants > Roots > Rhizosphere > Soil | place...
CGATGACCGGCTGGCGTCTCGGCTACACCGCCGCGCCGAAGCCGCTCGCCGAAGCGATCGACAAGATCCAGAACCACACGGTTTCCAACGCCACCACCTTCGCCCAATACGCCGCCGTCGAGGCGCTGACCGGCGATCAGAGCTTCATCGAAGACATGCGCGGCGAATACGACGTCAGCCGTCAGTTCATGTTCAACCGCCTGAAGGGCATCAACAACATCCGCGTGGTTGAGCCGAAGGGCGCTTTCTACTTCTTCGTCTACACCGGCAATCTCGGCCTGAAGTCGCTCAACCTCTGCGACAAGCTGCTTTCGCGCTACAAGGTCGCCGCCGTTCCGGGCGTCGCCTTCGGCTACGACGACGGCATCCGCCTCAGCTACTGCACGACGCTCGACGTCCTCAACGAGGGCCTCACCCGCTTCGAGCAGTTCTGCCGCGAGCATTGATCGTCCGCCGCGATTCGATTCAAACAAAACGCCGCTTCGGGAAACCGGAGCGGCGTTTTTGGTTTAAAGGTGGCGCGGCCTCGCCGAGGCCGCTTCGGAGCGGGAATCGCGAGAGAGTCCCAAAGGGCGAATCGAAGCCTACGATTTGCCCGAAAGACTGAGTCGCGTTATCGGCTTCGAAGCGCTCTCGGCGAGAGCGCGCTACCTTCAGCTCAACTGCGTCTCCGCCAGTAGCTTGTAGGTGCCGCCGTGGGCGATGAGTTCGTCGTGCGTGCCGCTTTCCACGATCTGGCCGTGGTTGACCACGAGGATGCGGTCGGCATGGCGGACGGTCGAAAGCCGGTGCGCGATGACCAGGCTCGTCCGGCCGGTCATCAGGCGTTCCAACGCTTCGTTGACCAAGCGCTCGCTTTCGGCGTCGAGGGCCGAGGTCGCTTCGTCGAGCAGCAGGATCTTCGGATCGGCGAGGATCGCGCGGGCAATCGCGAGGCGTTGTCTTTGACCGCCGGAAAGCTTCGTCCCGCGTGGGCCGACGAGCGTGTCGTAACCTTCCGGCAAAGCCGCGATGAAATCGTGCGCATTCGCTTCCTTCGCCGCGGCTTGGATTTCCTCAAACGTCGCGCCCGGTCGGCCGTATTCGATGTTTTCCCGGATGCTGCCGCCGAACAGCAAGACTTCCTGCGGCACGATCGCGAGCTGCGAGCGAAGCGATTCGAGACTTAATGAGGCGGCGTCGCGACCGTCGAACAACACGCTGCCGCTTTCCGGTGTGTTCAGGCCGAGTAGCAGGGAAAATACCGTCGATTTGCCCGCGCCCGAGGGGCCGACCAAGGCGACGCGTTGGCCGGGTTCGACCGCGAAACTCAGGTCGCGCAAGACCTGCACATCGGGTCGCGAAGGATAGCGGAAGGCGATTTGGTCGAAGGCCACCGCGCCCTGCAAACGTTCCACGGTTTCGCCGCTCGTGCGTTCGGCCGGGGTGTGGATCAGTTCGCGCAGGCGATCGGTCGCGCCGACGGTTTGTTGGATTTGGGAAACGATTTCCGGGAACGACCCGAGCGAGGCGCCGACGAAGATCGAGAACAGAATGAAGGCGGTGAATTCCGTCGAGCTGATCTCGCCGTGCTGCACCATGTGGGCGCCCTTCCAGATCACGAACGAGATCGTGCCGAACATGGCGAAAATGATGAACGACAGGAACGCGCCGCGCGCTTTCGCCCCGCGCAGGCTGACCCGGTAGAAGGAATCGAGAGCGCGATCGTAGCGGGACATTTCGAAGCGCTCGTTGGTGAACGCTTTCACATCGGCGATGCCTTGCACCGTTTCCTCGATCACTGTGCCGGCTTCGGCCAGCGCGTCCTGGGCGTCGCGCGAGTGCTTACGGACCTTGCGACCGAACAACGCCACTGCCAGCACGACCACCGGAATGCTCGCCAGCATGATCAGCGAGAGCTTCCAAGTGACCACGAAGATCACGACGAGGCCGACGATCAGGATGACCGTCTGGCGCACGAGCTGCGGCACCGTGTTGAGCAAGGTGTCGCGCACCACGCCGAGGTCGGCGGAGACGCGGTTGCTCAACGCGCCGGCGCGTTGTTCTTGGAAATAGCCGAGCGGCAGGCGGACGAGGTGGTGGAAAATGTCGCGCCGCAGATCGTTGAGCGCCGCTTCGCCCGATCGGATGAAGCCCTGCACGCGGAAGAATCCGATCAAGGCCTGCAAGGCCAGCGCGCCGAGCAACCATTTCAGCGTGTGGTTGATTTTCGCCACGATCGCCGCCGCGTCCACGCCCTCGCGCAAGGCATCGGTTGGATTGCCGATCAAGTCCTTGAGAAACCACGGAAACGCCAGCGACAGCAGCGCGGTGGCGAACAGCGCGACAATCGACGGCAGGAAAACTTTCTTATGCCGCATCAAATAGCCCGCGATCCAACGGAACGACGAAAGGGCGGACTTTTCTGAGCGCGGCTGCGGCATGCGCGGATGGGAGCGGATGGGGCTCCGCGCGTCAATGCGGGGGAGGATATTGCTTACGGATATGCCGAGGCTCTTGATTCCGAAGGAATCGCCGTGCCGGTAGCCGGAGGTTGAGGAGCGGAACGACGACACCTCCCGGATCGCGCCACCTTTCTCTCCCGATCCGTGAGGGATCGCTCCATCGGCCCGCTCGACTCTCTGACGACCGTCAGGTCTCGCCATTTGTTCATTGCCAAGGCCCGTGCCCTTTTGTCCGATACTCGGGCGAAATCCCTCCGTTCGAGATGCAAGACGACTCATCGCGATGCCTCACGACTCGTCGTCGAATAACTGTTAGCCGATAATGAGTAAAACCAAGATCATATCCGTGGCAGTTCTTGCCGTGGCAGGTAGCTGGTTGTTGCGATCTTGGTGGGAACGGCGGAATCCCTACGAAGCCGACGGTCTTCACGTGGAATGGGTCTTCGGAGGAGCTACTTCGTCCGTTCCGAGCCTGAATGTTTGGGCAGACTACAATGGCCAGCGTGTCGAGGGTCCGGTAATTTTCGGCGGACTCAACAATCCAGATTTGCACTTTCGTGACTACGACAAGGATGGACGGCGAGACATTGTATTCGAGAGCGAAACCCAAAAGCAGGTCGTTGCGTTCATTCCTGCATATGGGGGCAACCCACCTCAATTTAAAGTGATCAGGGACGATGCGGCACCATGAGCGAAGATTTCCCCGATTCCTTCGAGGCTAACAAGCCGGTCGAGGCGACGGCGATAAGACGAAAAAATTGAATCGGAGTCTTCCCACCCTGTAGCCCGCGTTGTCCGGAGGTGTCGTCGCGGCGCTCCTCAACCTCCGGCTATCTGTGCGGGGATTCCTTCGGAATGAAGAGCGCTTTGGAATGAAGAGCGACGCTTCGGAGCTAAACTGGCGTGGCTTGCGGGATTCCTTTGGCCGCTTCTTCCCTTGCCCAAAGGTCCGCCGTGATAATCGCATCCAGCGGCGCGTGAAGCACGGGAATGTGTGCGTCCATCACGCGAGTCACGGTTTCCCAGATGCCGGGGAAAGAGAGCCTGCCGGCGCGGAAAGCGTCGACCGCGACTTCATTGGCGGCGTTGTAAACAGCGGGCAGGGTGCCGCCGGTGAGGCCGGCGCGGCGGGCGAGTTGGAGAGCGGGGAAGTCGTTGTCGCGCGGCGCTTCGAATTCGAGCTTCGCCAGCGTCGGGAAATCGAGCGGCTTCAATCCGCCGGGAACGCGGTCCGGCCAGGTCAGCGCGTATTGGATCGGGAAACACATGTCGGTCCGGCTAAGCTGGGCGAGCACCGAGCCGTCGACGAACTCGACCATCGAGTGGATGATGCTTTGCGGATGCACGACGACGTCGATGCGCTCCATGCCGATGCCGAACAGCCAGCGCGCTTCGATCATTTCGAGGCCCTTGTTGAAGAGCGTGGCGGAGTCGATCGTGATCTTCGGCCCCATGTCCCAGGTCGGATGCTTGAGCGCCTGGGCGGGCGTGACCTTCGCCAGATCGGCGGCGGGCCAGGTGCGGAACGGTCCGCCGGACGCGGTGAGAATGAGGCGGGAAACTTCCTTTTCGCCGCCGCGATGGCCATCGAGGCATTGGAAGATCGCGTTGTGCTCGCTATCGACCGGCAGCAATTTCACGCCGTGTTTTTCGGCGGCCGCGGTGACCGCTTCGCCCGCCATCACGAGGATTTCCTTGCTGGCCACGGCGAGGTCTTTGCCCGCTTCGATCGCGGCGAGGGCGGGGTGCAGACCGGCGGTGCCGACGATGGCGATGAGCGCGATGTCGGCATCGGCCAAAGTCGCGATCGTGATGAGTCCTTCCGGGCCGGTGTAGATGCGGACGCCCTCGGGAAGCAGCGCGCGGAGGTCGGCTTCTTTCGACGCGTCGTAAATCGCGACGTCGCGCACGCCGGTTTCTCGGACTTGCTCGGCGAGCTTGGCGATGTTGTTGGCGGCGGCGAGGCCGACGATTTCCACGCGATCCGGCAGTTCGCGGGCGACTTTCAGAGTGGAGGTGCCGATGGATCCGGTGGACCCGAGGAGGACGACGCGGCGTTTGCGGGGCGAAGGCATGGCGATCAGGGCTGCACCCATCTCAGGTAGAAATAGAGCGCGGGGGCGGTGAAACACAGGCTGTCGATCAGGTCGAGCGCGCCGCCGATGCCGGGCAGCATGTTGCCGGAGTCTTTGGCGTTGAGGCTGCGCTTGAGCACGCTTTCGGCGAGGTCGCCGACGACCGAGAGCAGGGCGAGCAACACGCCGAGGCCGATCACGTGCGGCCAGCCGCCGAGGATCGCGAGTTGATTCGGAAACAGGGCGAACAAGCCGCAGCCGGCGAGCTGGGAGAACAAAAGCGCGCCGCCGAAGCCTTCCCACGTTTTGCCCGGGCTGACGTGCGGGATCATCTTGTGTTTCCCGATCAACGAACCGGTCAGATAGGCGCCCATGTCGGTGAATTTCGTCACCGCGATCAACCACAGCAGCAGCAACGCGCCGGGGACTTGGCCGGTGCCGGGGACGAGGAACACGAGCCGGGCGGCGAAACCGAACAGGAACGGGATGTAAACGAAGCCGAGAATGTTCGAGGCGACCGCTTGGAGCGGTTCCAACCCACGGATCGGGTGGCGCAATTGCAGGCAGAACGCGCCAATGACGGCGACGGCCATCGCGGCGGCATCCAGCAACACGGGTGCTTCGAGGGCGAAATCCGGGCTCGTTTTCCGGCTGAGAAAGCTCGCGGCGAGGGCGACCGAATACCCGAGCGAAAGGGCGTGGCCGAAGCCGGTGAAGCACTTCACGCCCGCGGTTCGCAGCATCTGGAAGTATTCGAGCGTCGAGAGGGCGATCAGGACGACGATCAGTCCGAGGTAGGCGATCGCGTTCTGGCTGAGAAACACCGCGGCAACGAGCCCCCACAGCCCGACGGTGCTGAGGGTGCGGCGGAAGAAAACGCGTGCTTTGGAAGGCGCGGAAACTGGCGGAGATTCGGCCATGGGTCGCCGCATCCAAGCCACCGGGCGGCGCGGAGGCAACTCATTCCCACACCCGGACGGCGGGCAAATGGCAATTTTCAGTCAGGCCGGACCGAGGGGCGTTAGGTTCCCGGACGCTTCCCAAAAAGGCCGGTCTCAGCCAAAAGGATCGTATGGTGGATCGAACACGAAAGGGGGTCGCCCGTGCGACGGGTTTCCAAGGGGCAGCGCGGACGATCTTTGCCCGGCTCGCCGGGGTTGTCGCCGCGTTTCTGCTCGTGCCCGCGGGGGCGGAGGTTCCGTTGCACCCGAAGGTCGGGGTGGGCGACTGGATCTGGGCCGAGCAAACCCACGACCGACAGGAATGCCGGTTTGTGCGTGTCTTCGAAATCCCGCGAGGCGCGCAGGTGACATCGGCGTGGCTGCGCATGACGGCCGACAATTCCTATCAGCTCTTCCTCGACGGCCAGCCGGTCGGCCGGGGCGGCGATTGGCGGGTGCTGATCGAATACGACGTGAAGCTGCTCCTGACGCCCGGCGAACACGTGCTCGCGGTGAGTGCTCTGAACGATTTCGACGTGGCCGGGCTGCTTTTCGGCATGCGCGTGGAAATGAGCGATGGCCGGGTGATGGAGGTCGCCTCCGACGATTCATGGAAGATCGCGCCGAACGACGTGGGGAAGTGGCAGAAGAAAACCCGCGGGTGGGAACAATGGTCCGCGGCGAAGGTGCTCTATCCCATTAGCCCGAATTATCGCCCGCAGGTCTATCAGGCTCCCGTTTCGCAGCCGCTGGAGATCGAGTTCTGGCAGCGCAAGGGGTTTCAAATCGCGCTATCGCTGGTCGCTTTGGCCAGCGTCGCGACGGGACTTTTTCTCGGCAGCCGCTTGTTCCTGAAATCGCGGATGGAAAAAGTGGTTCGGCGGGAACGGGAGCGCATCGCGGTGGATCTCCACGACGATCTGGGCGGCGGGCTGACCCAGCTCGTGCTCATCGGCGAAACGTCGCGCCGCGAATTGCCGCCGGACTCCCAGATGGCGGAAGCGTTGGGACGCTTGTGCGATCAATCGCGCGGCCTGCTGCGCGGGATGAACGAAACGGTGTGGTTGATCAATTCGCAACGCGACACGATCCGCGACTTCGCGTCCTACGTGGCGAAGTATGCCGAGAGCTTTTTCCAGAACTCGCCGGTGCGTTGTCATTTTGATCTCGAAGACGACCTGCCTCCGTTGCCCTGCGACCTTGGGATTCGTCGGAACCTTTTCCTCGCCGTGAAAGAAGCGCTGAACAACATCCTGCGCCATTCGGGGGCGAGCGCGGCGGAAATCGTGATCCACCGGCTGCGCAACGAACTGGTGGTGACGATTCGCGACAACGGCCGGGGTTTCGATCCGTCGGAAGAACGCGACGGCAACGGCTTGCGCAACATGGCCAAGCGCGCTCGTGAGGCGGGTGGCGATTTCAAAGTCGTGAGCGGGCCGGGCGAAGGCTGCACCATGGAGTTCCGCGTGCCTTTGTTTGCTCCCGCTCGTTTCGGCATCGCGCGGTTTTTCCCTTGGAACCGGAAACGCCGCCCGGCTGAATGACGAACGAATGACCTCCAGCTCCAGTTCGTCGTCCGTGCATCGCGTGGCTCTCGTCGAAGACCGCCGCGAAGTGCGCGAGCAATGGGCGGGTTTGTTGGACGGCTTCGACGGCTTCGCTTGCGTCTGCGCTTGTTCGTCGGGCGAAGAGGCGTTGCGGGCGATTCCGCCGCTGCGGCCGGACATCGTGCTGATGGACATTTTCCTGCCAGGCATGTCGGGCATCGAATGCACGGTGCGCTTGAAAGAGGTGCTGCCGGAAAGCCGCGTCCTGATCCTCACCGCCTCGGACGACGAGGAGATGGTTTTTCCCGCGCTTGAGGCCGGGGCGGATGGATATTTGCTCAAGCATTCGACGCCGGGCGAACTCCATCACGCCTTGCTGGACGTACTGCACGGCGGCGTGCCGATGACGAGCGGCATCGCCCGACGGGTGGCCGGGTTTTTCCGTCGTCGCGGCACCGCGCGCAACGAGATGGTCCGGCTCAGCCAGCGTGAAACGGAGGTGCTCGATTTGCTGGCGAAGGGCTTCGTGAACAAGGAGATCGCCGACCGGCTTTCACTGAGCGTGGAAACGATCCGCAGTTATCTGAAGAACATCTACGAAAAGATGCACGTTCACTCGCGGGCGGAGGCGGTGGCGAAATATATCACCGGCCGGGGCGCGGGGCCTACCCGCACTTGAGGGTATTGGGGGTATAGGGGACGGGTGATACGGTGGTGATGAGTGCGGGGATATCCTCGCATTCGAATAACCCCATCGCCCCCGAAACCCCACGTGAGATTTTTTGTCACGCGCCTGTTGCTATGCCTCGCCCTCTCTTTTGCGTCGTCACTGTCGGCGCAGACTTCGCCCGCTTTCCACGGGTGGGCGGAACGTCCGGTCATGGGCTGGAACAGCTGGGACTTCTACGGCACCTCGATCAACGAGGAGAAGACGAAGGCGCAGGCCGATTACATGGCCGCGAACCTTTTGCCCCACGGGTGGAATCTCATCACGGTGGACATTCAGTGGTATGAACCGAACGCGAACGGTTTCACCTACAACGCGAACGCCACGCTCACCATGGACGCGTGGGGCCGACTCACCCCGGCGACCAATCGTTTTCCTTCCGCCGCGAACGACGCAGGCTTCAAACCGCTGGCCGATTACGTTCACTCGAAAGGCCTCAAGTTCGGCATCCACATGATGCGCGGCATTCCGCGTCAGGCGTGGCAACAGGATCTGCCGGTGAAAGGCACCACTTACTCCGCGAAGGACATCGCCGACGTCAACAGCACCTGTTCGTGGAATCCGGACATGTACGGCGTGGACATGACCAAGCCGGGTGCGCAGGCCTACTATGATTCGCTCATGGAACTGGTCGCTTCGTGGGAGGTCGACTTCGTGAAAATCGACGACCTCAGCCGACCTTATCACCTCAAGGAGATCGAGGCCATCCGCAAGGCGATCGACAAAACGGGCCGGCAAATCGTGTTCAGCACCTCGCCGGGCGAAACGCCGGTGGACCAGGGCGCGCATGTGATGGATCACGCCAACCAATGGCGGATCAGCGACGACTTCTGGGACAACTGGAGCGCGCTCTACGATCAGTTCAAGCGCCTGCACGATTGGACGCCCTATCGCGGTCCCGGGCATTTCCCGGATGCCGACATGTTGCCGCTCGGCAAGGTCTCCGGAGGAAGCAATACCGCGACCGGGCGCAGCACGAACTTCACGACGAACGAGCAATACACGCTCATGACGCTGTGGGCGATCGCCCGCTCGCCGCTCATCCACGGCGGCGACATGCTGCAGATGGATGCTTTCACTTTGTCGCTGCTGACGAACGACGAGGTCATCGTGGTCAATCAGGAGAGCGCGCATAATCGTCAGCTTTTCCGCTCCGGCGATCTGATCGCGTGGACGGCGGACGTGGAAAATTCCACCGACAAATACCTCGCCGTTTTCAACACCGGTTCCTCCGCCGCGAACGTGCCGGTGAATCTCTCCACGCTCGGTTTTTCCGGCTCGGTGCAGATTCGATCGGTGTGGGATCAAAGCGATGTCGGTCCGTACAGCGGTACGTTTTCGCCGGTCATCGCTTCGCATGGAGCCGCACTCTATAGGCTTGCGGGCGTATCGTTGCCCACGCCGTGGATGACGGGTGCGAGCGCGGACGACGGGCAAGTCGCGCTCACGTGGGAAACGCTCGCCACCGCCACGTCTTACCGGCTCAAGCGCGCGACCTCCGAAAGCGGCCCGTTCACCGTGATCGCCGACGGTTTGACCACATCCGCTTTCACCGACAGCACGGTCCAGAACGGCACGACTTATTATTACGTCGTTTCCGCCATCGTCGGTGGACAGGAAACGCCCGACTCCGGCGCACATTCCGCCATTCCGTTGGCTCCGCCGCAGATCATCAGTTGGAACTATGATCGCTATGGCACGGTCAGCGGCACGGCCGTCGCGGGCGTGGTGCCGGTGGCGAACTGGAATAACTCGTGGCCGAACAATCCGGTCAGCAACCTGATCGACAGCACCGGTGCCCCGACCACGCTCGATATCAGTTACAGCTTTTACAATACCTGGAGCATCCAAGGCAGTTCGCCCGCGCTCGACGCCAACGGTTCTTCGAACAAACGCCTGCTCAATGGTTACCTTAATGCCGGCAACGCGGCGTGGAGTCCGTCGACCACGCGTACGTCCGTCACCTTCGCTCAGGTCCCGCACGGCTACTATGATCTGATCGTTTACTTTTCCGCCGATCAAGCGGGCCGCGAAGGGCAAGTCACCGACGGCACGACCACTTACTATTTCAGTACGCTTGGCTCGGCGAGCATCTCGGGTTCGAACGCAACGTTAACTCAAACCACGCAGACGACCAATACCTCGTGGCCGGGCGCGAACTACGCCGTCTTCAGCGGGCTGACAGGAGAGGACCGGACGGTCTCCGTGCAAATGCGCGACAACGACGAGTGGGGCGGCATCGCGGGCGTGCAGATCGTTCCTCGTGTCGATCCGCTGCCGCTGGCGAAATTCCAGATCGAAAGGCCAACCGATGGCTCCACCGCCATGCTCTCGTGGCCTTCGGGCCTTGGCACGGTGCTGTTGGAAGAGAGCGAAGATCTCGTCGATTGGCTGCCCGCCGATCCGCAACCGGAGGCCAACTCGATCTCCGTGCCGGCCAATGGCGGCAAGCGCTTCTACCGGCTGGTCCGGCCGTGACCGATTTTCTCCAACCCTAAAACCTATGCTCCTAGTAAAAATGATGAAACCCCTGGTCCTCGTCAGTCTCGCGGCCGCCGCAACGGTGTCGGCTTCGTCCATCAGTTGGAACTACGATCGCTTTGGCACGGTCAACGGCTCGGCCGTGGCGGGCGTGGTGCCGGTGGCGAATTGGAACAACTCCTGGCCGGACAATCCGACCACCGATCTCATCGACGATTCGGGTGCCACCACGACCTTGGACATCACTTACAATTCCTTCAACACGTGGAGCATTCAAGGGAGTGACCCGGGACTCGATGGTGATTCCACTTCGAACAAGCGCTTGCTCAACGGCTATCTCAACGCCGGCAACGCGGAATGGGGTCCTTCCATTACGTCTTCCTCGGTCAGTCTCACCGAGATCCCGTACGAAAATTACAACGTCATCGTGTATTTCTCGTCGGATGGTGACGGTCGTGAAGGCGAGGTGACGAATGGTATATCGACCTATTATTTCAGCACGCTGGGAGCGGCGAGTATCGCGGGTTCGAACGCCACGCTCACGCAAACCACCTCCACCAGCAACAGCGATTACGCGGGTGCGAACTTCGCCGTCTTCTCCGGTCTGAGCGGTGCCTCACAGACGATTACCGTGCAGATGCGCGACAATGACGAATGGGGCGGCATCGCCGGTTTCCAAGTCGTCGCGGTCCCTGAACCCGGCGTCACCTTGCTGGGTGGGTTGGGGTTGGCCGGTCTGCTGCGTCGCCGGCGCGCTTGATAGCTGAAGGCTCCGCTTTTCGCTTAAGCTGGGAGGACCGACCGAGGTCTTCCCGGCTTTTCCGTGCATAGGCAGGGCCACCGCATTTAGAAACCTGGAACCATGAATGCCGTCACGAATCGACACGAATAAGGAAAATCATCCGTCATTCACCGGCCGGTCGGGTCACTTTGGGCCACGATCATCCGATTGGATTTTAGAATTCGTGTTCACTCGCGTGAATTCGTGGTTTTCAAAAATCCAAGTGCCGTCGCCCTATGTGCATGGGCGTGTTAACTTTTCGCGTTAACATTCCTGAACGGAACGGGCCGTTCACCGGGCGATTTTTTTCATCGTGCAACCTTTTGCTCGTCCCCGGGTTTTAGCCAACAGACGAGAGCGTTCGACCGTTCTCCAGATTCCGAATAATCCATCCATACGATGAAAACCAAAGTGACTCTGTTCGCCCTGACGTCCCTGTTCGCAGGGTCGTTCGCCTTCGCTCAGGACAACAACCCGCCACCGGAACGCAAAGGCATTCCGATTCCGCCTGAAGTGGTCAAGGAATTCGACAAGGACGGCGACGGCAAACTCAACGAGGAAGAACGTAAGGCCGCTCGCGACGCTCGTGAGAAGCAAATGCTCGAGAAATACGACGCCGACAAGGACGGCAAGCTGAGCGACGAAGAGCGCAAGGCCGCCCGCGAAGCGATGCGCGCCGAGCATGAAAAGAAGATGCTCGAGAAGTACGACAAGGATGGCGACGGCAAGCTGAGCGACGAAGAACGCAAGGCAATGGTCGAAGCCGGTGATGGTCCTCGTCGCCGTGGGCTGCGTCGCGATGGTGGCCCGCGACCGGATGGTCCGCCGCCGGAAGGTGGCCCGACCCCGAAGCAGCCCTGAAACGAATTTACCCCGCGGTTTGAAAGCCGTGGTCCGCTCGACGGGCCTCGGCTTTTTGTGGGGGGTTCAGAGCTCCTGCTCGACCGCTTTGAGCGCGAGGAAGAGGTGGTTCCACCGTTGCATGCGCGGTTCGAGCTCGAACTTCTGACGCGCGAGGTGGCGTTTCACCTCTCCGAGGCAGCCCGTGTATTCCTGGAAAAACACGCGGAGCGCTTCTTCGTAATCGCCGCGCAGGGCGTGGGCGAACGTTCCGCAGGTGGCGAGCAGGCGATCGCGGAAATCACCGACGATTTCGCGCCGGGTGAAGTAGCTGTTGAGGATGAAAAGCAGGCTCGTTGCCCCGGCAATTCCCAAGGCGATCCAAGGCACCCAGGGGATTTGCAGCGTGCCGCCCACCCCGGCGGCGGTGAGCGCGAGAAGTGTGAGCGCGACGAGAGTTTTCAGCGACGTGCGGCGATGTCTCAGCGCCTGCTCAAGCGCGTGGCGGACTTTCAGACTGCCGATGCCCGAGCGGGCCGCGCGGCCGAGTCGTTGGATGAAGCGTTCTTTCGCGGGTCCGAGAATCGTTTCGAGCTCCTCTGATGCGCCGAGTTCGACGCCGATTTCCTCCAGCACCCGGGCGGAAAGCGCGGCCCGGTGTTTGCGGCAGACGTCGACGGTTTCGCCCGCGTCCTGCGTGGCCACGGTTTCGACCGCCGCTTGGAGCCGGGCGATGAAAAGGCTCTCGATTTCCGGCCCGCTGCGTTCGCCGGTGAACAAGCGCAGCAACGTCGGCACCGGGCCGAGACGACGCTTCAAGCGTTTCGCCACCCAGGCGGCCTCGCTTTGGAAAACGCCGGTGACTTCCGCGAGATGGCGCGGCAGGCGAAGCACGAAGCGCTGGCGCAGCGAGTCGATCTCTCGCTCGATTTCCGCGAGGAAGCGATCGCTGCGATTCACTCCGCGCAGGGTTTCGTCCATCCGCTCCTCGATCTGCTGGAGTGTGATCGCGGCGTGTTTCCGCCAATGATCGAGCATCTTGCGACGGCGATACGACTGGCAAATTTGCCGGGAAAGGTGGTCTTCCAGCGGGCCGAAACCACTCGCTTGCCAAGGAGCGTAGGCGGGTGGCGTGGTGAGCTTCGCCTCCCACGCGCGTCGCGCCGAAACGGCGAAGAGCGGTGGCACGCGACCGAGGCGTTTCAGCGAAAGCTCGCGCAGATGGCCGAGGATGACCTGCACATCGGCGGGCTCGCGACGGTCGCATTGCTGGACGACCAAGACCGTGCGATCGAGTGAGGCTTCATCGAGTCGGGAAAGCCGATCCCAGATCGTTGCCTCCCAGGGATTGTCGGCGGAAAAAACGATCAGAATCAGATCGAGATCCGGCAGCATCGCGTGGATGGGAGCCAGATGATCGCGGACGGCGGAATTTGTGCCGGGCGTGTCGATCAGGTGGAAGTCCTTCAGGAAAGCCAGCGGACGCGCGCAGTCGTCGAGAAACGGCGCGGCTTCCCGGTCGCCCGTCGTTTCGCCGTGATGGTAGCGGCGCACCCGGCCGGTGTCGGGCAGATTGCTGACGCGGCAGAATTCGCGACCGAACAACGCGTTGAGCAGGCTCGATTTGCCCGAATTGACCTCGCCGAGGACGAGGAATTGGAAAGGCGAATCGAACGCCGGAGCATTCTCCTCGTCGACCACCAGTCCCTCGGCGCGGGTTTCCCTGGCCAGCACGGCGATGCCATGCATGACCTCACGCAGTCGCTCCCGGGTCGCGAGATAACGTTCGCCCAACATCAGTGGAATTCCGGACTTCGCCCGGAAATGGACGTCAGGGAATCGCGGGAGCGGGTTGCTGCGGTGCGGAGTCGACCCGCATCGCCATCAATTGCGTCACGGTGACGAAGCGGTAGCCCTTGCTCGACAGGCCATCGAGCGTGCCGGGCATGGCGTCGATCGTCTGGCCGTGAATGTCGTGGGCGAGAATGATGCCGCCGCTGCCGGTTTGACCGAGGATGCGCGAGGTGATCGCGCCCGCGCCGGGCTTCTTCCAGTCGAAGGGATCGACCGACCACAGCACCGTCGGATAGCCATACTCTTTCATCGCCCACTCGCGTTGCGCTTGCGTGAACGAGCCATACGGCGGGCGAAACGTGCGGGGCGCGACGCCGGTGGCGCGGACGATTGCTTCGTGCGTGCGGGAAAGCTGCGAGCGCACCTGCTCCTGGCTCATTTTGCCGAGGTTCGGGTGATTGTAGCTGTGGTTGCCGATTTCGTGGCCCTCCGCGATCATCCGGCGCAGGAGATCGGGATAAAGTTCGCAGTTGTTGCCGCAGACGTAGAAGGTCGCCTTGAGGTTACGCTCGCGCAGCATGTCCAGCAGGCGAGGCGTAAAGGTCGCGTGCGGGCCGTCGTCGAACGTAATCGCGATGTAGGGGCCGTTCACGGGAATGCGGTTGATGGTCACGCCCGACGACGCGCCGCCGGTGGCGCGAACGCTTGGCACCGGCGGGGTGCGATAGGCTGTGTTCGCCGTGGTTTTAACCGGCATCGCCGCGTTCGACGGCCTCAACGGTTCGGCCGGGCTGCAACTACCGAACGAAGCCCCCAGCAAGGCGAGAGCCAAGGTGGCGGAGACGCGACTTTTCAGGGGACGGGAAAATGGGAAGCGCATGAGCGTTGGAGCGAAAATATCCGCCCCGTTCCAAGCGTTGTCACGTCCCGTTTTCCCCGTGGGCGAGGCGATTTCGCCCGGGAAGACCTCGCCGTTTCCTCAAAGAAACCGCTTTAACAAGGGTTCCAGTGTAGTGGTGGTTTCCGTGGGCCACAAATGGCGCGGCGTCATGATCGCTCCGTCGAGCGCCCGGTGTTCCGGCCAATCCGGGAGGGACGGGATGCGCGGGATCGCCAGGGCGAGCGCTTGTTTCGCTGCCGAGACGTTCGCGTGCAAGTGGCCGATGACGGTTTCCGCCGTGACGGGTTCCTCGTCGGTTTTCCAGCAATCGTAGTCGGTGACCATCGCCAAGGTCGCGAGGGCGATTTCGGCTTCGCGAGCCAGTTTCGCCTCGGGCAAATTGGTCATGCCGATCACGTCGAAGCCGAGTTGGCGATTCGCGAGGCTTTCCGCCCGGGTGGAAAACGCGGGGCCGTCCATGTTGACGTAAGTCCCGCCGTCGTGGACGCGGCAACCGGCTTCCGCGGCCGACTCCCGCAGGATCGCTCGCAATCCATCGCTCACCGGGTCGGCGAATGCGATGTGAGTGGCGATCCCCCGGCCGAAGAAGGTGTGGTGTTCCCGGCGGCTGGTGCGGTCGAAATATTGATCCGGCAGCACCACGTCGCGCGGCCGGTATTCTTCCTTCAGGCTGCCCACCGCGGTGACGCAGATCAGCCAGCGGACGTTCAAACTTCGCAGCGCCCAAAGATTCGCGCGGTGATTGATTTCGTGGGGCAGAATCCGGTGGCCGCGACCGTGGCGGGGCAGGAACCAGACCTTTCGCCCGGCGAAGGTGCCGCCGACCAGCTCATCGGACGGTTCGCCGAAAGGAGTCAGCACGCGGCGTTCTTCCGACTGCTCGAAGCCATCCAATTCGTAAAGTCCGCTGCCGCCGATGATGCCGATTGCCGGTTCCATGCCCCGCACCTAGCAGGCGAAAGCCCGCCGCACAACCGGGCGAGTAGGCCGGGTCGAAATTCCGTGCCTCTTGGCACTTCCAAACTTGGGCGAAGTTTCGCACCGCATTCTTACAGACAATTTGAGCGGATCGCGGCCATATGCATACGGCCCCTTTGCGGGGCCGTCCCATGCAAACTTCCGCCGAAGCGGAGCATCAGGCTCCCGGTCGCGTCGAATCCGCCCTGTTCTATCTGAAGTCCCGCGTCTTCATTGTCCGTCGCTGGTGGCGGGAATTGGGGCAGCCGGTGCTGAAACATCCTAAAGGAAACCGCTGGCGCGATGCTCCTGTGATCGGCGAGGCGCGATCGGACCTTTGGACGCAGATTTCGCCCGCGGAATTTCCGCTCACCGCGGGCAAAGTGCAAAACCTGCGCGCGGCCTGTCGGCGGTTGGATGGCTTGGAAATTCATCCCGGAGGCGTCTTCAGCTTTTGGCGTCAGATCGGTCGCGCCACGCCGGGCAAGGGTTTCGCTATAGGCCGCGAATTGCGTTCCGGCTGCATGGTTCCGAATCTCGGGGGCGGGCTTTGTCAGCTTTCGGGTTTGCTTCATGAAGCTGCTTTGAAAGCGGGGCTGACCGTGCTGGAACGCCATCCGCATTCGAGAGCTTTGCCCGGTCGAGTAATTGAACCGCAACGGGATGCGACGGTGTTTTGGAACTATGTGGATCTGCGTTTCCTGGCATCGTTCGGCTGGCGATTGGAGGCGCGTTTGACCGCCACCGAGTTGATCGTTTCGATCCGGGCGAACGAATCGCTGGAGAAAACAAACGATTCTCCTTCGCCGCTTTCGTCCGGTGTTCCGGTTCGGGCGACCGCCGACGGTGATTGCCTCACTTGCGGGGTGACTTCTTGTTTCCGTCATCCAACCGCCACCCGGAACCATCCGTCGTCGGCCGGACACGCGGCATGGTTGCTCGACGGGGTCTGGCCGGAATTCGCGGAGTGGTGCCATCGCCATGCCAAAGAAGGCGATCGTTGGTTCACGCCGCTCGATGGCGCGCGCTGGAATCGCCCGAATTACGCCTGGCGTCCCAATGTTGGAGCGGACATCCGGCATGAAACGTGGCACACGCTCGTTCGCTCTTGGCGTCAGCGCCGTTTGCCTACCCAAGGTGCGATCCGGCAGAAGTTTCTTCTCAAAGCCCAACGCGATCTGGCGGAGGCGTTCGCCCGTCAACTGAGTCCGGAAGCGCGGCATGTGGTGGTGTCGCAGACCTTGCTGCCGCATCTCTGGCGAGCGGGGCATTTGGGTGGCCGGACGTTCGATGTCTTGGCGAATCGTTGGCCGTTGGAGGAACTTCAAGCGCGCCTGGACGCCGCCGCGCAACGCCATCCCGGATCGGAAACGTTGGTCGACTTCCGAGCGGACGAAGACGTGGTGGACGCCGAACGGGAAGCGTTGCAGGCCGCGGCGCGGGTGATCACGCCGCATCGGGCGATCGCTTCGCATTTCGGCGCGCGGGCGTTGTTGCTGGAATGGAATACCCCTTCCACGAATGGACGAATCGAAGACCGGTCAACCAAGCCGCGCTGGTTTTTTCCGGCCTCGGCTTTGGCGCGGAAGGGAATTCACGAGTTGGTCGCGGTCCTCGACGGAGGGAACGAGGAACTATGGGTGCTGGGAAAAGCCCGCGAAGGTCGTGGTGATCCGTTGCACGGAAAGTCGTTTCGTTCCTCGTCAGCGACGGATTGGCGGCATTGCACGGCGGTGGTATTGCCCGCATGGGTGGAACATGAGCCTCGGGTCGCTTTACGCGCGTTGGCGCATGGCGTGCCGGTGATCGCCTCGCGGGCGTGCGGATTGCCCGGGCATCCTCTGCTGCTTGAAATCGAGGCGGGAAATTCGGATGCGCTACGCGCGGCGATGGATCGTGTGCTTTCTCGCGAGGTTTTTTAAGTGCCGAAGGTTTCCAATGGAGTAGAGGTGAAATGGAATGCTCTTTCAAAAGCCGCCGCGGAGACGCTTGTGCATGGTGGCATTCGCCGCCGTCGTTTGTGGATTGGCGGCGCAGGTCGGACTGCGTTACGCCGGTCGTGTGAACGCGCAATCGCCCCCCGGAAAACGCGACGAAGCCGCCGCGGCACGCGTGTTACCGGAATTGAAAAAGGCGCTGGAGGCCAAAGGACTGCGTGTCGGCGCAGCGGTGTTCATCCGGATATTCAAAGAGGAAAAGCAACTCGAACTTTGGGTGAGGAAAGACGACGGAACTTACGCGCTTTTTCGAACCTATCCGGTCGCCGCGATGTCGGGCGAATTGGGTCCGAAGGTTGCTGAGGGTGATAACCAGGCGCCGGAAGGGTTTTATCACGTGCCGCCCGCCGCGATGAAACCGGACTCCACCTTTCATCTGGCGTTCAATCTCGGTTATCCCAACGCCTACGACCGCGCCCACGGCCGGACGGGCTCGTTTCTCATGGTGCATGGCAACGAGGTGTCGATCGGTTGCTTTGCGATGACCGACGCGAAGATCGAGGAGATCTACACGCTGTGTGATCTCGCCTTGAAAAACGGTCAGCCGTTTTTCCGCGTGCACGCGTTTCCCTTCCGCATGACGGACAAGCGCATGGCCGACGCTAGGGGAAACAAATGGGAAGACTTTTGGAAAAATCTCAAGGAGGGCTACGATTTTTTTGAACGCGCGAAAACGCCGCCGGAAGTCACGGTTTTCGAAGGCCGTTACGTTTTCCAAGCGGCCAAGTGAACCGTCGCCGTGCGGCTGCGAATGCCGCTCGGCCCATCAAAGCGGACGGTCGAATTGCGCCGCCACCGAGGGTCGCATCAGGACGATGAAGGTGAAGACGCCGAGCAAGGTGCCTAGCGGGACATTTAGACAATTGATGCCCGCCACGACCATGCAGAACGTCCGGTTCCGGCGCGCCGTCAAGTTGCGCCCGGCAATGATGAGACACACGCCGATGGCGGCGGAAATCAGAGCGATCACGCCGCCGATGAAGGCGAAGACCCACCCCATTTCCACCGGTGGTGCGGAGTGACCCGGAGTGACCGGCATGTGCTGGAAGACGAAAAACCCCGCGAACATGTAGAACACGCCGACCAAGGTTCCGAGGAAACTCAAGGCGCCCACGACGTAATGGAAAATCGCCAGCAGCTTCAGGTGTTCGTCGTCCTGAGCGGAGCCCGGCAAATACGGCATGGGTGGAGGATTCACGCGCGAAAGCCTAACATCGTCGCGGAGGAGCAGGAACTGTAAGCTTCCCCTGAAAAGCCGCCGGACAAAACGAGAGGTTTTGGGCTGAATATCCGAAATCGAACGATGAAAAAGAGCCGATTCACCGAGAGCCAGATCGTGGCCATTCTCAAGG
>Ga0307416_100000577_pt1 | contig 18818 bp, 17 predicted proteins | sample DK1Cmetagenome_2_FD_203821 | JGI IMG/M metagenome (GOLD analysis project Ga0307416, IMG submission 203821) | Maize rhizosphere microbial communities from greenhouse at UC Davis, California, United States - DK15-C-3 | ecosystem: Host-associated > Plants > Roots > Rhizosphere > Soil | place...
CTCGCGGCGACGTCGACGGTGTCGCTCACCCTGTCCCTCGCCTAGCCAGAGATCGCTCCCGAACGCTGCACGACCTGCTGCTCGGTGCTGGACCCCTCGAAGCGGGTCTTGGTCTGGAGATACGGATCGACGGTGTCCTTGGTCACGAACAGCAGGCCGGTGTTGGTCTGGGACGGGAAGACCAGCCCGCCCGACAACTTGTACATGTAGAGGTATAGCACCGGCAGGAACCCCTGGAGGTACGGCTGCTGGTCGATGGTGTAGTCGAGGCTGCCGCCCTTGATGGCCTGCAGGGTCTCGGGCACCAGGTCGAAGCCGCCGGCGACCTTCAGGCCCTTGTCCCGCATCTTGTACTTCTGCACCACCTGGCCCACCGACTGGGTCGAGCCGGCGTCAACCGCAAGCATGCCGGCCAGGTCGGGATGGCCCTGGGCGTAGGCGTCGATGATCGACAGGCCCTTGGTCACGTCGGCGTTGGTCGCGACCGGGTTGAACTTGAGCGACTTGCCGGACTGCTTGATCGCGTCCGAGGCGCCGTCGATGCGCGGCTGGATGTTCAGCTGCCCCGGGGTGGCGATGAACCCGACCACCTCACCGGAGTCCAGACCCGATTCGATCGCCCGCTGGCCGAGCTGGAACCCGGAGTCGTACAGGCCCTGGCCGATGTAGGCGAGGCGGTTGGTGCCAGGGTCGTCCTTGGCGCCGTCGGCGTTGTAGGAGACGACCGGGATGCCGGCGGCCAGCGCCTGGTCGACCGGCGCCTTGAAGGCGTTCTTGTCCACCACGGCCAGGGCGATCCCGTCGGCCTTGGCGGAGATCGCGGTGTTGGTGGCGTTGACCATCTCGGCGACGATCGAGTCCTTGGACCCCGTCCACTGGAAATCGCAGTTGAGCAGGGCGCAGGCGTCCTGGGCGCCGTACTGGGTGGGCGTGAAGAAGGGGTTGGTGGTGACGTGGCACACGAACACGAACTTCCACTTCGGCGTCGAGGGGAAGTCGCCGGCCGAGGTGGCGGCGGCCGAGTCGCTGCTCTTGTCGTCGTTGTTGGTGCAGGCGGCGAGCAGCGCCGAGGCGGCCAGCGAGGCGCTGGTCAGCCCGACGCCGCCCAGCAGCCGGCGCCGGGTGACCTTGTTGAGGCCGAGGGTCTCGACGGCCTCCTCGACCACGGGATGGACCTTGGACATTGCAACCCTCCTGGGAACGGGCGACGCCCGCTCAGTCGGTGGAGAACCGGTAGATGGTGGTGGTCTGGTACCGCTCACCCGGCGACAGCACGGTCGACGGGAAGTTGGGGTGGTTGGGCGAGTCCGGGTAGTGCTGGGTCTCCAGGGCGAACCCGTCGCCCTGCCGGTACATCCGGCCGCTGGTGCCGACCAGCGTCCCGTCCAGGAAGTTGCCGGAGTAGAACTGGATGCCCGGCTGGTCGGTGACGACCTCCAGGACCCGGCCGCTCTTGGGCTCGACGACCCTGGCGGCCAGCTCAAGGCCGCTGCCGTGGCGGTCCAGGACCCAGTTGTGGTCGTAGCCGCGGCCGATCACGAGCTGCTCGAACCCGTTGCGGATGCGGGCGCCGATGGCGGTCGAGCGGGTGAAGTCCATCGGGGTGCCGGCCACCGGGTCGATGGCCCCGGTGGGGATCAAGGTCGGGTCGACGGGCGTGTAGTGGCTGGCGTTGAGGGTGAGCCTGTGACCGTAGATGTCGCTGGAGCCCTCGCCGGCCAGGTTCCAGTAGGCGTGGTTGGTCAGGTTGATGATCGTCTTGAGGTCGCTGTCGCCGACCAGCCGGGCCCGGTAGTTCATGCGGATCTCGTTGTGGTTGGTGAGGGTGTAGGTGACCTTGGTGGCCAGGGTGCCCGGGTAGTTCTGGTCGCCGTCGGGGCTGGTGAAGCGGAGCTCCAGGCCGACGCTGTGCCGGTCCTGCACCGGGGTGGCGGCCCAGACGTGCTTGTCGAAGCCGACGTCACCGCCGTGGAGGCTGTTGGGCGGGTTATTGATCGGCAGCTGGTAGGTCTGGCCGTTGAGCTGGAACCGGCCGAGGGCGATGCGGTTGGCGTACCGCCCGGTGATGCAGCCGAAGTACGGGCTCTTGGCCACGTAGTCGGCCAGGTTGTCGAAGCCGAGGGTCACATTGGCCAGGCGGCCGTGACGGTCGGGCACCCGGATCGACTGGAGGATGCCGCCGTAGGTGAGGATCTTCACCTCCATGCCCCGGGAGTTGGTCAGGGTGTAGATGTCGACGGGAGTGCCGTCGGCCAGGCTGCCGAACGAGGCCTTGCTGATGGTGGGCCGGTGTCCCGAGGACGACGCCGCGGCGGTCAGCCCGAACAGCCCCACGGTGGCGACGGCCAGGAGGACGGCCAGCGCGAGACGCACGGCCCTCCCCCGGATCCCGGTCCCTGCGGCGGTGATGTACATGGACCCTCCCTTCGGCTGCCCGCTCTCGGGCATGGTTGCTACTGTCCGACCTCTGTCCATCCGGCACCCGACGCGGCGCTGCGCTGCACCGCGTCGAGCACCTCCTGCACCTGGAGCCCGTCGGCGAACGACGGCGCCGGGTCGCGGCCGGCGGCGATCGCCTCGAGCAGGTCGCGCACCTCGTGGGTGAAGGTGTGCTCGTAGCCGATGCTGTGGCCCTCCGGCCACCAGGCGGCGGCGTACGGATGGACCGACCGGGTCACCTGGATCCGGCGGAAGCCCTGGGTGGCCGGGTCGTCGCCCGCGTCGAAGAACCGCAGCTCGTTGAACGCCCCCAGCTCCCAGACGAGGCTGCCCCGCTCGCCGTTGAGCTCGACCCGGAGGCCCTCGTCGTGGCCGGTGGCGAAGCGGGTGGCCTCGAAGCCGCCGACCGCCCCGCCGCCGAAGCGGGCGATGAACAGGGCCGCGTCGTCGACCGTGACCGGCCCTAGCTGGCCCCCGCCGCCCCCGGGGAGGGGCCGCTCGGGCACGAAGGTCTCGGTGAGGGCCGAGACGCCGGTGATCCGGTCTCCGGCCACGTACTGGGCCAGGTCGATCGCGTGGGCGCCGAGGTCGCCGAGGGCGCCCGACCCCGCCTCGGAGGCCTGGAGCCGCCAGACCAGCGGGAACTCGGGGTCGAGGAGGTGGGCGCCCAGGTAGGCGGCGCGGACGTGGCGGATGGCGCCCAGGCGCCCGGCCGCCACCAGCTCCCTGGCCAGGGCGACGGCCGGGACCCGGCGGAAGTTGAACCCGACCATCGCCCGCACGCCCTGGGCGGCGGCCCGCTCGGCCGCGGTGGCCATGGCCCGGGCCTCCTCGACGGTGTTGGCCAGGGGCTTCTCGCACAGCACGTGCTTGCCGGCCTCCAGGGCGGCGATCGAGATCTCGGCGTGGCTCGACCCGGGGGTGCAGACGTCGACCAGGTCGACGTCGTCACGCTGGACCAGCCGCTTCCAGTCGGTCTCGGCGGCCGCCCACCCGAGGCGGGCCGCCGCGGCGGCGACCGCGTCGGGGTCCCGGCCGCAGATCGCGGCCATCCGGGGCCGGTAGGGCAGGTCGAAGAAGCTGGCCACGTTGCGCCAGGCCTGGGAGTGGGCCCGCCCCATGAAGGCGTAGCCGACCATGCCGATCCCGAGGACATCCTGGTCGCGTGCCATCCGCCTCAGCTTCCCGGAATTTGTCCGTCCAGTGGCCAAACTAAGCAGGCAAGCAATCGTGTGTCAATGGGCCGTCGTGTAGAGTAGGTCCAGGTCCTGGACAAAAGGAGCTGGCGTGGTCAAGACCGGGGGGCTGCCGGCCAGGCAGGAGGGGCTCCGCCAGCACAACCTGGCCCTGGTCGCCCAGTGCATCGCCGCCGGTGAGCCGGTGTCCCGGGCCGGCATCGCCGCCGCCACCGGGCTCACCAAGACCACCGTCTCCAGCCTGGTCGACGACCTGGCCGGCGCCGGCCTGGTCACCGAGCTGGGCCCGGAGGCCAGCGGCAAGATCGGCCGGCCGGCCAGCGCCCTGACCCTCAACCGCTCGGTGTTCGTCGGGGTCGGGCTGGAGATCAACGTCGACTACCTGGCCGTCTGCGTGGCCAACCTGGTCGGCGAGGTCCGGTTGCTCAGGACCCGGCCGCGCGACAACCGGGACCAGTCCCCGGCCAAGGTCCTGGGGCGCGCGGTGCGGATGACCAACAACGCGATCGCCGCGGCCCAGGCCGCCGGGCGCACCGTGGCCGGGCTGGCCGTGGCCGTGCCCGGGCCGGTCGAGACCGACCGCGGGCTGCTGCGCCTCGCCCCCAACCTGGGCTGGGTCGAGGTGCCCGTGGCCGAGATCCTGGCCGGCCGCCTGGTGGCCCCGGACCTGCCGGTGCTGGTCGACAACGAGGCCAACCTGGCCGCCCTCGGCGAGCTGTGGTTCGGCGGCCACGACGACCTCGACGACTTCGTCCACGTCTCGGGCGAGATCGGGGTCGGCGCCGGCATCGTCATCGGGGGCGAGCTGTTCCGCGGGGTCAGGGGCTTCGCCGGCGAAGTCGGCCACGTCACCGTGCAACCGGACGGCCCCCGCTGCCGCTGCGGCGCCCGCGGCTGCCTGGAGCAGCTGGCCGGCCAGGAGGCGATCCTGCGCGCCGCCGGGGTCGCCGGGGCCGCCGGCACCAGCCTCGGCCAGCCCGGCGGGTCGGTGGCCGAGCTGCTGGCCAGGGCGCGGGCCGGGGACGCCGCGACGGTGGCGGCGGTGGCGTCGGCCGGCCGGGCCCTCGGGCTGGCCCTCTCGGCCACGGTCAACGTGGTCGACCCGGGCACGGTGGTCCTGGGCGGGCTGTACGCCTCCCTGGAGCCATGGCTCCGGGAGCCGCTGGGTGCCGAGCTGTCCGAGCGGGCCATCACCCAGCGGTGGTCGCCGGCCCGGGTGCTCGCCTCCCGCCTGGGGCCGAACGCGGCCGTGCGGGGGGCCACCGGGGCGGTGGTCAAGCGGGTGCTGGCCGACCCGTCGGCGGTGTTCGCTGTGGCAGGGCATCGCGTCGCTCCCACCCGTCCTCGAACAGGTTGAAGTGGACGCCGGTCCGGGGGTGCCGGGCGACGGCGTCCCGGTCCAGGCGGACCCCGAGCCCCGGCCCGGTCGGCAGCGCGAAGCAGCCGTCGGCCGGGTCGACGGTCGGGGCGCCGTGGACCAGGTCCTTGACCCACGGGTCGGCGAAGTCGTTGAAGTGCTCCAGGACCTTGTAGTTGCCGGTGGCCACGGCCAGGTGCAGGTTGGCGGCGGTGCCCACCGGGCCGCAGACGTTGTGGGGGGCCAGCAGCAGCTCGTAGGCGGCCGCCCAGCCGGCCAGCTTGCCCAGGGTGGTGAAGCCCCCGAAGTGGGTCAGGTCGGCCTGGACGATGTCGACCAGGCCCTCCTCGAACAGCTCCCGGAACTCGGCCAGGACGTGCAGGCGCTCCCCGGTGGCCAGGGGCAGCCAGGTCCCGGCCCGGACCTGGCGGAGCCCGGCCGGGTTGTAGGGCGGCACCGGCTCCTCGATCCAGGCCGGCCCGAACGGCTCCATGGCCTTGGCGACCCGGACGGCGGTGGCGGCCGTGAAGCGGCCGTGCATCTCCACCATCAGCTCGACCTCGGGCCCGACGGCGTCCCGGACGGCGTCGATGATGTCGACCGCCAGCCCGAGGTCGGCCTGGCCGAGCTCGGCCGAGGCGGCTCCGAAGGGGTCGATCTTGAGGCCCCGGTAGCCGCGACCGGCGACCTCGCCGGCGAACCGCGCGACCACCTCGGGGTCGCGGTCGCCCTGGTACCAGCCGTTGGCGTACGCCGGCACCCGGTCGCGGAAGCGCCCGCCGAGCAGCTTCCACACCGGCACCCCGGTGGCCTGGCCGATGAGGTCGTGGCAGGCGACGTCGAAGGTGGCCAGGGCCGTCTGGGTGACCTCGCCGGCCCGGCCGTACTCGGCCCAGTGGACCTGCCAGGCCAGCCGCTCGACATCGAAGGGGTCCATGCCGAGCACGTAGCGCCCGGCCAGCTCGTCGATGCAGGCCACCAAGGTGTCGGTCTTGTTGACCATGCGGGCCTCGCCGACCCCCCGGAGCCCCTCGTCGGTGACCAGCTCCACGAAGGTCAGCTCCCGCCAGGGCGTGCCGACCACCACCGTCTCGACCCCGACGACCTTCACCGCGACCTCACTCCCCCGCGTCCAGGCCGGTGAGGGCGAACGCGGCCCGCAGGTCGCGGGCGGTCTGCTCCAGGTGGGCGAGCATGGCCGTGGCCGCGCCCCTTGGGTCGCGGGCCTTGATCCGCTCCAGGATGCGGGCGTGCTGCTCGATGACGTCCTCGACGGTCCCCCCGCGGGCCAGGTGGCCGCGCAGGCTGCGCATCCGGCTGGCCCGCAGCGGCTCCTCCATGGCCTCGATCAGGAAGCGGAGCAGCTGGTTGCCGGCGGCCGCGGCCACGCTGGCGTGGAAGCCGATGTCGCTCTCGTGCAGGGCCATCGGGTCGTCGGCGGCATCCCGCATGGCGGCCAGGGTCAGCTCCATGGCCGACACGTCGGTGCGGCTCGCCTGGGCGGCGGCCAGCGACGCGATGTGGACCTCGAGGGCCCGGCGGACCTCCAGCAGATCGAGCAGCTGGCGTGGATCGCGGCGCACGGCGGCGGTGAAGAACCCGCCGATCGGCCCGGCGTTGGGGTGGGCGACCATGGTGCGCCGGCCCTGGCGGATCTCGACCAGCCCCCGGGCCTGCAGCGACCGTGCCGCCTCGCGGAGGGTCAGCCGGCTGACCTCGAACCGCGCCGCCAGCTCGGCCTCCGAGGGAAGCTCGGCCCCCGGCTCGAGCTCCCCGAGCACCAGGTCCTCCAGCCGCTGCACCACCGTCTCCGTGATGCTGGCCGCCGCCTCGACGGCGGCGGGACTGTCCAGGTCGTCCGCGGAAGCGCCCACGACCAGAGCATGCAGCACCTCGACAGCCGAGGCAAGACTCATCTGATGAGTTCCGGCGTCGATGGGCTCCGAACGGCGCCCGAATCCCTGCAATCCCCTCAGCAAGCCTTGCCCGCCCATCAGATATCTGCCAGGCTCCTTCCACGATGGCGACCGGACCAGCGGCCGAGGCCCGCCGGCACCTGACCGCGCTGGGCCTGCCCGGCCGGGACCTGGGCGAGCTGCCCAGCTCGACCGGCCGGTTCGGCGACGGCGCCCAGTACCGGATCGAGATCCCCTCGGTCGAGGGCCCCGAGCCGTTCCGGGCCGTGGTCGACGCGGCCAAGGAGCGCGAGCTGCGGGTCCACCGGATCAGCCAGGGCAGCGGGATGATGCTGCTCACCGACGACGAGATCGCCGCGATGGTCGCCCTGGGCCGCGAGCAGCACATCGAGGTGTGCCTGTTCACCGGGCCGCGGGCCGCCTGGGACGTCGGCGTCCAGGCCACCGCCCCGGCCGGACGGGTCGTCGCCGGCAGCCTGCGCGGCGCCGACCAGCTGGCCTACGGCGTCGAGGACGTCCTGCGGGGCTGCGAGCTCGGGGTGCGCAGCATCCTGGTCGCCGACAGCGGCCTGCTATGGGTGCTGGGCCGGATGAAGCGCGCCGGCGACCTGCCCGGCGACCTCGAGATCAAGGTGTCGATCTCCCTGCCGGTCACCAACCCGGCCACCGCCCGGCTGCTCGAGGACCTGGGCGCCACCACCCTCAACCTGCCCATCGACCTGTCGCTGGCCCAAATCGCCGCCATCCGCCAGGCCGTGGCCGTGCCCCTGGACGTCTACGTCGAAGGGGCCGACGACTTCGGCGGGGCGGTCCGCTACTACGAGGTGCCCGACCTGGTCCGGGTGGCGGCCCCGGTCCATCTCAAGTTCACCGTCCGCAACGCCCCCGGCCTCTACCCCTCCGGCGAGCACCTGGCCGGCCTGGCCGTCGCCTCGGCCCGCGAGCGGGTCCGCCGCGCCGCCATCGGCATCGCCCTCCTGCACCGCCACGACCCGGACGCGGTCGCCTCTCCCTGACCTCCCGACCCGCACGACTTGACCTCCGCCCTCGACATGAATTCGAATGCATGCCATCGTATGCACCCACCGTCGTCCGAAGGAGCGCGGGATGAGGAGCCGTCTCAGGTGGCCCGTCCTGCTGGCAGCGGCGGCACTGCTGCTCGCGGCCTGCAGCCAGGGATCCGATAAACCGTCGACCGCCGCCCAGGCACCGGCCGCCACCACCGGCTGCGCCAGCTCCGGCGAGCTGGCCATGTGGGAGCGCTCGGGCGGCAACAAGCAGATGGTCGACATGCTGGTCGCGGCCTGGAACCAGAAGAACCCCAACTGCAAGATCAAGCTGACCTACATCCCCCACACCGAGATGGTGGGCAAGATCGCCCAGGGGATCGCCTCGGGTGAGGTGCCCGACCTGATGGGCATGGACCTCATCTACGCCCCGCAGTTCGAGGACGCGCAGCAGCTGGTCGACCTCACCGACCGGATCAGCGCCTGGCCGGAGCTGAAGACCGCCAGCAAGGGGCACATGACGGTGGCGACCTACAAGGACCGCCTCTACGGCGTCCCGCTGTACGCCGACGTCTCGGCCCTCTTCTACAACAAGGACCTCTTCAAGAAGGCCGGGCTCGACCCCAACAAGCCCCCGACCAGCCTGGCCGAGCTGCGCGCCTACGCCGACAAGATCACCGCCCTCGGCGGCGGCATCAAGGGCTACTACCTGCCCGGCAACTGCGCCGGCTGCAACATCTTCACCGTGGGGCCGCTGATGTGGGCCTCGGGGGCCAAGATCGAGGCCACCGGGCCGGGCGACGAGCCGCTGGTCGGCGACGGCGTCAAGCAGGTCCTGCAGTTCACCCGGGACATGGTCTCCTCCGGCAACGTCCCCGAGGGCGCCCGCAGCGAGAACGGCGAGACCTTCCACCTCCAGTTCGGGTCGGGCAAGGTCGGCATGATGGGGACGGGCAACTTCAACATCACCCTGGCCCGCCAGCAGAACCCGAAGATGGACTTCGGCATCGCCCTGCTCCCCGGGATGCAGCCGAATACCTCGGCCTCGTTCATCGGCGGCGACCTGGTGGTCGTGCCCAAGGGCAGCAAGCGGGTCGACGACGCCGTCAACTTCATGAAGTTCCTGCTCTCGGACGAGGTCCAGGTCGAGGTGTACGCCAAGGCCCTCAACCTGACCACCCGCACCGACATGGTCGACAACAAGTACTTCCAGGCCGAGCCGCTGGTCCAGGACGTGGCCAAGGCCCTCACGGTCGGCCGCACCCCCTACACCCTGACCTTCTTCGAGCAGATCAACTCGCCCCAGGGCCCGTGGCTGAAGATGCTGCAGCGCGCCTACTACAGCGACGACAACCTCGACACCGTTATCGCCGACGCCAAGACGGCGATGAAGGCCATTGCCAACCAGTAGCCGGGACACCGCCGTCTACCGGAGCCGGCGGAGCCGGCTGGTCGGCCTCGCCTACCTGGCCCCGGCGCTGCTGTTCGTCCTGGTCTTCACCGCCTGGCCGCTGGCCCAGATGGGCTGGATGTCGCTGCACAGCTGGTCCCTGCTCACTCCGCCCAGGTTCATCGGCCTGGCCAACTACCGGCGGGCGTTCGCCGACGACCAGTTCTGGGTGTCGTTCGTGTTCACCCTCAAGTACACGGTGATCATCACCCCGGTGCTGATCGTCGGCGGCTACCTTCTGGCCCTGCTGGTCTCCCGGCCCTCGCGCCTGCGCCGGTTCACCCGCACGTGTGTGTTCCTGCCCGTGGTGATCGGCCTCGGGGTGTCCAGCCTGCTCTGGTACTGGCTCTTCAGCAGCGAGTTCGGCCTGGTCAACAAGGCCCTCCAGGACCTCGGGGTGATCTCGGACCCGGTGCTGTGGCTGGGCGTGGACGGGAACCGGTCGATGCTGGCCATCATCGCCTCGGTGGTCTGGAAGGTGATCGGCTTCGGGATGATCCTGTTCGTCGGGGCCATCCAGGCCATCCCGGCCGAGATCACCGAGGCCAGCCTCGTCGACGGGGCCAGCTGGTGGCAGCGGGTCACCCGGGTGATCCTGCCCCTGACCCTGCGCACGGTGCTGCTGGTGACCCTGGTCAGTGTCATCGGCTCGCTGCTGGCCTTCGACCAGTTCTACATCATGACCGCCGGGCAGCCGCAGAACGAGACCGCCACCTCGGTGTTCTACGTGTACCTGAACTCGTTCCCGTACCTGCGGCTCGGCTACGGGGCCGCCCTGTCGCTGATCCTGGCCCTGACCATCCTGGCCTTCACCGTGGTGCAGCTGCTCCTGACCCGGCGGAGCCACGCGTGAGCGCCACCGTCGAGCTGCGGAGGATCCCGGCCGTGGCGGCCCGGCGGCGCCCGCGGGCCGGCCGGGGCCGCTACCTGATGGGCGCCGTCTGCGTGGCCATCGCCACGGTCATGCTCCTGCCCCTGGCGGCGTCGATGCTGGCCTCGGTGAAGCCGACCGCCGAGGCGGCCGCCTCGCCCCCGACCTACCTGCCCCACTCCCTGAGCCTGGACAGCTACCAGCGGCTCTGGACCTACCAGCAGGGGCTGCCCACCTACCTGCTCAACAGCCTGGGCACGGCCCTGCTGGCGATCGCCTTCACCCTCCTGCTGACCGTGCCCGCGGCCTACGCCCTGGCCCGGTTCCCGATCCCGGGCCGGGAGGTGCTCTTCGTCTTCCTCCTGCTGGCCCTGATCGTCCCCTACCAGGCGCTGCTCACCCCCATGTTCCTGATGTTCGCCCGGGTCGGGCTGACCAACACCCTGGTCGGCCTGGCCATCCTCCACACCGCCATCCAGCTGCCGTTCAGCCTCTACATCCTGCGCAACAGCTTCAGCGCCATCCCCCGGGAGCTGGAGGAGGCGGCCATCACCGACGGCGCCTCCTCCTGGCAGGTCCTGCTCAGGATCTGCGTCCCCTCGGCCGTCCCGGCGATCGTCACCGTGGCCCTGTTCGCCTTCATCATGTCGTGGAACGAGTTCCTCGGCGCCCTGGTGCTGATGAGCAAGGGCGCGAGCTTCACCCTGCCCCTGATCCTGGCTGCCGCCCGGACCGAGACCAGCCTCGGCGGCACCGACTGGGGCATGCTCCAGGCCGGCATCACCATCTCGATCATCCCGTGCGTGCTGGTGTACCTGCTGCTGCAGCGGTACTACGTGTCTGGGCTGATGACCGGGGCGGTGAAATGAGCGCCGGCCCCGGCCTGTCCGCCCAGGCGGCGGGGTGGCGGCTGGGCCCGCTCGGTCCCTCGGGGGCCCGGCTCGCCGGCGGCTTCCTGGCCGAGCGCCAGCGGGTCAACCGCGAGCACACCCTCCCCCACGGCTTCGACCAGCTGCGGCGGTCCGGGACCCTCGACAACCTCCGGCTGGCCGCCGGGGCCGAGGCCGGGGACGGCGGCCGCTACCGGGCCGCCGCCGACTCCTCGGGGGCGACCTTCCCGTTCCTGGACTCCGACGTCTACAAGTGGCTGGAGGCGGCGGGCTGGGAGCTCGGGCGGGCCCCGGACCCGGCCCTTCAGGCGGCCGCCGACGAGGCGATCGGGCTGGTGGCCGCGGCCCAGCGTCCCGACGGCTACCTCAACAGCTACGTCCAGGTCGTGACCGGGGGGACGCCTCACACCGACCTCGCCTGGGGCCACGAGTTCTACTGCGCCGGCCACCTGATCCAGGCGGCCGCGGCCTGGCACCGGGCGCTGGGCGACGACCGGCTCCTCGAGGTCGCCGTGCGGGTCGCCGACCGCATCGAGCGGGAGTTCGGGCCCGGCGGGCGGGAGGGGGTGGACGGGCACCCGGGCATCGAGATGGCCCTGGTCGAGCTGACCCGGGTGACCGGCGACCCCCGCCACCTCGCCCTGGCGGCCCGGATGGTCGACCTGCGGGGTAAGGGGCTGCTGGGCGACGGGCGCTTCGGGGCCGCCTACTGGCAGGACCACCAGCCGGTCCGCGAGGCCGCCACCGTCGCCGGGCACGCCGTCCGCCAGCTCTACCTGGACTGCGGGGCCGTCGAGGTGGCCGTCGAGCTCGGTGACCAGGGCCTGCTGGACGCGGTGGAGCGGCGCTGGCGCGACCTGGTGGCGACCCGGACGTACCTGACCGGCGGGATGGGCAGCCGGCACCGCGACGAGTCCTTCGGCGACCCCTACGAGCTCCCGCCAGACCGGGCCTACGCCGAGACCTGCGCGTCGATCGCCGGGGTCATGCTCGGCTGGCGGCTGCTGCTGGCCACCGGCGAGGCCGGCTACGCCGACGCCGTCGAGCGGGTCCTCTACAACGGCGTCCTGCCCGGGATGTCGCTGTCCGGCACCCGGTTCTTCTACGTCAACCCCCTGCAGCGCCGCACCGACCGCGCCTGGGAGCCGCCCGGGCACGGCGGGCGCGCCCCCTGGTACCCCTGCGCCTGCTGCCCGCCCAACCTGATGCGGACCCTCGGCTCGGTCGAGCAGTACCTGGCGACCAGCGACGCCACCGGGGTCCAGCTCCACCAGTACGCCTCCGCCGACCTCCAGGCGCGGGTCCCGGGCGGGACCGTCCTGCTGGCCGTCCGCACCGGCTACCCGTGGGACGGCCGGGTCACGGTCGAGGTCGTGGAGGCGCCCGAGGGCCCCTGGACGCTGTCGCTGCGGGTGCCCGGATGGTGCCGGTCGGCGGTGCTCAGCGGACCGGACGGGTCGGGGCCCCGGGCGGTGGGCGCGGGCTACGCCGAGCTGTCCCGGTCGTGGCGGACCGGGGAGGCGGCCGTGCTGGAGCTGGAGCTGCCGGTCCGGGTCACCGAGCCCGACCCGCGGGTCGACGCCGTCCGCGGCTGCGTCGCCGTCGAGCGGGGCCCGCTGGTCTACTGCCTGGAGTCGGCCGACCTGCCGCCGGGCACCCAGCTCGAGGAGCTGCGCTGGGACCCGCGGCGGGAGCCGGCCACGGTCCCGCGGCCGGACCTGGGCGACGGGTTCGTCGGGGTCACGGTGCCGGTGGTCCGTGGGCCCGCGGCCGGCGCGGCCCCGGCCGGTTCCGGCCCGGCCGGCGACGGCGCCGCCGGGCTGTCGGCCGGGGCCGTTCCCTATTTCGCCTGGGCCAACCGGGGGGCCGAGGCGATGCGGGTGTGGATCCCCCGCTGACCTCTGGACGGCTGCGGGTCAGCGGCGGCGGCCGGCCGCCGGGGCCGCGGTCGACTCCCGGACGATCAGGGTTGGCTTGAAGACCTCGAGGCTGGGCCCGCGGGGCGCGTCCGGCTCCCGGGCCAGGGCGACGGCCAGGGCCACGGCGTGGGCCACGATCTCGGCGATCGGCATCCGCAGGGTGGTGAGGGCGGGCACGGTGTGGCTGGCGATCAGGATGTCGTCGTAGCCCACCACCGACAGCCGGTCGGGCACGGTGGCCCCCAGGCTGTGGGCGGCGTGCAGGGCCCCCACGGCGGCCAGGTCGGTGGAGGTCGCCACCGCCGTGGGCGGCTCGGGCAGGGCCAGCAGGCGCCGCAGGGCGCCGTCCCCCCCGGCCAGGGTGTTGGGGCACCGCTCCAGGTAGCCGGAGGGCACGGCCCCGAACCGGTCCCCCATGAAGTCGACGTAGGCGTCCTCCCGGACCCGGTACTCGACCGGGAGGTCGGCGCTGAGGAAGGCGATCCGCCGGTGCCCGAGGGACTCCAGATGCTCCAGCCCGGCCTGGATCCCGGCCCGGTCGTCGGTGTCGGCGGTCGGGAACTCGAGCGGGCTCGTCCCCTGCCAGAGGCCGACCACCGGCACGCTCGAGGCCCGCAGATCGGCCAGGAGCCGCGGCTGGACCTGCATGTCGCCCAGCAGGACGATGGCGTCGGTGTGGCGGGTCTCGAGCACCGAGGTGAGGGAGACCACCTCGTCCAGGCCGCCGTGGGCGTGGCCGAGGACCACGTTGTAGCCGTGGGCCATCGACTCCAGCACCAGGGCCTCGATCGCCCCGGCGAAGAACGGGTCGCTGAAGTCCCTGACCACGGCGCCGATCAGGTTGGTCGACGCCCCCCGCAGCCCCCTGGCCAGCGGGTTGGGCCGGTAGCCGAGCTCCCGGGACGCCCGCAGCACCCGCTCCCGGGTCTCGGGGGCGATCGGCACGCTGGTCGGGGCGCCGCTCAGCACCCGCGACACCGTGCTCTGGGACACCTGGGCCACGGCCGCGATGTCCCGCATGGTCGCGGTCGATCCGGGGCCGCGCTTGCTGGTTGGCATCGCCGCTGAGGCTAGCATGAACATGAATACGATTGCAGCGTCAGCCGGGGCCGTTCCAGGGGGCCACCGGGAGGCCGGGGACGTCGACCGGGACGGTGAACAGCCGGCCCGAGTCGGGGTGGGCCCGCAGCTGCTCCTCGCCGAGCTCCGAGGTCGCGGTGGTGATGACCAGCGTTCGCAGGTCCTCGCCGGCGAAGGCGACGCTGGAGGTGTGCGGGGCGCCGGTCGCGACCCGCCCGGCCAGGGTCCCGTCGGGGGCGTAGCGCCGCACCTCGCCCCCGCCCCAGACCGCCACCCAGAGGTGGCCGGCGCCGTCCATGGCGATCCCGTCCGGGAAGCCGTCCTCCAGCCGCAGGTGCACCCGCCGCGGCCCGACCGCGCCCGACCCGGGGTCGTAGTCCCGCACCGACACGCTCCGCCGCAGGGTGTCGACGCTGAACATCCGCCGCCCGTCCGGCGACCAGGCGAGGCCGTTGGACAGGGCCAGGTCGTCGTCGAGCACGGTTAGCCCACCGTCGGTCTCCAGGCGGACCAGCACCTCCCGCTCCGACGGCCCCCCGAGCGACAGCGTCCCGACCAGGAACCGCCCCGCCGGGTCGGGCTTGCCGTCGTTGCAGCGCCTGGCCTCCCCCGCCGGCACGACCCGCGGCCCGTCCTCCCGCGTCCCGTCCGGACGCTGGACGACCAGGCGCTCCTGGGCGGCCACGAGCAGGGTGCCATCGGCGGCGACGGTCACCGCCCCGACCATGGTGCCGAACTCGATGCGGTCGGTGACGGTGACCGTGTCGCCGTCGAGGGCGCCCTCGAGCACGGCCCCGCCCTCGATGTCGACCCACAGCAGCCGGTCCCGGGTCGCGTCCCATACCGGCCCCTCGCCCAGCCGGAACCGCTCGGTGGTCGCCGGGGTCGCCGCCGTGGCCATGGTCACCGTCCTGGATGTGGGGTCGGCGGCAATTCTAGAGCCGCGGCGGCGCCTGGTGTGCCGGTGCCCGGGACGCGATGATGGGTCACGATGGAGTTCCGGGTACCGCCTGGACCACGCCCACCCCTACTCGCGCGTCCTGGGCATGAGTGTGCGGGTGTTCGCGGCCGTGTACCGCCGGGAACCGGCCCTGCTGCGGGCGCGGGTCGAAGCCGCGGCCGGGCTGGCCGAGCGCATCCAGGAGCAGTACGTGCCCTGACCCGGGCATTCCGGCTAGCCGGTACGCCGGAGTGGCGCTGGCCGCGATGACGGGGGCCGGCGCGGGCGGGATCCTCGAGTCGATGAGGACGCAGATCCCTCCAGCGCCGTCAAGCCGCGGGCCGGTGGGCCGGTATCTCGGGCTGGTGGCCGTGGTGACCGCGATCAGCGTGCTGCTGAGCGGGCTGGCCCTGGCCGGGCTGGTCCCGGCGGCGGTGGCGGCGACGGCGGCCGCCCGGGAGCTGGGGGGACACGCCGACCCGCTGGGCGGGCTGCTGGCCCGGCCGCCGACCCGTTCGGTGGTCCGGGCCGCCGACGGGTCGGTGCTGGCCGTGCTCCACGGCGACCAGGACCGGGTGGTGGTGCCGCTGGCGGCCGTCCCGGTCACCGTGCGCGACGCCGTCCTGGCCGCCGAGGACGCCCGCTTCTACGCCCACGGCGCCCTGGACGTCCGCGGCATCGTGCGGGCGGCCGTGGTCGACCTGACCAGCCACCGGCTCCGCGAGGGCGGCAGCAGCATCGCCCAGCAGTACGTCAAGAACGTGGCCACCGGCGACCGGCGCAGCCTTGGCCGGAAGCTGGCCGAGGCGGTCGACGCGGCCGAGCTGGAGCGGTCGGCGACCAAGGACCAGATCCTGGCCGCCTACCTCAACCAGGTCTACTTCGGCGAGGGCACCTACGGCATCGCCACCGCCGCCCAGCACTACTTCGCCACCCCGGTGGGGCGGCTGTCCCTGGCCCAGGCGGCCGCCCTGGCGGGCACGATCGCCAGCCCGGAGCGGTTCCGGCCCACCGCCGGCCGGGCCGCCCTGGCCCGCCGCAACCTGGTCCTGGAGCACATGGCGGCGGTCGGCTTCGCCAGCCCGGCCCGGGCCGCGGCGGCCGAGCGGCAGCCGCTGCGGCCGCGGGTCCGGCCCGAGCCGCGCCGCTTCCCCCACGTCGTCGACGCCGTGACCCGGGCCCTGCTCGACGACCACGAGCTGGACGCCGCCCTCGGCCCGGCCGGGTCGGCGGCCCGGCGGCGGGCGGTGTTCGAGGGCGGCCTGCGGGTCACCACCAGCCTGCGCCCGGCCGACCAGCGGCTGGCCGAGACGGCCGTGCGGGACCGGCTGGCCGGGGTCGGGGTGGACGCCGCCCTGGCCAGCGTCGACCCGGCCAGCGGGCGGGTGGTGGCCCTGGTCGGAGGCCGCGACCACGCCCGCTCCCACGTCGACCTGGCCACCGGCCAGGGCGGCGGCGGCTTCCCGCCCGGCTCCTCCTTCAAGGTCTTCTACCTGGTCGCCGCCCTGGAGGCGGGCATCCCGCCCAGCACCACCTTCGACACCGCCTCGCCGGTCACGGTGACGGCGCCGGCCTGCCCGACCGGGTACACCGTCCACAATGCCGAGCCGGCCGCGGCCGGCCGCCTGGACATGCGGCGGGCCACCGCCGAGTCCGTCAACACCTGGTATGCGCAGCTCATGGAGCGGGTCGGCACCCCGGCGGCGATCGCCGTGGCCCGGCGCATGGGCGTCACCTCGCCCCTGCGCGACTACTGCTCGCTGGTCCTCGGCACCGAGAACCTGACCCCGCTGGAGCTGGCCGGGGCCTACGCCACCCTGGCCGACGGCGGCATCCGCTGCCGGCCCGAGCTCGTCACCCGGATCACCGGCCCGACCGGCCGGGTCCTGTTCGACGGCCGGCCGGCCTGCCGCCGGGTCCTCGACCCCCGGGTGGCCGCGACCGCGGTCGGGATCCTGCGCGGGGTCGTGGGGCCGGGCGGGACCGGCTTCCGAGCCGCCATCGGCCGGCCGCTGGCCGGCAAGACGGGGACCACCAGCAGCTTCGCCGACGCCTGGTTCACCGGCTTCACCCCCCAGCTGGCCACCTCGGTGTGGGTCGGCGACGCCCGCGCCCAGGTCCCGATGCGCACCCTGTTCGACGGCGGCCCGGTCTACGGCGGCACCTTCCCGGCGCTGATCTTCCGCCAGTACATGGCCGCCGCCCTGGCCGGGTCATGAGGCCGCCCCGGGGCTGCGCCCGCTGGCGCCGGTGGCTGTACGCCGCCGTGGTGGCGGCGCTGGTGGTGGCGGGGGTCGCGGTGGCCGGCGGGTACAGCTACGCCCGGCTGCGGGTCGGCCAGGTCGCCTCGGTCCACCTGCCCGGCCTGACCCCGGCGCCGCCGGCCGGCCGCCCGATGGACCTGCTGGTCGTCGGGTCCGACAGCCGTCAGGGCCTGAGCGGCCGGGACCGGAGCCGGTTCGGCTCGGTCCAGGGCCAGCGGGCCGACGTGATCCTGCTCGTCCGCCTGGTCCCGGCCAGCCACCGGGCCAGCGTCCTGTCGATCCCCCGCGACCTGTACGTCCCGGTGGCCGGCACCGGCGGCCGGGCCAAGATCAACGCCGCCCTCGCCGGCGGCCCCGAGCGGCTGGTGGAGACGATCAAGGCCGACCTCGGGATCCCGGTCAGCCACTACCTGCTGGTCGACTTCGACGGCTTCCGGGCGGTGGTCGACGCCGTCGGCGGGGTCCGCCTCGACTTCCCGGTCCCGGTCCGCGACGACGACAACGGCCACGACAACAGCGGCCTGCTGATCGCCGCCCCCGGCTGCCGGCGGCTGGACGGCGGCCAGGCCCTGGCCCTGGCCCGCAGCCGCTACTACCAATACCGGGGAGCCGACGGCCGCTGGCACGCCGACCCCGGCACCGACCTCGGCCGCATCCGCCGCCAGCAGATCCTGCTGCGGGCCCTGGCCGCCCGGGCGCTGCGGCAGGGACTGACCGACCCGCTGCGGGCCGACGCCGTCCTGACCGCGGTCGCCGGCCACCTCACCCGCGACGACACCCTGACCGTTGGCCGGGCGGTCCGGCTGGCCGGCCAGCTCCGCCGGTTCCGGCCGGGCGCCCTGGTGGGCCTGACAATCCCGACCAGGCCCGCCCGGCTCGCCGACGGCGAGCAGGTCCTGCTGCCCGTCCAGCCCGCGACCCGCCAGACGGTGGCCAGGTTCCTCGGCCGGCCCGAGCCCGCCGCCCGCCACCGTGTGTCCTCGGCCCCGGACCAGCACCCCGCGACCAACGCCGCGTGGGACCCCCGCCCCTGCTGAGCGGGGGCGGCCGTCAGACGGTGACCACGAGCTTGCCCCGGGCGTGGCCCTCGCCCAGGTGGCGGAGGGCGCCGGCGGCCTCGGGGAGGGGATAGGTCCGCTCCACGCACGGGGTCACGGTGCCGGCCTCGAGCAGCTCGGCCAGGGTCGCCAGGTCCTCGCCGCTTCCCTTGGAGATGAAGAAGACGACCTTCTGGCCGCCCCGCAGCGAGGCCAGGCGGACGCCGGCGATGTGGCCCAGCGGCCCCAGCAGGCGGCTGCCCTTGGGGGCGCCGACCAGGACCAGCCGCCCCCCCCGCGGGGTCAGGGCCCGCCGGCAGGCCGCCTAGCCTCGGTTTTTCGTGAGGTGCGGGGCGGATGCCCGCCCAGTTACGCAAGGAGCCCTCTGAGCAGGGAGAATGCGGCTGTCTGACGGCTGCATCACCGGCTCAAGGAGGCACCTTGCGGGTGCA
>Ga0307416_100000578_pt1 | contig 18810 bp, 14 predicted proteins | sample DK1Cmetagenome_2_FD_203821 | JGI IMG/M metagenome (GOLD analysis project Ga0307416, IMG submission 203821) | Maize rhizosphere microbial communities from greenhouse at UC Davis, California, United States - DK15-C-3 | ecosystem: Host-associated > Plants > Roots > Rhizosphere > Soil | place...
CGCGGCTGCTCGCGTCGGTCGCCGTGCAGATGCAGACAGTGGCGGTCGGCTGGCAGATCTACGCGATCACGGGCAAGCCGCTCGACCTCGGCCTCATCGGCCTCTCGCAGTTCCTGCCCTTCGTGCTGCTCGTGCTGCCGGCGGGCCACATCGCGGACCGGCACAACCGCGCCATGATCCTCGCGCTCTGCATCGCGCTGGAGTTCTTCTGCGCGCTCGCGCTCCTCACATTCACGCTGTCGGGGCTCGCGGTCGCCTGGCCGGTGTTCGCGGTGATGGTCGTCTTCGGCGTCGCGCGCGCCTTCTCGATGCCGGCGGGGCAGGCGATCATGCCGAACCTCGTGCCGAACTCTCTGTTCTCGCGCGCGGTCGCCGTGAACTCGAGCACCTGGCAGGTCTCGACCATCGCAGGCCCGGCGATCGGCGGCCTCGTCTACCTCGCGGGTCCCGACGTCGTCTATGCGTCGGTCGCGGGCCTGCTTGCCGCGGCGTTCCTGCTCGTCGTCGGCGTGAAGACCGAAAAGCCCGCGCGCCCCGAGAAGCCGGACAGCTGGCACACGCTGCTCGAGGGCCTGCGTTTCGTGTGGCACAAGAAGGTGATCCTCGGCGCGGTCTCGCTCGATCTCTTCGCCGTGCTCTTCGGCGGCGCGGTCGCGCTCCTGCCCGCCTACGCGAGCGACATCCTGCACGTCGGCCCGGACGGCTTCGGCTGGCTGCGCGCCGCGCCCGGCATCGGCGCGGCAGTCGTCGCGATGACGCTTGCCTGGCGCCCGATCACGCGCCACGTCGGCACGAAGATGTTCGCGGGCGTCGCGGCGTTCGGCATCGCGACCGTCGTATTCGGCCTCTCGCATGAATTCTTCGTGTCGCTCGCCGCGCTGATCGTCATCGGCGCGTCCGACATGGTGAGCGTCTACATCCGCCACATGCTGGTGCAGCTCGAGACGCCGGACGGCATCCGCGGCCGCGTGAGCGCGGTGAATGCCGTTTTCATCGGCGCCTCGAACGAGCTCGGCGAGTTCGAGTCGGGCGTCACCGCGGCGTGGTGGGGACTGAAGCCCGCCGTCGTCGTCGGCGGACTCGCCAGCGTTGCGATCGCCGGGCTCTGGATGCGCTGGTTTCCGGGCCTGCGACGCATCGACCGCTTCCCGGAGCCGGAAACCGGATCCTCTTGACCCGTCGGGAGCGCGGCTGTATATCCATACAGTATGCACCTGAGACCGGAGAAAACGCGCGGCGCCGCATCGAACCGCACGGGACGCTTCGAGGCACTCACTGTCGAGCGCGTGGACGATGGCTGGGGCATCGCCGACGAGGAGTTGCCGCCCCTCGCGACGACGGTCCAGCCCGAGCCCGCGCACAGCGTCATTACCCGCAACAACTCGCCGGACATTCCGTTCGAGTTGTCGGTCAACCCGTACCGTGGATGCGAGTCAGGTTGCATTTATTGCTACGCCCGTCCCAGTCACCAATATTTGAATCTTTCCGCGGGCTTGGATTTCGAGACGCGACTTTTTTACAAGAAAGATGCAGCGCCTCACTTGCGGGAGGAGCTCAATCGCAAGTCCTACAAATGCAGTCCGATCAACCTCGGGGCGAACACCGATCCTTACCAGCCCATCGAGCGGCGACTCGGCGTGACACGCTCCATTCTGGAAGTGCTGGCCGAGGCTCACCATCCGGTGACAGTCATCACGAAGCACGCGCTTGTCGTCCGCGACATCGACGTCCTCTCGCGCCTCGCCGCGGAACAACTCGTGAAAGTCTTTGTCAGTGTCACCACGCTCGACGACGAGCTGAAGCGGCGGATGGAACCGCGCGCAGCCTCGCCGGGGGCGCGGCTCGCGGCGATCGGCAAACTGGTCGCGGCGGGCATTCCGACCGGGGTGATGTACGCGCCGGTGGTTCCGGCCATCAACGACCACGAGCTCGAGGCAGTCCTCGAGGCGGCGGCGGCCCAGGGCGCGTCGACGGCAGGTTATGTCCTCTTGCGGCTGCCGGGGGAAGTGAAGGATCTCTTCTATGAGTGGCTCGAGCTGCATTACCCGGAGCGGGTCAGCAAGGTTCGCAATCGCATTCGCGAGCTGCGCGGCGGCCGTGACAACGACTCGCGCTTCGGCCACCGCATGCGCGGGCAGGGCACCTGGGCCGCGCTGCTCAAGAGCCGCTTCGAGGCGAGCTGCAGGAAAAACAACCTCGGCAGCGGCCGCGCGGCGCCCCTTACGACCGCGCTTTTTCGCCCGCCAATCCGCTCGCCGGATCAGATGGAACTGTGGTGAGCGCGGCGTATACTCGATCGAAGCGGGGAGCGAGAGCCCAGGAGGCTTCGCATGAGGGGCCGGACATTCTGGACGTCCAGCCGCGGCGGCGCGGGTACCGCGACGCTGCTCCTGCTTGGCGGCTGCATGACGGCGCAGCTCGAGGAAGACCGCCAGTTCACGACGGCGATCGCCTCGCACGAGGCCGTCGTCCTGCTTGCAAAGCCGCACGTCGAAGGCATCACCGCCGAAGACGACTTCATGGACTGCGTCGGCGACAAGATGGCGCGCCAGAGCGGCATTCAGGTGCGTCCCAACGACGAGTTCGTGGATTCCATGTTTCCCTGGCTCGAGCCCTCGACCGCGCCGCAGCGCCCGGAGGGCGTCACCAAGCTCCTCGCGAAGGACGTCGTCGCGGACCGCATCGCCGAGAGCGGCGTGCGCTACATCGTCTGGATCGACGGCGCCACGCGCCAGACCGATAGTGGCGGCAGCATCACCTGCACGCTCGGTCCCGCCGGCGGCGGCTGCATCGGATTCGGCTGGTGGGAAAAGGAATCGGATTACCAGGCGATCGTCTGGGACCTCAACACGGCAAAGACCGCCGGTTCGGTCTCGACGAACGTGACGGGCACATCGGCCCTTGTCGGCGTGCTGGTGCCCCTGCCTTTCATCGCGCGCGTCCAGGGCACGGCCTGCGACCGGCTCGCCGGCCAGCTCGGTGCGTTCTTGAAGGGTGAGGACGCGGCGGCCCCCGCGGGAACCTGAGCCCTTCACGGTGCCCCGGCCGGTGAACCAATCCGGGGGGCGCGTCTCCAAGTTTGATCAAGGCCCGTGGCCGGGAGGATTGAGATGAAATCCATCCGCATCCTGCGTGCGATCGCCGTGGCGGCGGCGCTCGGCCTCCTCATCGGCTGCATGACCCAGCAATCCTCGCAGCGCCCGAGCTCGGGCGGCTCCGGTTCGTCGGGGGGTTCGTCAGGCGGGCAAAGCGGCGGTGGCGGATCTTCCGGTGGCGGCTCAGACGGCGGTGGCGGATCGTCCGGTGGAGGCGGATCTTCTGGCGGCGGCTCGTCGGGAGGGGATTCCTCCGGTGGCGGCTCGTCGGGTGGAGGCTCCGCCGGCGGCGGTTCCTCCGGCGGCGGCGGGTCGGATTCGGAGTTTCCAACGCAGGGCGATCAAGGCGGCGAGGCTGCGCCCATCCCGATGCCGGGCGATGACGGCGGCGCTTCGGGCGGGTCGAGCACGGCTGACGGTGGCCAACCCGGGCAGGGCCCCGAGTCCGGCGAACCGGGCGGCGCGAGCGGCGGCACCGGCGCGGACGGCCGGCCGTGCATCGGCACGGACGATCCGTCGACATCCGACGATGACGACGATCTCAACGTTGAGGGCTGCGTGACGGCAGGCAGCCCGCCCGGCGGTTTGCCGGGCGGCGTGCCCGGCAGCGTACCGGGTGGTCTGCCGGGCGGTACCCCAGGCAATGCCGGCGGAACGCCCGGCACGCCCGGCACGCCGGGTGCGCCAGGAGCGCCGGGACTGCCCGGGCTTCCGGGTTCGGGCGACGCAACGGGCGGGACTGGACAGTCGGCGGGCGGCACCGGACCGACGGGCAGCGTGGGCGGACCTGCCGGCGGCGGAACCACGACCCAGGCCGGCGTTCCGGGCGGTGAAGCTGGGGCGGCCGGCCAGGGCCCCGCAGGAACCGCGGGCGCGGGGGCAGGCGGCGGCAACCGCAGCGAGCAAATCGGCCGGCGACTCGACGAGACTTTCGGTACTTTCGATGCGACGGTGCGGACGGCACAGGCCGACATCGCCAAGGAGCGAGCCGAAGCCGCAGGCGCGGGCGAGGACGGCAGCGGGCCCGGCGCGGACGAGGCCGGCGACGGCGAAGAAGGCGCTTCCGGTGATGGCGGCGAGGGCGGCGAGGGCGGCGAAGGACCGCGCGAGGGTAGCCTCGAGTCAACGGGCGCGGGCGGCGCCAGCGGCGAAGGCGGAACGGCCGGCGAGTCCGGCACCGGCACTGCGGAGACAGGCGCGGCATCCAGCAAGCAGGGCGGCGTCGGTGGCGGCGCGCCCGGCGGCAAGGGCCCCAGCACGATCCCGGCCGACATCCCGGACGGCAAGGACGACGACATCGTCGCGCGGCAGATCCGCGAGGCGGCCATGAAGGAGACGGACCCGGAATTGCGCGCGGCGCTCTGGGAGGAATACCGTCGCTACAAGAAGGGATCCTGAGGAACCCGGCATGCGCCTGAGCGGGCTGTCAGCACTGGGCGTGATGTTCGCGGGCGCGATGCTCGCGGCGGGCTGCGTCAAGGAGACGCGGCCCGTGCCCGTCATGCAGGCGACGCAGGCGACGGCCGAGATTCCCCAGCAGCAGCTCCTCGACGTCGGCGTGCACATCTTCGACCCGGGCATCCCGCCGGAGGTCGAGGACGACCCGGACATGATGGACAAGAAGCGGATCTACCCGGAGATCCGCCGCGCCGAGGCGCGCTACCAGGCCATGCAGCTGCGCGACACGCTCGAGGACACCGGCCACTGGGGCACCGCCCGTGTCGTGCCGACCACCGTCAACTCGTTCGATCTCACGGTGGACGGCAAGATCGTCGAGTCGAACGGCGCCTACCTCAAGCTCGAGATCACGGCGCGCGACGCGACCGGCAAGGTCTGGATCGAGGAAAAGGAATTCGAGGGCCGCGCCGACACGCGCACCTATCGCGACAACTACACCGCCGGGCGCGACCCGTTCGAGAACGTCTACGTCGCGATCGCGAACGACCTGCTCGCGGTGCGCGACCTCATGAAGGGCGCCGAGCTCGAGAACATCCGCCGCGTGAGCGAGCTGCGCTTCGCCGCGGACTTCGCGCCGGTCGCCTTCAGCGAATACCTCGCCCAGGACAAGAAGACCGGCCAGTACAAGGTCCTGCGCCTGCCCGCCGAGGACGACGTGCTGATGAAGCGCATCGACCAGATCCGCGAGCGCGACTACGGGATGATCGACACGGTCAGCGAGCACTACACGGTCTTCAGCGAGCGCCTCGAGGAGCCGTACTCGAGCTGGCGCCGCTACACCTACGACGAGATCGTCGCCGAGGAGAAGCTGAAGGCGCAGGCGCGCAACCGCATGATCCTCGGCGCCGCCGCGATCGCCGCCGCCGTGTTCGTACCGGACCATTGCCAGGGCGGCAGCAACTGCGACCGCATCGCCGACGCCGCGCGCTACGGCGGCGTGGCCGGCGGCGTCGCCGGCGTGATCAGCGGCTACAAGAAGCACGAGGAAGCGAAGATCCACGCCGAGTCGCTGAAGGAAATTTCGGGCAGCTTCCAGACCGAGGCCGAGCCCCTCGTGGTGGATGTCGAGGGCCGCGCGCTGCGACTCACCGGCACCGCGGAGGAGCAGTACGCCGAATGGCGCCGCCTCCTGCACGATCTCTACAAGGAAGAAACCGGCCTCGTGCCGTCGGCGCCGCCGCCGGCTCCCGCCGCGGATTCGAAGACGCCTGCCGCGCAATCGAGCGGCCCGGGTTGAACCCCCATGCAAGAGTTGACACCCGGGCTCGAACTCGGTGCCCGGTTTGTGCTGGTGCGACGGATCGGCCGCGGCGGCAGCGCCGAGGTATGGCTCGCCACCGACAGTATGCGGGGCGGCGACGTTGCGCTCAAGTTCTTTGATGAGACGGTAACCGCCGATCCGGCGCGCCTCGCGCGGCTGGAAGCGGAGGCCGCGCACGCATCCTCGTTGCCGCCCGACCACGTCGTCGGCATCTACGGCGTCGAGTACGTCGACGGGCGGACGTTCCTGGTCATGGAACACCTGGAGGGTGGCGACCTCGGGCAGCTTCGCGGCCGCTCCTTCGAAAGCTGGTCGCGCGCCGTCGATGACGTGGCCGCGGCACTGGAGGCGCTGCACCAGCGCGGCCTCGTGCACCGCGACCTCAAGAGCTCGAATGTCTTCCTGGACGGGCAGGGCCGCGCGCGGCTCGCCGACTTCGGCCTGACCTCGCTGGCGGGCAGTCTGCGGTCGGATCACTCGCCCTACAACGCGAGCCCCCAGCAGCTTCGCGGCGAGCCCGCGCAACCTGCAGACGACCTTTACGCGTTCGGCGCGCTCCTCTACGAGTTGATCTCGGGCTATCCGCCTTATTACCCCGAGATCACGCGGGACCGCGTGCTGCACGAGCCGGTGCCGCCCCTGGTGCCGCGAGGCGCGGTGCCGGCGGGCGTGCGCGAGCTCGCGCTGCGCCTGCTGTCCAAGTCCGTCAACCAGCGGCCCGTGAATGCCACGATCGTTCGCGCGAAGCTGGCGGTCGCGGTCGCCGACGATTCGGGCGCGCTCAAGCCGCTCGTGCACGAGGCGCCGCGCATTGCCGAGCGCAAGCGCGAAAGCCGCAGGTGGCCGGTGCTGCTCGGGGCGGCGGCCGCGGTCGCCATCGCTGCGGTCGTCCTGCTGCCCCGTTCACCGCTCGAGGAGTCGGCGTTTGCGCGAAAGGCCCGGGAGGAGGCCCGCAAGGCGGGAGTCGCTCGGCAGAGCGCCGAGGCGGCGCGCGCGTCGACGGCCGCCGCGCGCGCATTGGCCGAAGCGGCCGAGGTCCGCTTCACGGCCGCCTTCAAGGCGATGGAGGCCCGGGCCGCGGCGCGTTGGGCGACCGCGGAGTTCGCGCGCGCCCGGGACGGGGGTGCGCTGGCGGCGCAGCGATTTGCGGTCGGCGACTACACCGCGGCGGCTTCGGCTTGGGACGAAGCATCGAGCGTCCTGGCCAAGGTCGAGCAGGCCGCGCCGAAGGCACTCGATGACGCGATGAGCCAGGGAAATCAGGCGCTGGCGCAGGCGCGCACCTCGAATGCACGCGACGCCTATCGCCTGGCGCTTTCGATCCAGCCCAATCACCCGCCGGCAGCGGCGGGCCTCGCGCGCGCGGACCGTCTCGAAGTCGCGCTCGGACTCATGGACGTCGCGCGCCGGGACGAGCAGGCGGGACGCCTCGCGACCGCCGAGGCCGGATACCGGAAGGCGCTTGCGGCCGACGGTGCCGTGCCCGGTGCGCAGGAAGCCCTCGACCGCTTGGCTGCCGGCCGCAGCGCCGACGCCTACTCCGTTGCGATGTCGCGCGGGCTCGCGGAATCGGCGGCAGGACGCAACGAGGCGGCGCGGGCCGCATTCCAGCAGGCTCTGGCCATGCGTCCGGGATCGCGCGAGGCGCAGGAGGCCATGGCCGCCCTGGATCGCGGGCAACGCGCGTCGGCCGTGGCCCTGCTCGAGGCGCGCGCGCGCAGCGCAGAAAGCGACGAGCGCTGGGACGAGGCCGTGGCGACATGGCAGGAGGCGGCCAGTCTCGAGCCCAAGCTCGAATCGGCGCGCGAGGGGCTTGCCCGCGCGACACCGCGCGCCGAGTTGCAGCGGCGCATCGACGCCTTGAATTCGAAGCCGGAGCGGCTGTGGAATGCGGAGGGCCGCGCCGAGGCGCGTGGCCTGGTTGCGGCCGCGGCCGCCGCCGGCAACCCGCGGGAGAAGCTCGCCGCTGCGGCCGCGCAGCTCGACGCGCTGGCGGCAGCCGCACAATCGCCGATCAGCCTGAGACTCGAGTCCGACGGTCTGACGCAGGTGATGATCTATCGCGTCGGGCAGTATGGGTCGTTCGCCACGCGCGAGGTGCAGTTGCTTCCCGGCCGATATACCGTCGTGGGGACGCGCACCGGCTTTCGCGACGTGCGCCGCGAGGTGGTTCTGCCGCCCGGGGCGCCGGCCGCCGCCGTCGTCGTCCGCTGCGAGGAACCGATTTGAACGACGTCTGGCTCGAGGATCCGCTCGGCAAACGCCGGCTGCTCCCGTCGGAGTTTCCGCTCACGATGGGCGGACCGGGCGCGGCCGTCGTCATTCCGGGCTGCCGGCCCGGTGAAATCCGGGCGCACGTCGACATCAGGGACGGCCGTCTGGCGGTGACCGCCGAGTCAGATGCGGGGCCGGACGCACTCGACGGGGTGGCCATCGCGCTGGAGGAGCGCGACGATCGCGCGACGATCGTCGTTCGCCACGGGGCCGTCTCGAACGTCACGCGGCCGCCGCAGTCCGCGGCCGGCGCAGGCGACGCCGGGCCGGGCGATCGACTGCCGATCGAAATCGTGGATTACCGCCCGCGGGTCCCGACTCCGGTGCGCGTGACGGCCGCCCGGTCCATCCGGACACGCGGGCTCGTCGCTGCCGCCCTCGCCGTGGTCGGCATCGTCCTTCTCTACTTCTTCACGGCAACGACGGTGCAGGTGTCCTCGACGCCGGAAGCCGACCTCGATGAGGTGAACTTCGCGGGCACGGCGCTCGACGTCGGATTACGGGGCCGTTATCTCGTGCCGCCCGGCAACTACGAGCTGCGGGTCGAGGCCGAAGGCTATGCGCCCGCGCGCCAGCCGGTCACGGTCGGCAGCCTCTCGGGTCAGCGCATCGTCGTCGCTTTGCGCCGCCTGCCGGGTCGCGTTGCATTCGATACGGGCGGCGTCGCCGCGACGCTCGCCGTCGACGGTCGCACGGTCGGCAAGCTTCCGGGCGAGTACGAGCTGGCCGCCGGCACGCGGGAGGTTGCGGTGACCGCGCCGCATTTCGCCGAGGAGCGCCTGCGCTTTGAAGTCGCGGGCGGCGGCGAGCGCCAGGCCTTGAAGGTCACCCTCAGGCCGAACTTCGCCCGCATATCGGTGACTTCCGTGCCGGCCGGGGCGACGGTCTGGGCCGACGACCGCGAGCTCGGCACGACCCCGCTCGAGGGAGAGCTGGACGCCGGCCGCTACACGCTCGCCATCGTCCACCCGCAGTTCCGCCGCTTCGAGAGCCCCCTGACCGTGGTCGCGGGCCAGCCGATCAAGGTCGGGCCCGTCGAGCTCGGCATGCCGGACGGCAGGCTCGTCGTGGCGAGCCGGCCCGCGGGCGCGGATGTCAGTATCGGCGGCCGGTATCGCGGACGCACGCCGCTCTCCGTGGCGGTCCCGCCGGGCATGCCGCAGGAGGTGTTGCTGACGCTGGCCGGACACGCGCCCGCATCGCAAACGGTATCCGTCGAGAGCCGGGCGGAACGCCGCCTCTCGGTCGAGCTGCGTGCGATCCTGGGCGAGGTGCGCGTCAAGGGCGAGCCTGCGGACGCGATCCTGTTCGTGGACGGCGCCTCGCGCGGCCCGGCGAACCAGACGCTGTCGCTGCCGGCCGCGCCGCACGTGATCGAAGTGCGCAAGGGTGGCCTCGAGACGTTCCGCGCGACGGTGACGCCACAGGAGGGCCGGACGCAGGTCGTCGAGTTCACGCTGAAGACGGCGGGCGAGGCACGTGTCGCTGGCATGGCGGCGCAGCAGGCAACCTCGCTGGGACAGCCGCTCGTCCTGGTCAAGGGCGGGCGATTCACGATGGGCAGCGCGCGGCGCGAGCCGGGCCGGCGCTCCAACGAGACCGAACGGCAGGTCGAATTGCGCCGCCCGTTCTACATCGCGCGCTTCCAGGTCACGAACCGCGAATTCCGCGAGTTCCGCGCCCAGCATCTCTCCGGCATCTTCAAGGACGAGTCGCTCGACCTCGAGCGCCAGCCCGTCGTGCGCGTGACCTGGCAGGACGCGGCCGCCTTCTGCAACTGGCTCTCGGAGCGCGACAAGCTTCCGCCAGCGTATGTGCGCCGCTCCGACAAGCTGGAGCTGGCCGAGCCCGTGACGACAGGGTATCGCCTGCCGACCGAGGCTGAATGGGAATACGCGGCACGATTCGACGGCAGCAGGGCCGTCCGGAAGTATCCATGGGGCAACGACCTGCCTGTTCCGGCGAAGGCGGGGAACTGGGGCGACGCCTCGGCGATCTATCTCACGCCGGTCACGATTTCCGGCTACGACGACGGCTATCGCGTCTCGGCGCCGGTGGGCAGCTACGCTTCGAGCCCCCTCGGCCTGCACGACATGGGTGCCAACGTGCTCGAGTGGACGACAGATCGCTATTCGATCTATGTCGTCGGTCCCGATTACCAGTCCGTCGATCCGGTGGGCCCCAAGGCCGGTGACAATTACGTGATCCGCGGCGCCGGCTGGCTCACCGGCAAGGTGCCGGAACTGCGTCTCGCGGCGCGCGAATCGGGCTCTGCCGCGCGGCCCGACGTCGGGTTCCGGATCGCGCGTTACGCGGAGTGAACCTTGCGCAAGCTGCTGCCACTGACGCTGTCGTTACTGGTTCTCGCCGCCGCGGCGATCGAGCCTCCGCAGGCGCCCCCCGGGTCGCCGCCGAAAGACGCGCAGGCGCAGCCTGCGCCGCCGGCGCCCGCACCGGACCCCGCGCCGGAGCCGGAAGACGGCCCTGCCGCCGGCGCGGAAGCGCCGGACGCCGAAGAGGAGCTGCCGCCTCTGCCGCCGGACGTCGCGCCCGCCGGGCCGTCTCCGCAGCGCTTCAATCCGACGGAGAAGGTGCGCGCCGACTTTCCCGTCTCCTTCCCGATCGACATCTGAGGGGATTCATGAAGACGCGCTATCCGAAGGAGTTCGTCTGGAGCCTGGGTTCGCTGCTCGCCGCCGTCGTGGTCGTGCACGCGATCTGGTCCGTGTGGGTGCGCCCGAACGCCCAGGCGGTGCTGACGGTGCAGGCGGAGGCGATGCGCAAGGACCCGAACTTCGTCCCCGAGCGGTCGATGTTCGTGATCATGAAGGACTGGGAGCAGGAGAGCTGCGTCATCCTCATGATCTGGGCGATCGCGATCATCGCGCTCAAGAACCGGTCCACCCGCGCCGAACAGGAGACGATGGACACCGATCCGGTGCGCATCCCCGAGGGCATGCGCATCCTGCCCGAGGACACGCGCGAGTACGTGCGTCAGCTCGAGTCGCTGCCGGGCGAGCAGCAGCAGTCTCTGACCGTTCGCGCCGCGAAGGCGGCGCTTTCGCGCTTCGGGGCCACGCGCAACGTCCAGGACGTCAGCGAGGCCGGGCACGCGGTGTGCGCGGCGGAGGCGGAGCGGCTCGACTCCGAGCTCTCGATGGTCCGCTACATCGCCTGGGCCATCCCGGCGATCGGCTTCATCGGCACCGTGCGCGGCATCGGCGACGCGCTCGCCGAGGCGCACAAGGCAGTCACGGGCGATATTTCGGGCGTTACCGAGGGCCTCGGCACGGCGTTCAATTCGACGCTCGTCGCATTGCTGCTGTCGCTGGTGCTGATGTTCCTGCTGCACCAGCTCCAGCTCGCGCAGGAGCGGCTGGTGCTGGACGCCGAGACCTATCTCGACAACCGCGTGCTGCGGAACCTGCAGGTGCGTTGAGGATGACGGCCATCGGCATCGAGGCGGTCGACGCGGCGGTCGTCGCTGCCCGCGACGGCGAGCTGCTCGCGGCGAGCCCGGGGGTCGCGTTGCTCGCGGCCGGTGGTCCGGTCGTCGGCGAGGCAGCTGCGGCCGCGCTGCGCCTGCAGCCGGTGCTCGCCGCGGACCGCTTCTGGTCTGACTTGTCCCAGGATGCGCTGGCGGGCGCGGGAGGACAGTCCGCATCCCACGCGGACCTCGTGCATTCCCACCTCGGGGCACTGTGGAAAGCGGTGGCGGCGGCGGGGGACGAAGCCGTGTTCGCAGTGCCCGGCTCCATGCGCCCGCGCCAGGTGGGCCTGCTCTTCGGCATCGCTCGCTCGCTCGCGATTCCCGTGGCGGGCGCCGTTGATGCGGCGGCCGCGGCTTGTGCCTCCCTCGATGCCGGGGCCACGGTCCTGCACCTCGACGTGCAGCTGCACCAGGCGGTGCTGACCGAGCTCTCGGGCCATCGCACGCTGCGGCGCAGGCGTGTCGAAATCGCGCCGCGCGCCGGCCTCAAGGCCATCTATGCGTCCTGGGCCCAGCTCGTCAGCGAGGCGATGGTGCGCAGGACGCGCTTCGATCCGCTGCACCAGGCGGCGAGCGAGCAGCAGCTCTACGACCGGCTGCCGGCCTGGCTGGATGCACTGGCGGCCGGGGAATCCGTCGATGCCGTCATCGATTCGGGCGCGGGCAGCTTCAGCGCGACGGTCGCGCGCGAGCATTTCACGCTCGCCGCCGAGGCCTGGTACGCGCAGCTCGATGATCTCGTGCGAGGAATGTACCGCGCCGACGAGCCTGCGACGCTCGCGATGACGGCGCGCGCCGCGCGGCTGCCAGCGCTTGCTGAGCGCCTTGCATCGGCGGGGCGCCTGGACGTCGTTCGCCTGCCGGAGATGGCGGCTGCCGCCGGCGCGGCCGCGCGCGCGGCGGAGATCGGTCCCGCCGATCCGCCCGTGCTGGTGACCGCGCTGGAACGCAGCCATGCCGCGCCGGGGCGTGAGCGGCGCCGGGTCGCGGCACCGGCCACGCACGTGATCCAGGGCGGGCGCGCGCATGCGATCGGCGAGGACGCACTCGAAGTCGGCTTTGGTCCCGGCAACGGCCGGCGGATCTCGCTCGGCGGGGCCGGGGAGGGGATTTCGCGACGGCACTGCAGCCTCGCAAGGGTCGGCGGGAGGGCGCTCGTGCGCGACCACAGCCGCTACGGTACGTTCGTGAACGGCGAGCGCGTCCAGGGCGAGGCGGAGCTCGGTGCTGGTGACCGCCTGCGCGTCGGCACGCCCGGCGTCGTCCTCGAGCTGGTCGCGGTGGACTGAGGCGCGACGTCGATGGCGCGGCGCCAGACCACGACGTTCAGCATGTCCTTCCTGGACGTCATCTCCTGCGGCTTCGGCGCGGTCGTGCTGTTCTACACCATCATCAGCGCGCAGGCCGGGCTGTACCGCATCAAGGAGAACACCGAGCTGAATTCGGAAGCAAAGCGGCTCGAGCAGGAGGTGCTCGACGGCTACAAGCACCTCGCGGAGCTGCGCACGGCGCTCAACCAGACGGAGGACAAGAAGATTCGCGCTGCCGGGCTGTCGGCCGAGATGCAGGACAAGCTGCGGGCGACCGAGGAAGAGCTTGCGCGCTTCGAGCACGACACGCTCGCGCGCCGCGAGGCCCTCGAGCGCCTCAAGGCGGACCTCAAGTCCCTGGAGGAAAGCACGCGCCGGCTGAAGGCGGCAGCGCCGCCCTCCGACCTGCAGTCCCGCACCCCGGTCCTCGACCGCCAGCAGCTCGTGACGCTCCGCGTCGACGGCAGGCGCGTGCTCATCCTGGTGGACGCCTCGGCCAGCATGCTCGACGAGACGCTCGTGAACATCATCCGGCTGAGGAACATGCCGGCGGAGCGGCGCATCGCCTCGGCGAAATGGCAGCAGGCGATCAATACCGTCGAGTGGGTCGCCGCGCGGCTGCCCGAGTCCACGCAGTTCCAGATCTACGCCTTCGACACGGCGGCGCGCCCGCTCGTCGAGGGCACGGGCGGGCGCTGGATGAATGCCGGCGACGGCAGCCAGGTCGAAAAGGCCCTGGCCGCGCTCCGCGAAACCGCGCCGACCGGCGGCTCGAGCCTGCAAAACGCCTTCGCGGTCGTCCGGTCGCTCGATCCGGCGCCGGACAGCGTGATTCTCGTGACCGACGGGCTGCCGACCCAGGGCGAAAAGCCGCCGCTCATGCGCACCCTGGTGACCGCGGAGCAGCGCGAGGACCTCATGCAGGACGCGGTGAAGTCGCTGCCGCCGTCGCCGCCGCCCTTCAGCATCGTGCTGCTGCCGATGGAAGGCGACCCCTCGGCGCCGATCTATTTCTGGCGGCTCGCGCGCGCGACGGGCGGCGCTTTCCTGAGCCCGGCGAAGGACTGGCCATGAAGCGCCGCACGCGCCGCGACACCGAGACCTTCAGCATGTCGTTCCTCGACTGTATCTGCTGCGGCTTCGGCGCGATCATCCTGCTGCTGGTGCTGAACGAGTTCGGCGAGCCGATCCAGCTCGAGCAGTCGCAGGAGGACCTCGAGGGCCAGATCGTGAAGATGAAGGCCGAAGTGTTCGACATCCGCGGCCTCGCGGTCGTGCTGGAGCGGCAGCTGCGTCAGCGCATCGAGGAGCTGACGGAGGAGCAGCGGCGGCTCGCCCGCCTGCGCGGCGACCTGTCGGAGGTCGAGGGCGCGCACAAGGCCAGCACCGAGGAAGAGGAAGCGCTGGAAAAGCTGAAGTCGACTCTTACGGAGACGCGCAAGGCGATGATCGACGAGTCGCGGGAGCTGCGGCAGGTGAGCCGGCAGCAGGTCTACGAGCAGCCCGTCGCGGGCGTGCCGATCGACAGCGAGTACGTCATCTTCATCGTCGATACCTCGGGCTCGATGCAGTCGCAGAACTGGCGCTACGCGGAGCGCAAGCTCGGGGAAGTGCTGAACATCTACCCGAAGCTGAAGGGCATCCAGGTGATGGACGACGAGGGCGGCTACATGTTCTCGGAGTACCGCGGCAAGTGGATCCCGGACTCGCCCGCGCGGCGCAAGGCGATCCTCGACCGTTTCCGCGGCTGGCAGGCGTTCTCGAACTCGAGCCCGTCCGAGGGCATCATTGCGGCGGTGCGCACGTTCTGGACCAAGGACCACCCGATCAGCATCTACGTGTTCGGCGACGAGTTCACGGGGCCGTCGATCCAGGAGGTCGTCGACACCGTGGACCGCATCAACCGCGCGCGCGGCAGCGGCGAGCGCCTCGTGCGCATCCATTCTCTCGGGTTCCCGATCCCGGGCCAGTATCCCCAGCACACGAGCATGCGTTACGCCACGCTGATGCGCATCCTGTCCGCGCGCAACGGCGGCGTGTTCGTGGGCCTGCCCGAGGGGCAGGCGGCGGCGATGAGACGGAGCAACTGATGACGGTGACCCTCCTGCGCGCGGCGCTCGCCGCCTCCTGCCTCGGGCTGCTCGCGGCCTGCACCACGACGAGCCTCGAGACCAAGGCGGCGCTGCCGCCGCCGCTGCTCGAGCAGCTGCCGGTCCGCGTCGGCGTGCACTACTCGGACGAGTTCCGCAACTACGTCCACAAGGAGACGCGCGGTTCCATCGACTACGAGGTGACGCTGGGGGCCGCGCACGTCATCAACCTCGACTGGCTCCTGAAGGCGATGTTCCGCGAGATCGTCCACGTCGACGATCCGTCGCGCGTCGGGGGCATCACGCCGCCGCTCGCCTTCGTGCTCGAGCCCAAGTTCGAGGAATACTCGTTCCTGACGCCGAAGGACGTCGCGGGCGAGGCCTTCATCGTGACGATCCGCTACCTGCTCACGCTCTACGACAGCGGCGGGGCGCGCGTCGACTCCTTCACCTTCACCGGCTACGGGAGGGAGAAGGCGCATACGCTCGCGAGCAAGGAACCGCTCGCCGTGGCGACCCAGCGCGCGATGCGCGATGCCGGGGCGAAGGTGGCGGTCGAGCTGACCGACCAGGACGCCGTGCGGCTGCTGCTGCGCGGCGCGGGCAGCCCGCTGCCCGTATCGCCGCCCCAGCCGCCCGAAGTGCTGAAGGCGCCCTCGGAGCAACCTTCGGCGCCGGGCGCGAGCGCCCCGCCCGGGGCGCAGCCCGCCGTAACGCCGCCGCCGGATGCCAGGCCCGAGGAAAAGCCGCCGCTGGCGGAGCCGCTGCCGGAAGATGAAGAGTCGCCTGGGGACGAGCAGCCGCCCGATGAGGAACGGCCGCCGGAGGATGGACCGCCGCCGTCAGGCGCCGCCTGAGGCCGGCTTCTTCTCGGCGTCAGGCTCAGGCGCGGGCTCGGCGGGAGTCGTCGAGACCGGCTTCGTGTCGGACGGCGCCGATTCCGGGTCGTATTCCTGGTACCACTCGCTCGTGAACGTGACGCCGGCCGTCGAGACCGGCTGGCCGTCGTCGAAGCGCGGGCTGTAGATCGCCTTGCCGACTGCGCGGCGCGACTGCGAGAGCTGGCCCTCTTCCATGTTCGACGAGACGACGTTGATGTCGATCGGCACGCCCGCTTCGGAAACCGCAAAGCTGAAGACCGTCTTGCGGATCACGTACTGGCCGGAGAGGGTGTTGAGGCCGCGGCTCGCCGACAGCGGCGGTCGGTAGAAAACCATGCGCGGCGCCTTGAGCGGGTGACCCGCGAGCGGGTCCGCTGCCGTCTGCGCGTCGAAGATCGCGGCGGCCTCGGCGTAGTACGGCATCGCGATGGTCGGCCGCGACGTCGCCTGGTACCAGTCGCCCAGCTCGATCAGCGTCTCGGTCATGAGGTCGGGAGGCGGATTGGACGTCGACCGCAGGAGGTCGAGCGCGGTCTGTGCGGCCTTGAGCCCCGTGCGGTCCGCCGCGGGCGGCGGCACGCGGCCTTCCTTGTAGACCTTGCCGATCATCTCGCCTGTCACCTCGTCGCGTGCCGGCTGCTGGCTCTCGAGCGTGTCCGGGTCCATCGTGTACTGGAGTCGATGCGTGCGCGCGATGCCGCAGAGCGCCTTGACCGCGTGCGGGTCGTAGACGCCCGGCTTCAGCGAGACGTCGCGCGCGCGCATGTACATGTTGCGGGCGGCGATGAACTCGCGCAGGCCCTCGTAGAAGACGCCGAGGTCGAGCAGGGCCGGGAGCGTGCGGGAATCGCCGTAGCCGTAGTTCTGCTCGGCGACCTTCAGCGCGTACATGTGCTCGCGCTCGGCACCGCCGAAGTCGCTGATCGCGTAACGACTGTCCGCCGCCTGCTCGAGCAGGGGCAGCTGCTGGAGGTTGAACAGGCCGTCGGCGCGCCGGCTCACCGCGAGGGCGCGGTCGAACAGCTCCGCCGCGATCGCGTGCTCGTCCTTCGCCGCATACACCGCGCCGAGGCCGGCGAGCGGAACCACCAGCCGGCGCGACGAGATGCCCTGCGTGCTCTCGAGCAGCTCGAGCGACGTGCGGTAGCTGACCTCGGCGCCCGCGTAGTCGGCGAGCTGGTACTGGGTCGCGCCGAGGTTGTTGTAGGCGATCGGAAGCTGGTAATCGCGGTCGGCGTCGGCCTCGGACAGCTCGACGACGCGCTTCGCGTAGGGCAGCGCCTCGTCGAAGCGCGCGAGCTCGTAGAGATTGCGGAATTCCTGGTAGGCCTCCATGCGCGTGTCCTGCGGCAGGATGCGCAGCTGCTGGCGGGGCGCTGCCGGCCTCGCCTGCTGCGGGCCCGTCGCTTCCGGCAGCGGCGCCCCCGCGGGAGGCGGCGCCGCGGCCTCCGGCTGGCTGGCCGTCGCCTGCGGCGCGGGCGCCGGTACGGCCTGGCCCTCCACCTGGGCGGCGGCGAACAGCAGTACGGCGAGCGCGGGCGTCATGCGTGGACGATAGACCATCCCGCCGGGATCATGTTCCCGGTCCTACGCCCTCGACTCAGCCAGGGTTGTCCCGCTCGAACACCGCGATCAGTCCGCCCGCGCAGATCGCCAGCAGCGGGTCGGTGATTTCGGCGGTCTGGCCCGGCAACCAGGTCTGAAGGAGCTCGACGGCGAAGATCGCGCCCGCCCCGGCACCTGTGGCGGCGAGCGCGGGCAGGCCGGCCTGGAACAGCAGCCAGACGAGCGCGCCATTCATGAAACAGCGCAGGAACATGTCGGCGAGGTTTGCCGCGCGGTACTGCGTCAGCGACTCGCCGAAGGGCAGCAGCGCGAACCGGTCCTGTGCGAGCTGGAAATCGAAGGGCACGAGTCCTTGCCAGGCGATCAGCGCGAGGAGCGCAAGCGCCAGCAGCCAGGCCGCACGCGGGCGGGCAAGCCGGGAAACAGGCAGCGCGAGCAACAACGCGCCCGCCATGCCTGCGACCTCGGCGGCTTCGAGGCCGAGGCCGGCGAACAGCACGCGTCCTGCAAGGACCATGGCCATCGAGACGGCCGCGAGCGCGACCGCGCGCGCCGGTGCCAGGCGCTCGGCGAGGAACAGCACGACGAGCCAGGCGAGCAGGTGGACGAGCGACTCGGCGGGCGCGGGCCAGCCGCCGGTCCGCAGCGCGGCGAAGGAGACGGCCCATTCCGCGGTGTCGAGCACCGGCGCGAAGGGCGCCAGGCGATAGCCGATCCAGGAGAAGAGCAGGGCGGCGGCCACCGGGTGCCGCAGGAGCCCCGCGAAGGGCGATTCGTCCAGGCGGCTGCGCGTGCGCGCGATCGCGAGCGCGAGCAGCGCCCCGAGGAAGGCACCCGTCGCGTTGGAGGCGAGGTCCGCGAGGCTGGCGACGCGGCGCGTCTCGTAGAGCTGGGCGAACTCGATGGCGAAGGAGAAGGCCGCGGCGAGGAGCGTCGCGCCGAGGACGGCGAGGGCCGCCCCGCGGCGCGCGTAGACCAGCCAGGCGAGGCAGGCGCCGAGGGGGAGGTACAGCAGGATGTTCGCGGCGACGTCGCTGCGCGTCGTCACGGCCCGCGGCAGCTCCGCAAGGCGCTCGAGCGGTCCCGCGCCGTCGAGCGAGAAGCTGAAAGGGTACAGCGATCCGAACGCGACCAGGAAGACGATCGCCGCGAGCAGCCAGCCGGCGATGCGCCGGTCGTTCGCGATCACGCGCTCACCCGAGGCGGACCGCGCGCCGCAGGGCCAGGATCTCCTCGCCGCGCAGCGCGCGGAAATGCCCGCGCGGCAGGCGCCCGAGCTCGAGCGAGCCGAACGCGACGCGCTCGAGGCTCCTCACCTTGGCGCCGACGCGCGCGAACAGCCGGCGGATCTCGCGGTTCTGGCCCTCCGTCAGCGTCACGGAGAC
>Ga0307416_100000581_pt1 | contig 18769 bp, 16 predicted proteins | sample DK1Cmetagenome_2_FD_203821 | JGI IMG/M metagenome (GOLD analysis project Ga0307416, IMG submission 203821) | Maize rhizosphere microbial communities from greenhouse at UC Davis, California, United States - DK15-C-3 | ecosystem: Host-associated > Plants > Roots > Rhizosphere > Soil | place...
GAGCGCGTTGAAGGTGTGGAAGAACTCCTCCTGGGTGCGCTCCTTGCCTTCCAGGAACTGGATGTCGTCGATCAGCAGGACGTCGTTGTCCCGGTAGCGCCGCTGGAAGGCGCCGGTCCGGTCGTCGCGGATGGCGTTGATGAACTCGTTGGTGAACTGCTCGCTGGACACGTACCGGATCCGGGCCTGGGGGTAGAGGTTGCCCGTGTAGTGCCCGATGGCGTGCAGCAGGTGGGTCTTGCCCAGCCCGGCCCCGCCGTAGATGAACAGCGGGTTGTAGGACTTGGCCGGCGCCTCGGCCACGGCCACGGCGGCCGCGTGGGCGAACCGGTTGGACGAGCCGATGACGAACCGCTCGAAGGTGTACTTGGGGGTGAGCTGGGGCCGGTCGGCGGCCGGCCGCGGCTCGGCGGCCGGGCTGGCCTGCTCCTCGTCGCCGGTGTCCTCGAGCGGCCCCACGGTCACGCGGATGTCGAGCGGCCGGTTCGCGACCTTGACCAGGGCGGCCGTCACCGTCGGAGCGTAGCGCTGCTCGATCCATTCCTTGACGAACTCGTCCGGCACGGCCAGGACCAGCGTGTCGCCGGCGACCGCGACCGGCCGGATCTGGGCCAGCCAGGCCTTGTGGGTCGACCCGGCACCGTCGAGCGACTCGAGGCACGCAGTCCAGATCGCCGCCGCGTCGTCATGGAGCCCTTCGACCACAGCCGCCTCATCCCTTTCCGGCCTCCGAGTCCCGGATGTCGACAGTGTGCGCCGACCGTGCGACACATCCTCCGCGACCCCGAGACCCGCTGCACCTACATATCCACACCCCCATCCACAGGTGTGGAGAACCCGAACCTGCGAACGCGGAGGCCCGACCGGGCCGGTACCGGGGGAGACGGCAGACCCTCGACGTGATGAGGGCAGATGGCCGTGACGGGGAAGCCGGGCCAGAACGTGTGGGGCCGCCGACTGAAGGCGGGCCGGAGGATAGCATCGGGGGCGGCGGCCTCTCAAGGGCTCGTTTCGGGACTCAGCACAACCATCGAGCATCCCGTTTCTGGTGATTTGCCTGGTCACGAGGGGCGGCGCGCAAGCCGCAACCGGGAACAGACGGCTTGGCGCGGGCGTGGGGCGCCAGCTGCTCGAGGGTTGTGCTGGCAGTGACACCGAGTCGCGTTGACGGGGTTCGCGGCAGGCCCGTACCATCGTCTTTCGGCGCGTTCTCCGCGCCCTGTCTCTGCCTGCCCTCCGCCTCGACCGGGTTAGGAGCCGTTGTCGTGAAGCGTACATTCCAGCCGAACAACCGTAAACGCGCCAAGACGCATGGCTTCCGGATCCGCATGCGCACGCGTGCTGGCCGCTCGATCATCGCCCGCCGTCGGGCCAAGGGCCGTATCCGGCTCGGAGCCTGAGGAGCGCCGGTGACTTCCCCCGCCGCATTCGCCAGGGGTGAGCGATGGCATCGGTGAACCGGCTGAGCTCGCCGTCGGCCTTCCGGTCGGTCTTCTCGACCGGCCGCTCCTATGCCCAGGGAGCGGTCGTGCTCTATGTGGCGAAGCGGACGACCGGCAGCGGCCCGGCCAGGACAGGCCTGGTCGTGAGCCGCAAGGTCGGCGGCGCCGTCGCCCGGAACCGGGCCAAGCGGCTGCTCCGGGAGGCCATCCGGCTGGAGGGCAGGGACCTGCCGGAGGGCCTGGACCTGGTCCTGGTCGCCCGGCCGAGCGTCGCCGAGGCCTCCTATGGCGACATCGCCGGCGACATCCGGGACGTGCTCAACGCGGCCGGCCTGCGCGGAGGGGACGCCGGTTGAGCGATCCGCAGGCCACGACGCCCAGGCCGAGCCGGCCGGCGGCCGTGCTGATGGGACTCATCGGCGCCTACCAACGCTGGATCAGCCCGTTCCTCGGGAACCGTTGCCGGTTCCATCCTTCGTGCTCGGCGTATGCAAAGACGGCGGTCGAGACCCATGGAGCCCTCAAGGGCACGTGGCTGGCCGCCCGGCGTCTCGTGAAATGCCAGCCGTTCCATCCGGGGGGCTTCGACTACGTTCCGCCCGCGACCCGGCGGGTGAAGCGAGGCCGCAAAGGGTACGGTGAGATGGTGAGCGCCGGCCAGGTCGGCCCGCCCAAGAGAGGCTCCTCGTGATCGAGATTTTCAACACGTTCCGCGACACGCTCTACCACGTCCTGAAGTTCTTCCAGGGCATGGTCGAGCCCCTCATGGGCAGCCAGAGCTACTGGTTCTCGATCGTCATGCTGACGGTCGCCGTGCGGATCCTGCTCATCCCGCTGACGGTCAAGCAGGTCAAGTCGACGCGCGTCATGCAGGAGCTGGCCCCCGAGATCAAGAAGCTCCAGGCCAAGCACAAGAACGACAAGACGAAGCTGAACGAGGAAATGATGGCGCTCTACAAGGAGCGCGGCTTCAACCCAATGGCCGGCTGCTGGCCGCTCCTCGCTCAGATGCCGTTCTTCTTCGCGCTCTATCAGGTCATCTACCGTCAGCAGATCGCCGGCGAGCCGAACGTCCTGCTCGGCAAGACGTTCTTCGGGGTACCCCTCGAGCAGCACTGGCTGCAGCTCCAGGGCTGGGACAAGATCTTCTCGCAGGCCGGCATCACGATCCTGATCCTGACCACCGCCATGGCGCTGACCACCTACGTCTCCCAGCGCCAGCTGATGAGCAAGCAGACGGCGGCCGTCAACCCGCAGCAGCAGACGATCATGCGGATCATGCCGCTGATGTTCTTCGTGTTCGCGGTCAACGTGCCCCTGGCGGTCATCATCTACTGGGTGACGACCAACTTCTGGAGCGTGGGCCAGCAGTACATCCTCCTGCGCACCCACCCCGTCCCCGCCGGCGACGTCCAGGCGGCACCTGCCGGGGCGGCCGCCCTGACCGGCAACGGTGGTGAGAGCCGCAAGGGCCTGCTCGGGCCATTGAGCATGTTCCGTGGCTCGGCTCAGTCGCGCGCCGAGGAGCGTTCGCCCGCCGGCAACAAGAACGGCAACCGCTCGGCCAAGGCGGGCGACAACAAGGCATCGCCAAAGCAGGGCGACAAAAGGGCATCCCCCAAGCAGGGCGACAACAAGGCATCCCCGAAGCAGGGCGACAACAAGGCATCCCCCAAGCAGGGTGGTGGTCCGGCGGCCAAGAGCGCCCAGGCGAGGCCAGCGCAGGGCAACCGTCAGGGTGCAGGCGGCCGGCAGGGTACCAGCGGCAACCGGAGGTCGGGCAGCCGCTCGTCCGGAAAGGGCAAGTCGAGTGGCCCACGCCGAGGCAAGCGCTAGGACGGTCGACGCGGCGGTCTCCGCCGCGGCCGCCCAGCTCGGTCTCCGTTCCGACCAGGTCGACGTCGAGGTTATCGAGGAGCCGGTTCCCTCCACCTTCGGCTACATCGGCACTCCGGCGCGGGTCCGGGTCACGCCCCGCACGGCCGAGACCGGGACTGGGTCGGGCGGGGGTCCGGAGCGCCCGGGCCCGGGGATGGTCGAAGCTGGCTCCGAGCCTGCGCATGCCGGCAATGGGCCGGCCGTCGCCGGATCCGAGGCCGTCCGCACGAGCACGGAGCCACCCGATCTCAACCGCCCATTCGAGCAGGAGGCCTCGATCCAGGCGAACGTATCGAACGAGGCAGGCGCCTCGGGCGCTTCGGGCTCGGCGAGTGCTGCATCCACCGCTCCTGCCCAGACGTCTCCCGCCGCCGCTGAGACAGGGAACGGTCAGGTCACCACCGACCGCGAGCCCCCGGCCGCGGACCCGGCCGCCAGCGAGGCCGCGGAGCAAGCTGCCGGCGAGGCCGCGGACCAGGTCACCAGCGAGCCCGCTAAGCAGGTCGCCGGCGAGGCCGTGGACCGATCCGGCCAGACCCAGGCGAGACCCGTCGCAGCTCCTTCGCCGACCGAGCCGGCGATCATCGCTCCCGGGACCCCGGACTCCGCTCCCACCGCCACCGCCGCTTCTGACGGCGTAGATGCCACCGCCTCTCCTGACACCCTCGGCACCCCGGTCGGCCCTGCCTCCCCTCGCACCCTTGCTGCTCCTGACACCGCCGGCGCCCCTGACACCGCCAGCGCCCCCGGCCTCCCTGCCTCCCTGGCCGGACCGGCCGGCTCCGGCGCCCCGTCGTCTTCCCCGTCCGCAGCGTCGGTCCCGACCACCGACGCTACATCGGACGCAGGCAGCGACTCGGTGCCAAGGGCGACCCGACCGCCGCGCCGTACTTATAAGGACGAACCCATCGAGCCCCAGATGGTCGAGGAGGACACGGAGCGCGCCGGCGACTTTCTCGAGGGTCTGCTGGACGCGCTGGACGTCGACGGTGACATCACCACATGGGTCGACGAGGTTGGGGGCCACATCGATCTGGAAGGTGCCGATCTGGACGTCCTCGTTGGATCCAACGGCGAGACCCTCGACGCCCTCCAGGAGTTGACCCGGCTCGCGGTCCTGCGGCAGTCCAAGCGCCGGGTCCGCCTGCTGATCGACATCAATGGCTTCCGGGCCCGGCAGCGTGAGCGGTTGACCGCAATGGTCCAGGCCAAGGTCGAGCAGGTCATCCGGACCCGTGAGGACCACGAGTTCCAGCCGATGACTCCTGCCGAGCGCAAGGTCGTCCACGACGCGGTCGCCGCCATGGAGGGCGTCCGAACAGAGAGCCTAGGCGAGGAGCCGAACCGCCGCGTCGTCATCCGGCCCACGTAGCGTTTCACGTGAAACATTGGCCGCTACCAACTCTTCCAAGTGGCGCCCTCGCCTGACCCCTGACGAGCAGAACATCCTTGAGGAGGCCTACGCCGAAGCGGTCCAACTCGGATTCCTGGGACCCCGGGAGTTGGAGCGCCTCTGGGAACGCCACCTCGACGACGCCTTCGGCTTGGCGGCGATTCGCGCACCCCAACCAGGAGAGTGCTGGGCCGACTTAGGGTCAGGGGCTGGGCTTCCCGGCCTTCCCCTGGCGATCGCGCATCGATCCACATCCTTCACGCTGGTCGACGCGCAGCAACGCCGGCTCGATTGGGTGGCCTCGACGGCGGCCAGACCGGGCCTCACCAACCTGACCGTGATCCATGCGCGGCTCGAGGAGTACGCCCGCGGCCCCGCCCGAGCAAGGTTTGACGTTGCAACGGCAAGGGCGCTCGGCGCCCTTCCAGTCGTTGCCGAGCTGGGCCTCCCGCTCCTGGAGATCGGCGGTCAGCTGCTCATCCCACGAGGCCAGCCAGGCGACGACGAACTGGAGCAGGCTGCTGTGGCCTGTCAACAACTCGGCGGGAGCCTCGAAGGAGTTGTCCCCAACCCGAGCTCACCGATTGACCGGGTCGGGTTCGTCGTTATCATGGCAAAGATCGCTGCGACCTCCCCCCGCTTCCCCCGGCGATCGGGTGTGCCGGCGCGAGCCCCACTCGGCCAGCTGCGCAAGCACAGCGCTAGCTGAACCAGCGCCGACCGGGGAGCCGTCAGGGTGGTGTTGTAGGTTGCTGCGGGATCGAGGAAGCAAGCAGGGGCGGTATCTGGTCGTCGACCGGCACTGTTCCGGCTTTCGGCATGCTGTGGTCGGAGTGGCGGTAGGGACGGCGGTATCGCCCGGGGACAGGCTGGCGCAATCAGCGCTCAGCCCAAGCGTCGGGCATGCTCGACCAGCGCTCCCGGGTCCCACGCGCCGCCTCGCGGTTGTTGTGAAGGGAGGCGGGAGCCATCAGTCGGCGACCCGATGAAGCACCGCAGGTCAACGAGGAACGCAAGGGCGGTTTCCTGAGCAGGCTCCTTGCCGCGCTGGGGTTCCGGCGACGCAGGGCAGGAGACCAGGCAGCAGAAGGCGAACGCGAGCAGGTGAAATTGGCGCCCTCGGCATCGCCGCCGACAGGCACCACGGGGAGGGCCGGCATCGCGGAAGCGTCAACCGCAGGCGAGACGAGCGGGCGCGGTGCCGTCCCGAAACGACAGGACGGTGAAACGTCGACGGTGGATCAGTCTCGGGAGTGGCCGTACCGCGATACCGCACCCAGGCAGGACCCAGCCGAATCTCGACTCGACCCTATCTGGGGATCCAACCCACCAGACGCCGTCCGGTGGCACATGGATATGACCCCCGGCGACAAAGACCCACAGGCCGTCGAGTCTCCAGGTGAGGAGTCGCCATCCCGCCCTGAGGCCAGGTCTCGTTCACAACCGGCCCCAGCGACTCCGAACCCGCGGCCTGAACCAGACAACGGGGCCGTTGGTTCGCCCCCTCAGCCGGAAGCGGTGCAGCCCTCCGAAGGCAAGGCCGGTGAGCGTGAGCACGACCAGGGTGACGCAGGTATCGCCGGGTCGCCCGCCCCGCAGGAACTCCTGCGATACACCGAACGCCAGGATGGTCACGGTGCCGGTGGCGAGGTCGCCGAAGCAGTTGGTTCGGCTGCCCAGCAGGAAGGTACGAGGGCTCAAGGCGCCGCCGGCGACAGCGAAACAGGATCCAGTGGTTCCTCGCCTCGGCACGAGCAGGGTCCTCCTCCGCCGGCACCTGCTCCACGCCCGGATGATCACGGCGGAGACAATGCCATCGATGCCGGTGGAGCAGCGCCTCCGACAGCTCGGGGGAGCGTGGGCGCGCAGCCTGGAGACGGAGCCCCGCTGGCGCCAACTTCTCAGGCCCACGATTCGGAACCTATGGAACCGGTTGGCTCGGTCGATGGCTCCGTGGGCGGTCCGGAAGCGGCTATCGCCGGCGAAGGGCCACCGGCCCCGGCCCAGCAGTCCACACCACAAGCCGAGTCGGGAGCCGAACCGCGAGCCGAACCGCGAGCCGAACCAGCACTGGAATCGGGAGACCGGACGCCCAGCGAGCAGCCGACATCAGCCAAAGCCGCTTCTGCTGGCTGGTTCTCGACAAGCGCAGATCCGGCGCAGGTGGCGAGGACGCTCTCAGAACGTCTGAGCGCAGAACGACCCGGCGCGGTGCCGCTCAAGGCTCCAACTCCCCTGGACCAGGCGTCACCAGGGAACGCTCCGGGTCTTGCTGACGCTCGTGGCCTTGCTGTGGCACCGCTCCCCACTGACCATCACGCCGGAGCCGCGGATGGCGTCGTGCCCGTCGACTCACAGGCCGGGGAACCGGGAGTCGGGGGACCCCCATCCCCATCGCCCGTGAGCGGGCCCGTTGATGTTGGTGCCGCGGCCGATGCGGAGAGTGGGGGATCGCCGAGGAGTCCCGAACCGATCTCAGGGTCGGGGATGGTGTACGTCGACCCCGACCCTGAGATCGGTTCTCCTCCCATCGCTGCGGGATGGGGTGAGCCGTCTGGACCGCCGCAGCCCAGCAATCGCGAGGCTGCGGGTGACGAGGCGCGCGGAGCCGGCCCCTCGGAATTGGCGGCCGTGACTCCGGCTCCCATCAACGCGGTGCCGATTGACCCTGTGCGAGTTGGCCAGATGCGTGGCCAGGCCGACCAATCAGCCCAGCAGGAGCGCCATCAGAAGAGCAAGGGACTCCCACAGCAAAGCCAGCAGGACGCCCATGGGCAAGAGCACCAGGACCAGCACGACGCTGTCGATCAGCAAGGCGACGTCAACCCACAACACCAGGGTCTGATGAGTATCTCCGTCGATGACGCCAGATCGGGGGATGCTGACGGCCTGGCCGCCGCTGAGGTTCCTTGGACCGAACCCGCACTGCCAATGAGCGGACTACCGCCAGACTCGCCTTCCCCCGTTCGTGAGGAAGGACACGGACAGCATGATGGGAGCCCGGCTGACGAACCGTTGATCCCGAGTCCAGATCCAAGCTGGCCCCGCCTCTTCGAACAACGCCAGAGGACTCCTTCGTTGGGCGGTACCGAGGTAGCAAGTGGTGAGGTGCCTCCCGAGCCGAACCGAGGCGTACCCCCGAGAGCTGGCTCATCGCCCGGAACCGAAGCGCGCCTCGATGCGACCGCCCATTCTGCTACAACCCAGGGCCCCGCAGGACCTGTCGGTTCGACGGAGGGCAATGGGCCGGCGCAGAAAGCGGCTTCGGGAGAGCAGCTCGAGAAGCACTCGGCTTCGGGAGAGCAGCTCGGTGACCACTCGGGGGAGCAACTTGGTGGCCATACGGAGATCGTTGACCTTACGACAATGAAGTCCTCGTCGGCTCCCGGAACCACTCTCCAGGCGGGACAACCCCACCATCTACCAATCAGCTCCGAAGCACGTCAGCAGAGCAGCAGCGTTGGCGCCCAAACCCCCGAGCAAGCGAACATATCGACCGTTGCTCGGATAGCGGACGCGGAAGAGGTGGACTTGCGGGATTCGCCCGTGGGCCCACCCGGCCAGGATGTTTCACGTGAAACATCCGCAGGTGGTGGTGAAGGGATGGATCCGACGCACGAAGACGAGGCCTTGGAGGACGAGGCGGCCTTGGCGGTCCGCGAGGCGGTGTCAAGAGCTGCGGCAGAGGCGGGGGTCGATGTTTCACGTGAAACAGAGTTCATGGACGGCGAATCGCCGCTCGATGAGCTCGGCGAGGAGCCGAGCATCGACAATGAGTCTGCGGCGAGGAGCGCCCGGGTCTCGTTCCGCATCCATCGAGAGACGCTGAACGGAACTCGACGTGTGGTGGCTGTCGCCAACCAGAAGGGTGGCGTTGGCAAGTCAACGACCGCTGTGAATATCGGTGCGTACCTTGCCCTCGCCGGCGCTCGGGTCCTAGTGGCCGATCTCGATCCCCAGGGCAATGCATCGACCGGCCTTGGTCTCGACCATCGCGACATCGAACCGTCGATCTACGACGTACTCACCGGAGAGGCGCCACCTACCGCGGCCATCCGACCGACCGGTATTGCGAACCTCCACGTGCTGCCGAGCACTATCGACCTAGCAGGGGCCGAGGTCGAGTTGGTCAGCGCGATGTCACGCGAGACTCGCCTCCGGCGAGCGCTCGAATCGATCGACCACCAGTACGACACCATCCTCATCGACTGTCCGCCGTCGCTGGGGCTGCTCACGGTGAATGCCCTCGCCGCCGCCAATGAGCTGCTGATCCCGATCCAGTGTGAGTACTACGCCCTCGAGGGTCTCGGACAGCTGCTTCGGAACGTCGAGTTGGTTCGGGCCAACCTGAATCCGGAGCTTCGCATTGGCGGGATCGTGCTCACCATGTACGACGGCCGGACCCGCCTGGCACTGCAAGTGGTCGATGAGGTTCGAAAGCACTTCACCGATCTGGTCTACCAGACTGTGGTTCCTCGGAGCGTTCGTCTCTCGGAGGCGCCGGGGTATGGCCTCCCGATCGCCCTCTACGATCCCCTTTCTCGCGGTGGCATCGCCTACCGCGACCTCACCTTTGAACTCGCGGAGCGAAGTGGCTTGCTCGCGCCGACCGGAGAAGGAGCCAGCTGATGCGACGCCGTGGAGGCCTTGGCCGTGGGCTGGAAGCCTTGATCCCAAGCGGTCCTCAGGAAGACCGCGCTCCTGCGGTGGAGACAGCCGGGCAAGAATCAGTTGAACAGCGGACCGAGGCGTCGTCGGGACCAATCTTCGAGCAGCTTGCGCTCGATCGGATCGATCCCAATCCGCGTCAGCCTCGGGGGTCATTCGACGTCGAACCACTGCAGGATCTAACGACCAGCATTGAAGCGGTCGGCGTTCTGCAGCCGATCGTGGTCCGTCCCAACGGCGAGCGATACCAGATCGTCATGGGGGAGCGACGGGTCCGCGCGGCCCGAGCGGCGGGACTGGAGCGGATCCCGGCAATCGTTCGTACCACCGAGGACGATCAAATGCTTCGCGATGCGCTCCTCGAGAATGTGCATCGTGAGGACCTGAACCCGCTCGAGGAGGCGGCCGCCTATGAGCAGCTGCTGCTGGACTTCGGGATCACGCAGGAGGAGTTGGCGGCGCGCCTGGGACGGAGTCGGCCTGTGATCGCGAACGCGATGCGCCTTCTCCGCCTTCCCGGGAGCGTGCAGCGACGGATCGCGGCCAGGACCTTGTCGGCCGGTCATGCGCGCGCGGTTGCCTCGTTGGAGGATCCGGTGCAGCAGGAGCGGCTCGCCGATCGGATCGTGGCCGAGGGGCTGACGGTTCGGATGGCAGAAGAGCTCGCCCAGCGGATCAAGAACGGTGAGCCGCTGCTCGGTCCAGACGAGCGCGCCAGGGTCCGAGTCCGGCCGACCATACAGGCCCCGGGCATGGCGGATCTGGCCGAGCGACTCTCGGACCGGCTGGAGACGCGGGTGCGAGTCCAGCTCGGCAAGCGCAAGGGCAAGGTGCTCATCGAGTTCGCCACCCTCGACGACCTGCAGCGGATCTGCGACGCGATTGGGCTTGAGCAGCGAGCCGTCGACCTCGCCGAGGCGCCGGGGTCGGCGGACGATCCGCAGGTCGTGCGCGAGGAGCGCACGACCATCGCATCGGTCTGACGCCGACTGGCCGCGCAGGTCTTCGGTAGGACCAGGCTCGACCCGACCGGAGGTTCGTGGGCTGGACCCGGCCGGGTGCGGTCGCGGGGCTGGACCTGCCCGGCTGGGGGTCGGGGGCTGGGATAGCCGCGGCGGCTGGATCCTGAGATCTGACTGGAGCTGTGGCGACCGGGATTGGTCCGCTTGGAGCTGTGGCGACTGGGATCGGGGGGGTCCGCCGGAGCCAGGGCGACCGGGATCGGAGCCCGGGGCGGTGACACGGTGACGGGGGCAGGGTCCGGGCGGAGCGGTGACCGGGATCGGGGGCTGGGTGGAGCCGTGGTGACCGGGATCGGGGCTGGGGGTGAAACGGTGACCCGGGTCAGGTTCGGCTGGAGCTGACGGATGACCGGGATCAGGGTCGGAGGTGTTCAGGGTCCCCGCGTCCAGGCTGCATCTCGGAAAGGATGCGGCCGTGGAGGGCACAGCCCGGGTGGGTTAGCGCGGGCGGCGGGCTGTGGCTCGGTCGGTGAGGTGGGCGGTGAGGTCGGAGAAGGTGATGCCGGCGGCGTCGGCGGCCATGGGGACCAGGCTGGTTGAGGTGAGGCCGGGGCCGGTGTTGACCTCGAGGATGCGGCAGGTGCCGTCAGGGGCAAGGATGGCGTCGGTCCGGGAGATGTCGCGGCAGCCGAGGGCGAGGTGGGCGGCGTGGGCCGCTTCGAGGCAGCGGTCGGCGGTCGCTGGATCGAGGCCGGCGGGGACCCGGAACTCGGCGGCGCCGTGGGTGTAGCGGGCGGAGAAGTCGTACCAACCTTCCTTGGGGCGGATCTCGACGGCCGGGAGCGGGGCGAGGCCGTCGACCACCGAGAGAGCCAGCTCGGTGCCGGCGACTCGCTCCTCCAGCAGGACGGTGTCGTCGTAGCCGAACGCGGCCATGAGGGCGGCCGGGAGCTGGTCGGCCCGCTCGACCAGGCGGATCCCGAGGGCCGAGCCACCGCGGTTCGGCTTGACCACCAAGGGCAGGCCGAGCTCGTCCATGGCCCGATCGAGGAGGGCACCGACCCCCAGCTCGCGGAGGGCGCCCTCGGTGAGGGGGATGGCCGAGGGGACCGACAGGCCGGCGCGGCGGAGGACCGACTTGGCGGCCAGCTTGTCGAAGGCGAGGCGGCTGGCGTCGAAGCTGGAGCCGGTGTACGGAATCCCGAGAAGCTCGAGAATGGACGCGACCGTCCCGTCTTCCCCGAACCGGCCATGGAGGGCCAGGAAGGCGACGTCGAAGGCACCGTCGTGGAGCCGCTCCACCAGCTGCTGATCCGCGTCCAGCCCACCGACCCGGTAGCCACGCTCGCGGAGGGCGTCGGCGACGCGCTGGCCCGAGCGGAGGGAGACCTCACGTTCGAACGACAGGCCGCCCGCGATGACCGCGACCGAGCAGTCGAAGGTCACTGGACTCCACCCCAGCCGGCCGGGCGACCCTGATCCCGCTCGGGGTCGCCCTCGGGGAGGCCGCCCAGTGCCCGGGCCAGCGCCAGCTCCTCGTCGATCACGCCGCCCAGTCGCCGGACCCCCTCGCGGATCCGCTCGGGCGGAGGGAAGCAGTAGGACAGCCGCATGCACGAGGATCCCTGGCCGTCGGCGTAGAAGGCGCCGCCGGGCACGTACGCCACCCGGGCGGTGATCGCCTTGGCGAGCATGGCTCGGGTGTCCAGATGGTCGGGGACCCGGACCCACACGTAGAAGCCGCCGGCGGGCCGGGTCCAGGTCACGCCCTCCGGCACGTCCTCGGCCAAGGCGTCCAGCATCACGTCGCGCCGCTCGCGGTAGACCTCGCGGAGTCCCTTGAGGGTCTCGCGCCACGGGTAGTTCGCGAACCAGCGGTAGGCCACGGCCTGGGTGAAGCTCGACGAGCAGAGGTCGGCCGCCTCCTTGACCAGGATCAGCCGCTCGCGCAGGGCCGGCGGCACCAGCGCCCAGCCGATCCGCAACCCGGGGCAGAACACCTTGGACAGGCTGCCGAGGTAGACGACGTTGTCCGGGTCAAGAGCCCGCAGGGCGTCCGGCGGGTCGTTCTCGAAGCCCAGCATCCCGTAGGGGTTGTCCTCGAGCACGAGGACGTTGTGGCGCCGGGCGATCTCCAGAACCCGCTCCCGGCGGCCGGCGGCGAGCGTCACCCCGGCCGGGTTGTGGAAGTTGGGCACCGTGTAGAGAAGCTTCACCCGGCGGCCGTCACGCTCGAGACGTTCGAGGGTTGCTGCGAGGGCGTCGGGATCGAGACCCTCGTCGTCCAGCGGCACGTGGCACACGTCGACCTGGTACTGGGAGAAGGCCGAGAGGGCGCCGACATACGACGGGCCCTCGGCCACGATGACGTCGCCGGGATCGCAGAACATGCGGGAGATGAGGTCCAGTGCCTGCTGGGACCCCTCGGTCACGACCACGTCGCCGCCGGAGCCGTGGATGCCCTCGTGGCGCATGAGGTCGGCGAGCACCTCACGCAGCCTCGGGTCCCCCTGGCCGCCGGCGTACTGGAGGGCCGCCGGGCCCTCCTCGGCGACGACCTCGTCGAGGACGTCACCCACGGTGTCGAAGGGGAGCGCCGAGGTGAACGGCATGCCCCCGGCCAGGCTGACGATCTCCGGTCGGGAGGCGACGGCGAACAGGGCCCTGATCTCGGAGGCGGTCATCGAGCGGGTGCCGCGGGCGTAGCGGTCACGAAAGGGGTCATCGGCGCGCATGACCTTGAAGGATAGCGGCATCTGGCAAGCCCTCTCGGCGGGCTGCTAGCATCGAGCGTCTATCCGGGCCTGCGAATACGTTGCTGTGCTACAAGCCTCGCTGCCATTGCTCCGCCGTGTTGGGGGGAGTTTCCTCGTGGGCCTGTTCCTCGGTCTGATCTGGGCGTTGCTCGTCGTCCACCAGCGGCGACCGCGCCCGGAAGGGGACTCCTGACATGGGCCGCAAGCTGGTCCCGCTGGGGCCCGAGACCCTCGACCTGGTGCCGGAGCCGTGCCGCCACTGTGTCTTCTGGGAGCTGGGGGCACGGGCGCGGCCGCGAGGGTCGGAGGACGCCGGGGTCCAGAAGGAGGCCTGGCTGTCGTCGGTCGTGCTGGAGTGGGGGCCGGCGGGGCATGTCGTCTCGGTGGACGGCGAGGTCGCCGGGTACTCGCTGTACGCCCCGACCCACGTGCTCGACCAGGTCGGGTTCCAGGCCGCGCGGCCCGTCAGCCGGGACGCGGTGCTGCTCGCCACCCTCGCCGTGGTGCCGAAGTTCGAGGGGCAGGGGATCGGGCGGGTCCTCCTCCAGACCATGGCCCGCGACCTGACCAGACGGAAGGTGCGGGCCGTGGAGACCTTCGCCGACCGGGCACCGACCCGCCGGGACTGCCGGGTGCCGGCCGGGTTCCTGGAGGCGAGCGGGTTCCAGGTCGTCCGCGACCATCCCCGCTACCCGCTGATGCGGATGGACCTGCGGACCGCCCTCTCCTGGAAGGACGCCCGCGAAGCCGCCCGGGAGGTCCTCCGGGTCCCGGCCCCCGCCCAGCCGGCCCTCCGCCCCGTGCCGTCGGCCCCGCCGGATTCCTGAGGACCCCGGAACGCCGTGAGCCCGACCCACCGGGTCGGGCTCACGGACCGGGACGCTCTGGTCAGCTGATGAACTCGGACAGCTCGTTGACGATGTTGCGCTTCGGCATGGCGCCGATCAGCCGCTTCTTCTCGACGCCGCCGATGAACAGGGCGAGCGTCGGGATGCTCATGACCCCGTAGCGCATGGCCACGTCCGGATTCTCGTCGACATTGAGCTTGGCGATGGTGAGCTTGCCCTTGTGCTCGTCGGCGATCTCCTCGAGCACCGGGCTGATCATCTTGCAGGGGCCACACCACTCGGCCCAGAAGTCGACGAGCACGGGAGTGCTCGACTTGAGCACCTCGTTGTCGAACGTGGTGTCGGTCACGGCTGCGGCTTTGGTCATAGCATCGGTGCGGGCGGGGCGGGGACCCCTTCGCACCTCCACCTCCTCGAACGAATGATTCCCCCGACCAGAGTCCAACGGCCTCTGGCTCATACGTATTCCTGCCCCCTGAGGGCGGCGGGCAACCGCCCTCACTCCCAGTTGTCGGTGGAGGCCCCGGAGTCGTGGCCGTGGGCCTCCAGCCAGCGCTCGGCGTCGATGGCGGCCGCGCAGCCGGTGCCGGCGGCGGTCACCGCCTGCCGGTAGGTGTGGTCGACCACGTCGCCGGCCGCGAACACACCGTCGATGCTGGTCGCGGTCGAGGGTGGGTTGGGCGTGACGATGTAGCCGCCCTGGTCGAGCTCGAGCTGGCTCGCGAACAGCTCGGTGTTGGGCGTGTGCCCGATGGCCACGAACACCCCGGCCACCGGCAGGTCCTTCTCGGTGCCGTCCTCGAGGTCGCGGAGCCGGACCCCGTTCACCGTCTGCTCGCCGAGCACGTCGGCCACGACCGAGTTCCACTCGAACGCGATCTTGGGGTTGGCGAAGGCCCGGTCCTGCATGACCTTGGAGGCACGGAGCCGGTCGCGCCGGTGGACGATGGTCACCTTGGTCGCGAACCTGGTCAGGAAGGTGGCCTCCTCGAGCGCGGAGTCGCCGCCGCCCACCACCACCAGCTCGCGGTTCCGGTAGAAGAAGCCGTCGCAGGTGGCGCAGGTCGAGACCCCGCGGCCGAGGTACTGGCGCTCGCCCGGCAGCCCGAGCATCTTGGCCTTGGCGCCGGTGGTGACGATCAGGGCCTTGCCGGTGTACTCCTGGTCCTCCACCCAGGCCTTGAACGGCGGGCCGGCCAGGTCGACCTTGGTGGCGTCGGCCCGGACGAACTCGGCCCCGAACCGCTCGGCCTGCTCGCGCATCTTGCCCATCAGCTCCGGGCCGAGGATCCCGGTCGGGAACCCGGGGTAGTTCTCGACCTCGGTGGTCAGCATCAGCTGGCCGCCGGCCTCCGTCCCTTCGAGGACGATCGGGTGCAGGTTGGCGCGGGCGGTGTACAGGGCCGCGGTCAGCCCGGCGGGGCCGGAGCCGGCGATCAGCACCGGGGTGCTGGTGCGGGATGTGGCCATCGGGTTGGGCGCGCCTCCTCGGGACGTCGGCGATATCAGGAGCCGTGCTCTCCAACGGATTGTCCCACACGGCTATTCCAGTGCCCGGCGGGGCCGGGGAGCCGGGGCCGGGGAGCCGGGGCCGGGGAGCTGGGGCCGGGGAGCCGGGGCCGGGACCGGCAGCCGCGGCGGGGCAACGTTGGTGGCGCGGTTCTCGTACGCTTGGGTGGTGACCGCCGACCAGACGAACCTCGCTCCGACCTGTGTGAACCATCCCAAGGTCGAGACCAGGCTGACCTGCTCGAACTGCGGGGACCCGATCTGCACCCGCTGCATGGTCGCGACCGCGGTGGGGCAGAAGTGCCCGCGCTGCGCCAGGCAGACCGGGCGGGCCAAGGGGAGCCCTGAGCCGGCGGTCCTCGCCCGGGCGTTCGGGGCCGGGGTCGCGGCGGCGGCGGCCGGGGCGGTGGTGTTCGTGTTCCTGCCGTTCGTCGGGATCCTGCTCGCCCTGGCCCACGGGTTCGTGGTCGGGGCGGCCGTGCGCTGGGGGGCCCGGCGTCGGACGCACACCTGGCTGGGGATCGTCGCCGTGGTGGCGGTGCTGGTCGGGTTCGGGGGCGTCATCCTGCTGCTCGGCGGCAACCCGTTGGCCGCCCGGTGGCTGCTCGCCTATCTGCTGAGCGGCGGGCTCGCGTTCGCCAGGGCCAGCGGAGCCTGGTAGCTCCGGCTCGCGGTCAGCGGACCCGTTCGGTGGCCAGGGGTGCGGCCGAGCAGTCGTTCCGGGGGAAGACCCAGAGGTCGGCCCGGCCCGGCTGAGCGGCGCTGGTGGTGACCAGGACGGTGGCCTGGCGGCCTTTGTAGGCGCCTTCGACGAAGAAGGCCGGGTTGAGGGGCCGGAGGGCGGGGTCGGCGGCGGCCGTCGCGGCCACCAGGCAGGCCGGGACACTCGCCGGTCCGGTCTGGGGGGTTGGGGCGCTGGTGCCCAGGCCCTGGCTGGTCGAGTCGGCGCCCTGCTTGGGCCGGTCGGGGGTGGCGGCCTGGGATTCGGGGGGGCTGACGGAGGCGCCGCCTTCGAGGGCGGACCTGGTCCGGGAGTCGGTGGCCAGCCGGGCACGGATCGCCGCCGCCGTCACCTCGCCGGGGAGGCGGAGGACGGGCAGGCTGCCGGCGGCGGCCGCGGCCGTGTCGCGGCCGGCCTCCTGGGCGGCCTGGCCGCCGCCGCCGCCACCCCTGGCCGTGCTGAGCTCGGTCGACCGGTCGAGCAGGGGGACGGCGACCAGGGCCGCCAGCAGCAGGGCGGCCGCCGCGCCCCAGGCCACCGGCCGCCGGTACCAGGGCACGGCCCGTTCCCGCCGCCCCTCGACCCCGACCGGGCCGTCCGTGGCCACTCGACCGGCGAGCCGCAACCGGGAGGGCGTGCGGTCGGCGGCCGACCGGGCGGCCTCGGCGTCGACGGCGGCGGCCAGGCGGTCGTGGAGACCGGGCGGGAGGTCGGGCTCCTCGAGCAGGGCCAGGCGGCCGCGGGCCCCCTCGACCGACGCGACCACCTCGGCGCAGGACGGGCAGCCCGCGAGATGGGCCTCGACCTCGGCCCGCTGGCGGCGGTCGCCGTCGCCGGCCTGGAAGGCGGCGAGCTGCTCCTGGTCGGGATGGTCGGTCAAGCCGGCGCTACTCCTTCCTCGGGTGATCGGGTCCCGTAGGTTCCGACGTTGCCGGTCCGGGGTCGGTTCCCGGGGGCGTGGCCACGCCCAGCGGAGGATCCGGGTCGTCGGAGGTGGCGAGGCAGGTGGCGAGGGCGGCCCGGCCACGGAAGACGCGGCTCTTCACGGTGCCGACCGGGACCTCGAGGATCTGGGCGGCGTCGGCGTAGGGAAGCCGGTACAGGTCGCAGAGGACCACCGCGACCCGGAACTCCTCCGGCACCTTGGTGAGGGCGGTCTGGACGGCGACGGCGACGGTGACCGCCTCGCCGAGGTCGGATCCGGGATCGGCGACCACCCCGGCGTCCTCGGGGTCGAGGGTGGCGAGGCGGGCTCGGCCACGGCGGCGGGCCTGGTCGGTGGCGGCGTTCACGGCGATGCGGTAGAGCCAGGTGGAGAAGGCGGCCGCCCGACGGAAGGTCGCAGCCTTGCGGAGGGCGGCCAGGAACGCCTCCTGGGTGGCGTCCTCGGCGTCCTCCCGGTTGCCGAGGACGCGCAGGCAGAGGCCGTAGATGCGGCGCTCGTGGCGGGCGACCAGGGTGCCGAAGGCGCGGGGGTCGCCTCGCAGGTGGGCGGCCAGCAGGGCTTCGTCGCTCGGGTCGCTCACGAGCTCAGGGAGACGCTGGTCACCCCGCCCCGGTACTTGCCCGTGTCGTCCTGGGGCAGGCTGGAGAACCAGATCATCAGGTACCGGTGGCTGCCCTCGAGGCTGAACGACTTGCTCGCGGTGACTGTCGCGGGCTCGCCGGTCAGCGCCGTCCACCCGTCCAGGGCGGTGGGGGCGGGGTCGTTCGCCCCGTAGATGGTGACCTGGCTGCCGCCGGTCGGGGCCAGGGTGAGCGCCATCTTCCCGACCTCCCGGGGGCGGCCCAGGTCGAGGACCAGGCCGACGCCCTGCTTGATGCCGGTGGGGCCGAGGTTCTGGTTGTAGCCCTCGGTCTGCCAGCGGCTGTTCTTGTCGGTGTCGATGGCCCGCTGGGCCAGGCCCTCGTTCTCCCGCTGGTCTCCGCTGGGGTCGAAGGAGCTCGCGCGAGTCACCTCCACGCGCGTGGCGGGGGTGCTGGTGCCCGGCGAACGGCTGGTCCCCGTAGGACTGTCCTCGCCGAACAGGTTGCCGAGATCGTCCTTGGCCAGGGTGAGGCCGACCGCGACCAGGACGGCGGCCACGGCCACCAGGGCAAGGACCCAGCCGAGGAGGCGGCCCTCGTGGCGCAGGAAGCCTCGCGAGGGCGTGACCTCGGGCCCGATCGGGGCCGGGGGGACGTGGTACAGCTCACCGGACGGGGTGCTGTCGGCGCCGGTGGCCGACCGGGAGAGGGCGGCGGCCATCGCCTGGACGGTCTGGAAGCGGTCGTCGGGGTCGGTGGCCATGGCCTGGCGGACGATCGTGTCCAGGTCGCGGGGGACCCCGGCGCGCAGGGCCCGCGGCGGGATGGTGCTGGAGGGGTCGACCCCGGGCGCCCTCGCGGTGAGCATCTCGTACAGGCAGGCCCCGAGGCCGTAGACGTCGGCCCGGCCGTCGGCGTCGTCGCCCCTGACCACCTCGGGGGCCAGGTAGCCGTCGACCCCGAGGACCTCGCCGGTGCGGCCGGGGTCGTCCTCGGTGGCCGCCCTGGCGATCGAGAAGTCGGCCACCTTCACCGTGCCGTCGTCGGCCAGCAGGATGTTGCCCG
>Ga0307416_100000584_pt1 | contig 18695 bp, 18 predicted proteins | sample DK1Cmetagenome_2_FD_203821 | JGI IMG/M metagenome (GOLD analysis project Ga0307416, IMG submission 203821) | Maize rhizosphere microbial communities from greenhouse at UC Davis, California, United States - DK15-C-3 | ecosystem: Host-associated > Plants > Roots > Rhizosphere > Soil | place...
TGGCCCGGTCGACGTCCGGCGTGACGAGCTCGTTCCAGATCGGGGTGCCGGGCTCGTTGGCCCGGGCGGTGCCGATGTGCTTCTTCGCCTGCCACAGGCTCACCCGGGCGCCGGTCGGGTCCTGGATCGCCGCCATCCGGCCGTGCTCCATCACGTCGAACGGACTGGCCTCCACCTTGCCGCCCGCCTCCTCGACCTTCGCCGCGGTCGCGTCGACGTCGTCGGCGGCCAGGTAGACGTTCCAGAACGCGGGATGACCGGCCATGTCCTGCAGGTGCCCGCCGATGCCGGCGATCGCGTCGCCCTGGAGCGTGCCGATCATGTAGACGTTGCCCTGGTCGTCGATCGGGCTCTCCTCGATCTCCCACCCGAACAGGCTGGTGTAGAAATCCCTCGCCGCCTGCTGGTCGGGCGCCATCACCTCGACCCAGCTCGGCGTTCCCTGGGCGTAGCCCTCGAACTTCGGCATCTGCTTGATCCCCTCTGAGTCGACCGTGCATCCCTGCCCTCAGCCAACACCTCACCGCCGACGGTCGCAATGCACCAGATCGGGGTGCCCGCACCGGCCCCGGTAGGTTTCCTCCGTGGACCAGCCCGACCCCCGTGTGAGCGACCTCGGCTTCGCGCGCGTCGACGTCGACCGCGCCGCGCGCACCGGTGACCCCGAGGTCGTCTACGGGGCCGGCAAGACGCCCGACCAGGTCGTCGCGATCCTGCGCACCCTGCACCAGCGGCACCCCGACCGCGCGGTGCTGGCCACCCGGCTCGACCCCGTGGCCCTCGACGTGGTGGCGCGCGCGCTCCCGGACGCGGCCACCGACCTGGTCGCCCGCGCGGTGACCCTCGGCCCCCTCCCGGCCCCGCGCGGCACGGTCGCGATCGTCAGCGCCGGCACCTCCGACGCCCCCGTCGCGGCCGAGGCCGCGCTGACCGTGCGGGTGCACGGCGCCGCGGTCGACCGGATCGACGACGTGGGGGTGGCCGGGCTCCACCGGCTGCTCGCGGTGCGCGACCGGCTCACCGCAGCCGACTGCCTCGTGGTGGTCGCCGGCATGGAGGGTGCACTGCCGTCAGTGGTCGGCGGCTTGACCGGCGTCCCGCTCGTGGCGGTCCCGACGAGCGTCGGGTACGGCGCCTCGTTCGGCGGCCTCGCCGCCCTCCTCGGCATGCTCAACTCGTGCGCCCCGGGCGTGACCGTGGTGAACATCGACAACGGGTACGGGGCGGGCGTGTTCGCCGCCCGCGTGGCGCGAAGCGCCGGTCAAGCACAGCAGCGAAGCGCGGAGCCTCGCGGATGACCATGTGGATCGACGCGTCGTCGGGCGCGAGCGGCGACATGCTGCTGGGCGCGCTGCTCGGTGCGGGCGTGCCGGTGGAGGTCCTCCAGTCCGCGGTCGACGCGATCACGCCGGAGCCGGTGGCGCTGCGCGTCGAGCAGGTCTCCCGCAACGGCTTCGCGGCCACGCGCTGCCACGTCGAGATCGCCGACTCCGTGCACCACCGCACCTGGCGCGACATCCGCGACCTGCTGGCCGCCGCCGACCTCGACGACGACGTGCGCGGCCTCGCCACCCGGACGTTCGAGCGCCTGGCCCACGCCGAGGCCACCGTCCACGGGACCGACCCGCTCGACGTGCACTTCCACGAGGTCGGGGCGCTCGACGCCATCGCCGACGTCCTGGGCGTGTGCGCCGGCTTCGCACACCTGTGGTCCGGATCGACCGGGGACGTCGTCGTCTCCCCCGTCGCGGTCGGCTCCGGGACCATCCGGGGCGCGCACGGGACGCTGCCGGTCCCGCCGCCCGCGGTCGCCGAGCTGCTCCGCGGCGTGCCGTCGTACGCCGGTCCGCCGGGAGCGCCCGCGACGGAGCTCTGCACCCCGACCGGGGCGGCGATACTCGTCACACTCGCCACCGCCTGGGGACCGCAGCCACCGATGGCAACGGCCGCCATCGGCGTCGGCGCGGGCGGGCGCGACCCCGAGGGGCACGCCAACGTGCTGCGGCTGCTGGTCGGAGAGGTCTCGACAAGCTCGACCACCGGGGGCGGCTCGGGCGGCCCGCCGCGGCCGCCGCTCCTCATCGAGTCCAACGTCGACGACCTCGACCCCCGGGTCTGGCCGGCGGTGATCGCGGCGCTGCTCGAGGCGGGCGCCTCCGACGCCTGGTTGACGCCGATCCTGATGAAGAAGGGCCGCCCGGCGCACACGCTGAGCGTGCTCGTCGCCGCCGAGCGCGCCGAGCCGGTCCGCGCCGCGATCTTCCGACAGACCTCGACGATCGGCCTGCGGGAGCAGCCGCTGGGCAAGCACGCGCTCGACCGTGAGATGGTCTCCGTCGAGGTGGACGGGCAGCGGATCGCGGTCAAGCTGGCCCGGCACGACGGCGTGCTGGTCAACGCCCAGCCGGAGTACGACGACGTGGTCCGCGCCGCCGCCGCCCTCGGCCGTCCCGTGAACGACGTGCTCCTCGACGCCACCGCCGCCAGCCGCACCTTCCTCCGAACGGAGCACAGCACCTGATGGACCTCGTGGTCATCGCCCTGACCTTCGCCGCGATCTTCGTGGTCGAGCTGCCCGACAAGACGTTCCTGGCCACGCTGGTGCTGTCGACCCGCTACCAGCCGGTGCTGGTGTGGATCGGGGTCGGCCTGGCGTTCGCCGTGCAGACGCTCGTGGCGGTGCTGCTCGGGCACGCCGCGTCGTTCCTGCCGGAGGAGGTCGTCCGCGCGGCCGCGGGGCTGATGTTCCTGATCGGGGCCGTGCTGCTCTTCCGCGAGGGTCGCAGCCACCACCAGGCGAGCGAGGACGAGGCGGAGTTCGCCGCGAAGGCCAGGGACGTGCACGGGGCCAAGGTCATCCTGACCAGCTTCCTCATCCTGTTCGCGGCGGAGTGGGGCGACCTGTCGCAGCTGCTGACGATCTCGCTGGTCGCGAAGTACGAGAGCCCGGTCAGCGTGTTCCTCGGTGCGCTCGGGGCCCTGCTGGCCGTCAGCGGCCTCGCGGTCGTGTCCGGACGCGCGCTGCTCAAGCGGATCTCGCTGCACGCGCTGCACTACCTCGGCGCCGCGGTGTGCCTCACGCTCGCGGCCCTCACGGCGTACGAGCTGCTGGCCTGAGCCCGGCCGCGGCCGTGCCGACTAGAGTGCGGCCATGACCCAGCCCCCCCACAGCGCCGACAGCGAGGTCGGTCGGCTCCGGACGGTGATGCTCCACCGACCGGGGCCGGAGCTCAAGCGCCTCACGCCCCGCAACAACGACAAGCTGCTCTTCGACGGGATCCCGTGGGTGCGCCGGGCGCAGGAGGAGCACGACGCGTTCGCCGAGGCGTTGCGGGCCCGGGACGTCGAGGTGCTGTACCTCACCGAGCTGCTCACCGAGACGCTGGCGAGCGAGATCGCCCGCAACCACGCGATCACCACCGCGCTCTCCGGGCTGCACCTGGGCGACACGATGCGCACCTACCTCGCCCACGCGCTGCGGGACGCCTCCCCCGAGGAGCTGACCGACTACCTCACCGCCGGCATCCGCAACGACGAGGTCCGCGGCGGCTTCGGGCTGGTCACGTCGCTGTTCGCGCACGACGACTTCCTCATCGACCCGCTGCCCAACCTGCTGTTCACCCGCGACTCCAGCGTCTGGGTGCGCGACCGGGTCGCGATCACCTCCCTGGCGATGCCGGCCCGCGCCCGCGAGACCCAGCTGACCGAGCTGATCTACACCGAGCACCCACGCTTCCGCGGCACCCGCAAGATCCACGGCTGGCACCACGAGCACGTCGAGGGCGGCGACGTCCTGCTGCTCGCGCCCGGCGTGATCGCTGTCGGCGTCGGGGAGCGCACCACCCCCGCCGGGGTCGAGCGCTTCGCCCGCCAGGTCTTCCACGCCGACCTCGCGCACACCGTGCTGGCGGTGCCGATCGCCCAGGAGCGCGCGACCATGCACCTCGACACGGTCTGCACGATGGTCGACGTCGACAAGATCGTGATGTACCCCAACGTCGCCGACTCGCTGCGCGCCTACCCGATCACCAAGGCCTCCGACGCCGACGACGCGGGCCAGCTGGAGCTGCGGGTCGGAGACGCCCAGCCGTTCCTGGTCGCGGCCGCCAAGGCGATGCAGATCGACACGCTGCACCAGATCGACACCGGCCTCGACCCGGTCACCGCCGAGCGCGAGCAGTGGGACGACGGCAACAACACGCTGGCGCTGGCGCCGCGGCTGGCCGTCGCCTACGAGCGCAACGAGGAGACCAACGACCGGCTCGAGGAGGCGGGCATCGAGGTGGTGCGGATCGCCGGCTCGGAGCTGGGCTCGGGGCGCGGGGGGCCGCGCTGCATGAGCTGCCCGATCTCCCGGGCGCCGCTGACCGAGAGCTGAGCCGTCGCTGGACACCGCCGGGCGGGGTCCGCGAGGATCCCGCCGGGGAGGGACCCCGACTGCGAAAGGCATGGCCATGGCTGTCTCGTTCTTCGACACGTTCACTCCCCAGGAGGTCGCCCGCATCAGCGCGGCGGGCACCGCCGTACGCGTGCCACAGGGCTGGTCCCCGATCTGGGAGAAGACCCCGGCGGACAAGGCGTACATCCTGCTCGAGGGCACGGTGTCGGTACGCCGCGACGGCGTCGAGATCGCCCGGGTCGGGCCGGGCGAGATCCTCGGCGAGGCCGCGATCGTCAACCACTCGCTGCGCACCGCCTCGATCGTGGCGCTGACCCCGCTCGAGCTGATCCACTTCACCGACCAGACCGTGCTGCGGCTCTGCGAGGAGATCCCGGCGTTCGCGGCCGCGCTGCGCACCGCGGCCGACGAGCGCCTCGGCGTGCGCTGAGTGGGCTCACCAGCCGAGCGCCCGGCCGAGCCCCCAGCCGACGGCCCGGCCGGCGACGCCGGTCTCCAGCGGCCCGACCTCGCGGACGCGTTCGACGTCGTCGAGCAGCACCTGCTCGGCGAGCGGCCGACCCTGACCCGGGTGCAGGTGGCCGAGCGGGCCGGCGTCCCGCTCGAGATCGCCGAGCAGCTGTGGCGGCTGCTGGGCTTCCCGAACCAGACCGACGAGGCGGTGGCGTTCACGGCGGCCGACGTCCGGGCGCTGCAGCTGACCCACGACCTCATGGAGCTCGGCATCCTCGGCCCCGACTCGCAGGCGGCGTTGGTGCGCACCTGGGGACGTAGCTACGCCCGGCTCGCCGAGTGGCAGACCAGCCTGCTCGCCGACGTCGCGATCGACGGGCCGGACCCCCGGCGGCGACTGGAGGAGCTGGCGGACGCCGTGCTGCCGCGGGTCGAGTCGCTGCAGACCTACATCTGGCGTCGGCACCTGGCCGGGGCGGCCAGCCGGCTGATCACCGCCGAGGCGACGGGGACGGCGGCAGGGACGACCGCGTCCTGCCAGGCGGTCTGCTTCGTCGACATCGTGGGCTACACCTCGCACAGCAAGACCCTGGACGACTCCGGGCTCGTCGACTGGATCGAGCACTTCGAGCACACCGCCACCGGCATCGTGGTGGACCACGGCGGCCGGATCATCAAGACGATCGGCGACGAGATCCTGTTCACCGCCGACGACCCCGCCGCGGCGGCCGAGATCGCGCTGGCGATGACCGAGCGCGGCGCCGACGCCGACGACCCGTTCCCCTCGGTCCGCGCGGGCATCGCGCACGGGTCCGTGGTGAGCCGGCTCGGCGACGTCTTCGGCCCGGTGGTCAACATCGCGGCCCGGCTGACCTCGGTCGCCCGACCCGGCACGGTGCTCGTCGACGGTGGCGCCTACCGGGCGCTCGCGGGGCTGCCCGAGAACGGGACCGGCGACCTCGCGGACGAGCCGGCCGTCGAGGGCCCGGACGGCGACCCGGGCTCGTCGACGTACCGCTTCCGCCGCATGCGGCGGGTCTCGGTCAAGGGCTACCCACGCCTGCAGTGCTGGGTGCTGCGGCGGCCCCGGGCGTAGCCGGGGCGGCGCGGCGAAATTTGGGGAAGGTCCGCGTCGCTCGATCCAGCCCGGTTGGTCGCCTTCGTCGCGTCGGGGGCGATCTGGATCGCCGGGTCTCTCCTTGGGCCTGAGCACCGGTCCCGGACTTGCCTTGATCGCGGCGACCTACGTTCTGTCCGCCAGTCCGGCGCTGGCGCTGGCCCGACAGTGGACTGGGGTGATGCTGGCCATCCTGTGGGGGTGCCCTGTTGCCTGATGTCGGTGGTCGCCATCCCCGTTGCGGGGTTCGACTGGGGCCCGGAAACGCCAGGACCGGCCCTCGCGAGGGCCGGTCCTGGGATTTCGACAGCGTCTAGCGCCGTCAACGTTGGAAAACCCGGCCGTTGTCGACGGGGGACACAACAACGACCGGGCAAGGAAAAATCTACGGGACGCCGCAGACCCGCACAACCGGTTCGGGCGTCCAATCGGGGTGATTCAGGTCAAGTTCTGCATTCACCTGAGAGTCACCTGCCGATTTGCCAGCCCCGAGCGGGCCGAGCGCTGCTCGGTGGTCAGTGCGGAGCCGTCGGCGAGGGCCTCGGCGAGGTCCGCCGCGAACCGCTCGGCCGGCTCCTCGAGCGACTCCGGGCCCGTCCCGAGCGGCAGGTCCCACACCGGGGCGAGCAGGCCGTGGGCGCGGAACATCCCGACGAGACGCGATCCGGCCGCGAGGTCGTCGCGGCCGGCCACGTGCAGGCGCGCCAGCGCGTCGAGCAGGGCGTCCTCCGGCTCCGGCATCACCCAGCGCAGGTGCTCCTTGGTGCCGACGTCGGTCCAGTACGCCGCCTCCACGGTGGTCAGCCGGGCGGTGGGGGTGGCCGCGTCGTTGGCCTGCTCGAGCGCGGCGGCCATCGAGTCCTTGTCCTCGACGTCCGCGATCCAGTAGTCGAAGCCGTCGTGCACGGTCACGTCGAGCGAGGAGCCCGTGACCAGGTCCTGCAGCCGCGGGCCCTCTCCGGGCGGGTCGGTCAGGCCCACGATCCCCGGCTCCGCGTCGAACGCCCGCAGCAGCACCGCGCCGAGGTCCCGGGCCGGGTCGCCGAAGTTGTGCTGCACCTGCATGCCCAGCCAGATCTGGCCGCTGTCGCGGACCATCGCGGGCGCCGCCATCGGCAGCAGCGAGCAGAGCTGGACGGGTCGGCCGTCGCCCACGCCGTCGGCCAGCGTCAGCGGCGCGGTCGCCGCCGGCACCAGCTCACGCAGCGCGACGACGTCGCACTCGGAGGGCATGCCCTCGAACGGCCGGTTGACGAAGACCGCGGGGGCGCCGTCGGCGGCGCCGTGGCAGGCCTTGTACCGCCGCCCGGAACCGCACGGACAGGGCTGGCGGGGACCGACCTCCCCGGCGACGGCGGGGGTGTTCCGGGCCTTGGTGCGAGAGCTCTTTCCCATGCCCGGAACCTATACGGCGCCGGGTTCAGGCTCCCAACAGCTCCAACATGTACGCCGGCCGGTCGCTGATCACGGCCTGCACGCCGAGCTCGAGGCAGAGCTCCAGCTCCGCCTCGCTGTTGACCGTCCACACGTGCAGGTCGTGGCCGCTCTCCCGCAGCTTGCGGGCGAAGCGGGGGTGCTGGCGCAGCTCGTCGATGCCCGGCCCGACCAGCCAGTCCTCGCCGATCACCCGCCGCAGCATCTGCCAGTGGTGGGCGCGCTCGACGAGCATCACGAGCGGGACCGCGGGCGCGAGTCTCTCGACCCGCTGCAGCGCCGTCCACGAGAACGACATCACCCGGGCCGGCGACCCGATCGTGTCCCAGCCGAAGTCCCGCAGCAGGTCGACGACGCGGCGCTCGACCAGCCCGCCGAACCTCGTCGGGTGCTTGGTCTCGATCGCGACCTCGACCCGGTGGTCGTAGTCCGCGACGGTCTCCAGCAGCTTGCGCAGGGTGAGCACGCTGTCCAGGCCCTCGTCGCGGTCCGGCGCCTCGTCGTCGAGGTCCGACCAGGGGTCCTTCCAGGACGCGAAGTCGAGCTGGCTGAGGTCCGCGAGCTCCATCGTGGAGACCAGGCCACGGGTGCGCGCGGTCCGCCGCAGGTCACGGTCGTGGACGCACACGAGGTGCCCGTCCGCGGTCAGCCGGACGTCGCACTCCAGCGCCTCCGCACCGACGTCCAGTGCGGCGACGTACGCGCCGAGCGTGTGCTCGGCCTTGTCGTGGCTGGCACCCCGGTGAGCGACGACCTGCGGCCTCATACCGACATTGTTGCGGCTGCAGGTGTCAGGCGCGTGAACGCCGCTCCACGAGGCCGACGAGGTTCCCCTCGGAGTCCCGGACGAACGCCATCCACTCGTCGGTGCCGGCCGGACCGAGCGTGTCGTCCTCGTGCGTGAAGATCACGTGCGGCTCGCCCTCGACGCCCACCCCGGCGCCACGCAGCCGCTCGACGGTGCCGTGGATGTCGTCGACGGCCAGGTAGAGCAGCGCGCTCGGCGCGCCGCGGTCGAGGAGCAGGCGCACGCCGTCGAGGTCGAAGAAGACCAGGCCTGGAGGGTCGTACGTCGCCGTGGGGGCGCTGCCGAGCAGGTCGCGGTAGAAGGCGGTCGCCCGGTCGAGGTCGTCGGCACGCTGGGCGATCTGGACGAGGTTCATGGCACCCTCCGCATTGTTAGCATCCCTAATTGTTAGGGATGCTATACATGTGCCATGCCGCCCCGCAAGGACTCCCTCGGTGAGACCGCCCGGGACCTCAACTCGGCCGCCATCCACCTGCTGCGCGGGATGCGCGCCGCCGACCGCGCCTCGGGGCTGACCCCGGCGCGGCTCAGCGCCCTCTCGGTGCTGGTCTTCGGCGGCCCGTCCACGCTGGGGCAGCTCGCCCGCACCGAGGACGTCTCCGGGCCGACGATGTCCCGGATCGTCGACGGCCTCGTCGGCCTGGGCCTGGTGACGCGCGAGGAGCACCCGGAGAGCGCGCGACAGGTCCTGATCTCCGCCAGCGCCGCCGGCCTGGAGCTGATGCAGGCCGCCGCCCAGCGCCGGGTCGACGTCATCGTGGGCGCCCTCTCGTCCCTCCCCGCCGACCAGCGGCGGGCGATCGTGGCGGCGGCTCCGGCCCTGCGCGAGCTGTCCGCGCGGGTGCCGCCGCTGGCCCGCGACCTCGCCCGCGAGGCCGGCCCGCGGGACCCCCGTCCGGCACCGCCCGGCTGACGGCCCTGTTCAGGTGGCGGCACGCGACGTACCTTTCGCCTGTGAGCCTGCGCCCCGTGATTCCGAAGCCCTCCGCTCACCTGCGTCCGGCGACCGGGCACGACGTCGGGTTCCTCACCGACGTGGTCGTCGTGGTCACCCGCGCGCAGGGCCGGATGCCCCACGACTTCGACGACAGCGGGTTCCGGGACCGCTTCACCGCCCGGACGCTCGAGCAGGTCCAGGGCCGGGTCCCGGACAGCACGACGTACGTCATCGAGATCGACGGCGAGCGCGCCGGTCGGCTGCGCGTCGTCCGCGCGCCCGACGTCCTTGACATCGCGGGCATCCAGCTGCTGCCGGCGCACCAGGGCCACGGCATCGGCACCTACCTGATCGAGCAGCTGCTGGTCGAGGCGCACGACGCCGGGAAGCCCGCGCGCACCCGGGCCGAGCCCGACAACCTGCGCGCGCTGGCACTCTACCGACGGCTGGGCTTTCGCGAGGTCGGCACCGAGGACGGCGAGGTCGTCCTCGAGTCGCCGCCCCCTCCGCCGGGGGACGCCGCGCCTCCCGAGCCCAGCTTCAGCCGGCGGACGTGAACCGGGCCCGCTTGCCGCGCTGCTCGAAGCCCAGCCTCGCGTAGAGGTCGCCGGCGGGGTTGTTGGTGTTCACGCTCAGCCACGCCTCGGGCGCGCGCTCGGCCGCGAGCGCCTGCAGCACGCGGCTGACCAGGTGCGCGCCCAGCCCCCGTCCCCGCCAGGCCGGCACGACCCCCACCTGGTCGATCCAGGCGCCCAGGACGTTGACGAAACCGACGGGTTCGCCGTCGGAGGCCAGCGCCACGAGCGACAGGTCGCGACGCCACTCGTCGTCGCCCTCGAGCTCCTCGAGCCACTCGTCCTGGCTGGGGTCGGGGAACCCGGGGCGGTCGGCGAAGGACCCGGCGTACGCCGCGAACAGGTCCCGCGAGCTCGCGTGCGTGACCGGCAGGATGGTCACGCCCTCGGGCTCCGGCACGACCGGCGGCTTGTCGAGTGGGTGTCGCATCACCAGCTCTGCGAACGTCTCCCGGAGCCCGTGCCGGGCGTAGAGCCGCTCGGCGTCGGCGGCACAGGTCTCGGCCGCCACCGTCAACGGCGCCCCGGCGGACCGCTCCACGGCCCAGCGGATCAGCTCCCGTCCCAGGCCCCGGCCGCGGTGGTCCGGGTGCACGAAGCCACTGGTGGTCGCGCCGTCGGGACCGACCCGCACCCCGGCCGCGGCCACCAGACGGCCGTCCGGATCCCGGGCGGCGAGCGTGTCGCCGCCCAGCAACCGCGCGCGCAGCAGCCCCTCCTCAGCGAGGATCGGCAGCCCGCCGTCGACCCCCAGGCACGCGCCGGCGAGGCTGCGCAGGGCCGGCAGGTCCGCCTCGTCGAGGCTCCCCCACGTCACGTTCACGGCTTGTCCTTCCGGGGCGGCTCGGCGGGGCCGAGCTTCTGCAGGCGGGTCCGCAGGAGCGGCTCGCGGTGGGCGTTGCCGTGCAGCGCGACGTACCGGTCGCCGAACGCCGCGAGCAGCGCGTCGTCGAGGCGGCGCACCGCGCCGGGCGGGTAGCGGTACTCCATCCGCTCGTTCAGGGCGGCCGAGTCGATCGGGCGGAGCACGTCGGCGAGCTCGTCGAGCGAGGTGATGCCGAGCTCCAGCAGCAGGCCCGAGATCCACGTGTAGTGGTCGGTGCGCGACCAGCCGGCGTCGGCGTACTGGCCGGCGAGGAACGCCGCCAGCTCGCGGTCGCTGATCCGGGGGTCGTCGTCGGCGGGCTCCTGGGGCTGGCTCGTCATGCCCGCCTGGAGCCGGTCGCGGATCGTGGAGAACTCCCGGTCGGCGAGCTCGAGCAGCCCGGCCGCCAGCGTGAAGCGCCGGTCGAAGTCCGGACGGTGCTCGTCGGGGATCGTGCCCTTGTAGCGGATGTCGTGCTCGAACTCCGCCCACGCGTGCTGGAGCACCGTGCGGATCTGGACCTGAGCCTGCCGGCCCCGCAACGGCTCGTACGCCGGCTGGCCCTCGCGGACGGGGTCCAAGGAGACCAGCAGGTGCCGGCTGGCGTACCCGAACCGGCCCTCGCTCGCGGTCTCGCGCCCCAGGTCGCGATCGTCGTGCACGACCACCTGGTCCCCGAGGAGGTCGGCCACGGCCGCCACGTCGCTGTGGACGTAGGTGATGATCCGCAGGCCGATCGTGTCGGTGATCTCGCGCAGCGGGTCGGGGAAGACCGGCCTGCCCTCGACGGTGCGGGCCGCCTTCGCGGCGAACGACGCCACGCTCTTGGCGCGGCCGGTGACGCTCAGGTAGTTGATGCCGGCGTCGTCGAGGATCGTGGTGACCAGCCGGACGAAGTGGTCGCTCGCCTCCCGCAGCTCGGCGTGCCGGGCGGCGTACTCCCGGACGGCCTCGCGCACCGGGTCCTCGACCAGGGCGACCCGACGCTCGCGGGGCGTGGGCCGCTGCCCGTCGGGAAGGGTCGGCGTGACGATGTAGCCGGTCTCGAAGTCGCCGTACGTCGTCGTCCGTCCCGGCTCGCGGGTGGCGTACAGCGCGACGTAGGCGCAGACGACCGCGTCCACCTGGTCCTCGACCACCCGCAGCTCGCTCTTCCGGGTGGCCCGCTCGGCCTGGGCCACCAGCGCCGCCCACGGCGACGAGCCCGGGCGGCCGGCCCCGTTGCCGACCAGCAGGGGCGGTTCGGCGGCGGCCAGGCCCTCGAGCAGCCCCATCAGCACGAGCAGCTCGCCGCGCAGCTGGTCGAGGGTCCGGCCCGGCTTGTTCTTGTACTTCAGCGTCCGCCCGAGCCCGAACAGGGCGACGGTCGCCGGGTGCGGATACACCTCGATCGCCCGCCGGGCGCGGCCGGAGCGCGGATTCATGTCGAGGCCGAGCTGGGCGCAGATCCGGGCGCCGCGCGGCGTGCCGCTGAACTCCGCCTTGCCGGTGTTGGACGGGTGCGCACCGGCGTCGAAGCGGGCGAAGTCCCGGTTGAGCGCGGCCTCCGCCGGCCGGTTGCCGGTGGCGTTGCGGACGATCAGCGGGGCGTCGAGGGCGACCACGCAATCGCCCTCGACGTACGGCGCCAGCGCGGCGCGGATCTCCTCGTCGCTGCCCGCGGCGGAGACGTGCACCAGCCGGCCGCCGTCGTCGAGGACGGCCAGGCCGGTGGGCTTGCGCTCGCCCCACGCGAGGTCGACGCCGACGAAGTACATGCGCACACCCTGCCGCATCGGGCGGCGCGTCGCGCACCGTGCGGGCAGGATGGCCCCATGTCCCAGGACCTCAGCGCCGTCGCCTGGCCCGTGCGCACCGAACGCCTCACGATCCGCCCGGCGACGCTCGCGGACGCGGACGCGACCTGGCGGATCCGCCGGATCGAGTCGGTGGGGCGGTGGATGACCGCCGCGTCCGGTGACGCCGACGACTTCCGGCGGAAGTTCGCCGAGCCGGAGAGGCTGTCCCGCACGTTGTTGATGGAGCTCGACGGGGTCGTCATCGGCGACCTGTACGTCGCGGTCGGCGACGCCTGGGCCCAGACCGAGGTGGCCGACCGGGCCCGCGGGGTGCAGGCGGAGATCGGGTGGGTGCTGGCGCCGGAGCACGAGGGCCACGGCTACGCGACCGAGGCGGTCCGGGAGCTGCTCCGCATCTGTTTCGAGGACCTCGGGCTGCGCCGGGTGTTCGCCCAGTGCTTCGCCGACAACGAGCCCTCGTGGCGGCTCATGGAGCGGGTGGGCATGCGCCGCGAGGAGCACGCGGTCCGCGAGTCGCTGCACCGGTCCGGCGAGTGGCTGGACGGGTTGAGGTACGCGCTGCTGGCCGACGAGTGGCGGTCCGTGCGGGTCCGTCCGACCTGACGCGGGACGCGATCAGGAAAGCAGGTCGCGGCTGACCTGATCCAGGCCGGCGGCGCCCGCGAGCGCCATGGTGAGGTCGAGCTCGGCCCAGATGTGCTCCATGACGGCGCGCGCCCCGTCGGCCCCGCCGAGCGCGAGCCCGTAGACCCACGGCCGCCCGACGAGGACGGCCCGTGCCCCGAGCGCCAGCGCCTTGAACGCGTCCGCGCCACTGCGCACGCCGCTGTCGAAGAGCACCGGGATCCGGCCGTCGACCTCCTCGACGACGCCGGGCAGCGCGTCCAGGGAGGCGATCGCGCCGTCGACCTGGCGGCCGCCGTGGTTGGAGACCACGATGCCGTCGACACCGTGCTCGAGCGCCAGCGCCGCGTCGCGCGGGTCCTGGATCCCCTTGAGCAGGATCGGCAGCGAGGTCCGTGAGCGGAGGTAGTCGAGGTTCTCCCAGGTGAGCGAGGGCCGCGAGAACACGTCGAGGAACGTCTCGACCGCGGCCCGCGGCAGCGGGGACCGCAGGTTCTCCCGCAGCCCGCCCGGGTAGTGGCGGGCCATCGACACCAGCGCGCGCACGGCGGACGGCGTCGGTCGCGGGCTCGGCTCGCCAGTCGGGCCCGGCTCGGCGGCGCGGCGCTCGGCGAGCCGGCGGAAGGCCGGGTCGCTGACGTACTGCGCGATGCCCTCGCCCCGCGCGAACGGCAGGTAGGCCAGGTCCAGGTCGCGGGTGCGCCAGCCGAGCAGGTGGGTGTCCAGGGTGACGACGATCGCGTCGCTGCCGATCGCCTCGGCCCGGTCGACGAACGAGTCGACGACGCTGTCGTCGCGGCTCCAGTAGAGCTGGTACCACCGGGGCGAGTCGCCCAGCGCGGCCGCGGTCTCCTCCATCGGGACCGAGCCCTGGGTCGAGATGACCATCGGCAGCCCGAGGCTGCGCGCGGCCCTGGCCACGGCGCGCTCGGCCTCCCGGTGCGCCAGCTCGAGCACCCCGATCGGGGCGAAGAGCAGCGGCGCGGGGATCCGGCGCCCGAACAGCTCGACGGAGGTGTCGCGACGCTCGACGTCGACCAGCATCCGGGGCACGATCCGGTGCCGGTCGAACGCCTCCAGGTTGGCCCGGGCGGTGCGCTGCTGCCCGGCGCTGCCCGCGACGTACGCCCACGCCTCGCGGCTCATCCGGCGTTCCGCGGCGGCCTCGAGGGCCGCGGGCTCCACGGGGACGGCGGGCCTGCGCCCGAACACGCCGTTGCGGTAGATCCGGCTCTGGACCTCGCGGCCCACGCCGACCACGGAGACCACTAGGCGGGCTGGCCGTCCTGGACCTGCTCGGCTCGTTCCGGCCGAGCGAGCGCCTCGGCCCGGGAGTCGCGGATGGCGAAGACCTTGTCGAGGCTCGTGATGCGGAACAGCTTCAGCATCCGCTCCTGGGTGCACACGATGGCGAAGGAGCCCATGAACGCGTGGGTCTTGCGGCGCGCCCCGATCAGCGCCCCGAGCCCGGTGGAGTCCAGGAACGTGGTCTCGTCGAGGTCGACGATGATGTCGACCTTGCCGGCGACCACCAGCTCGTTGATCGCCTCCTTGAGCTGAGCCTGGGTGACGAGGTCGACCTCCCCGCGGGGGATCACCACGTGCCGGCCGTCCTCGGCCTTGATCTCGATCTCGAGCTGCATATCGGTCTTCCGTGTTCGGGGGTCGCACGTCCGACGTCGGGCGCACCGCCCATTGTCCCTCGCGCCGGAACCGATTGCGCGCAGGGACACCGAAACTTCACCCTCAGGGGTGGGTTGAAACGTTGCCCCGAGGCAAGGATGAGGGTGCCGACCAGTGCCGTGGGAGGATCGAACAAGGTGCCGCCGGCCGCCGTACGGCGAGACACGACGCGTGGTCGCGTCCCGCAGGAGAGCAAGGAGTTCCCCCGATGACCGTCCTGGAACGCAAGCCCCACAGCCAGGTCGCCCACCTCACCCCAGCCGACATCGAGGCCATCGGGCAGGAGCTCGACACGATCCGCCAGGGCGTGCTCGACACCCGTGGCGAGCGCGACGCGGCGTACATCCGGCGCGTCATCGACGCGCAGCGCAAGATCGAGCTCGGCAGCCGCGTCCTGCTGCTGGCGAGCCGGTTCCCCCCGGCCTGGATCCTCGGCACGCTCGGGCTGTCGGTGGCCAAGATCCTCGACAACATGGAGATCGGGCACAACGTCCTGCACGGCCAGTGGGACTGGATGCGGGACCCCAAGATCCACTCGACCACCTGGGACTGGGACCACGCGTCCCCGCCCGAGCAGTGGAAGCGCTCGCACAACGAGCTGCACCACACGTACACGAACATCCTCGGCCAGGACAACGACCTCGGCTACGGCATCATGCGCGTCGACGAGGACCAGCCCTGGCAGCCGCGGTACCTCGTGCAGCCGCTGTGGAACTTCATCAACGCGTGCATCTTCGAGTACGGCATCGCGATGTACGACCTCGAGCTCGGGGCGGCGCTGCGCGAGAAGCGCGGCTACACGCCGGAGCTCAGGGCGCGCGTCGGCCAGGCGCTGCGCAAGGTGCGCAAGCAGGTCCTCAAGGACTACGTCGTGCATCCCGTGCTGTCCGGGCCGTCGTACCGCCGCACGCTCGCCGCGAACGCCACCGCGAACCTGATCCGCAACGTGTGGAGCCACTCGGTGATCATGTGCGGGCACTTCCCCGAGGGTGTCGAGACCTTCGAGCAGAAGGAGCTCGACGCGCGGGAGACCAAGGGTCAGTGGTACCTCCGGCAGATGCTCGGCTCCGCCAACATCTCCGGGAGCAAGCTGCTGCACCTGATGAGCGGCAACCTGTCGCACCAGATCGAGCACCACCTGTTCCCGGACCTGCCGAGCAACCGGTACGCCGAGATCGCCCCCAAGGTGCGGGACCTGTTCCAGCGCTACGGCCTGAGCTACCACGCAGCGCCGATGCCGAAGCAGGTGGCGAGCGCCTGGCACAAGGTGCTGCGCCTGTCGCTGCCCAACGGCTGGCTCGCCGAGACCACGCCGCGCAACGCCCCGCGCCAGATCGCGAAGCTGTTCCGGGCCTCGCTCGGCGCCTCCGAGGCCCCGCGGGCGTTGCAGCCCGCCTGAGCCGAGCCACGCTGCGCGCGCGTCACGCCCGGCCGCTGACGGGCGCCGCGTTCACGCGACGTCGCGGTGCCTGCGGTGGGTCGCCCGGGCGAGCGGGTCGCCGGCGGTGACGACCGGCCCGAGGGCGGCGTCGAGCTCGTCGGCGGGCCGGAAGTAGTGGGGGTCCGGAACGGGCGTCACCGGCTCGGGAGAGACCGGTGCCACCCGGAGGGAGGCCCGCATCTCCTGAAGCTCGCGCCGGTGCCGGCGCTCCTCGATCGCCCGGTCCAGGGGGACCACGACGGCCCGCTGACAGGAGGTCACCGCGAACCAGCCCAGCGCCACCGCGGCCATCCAGGTGACGACCGCGGGTTGCGCGGCCAGCCCGTCCACGTAGCGGGGCAGCAGCGGCACCAGCGGGACGGCGCCCGCGAAGGCGGCCAGCCGGTGCAGGGGGTAGCCGTTGAGGAAGACGTACTCGCTGAGGATCGCCACTGCGAGCACGAACACGACGAGGGCGGTCCCGTCGATCACGGATTGCAGGACGGCAGAGTCGGGCACGTGGTTCACTCCTGGTGCGAGTTCGGGCCCCGAGAAGTGGCAGGGGCAAGCCAAACAGAGTCGACCCTGCGGGGAGCTCCGACAACCGGCCGCTTTCGCGCAAGAAATGCGCAACGTTCCCGCAAGCGCTCAAGCGAGCCCCGGGTGACGTGCCCGGAACGGGCCATCCGCCCACGCGCCCACAAATGTCGCCGCACCGCTCAAGGCGGCGGTCCGGTCGTCCGACACCCATGGGGTAAGCATCCGCGACTCATTCTCGGGAGTCCCCGTGACCCAAGCCCCCGCAGGACCTCCGGTGGCAGAGCCCACCCCGGAGGGCCCGCTGACGCGGCGCCGGCTGGGGCGCGGGCTGTTCGCCGGGGTGGCGGCCGCCGCGGTCACCCCCCTGCTGCCCGTCGAGGAAGCCGCGGCGGTCACGCGCGCGCACCGTCGCCGGTGCAGGCACTTCCACCGGTGCCCGCAGCACCCGAGCCACACCTGCCGGCACCTGCACCGGTGCAAGCACCGCAACCACAAGGCGCCGACGAGGCCAACGCCGTCCGACCCGGTGGTGGAGCCGCCGGCCGAGCCGCCCGTCCAGGAGCCCGTCGAGCCGCCGGTCGACGCCCCGGTCGAGCCGCCGGTCGAGGAGCCCGCCGAGCCGCCCGTCGAGGAACCCGTGGAGGGGCCCGCCGAACCGCCGGCCGAGCCGCCCGTGGAGGAACCCGTCCAGCCCTCGGCCGACCCCGCCTTCGCGGACGCGCCGCTGCCGACGGCCGCTTCGCTGCACCTGGCCAACCGGTTCACCTACGGCATGACCCCCGCCCTGCACGCGGAGATGCGCGGCACCGGCAGCCCCGAGGCGTGGTTCGAGGGCCAGCTGGACCCCGCGGCCCTTCCCGACGAGCGAGCCGACGCGTTGCAGTCGTGGTGGAGCTCGATCGACCTCGACGCCGCCGCCATCTGGCAGCGCGACCAGTCCGAGGTCGAGGACGGCTGGCGGGCGATGGCGAACTACGCCTGCTGGTGCCTGCTGCGCCGCACCTACTCGCGGCGCCAGGTGCTGGAGGTGATGACCGAGTTCTGGGAGAACCACCTGCACGTCCCCCTGCACGACGACGGCGTGTTCACCTACCGCTCCGACTACGGGAAGGTCATCCGCTCCCACGCGCTCGGCCGGTTCGACCAGATGCTGGTCGCCGCCATCACCCACCCCGCGATGAGCATCTCGCTGGACAACGCGCGGTCCACGAAGAAGGCCCCCAACGAGAACCTCGGCCGTGAGCTCCTCGAGCTGCACACCGTCGGGCGTGGCAACCACACCGAGGACGACGTCAAGAGCTCGGCCCGCATCCTCACCGGCTACCGGGTGGACCTGTGGACCACCTGGAAGTCCTACTACGACACCGCCAGCCACTGGACCGGCGCCGTCAAGGTCCTCGACTTCGCCCACGCCAACGCCGATGCGGACGGCCGAGCCGTCACCGAGGCCTACCTGACCTACCTCGCTCACCACCCGAGGACCGCCGAGCGGATCGCCCGGAAGCTCGCGGTCCGGTTCGTCTCCGACACCCCCTCCGAGGCCCTCGTCGCGCAGCTCGCCCAGGTGTACGTCGACAGCGGCACGGCGATCAAGCCGGTGCTGCGGGCGCTCGTCGCGTCCGAGGAGTTCAAGGCCGCCGCCGGGTCCAAGGTGCGCACTCCCACCGACGACGTCGTGGCCACCCACCGGGTGCTCGGGACCGAGATCGCTCGGCCGGTGAGTGACGAGTCGGCGGCGAACACGGTCCTGTGGCAGACCGCCAACATCGGACAGATGCCGTTCGACTGGGGTCGCCCCGACGGCCAGCCCGAGGACAACCGCTCCTGGTCCTCGGCGTCACGGCTGCTGGCCTCGTTCGACATCCACTACGGGATGGCCGGGCGGTGGTGGCCCAAGCAGGACCTGACCTACCGCCGGCCGGTGGACTGGTTGCCGGCCGCGTCCGTCCGCTTCGACACGCTGGTGGACCACCTCTCCCAGCAGCTCCTCGGCAAGCCCGTGCCGCCCCAGCTCCTGCAGGCCTGCTGCCAGGCGACCGGA
>Ga0307416_100000585_pt1 | contig 18651 bp, 23 predicted proteins | sample DK1Cmetagenome_2_FD_203821 | JGI IMG/M metagenome (GOLD analysis project Ga0307416, IMG submission 203821) | Maize rhizosphere microbial communities from greenhouse at UC Davis, California, United States - DK15-C-3 | ecosystem: Host-associated > Plants > Roots > Rhizosphere > Soil | place...
CAGGTCGAGGCCAGCCTGCCGCCGGTCATCGGCCTGGCCAACGTGGCCGGGGTCAGCTCCCCGGTCGACTTCCTGGACGTCACCCTGGCCGAGTGGGACCGCATCTTCGACATCAACATGCGGGGCGCGTTCCTGGTGACCAGGCGGGTCGTGCCGGCGATGCTGGCCGCCGGGGTCGGGCGCATCGTGAGCGTGTCCTCGGTCTCGGCCCAGCGGGGCGGCGGCACCTACTCCACGGTGCCCTACAGCGCCTCCAAGGCGGCGCTCATCGGCTTCAGCCGGGCGCTGGCCCGTGAGCTGGGCCCGCGCGGGATCACGGTGAACTGCGTGGCCCCGGGGCCGATCGACACCGACATCATGGGCGGGACCCTGACCGAGGAGCGCAAGGCCGCCCTCGGCGCCGACGGCATGGTCGGCCGCGTGGGCACGGTGGCCGAGGTGGCCGCCCTGCTGGCCTTCCTGCTCGGGGAGGAGGCCGGCTTCATCACCGCCGCGACCTACGACATCAACGGCGGCCTCCAGGTCTCCTGACGTCGGCGATGACACGAGCGGACCCGACGGCGGACCTGCCTCCGGCGCGGGTGGAGCCGGACGCCCGGGAGCGGATCCGCCGGGCCCTGGCCGACGCCGGCCGGCGGATCGCGGTCCTGGACGACGACCCCACGGGGTCCCAGACGGTCCACGGCGTCGACGTGGTCACCGTGTTCGAGCCGGACGAGCTCGCGGCCGGTCTCGCCGGGGCGGGCGCGACCTGCTTCGTCCTGACCAACACCCGCAGCCTGCCCGAGGCCGGCGCGGTGGAGCTGAACAGCCGGATCGGGCGGATGCTGTTCGAGCTGGCCGACCGGCTGGAGGCGCCGATCGGCGTGGTCAGCCGCAGCGACTCGACCCTGCGCGGGCACGTCATCGCCGAGGTGCGCGCCCTGGACGCCGCCCGCCGCCAGGCGACCGGTCGCGGCTTCGACGGCGTGCTGCTGGCCCCGGCGTACTTCGAGGCCGGCAGGTTCACCGTCGGGGACATGCACTGGGCGCGGGTCGGCGCCGACGTCCTGCCGGTCAGCGAGACCGAGTTCGCCCGCGACGCCACCTTCGGCTATGCGACCTCCGACCTGCGCGAGTTCGTCGCCGAGAAGAGCGGCGGGGCGATCGCGCCGGACGAGGTGGCCAGCATCACCCTGGACGACATCCGCCTGGGCGGGCCGGCGCGGGTGGCCGAGGTCCTCGCCGGCGTGACCGGCGGCGGGTTCGTGGTCGTCAACGCCGTGGAGTACGCCGACCTGGAGGTGGTGGTCCTCGGGCTGCTCGACGCGGAGGCGGCCGGCAGGTCCTTCCTGTGCCGCACCGGGCCGTCGTTCGTGCAGCCCCTGGCCGGGTTGGACCCGCGGGAGCCGCTGGGGGCGTCGGACCTCTGGCCGGCCCGCCGTCCCGGCGGGCACGGGCTCGTCGTCGTCGGGTCGCACGTCGGCCTGACCAGCCGGCAGGTGGCGGTCGCCCGGGACCGTGGCGGCCTGGCCGAGGTCGAGCTCGACGTCGCCGCCGTCGCCGACCCCGCCCGGCGCGACGGCCACGTCGCCGAGGCCACCCGGCGGGTCGTCTCGGCCCTGGCGGGCTCCGACGTGCTGCTGCTCACCAGCCGCGACCTGCGACGCGGCCGGGACGCGGCCGAGAGCCTGGAGATCTCGGGTCGGGTGTCGGTCGCCGTCACCGAGGTGGTCCGCGGGGCGCTCCCGGCCAGGCCCGCCTGGGTCGTCGCCAAGGGCGGCATCACCTCGCACGACGTGGCCGTCCGCGGTCTCGGCATCCGGCGCGCCACGGTGCTCGGCCAGCTGTTCCCCGGGCTGGTGTCGGTCTTCCGCCCACTCGATGCCGCCCCCGAGGCGGTCGGCACCCCCTATGTCGTGTTCGCCGGCAACGTCGGCGACGAGACCACCCTGGCGTCGGTCATCGACCGGTTCCGCTAGTCACCCGTTGAGGAACCGCTCGAGCGCGGTCGCGACCGCCTTCGGGTCGGCCACGTGCCCCTGCCCCTCCAGCACCACTCGCTCCGCGCTCGGCATGGCCGCGGCGACGGCGTCGGCGGCCAGCTCGAAGAACTCCGCGCCGCCGCCGGTCAGGACCAGCGTCGGCTGGGTGATGGTGGCGAGACGATCGACCGGCGGCGGCCCATAGCAGGCCGCGTCGTAGGCGAGCGTGTGCGCCAGCCCCTCCAGCCCGGGCCAGTGCGGGGAGCCGCGAGCGCCGGCGATGTCCTCGTCGGAGGCGCCGGCCAACCGCATGAACAGCTCGACCGCGTCGCCCCTGCGATCCCGGGCGAGCAGCGCCTCCAGTTGCTCGCGGTACGCCCGATTGCGCTGGGCCGCCTCGGCGGTGGTGTCGTAGGGCACCTCGTACACGGCGAGCCGCCGGATCGCCAGCCCGGTCGCCGCGGCCTCCAAGGCGAACATGCCCCCTGAGGAGACGCCGTAGACGCCCGCGGACCCGCCGGCCCGGCCGAGCAGCGCGTCCAGGTCCTCCAGCTCGCGCTGCACGGCATACGGGCTGGTGTCCCCGCTCTCGCCTCGACCGCGGCGGGCGTAGTTGTAGACGGTGAATCGGTCGGCCAGCTCGGTGGCCAGCGGCGCGTTCTCCGACCCGTCGTCCAGCCCACCACCGACCAGGATGACCGGCGGCCCGGCACCCTGGCGGTCGTAGGCGATGGAGGTCCCGTCCCTCGACATCACCCGGGGCAACCGTCTCCTCCCTTCACATCGAGAACGGCAGGGACTCGGCCAAGACGGCCCGGACGCCGAGCAGCTTGGGGGGCACAGCGGCGGTCAGGCGCCGAACCGGTCGACCAGCAGCCCGTGACGGAGGCCCCGGTCGCTCACCGTCAGCGTCTGGCGCCCCAGCTTCTCCATGACCGTCCGGACGATGCACACGCCGGCGAGGATGACGTCGGCGCGCTTGGGCTGCAGGCCGACGATCGCGCGGCGCGCCTCGGCGTCGCGCGAGCGGTAGAGCTCGATCTGGTGGTCGATCTCGGCCCGGTCCAGGACCGCGCCCTGGACGGCGTCGGGATCGTAGGTGGCCAGACCGAGCTTCACGGCCGTGATGTTGGTCACGGCGCCGCCCATCCCCACGAGGGTGTCGGGCGGGGGGCGGCCGTCGAGGCGGGCGAGGTCGGCGGAGATGGCCGTGAGGGCGTCGCCCAGCACCGCAGGCGCCACCGAGCCGGCGAGCCCGAAGCGCTCGGTGTAGGGGACCGCGCCCACGTCCAGGCTGAAGTGCTCCTCGACCTCGGGACCCCGGCCGAAGGTGAACTCGGTGCTGCCGCCGCCGGTGTCGAAGACGACCAGCGAGCCCTCGGTCACGCCGAGCCCGGCCCGCGCGGCGAGGTAGGCGAGCCGGCTCTCCTCCTCGCCCGGGATCACCGTCACGGTGATCCCGGTGCGGGCCGCGATGGCCGCGATGACCTCGTCGCGGTTGCGGGCGATCCGCAGGCCGGCCGTGCCGACCGCGCCGATCGCCCACACCTGGTGGCGTCTCGCCTCCTCGGCCATGTCCGCGATCGCGGCCGCGGTCCGCTCCAGCGGCTCGGCCGCGATCGCCCCGTGGGGCTCGAGGTCCTCACCCAGACGGGTCAGCTCGGCGCGGTCGACGACGGCTCGCCACCTCCCGTCGGGACCGCGCTCGCCGACGTGGAACTTGACCGAGTTGGTCCCCACGTCGATCACCGCATAGCGCGCGGGCGCGGCGTCCACGACTGCCGCCAGCCCCCGTGGATAGCTGGTGTTGACGTGGCCGTCCAGGCCGACCTCGCGGACGGCGGCGATGACGGCGGCGGCGTCCTCCGACTCGATCGCGATCGTCCGCGCCGCTCGGCCGTCCACCTCCAGGTCGGCGACGTCGGCCATGCAGCCGCGCAGGGCGTAGCGGACGCGCCGTTTGTGGACCCGCACCGCCCGAGCGTCGCCGCTCGGCTCCACCAGCTCCTCCAGGAGCTGACCGAGGGTGTAGGCCTCCCGGGTGAGCGGCGGTGGGGGGACGCCGAGGGCGTCGAACACCCTGGGCACCTCGGCCGCCGGCAGCGGGAAGCCCCGCTTCATCACCGGCTCCCACCGCTGCAGGCCGACGGCGTCGACCTCCCGGAGCAGCTTGATGTCCAGCAGGTCGTGGCGGATCTTGACGTTGCCGTCGGCCGCCGAGAGGAGGTAGAGCTCGTCGCTCTCCTCGACCGGCCCCGGGGTCAGCGCGGCGAAGGCCGCCTCGGCGGCCCGGAGGCCCGCCCCGAACGTGCGCCATTCCCAGCGCGGGATGATCGCGGCCATGGCTCCACCTTCTGTCGCCGGATGTCCGTCGGTTGCCATGCTACGCAGTGGCGCCGCCGCCGACGGGGAGGTAGCGGTCGCGGAGGGTGGCGACCGTGGGGGCCGGCAGGGCGCCGGCGTCCAGCAGCTCCTCCAGCGTCACCGAGGCGAAGGTCGCCTGGTCGGCCAGGAGCGATCGGTAGCGGGCGCAGGCGGCGGCGAGGTCGGTGTTGCCGGCGGGGTGGACGACGACGTAGCGGCCCCAGCGCCAGTGGCCGCTGGGATGCTGGAGCATCGACAGCAGCAGCAGGTGCTCCAGCCACATCACGGCCAGCTCCGACCGGCCCGTGAGGGCGCCGGTCGCCCCCTTGGCGAAGGCGCCCGACCGCTCGGCCACCTCCAGGTTCCGCCGCAGGTTGCGCGGCTTGGGCGTCTCGGGTTTGCTCCACTCGTGGTAGTTGGTGTCGACGGCGACGATCCCCTGGGTCCCGTCGTCCAGGTCGAGCACCAGCGCCGCGTCGAAGGCGCGGAGGCTGTTGAGGTAGCTGGGGTCGAACCGGCCCGGTGAGTGGGCGAAGCGGACCTCGCGCACGCGGCCGGGCGCGTCCGCCCACCAGCGCTGCACGGCCCGGTCGGCCAGGTCGGGGTCGGCGGCCGGGTCGCCGAGCAGGTTGAAGGCCAGCGTCGGCGACCACAGCAGGTCGGCCCAGAGCCGCTGGTGGTCGAAGCTCTGGTGCGCCTCGGTGATGGCGGTCCGGGCCCTGGCCGCCGTCAGCGCGCCCGCGGTGAGGAAGTTGGCCCCGGTCTCGCGGGCGTAGTCGAGCGGGAGGCGGCTGCCGACCGGCCGGGCCGGCTTCCCGCCGGGTCGGGGAGCGATCGGCTGGGTGCCGATGGGGTGCCCGTTGGCCTCCCGCCACCGCGCCTGGTGGTAGCGCAGCCGGCGGCGGAACTCGGTCATCGCCGGTCGCCCCGGCACCCGGTCGTCGCTCTCCCAGCAGTGCGCGGCCTCCAGCTCCGGCCGCGACGGCGCCTCGCCCATGCCGAGATCCTAGGCGTTGCGCTCGGCCGGTGGCAGTGTTCTCGTTGGAGGGTGGGGTCGATGCGTAGGCGGGGATGGGGGCTGGGCCTGGCGGTCCTGGCCGCCCTGGGCGCGCTCGTGGTCGCCGGTCGCCTGCTGGACCTTCCCCAGGATCGGCGCTCGCCGACCGCGCCCGCTCCGGTGGCCAGTGTGGCCACGTCGCCCCCGATGGGGATCCCCGAGTCGCTGCGGCGGCCGGTGCGGCTGCCCGACCTCGGCCGCGACGGCTCCTGCCCGGCCACGCCCGCGGTGGGGCCGCCGATCACGCGGGCCCACCCGGTGGCGGCGGTCGCGGTCGGCGACGGCCCGGTGTACCCGGTGCTGTTCCGGGCCGCGCCGGACGGCCGGCTCGACCGGTCCGCGGTGGCCTACTGGGACGCCCCCGAGCCCCTGGGCGGGGTGGTCATCGTCCGCGGCCACCGTCTCGGGGCGCCCGAGGACCGGGTCCGCTTCCTGAGCGACCGCCAGCAGCTGAGCCTGGTCCATGTGCTCGACCCGGCGGAGGCCTATCTGGCCGGCCCGCAGGGCCGCTGGTGGCGTCCGACCCGCCTGCGCGTCGGCGCCGGCTGCTACGGCCTCCAGATCGACGGGCCCGGCTTCAGCGAGGTGCTGGTGATCGAGTTCAAATAGGCGATCGCGCAGAGGCCGGATCCGAGCGGATCCGGCCTCTGGCGATCGGGTGGTCTCCTGACTAGGGCCGACCCGGGCCGGACTCCTCGCCGGTCACCTTGAAGGACTTGTCGACCTCGACGGTGACCCGGCGGCCGTCGCTGGTGGTGAGGTGGGCCTCGTAGACGCCGTCGGAGTCGGTCTCGACCCGCAGGATGGTCGCGCCCGGATACTTGGCCAGCGCGGCCGCCCGGACCTTGCTGGCGGTGTCGCCGGTGAGCAGCTTCTCGTCGGGGCGCTGGCTCCTGGACTCGTCGCCGTTGCCGCCGTGCCGCGGGTCGCCCGGACCGCCGTAGGCGCCGTTCGGGGTCACGCCGTAGGCGCTGGTCTGGCTGCCGGCGTTGGTGTCGGCGGCGCTGGCGGTCAGCGTCCCGACCAGCACCCCGCCGACCAGCAGGCCGCCCAGGGCCAGGGCCGCCTTGCCGCCCCAGTCCCGCCAGCCGCGCCGCTCGTTGGTGCCGTCCACAGCTTCCTCCTTGGTCGGTGGCTCCTGTTCGAGCCGGGTGCGACGATGCTGGCCAGCCGACCTTGGGCCCAGCTTGGGTCAACCTGGCAGTTCCCTGGGAGCCGAGCGGCCCGACGGGTCCGCGGGGTCGTCGTCCGGCGCCGGGCGAACTCGGCCCTGCCGCCGCCGGGGGCGACCGTCGCCGGCCGGGGCGAGGTCCTCGATGCGGTCGAGCGGTTCTACGCCCGCCGCGGCCAGCCGGCCGTCGTCTACCGCGTCAGTGCGCCAGCAGCATCGCGGGCGTCAGTTGACGAACACGCAGTCGATGTCCAGGGACGTGCCCACGGTGTCGAGGTAGAACTCGACCCGCAGGTCGTACGACCCGGGGGCCAGGTCGATGGCGTCGGCGACAGCGTCGGTGAAGATCGGGTCAGATGGACGGCGGGCTTACTTGCGCTCGGCGACCGTGGCCGGCTCGGTCGGGGTCTCCGGCTCGGCGTCCGGGGCGCCGATCGCCTTGGGGTCGGCGAGGCCGCCGATGGTCAGGGCCTGGTCGCGCTGCCGGCGGGTCCGCTCCAGCAGGCCGCTGATCTCGCCGTGGACCCGGCCGAGGTCGTCCAGCAGCCCGTCGCGGAACTCGCGCACCTGCTCGGTCTCGCTGTACAGGGCGGCCCGCTCCTGCTCCACGTCGTGGCGGATGTGCTCGGCGACCTCGCGGGCCTGCTCCAGCGCCTTCTGGGCCTCGGCGGCGACGTCGGCCCGCTTCTGCTCGGCCTGCTGCTGGGCCTTGTCGATGATCTCGTCGGCGCGGCGCCGGGCGTTCTCGACCAGCTGCTCGGCCGAGCGGCCGGCCTCCTGGAGCAGGGCGGCCGCCTCCCCGCCGATCTGCTCGAACGACGGCGACCCCTCGCGCAGGTTGGTGAGCTCGCGCTGCAGCGCGGCCTGGGCCTGCTCGGCCTTGGTGTAGAGGCCGACCGCCTCCTGGAGACGCGCCAGCAGCTGGGGGATGTAGGCGTCGACCTCGTCGCGGTCGTACCCGCGCCGGACCACCCGGAAGGCCGGCGGTCCCTCCACGCCGTCCCGCACGCCCCCCGCTTCTGGTTGGTACACGCTCATGGCACCCTCCGTCGGCGATCGCGCGGGGCCGTCCCTGGCCCGCAGAGGCAGCAAGATCGCATCTCCGGCCCCGACCGCGCAAACCCGGCCGAACACTGCCAACCGCGCTGGCTGGCCTACCTGCGCCCGCCGACCAGCAGGGCCTCGATGGGGAAGCTGAGCCCGGACGGGCCCTGCCGCGATCCGAGCGCGGCCTCGACCTCGGCCAGCAGCCCCGCGCGGGCGGCCGGCCCGGCGGCCCTGATCGGGCCGGCCAGCGGCGAGCCCGCCCCCTGGGCGATCACCAGCTCGCGGACCGACCCGAACCGCACCGCCCCGGCCTCCCGGTCCACCCGCACGTCCCGGAGGCCGGCGCCCTCGATCAGGTCGCGCAGGGCCGCGTCGTCGCCGAGGGCGAACGGCGCCCGCATGGTCGCGCCCGCCTCCGGCCCGATGTGCCGGTCCAGGGCCTCGGCCAGGGCCGCGAACCCCGGGCTGTGGTCGATCGACCGCCAGACCATCGCCGCCAGCCGCCCGCCTGGGGCCAGCACCCTGGCCATCTCGGCCAGCGCGGCCGGCCGGTCGGGGAAGTACTGGAGGCCGAGCTGGCAGCAGACGACCTCGAAGCTCCGGTCGGGGAACGGCATGCGGACGGCGCTCGCCCGCACCCACCCGACCGGCGCCCCCGTCACCGGCAGCCCGGAGGCCACCGCCAGCATGCCCGGGTTGAGGTCCAGGCCGACCACCCGGCCGTCGGGGCCGACCTGCTCGGCGGCCAGCCGAGCCACCACCCCGGTGCCGCAGGCCGCGTCCAGCACCCGCTCGCCCGCGACCGGGGCCGCCACGGCCGCCACCCGCGGCGCCCACGGCCCGAAGATCGCCGGGACCAGCTCGCGCTCGTAGACCTCGGCGGCGCTCCCGGTCACCTGCCACTGCTCGTCGCCCACGCCCAGAGCCTACGGCGACCCACCCGGGCGCGCATCACCCTCGGTGAGGAAGTCGACGACCAGCCGGGCGCACAGCTCGGGCTTGTCGTTGAACAGCCCGTGGCCGGCGCCGGGGACGACCGCCAGCTGCGACCGCGGCAGCCCGCCGCGCAGGGCCAGGGTGTGCTCCATGGGGATCTCGTGGTCGTCGTCGCCCACCATGACCAGGCTCGGGCCGGGGTAGCCGGCCAGGTCGGCGACGGACAGGGTCGGCTCCTCGGAGTGCATCCGGTGCAGCTTGGCCGCGATCACCGGGAAGTGCCCGGGCCCGTCGGGTGACACCTGGCCGTGGAACTCGACGAAGAACGCGGTGGTCTCCTCGTCGAGGTCGATCGCCCCCGGCGCCCAGCCCTCGTGGTGGAACACCCCCGACGCGAACACCAGCCGCCGCACCAGGTCGGGCCGCCGCAACGCCACCACCAGCGCCACCAGCGCCCCGTCGCTGTGCCCGACCAGGAACGCCGGCCCGCCCACCACCTCCTCCAGAAAGGCGATCGTGTCCCGCGCCATCAGCTCATAGCCGATCGGCCCCTCCACGTCCGGCGTCCGCCCGTGCCCCCGCCGGTCCGGCCGGAACACCCGGAACCGCCCGGCCAGCTCGGCAACGACCTCCTCGAACACCCGCGAGTCGGCACCCCCCGGATGCAGCAGCACCAGCGGCGGCCCGCTCCCGTCCTCCTCGTAGTAGGTCCGCACCTCGCCGAGCTGCGCATAGCCGGGCATGACCGTCTCCTCGCGTCAGGGTGGGCCGAGCTTAGAACCCGCTCCCGACGGTCCGGTGGGTTCGGGGTCGAGCTGCCCGACCGCAGCAAGCAGGTCGCCGACGCGCTGATCGCGCAGCTCCAGGCGATGAGGAGCGAGGAGCGACGGCTGCTCGCCGGCCGCCAGGTCGAGGCCCGCCGGACCTGGACGCCGACCCTGGGGGCGATCGGGCTGAGCGCGCTGCTCGGGGTCAGGCGAGGAGCTCGTAGACGACCAGCTCCGCCTGCCCGCCGTCGACCTCGCCGACCCGCTGGCTGCCGAGGCGCATGCCGGCCTTCTCCATCACCCGGCGGCTGGCCGCGTGCCCGACCAGGGTCTCGGCGATCACCCGGTCGATCCGCGGGTCGGCCAGCAGGTGGGCCAGCAGCGCCCGCAGGGCCTCGGTGGCGTGCCCCTGGCCCCAGCTGGGCTCGACCACCGTGTAGCCGACCTGGGCGGTGGCGCCGTTCAGGTTGGCGCGATCTCGCCGACCACGGCGTCGTCGGACTTGCGGACCATGAGGTACGGGCCGGAGCCGTCGGGCGCGCCCGGGCGGGCGCCGGCCACCATCTCCATCACCTCGAGCGAGAACTGGGAGGGGTAGCCGGGGGCCAGGGTCACGCCGTTCGGGGGACGGCCGCGCAGCAGAGCGCGGGCGGCGTCCCGGCCGATGGGCCGCAGCCGCAGCCGGCCGGCGTCGATGTCGGTCATGGGCCGAGGATGGCACGGGCCGGCCCGCGGGCCGAGCGAATATCGGCCGGGCTCAGTCGAGGCGGTCGAACGGCCAGCCGGACACGACCGCCCGCATGGGGCGACCCTCGACCACGCCTGTGAACTGGATCCGCTCGGGGCTGGCCGGGTCGTCGTCGATGCGGAAGCCGCCGCCCGGGAGGGGGGTCAGGGGCGCCTCGTCCCCGTCCGGGTAGACGAGGACCAGGCCGGCGCCGCCGGCGTCGGGCCGGACCTGGAGCTGCGGCACCCACGGGTTCCAGGCGGCGTAGGTGCCGACCAGCGGGGCCAGGTCGGCGGGGAGGTCCCGGGCGGTCGTGGCGGGCGAGGGGATCCCGGGCGGTGGGTCGGGGTCGGCGGATGGTGGGTCGTCGGGCAGCTCCTGGCCCAGCGCCGCCGCCCGCAGCAGGGCCAGGCCGTGCTCGACCACCGCCCAGGTGCTGGCCGGGCCCGGCGCCCGCCAGGGCCCGTTGCCGAGCGCGACCACCCCGACCCCGGTCTCGGGGCAGCCGTAGGCGTAGCTGCAGTAGCCGGGGCAGTCGCCCTGGTGGCCGACCCGCCGGTAGCCGTCCTCGGTGTCGATCTCCACCCCCAGGCCGTAGCCGTACCGGGGCCGTCGGGGAGGGGGAGGGCGGGGGTCAGCATCGCCTCACGGCCGGCCGGCGCCAGCAGCGGCGGGTCGCCGGCGACCAGGGCCCGGAGGAAGCGGGCCAGGTCGGGGGCGGTGCAGAGGGTGGCCCCGGAGCCGGCCGTGGTCGGCACCCAGGGGGCGGGGACCAGCGCCCCGCCGGCCAGCTGGAGGTGGCCGGTCGCGGCCCGGGCCTGGGCCTCGGCGGTCGTGACCGGCTCCGAGTCGGCCATGGCGCACGGGTCGAGCACGTGGCGCTGGATCGCCTCGGCATAGGAGCAGCCGGCGACCCGCTCCAGCACCAGCCCGAGGACGGCGTAGCCGACGTTCGAGTACCGGGCCCGCTCCCCGGGCGGCCATCCGGGCGCGGTCGCCTCCAGGGCCAGCGCCTCCGCCACCGGCGACGGCGAGCCGTCCATGCCGGAGACGATCCCGCTGGTGTGGGCGAGCAGGTGGGCCACCGTGATCGGCCCGAACGGCGTCGGCAGCGGCAGCCACGGCAGGTAGGTGTGCACCGGCGCGTCCAGGTCGATCCGACCCGCCTCCCGCTCGCGCAGCAGCGCCACGGCCGTCATCGCCTTGCTGATCGACGCGATCGGCAGCAGCGCCCCCGGTTCCATGGGCCGCCCGGAGGCGACGTCCGCCACCCCGACCGCGAGCTCCCGCCGCCACCCTCCCGGCCCGATCAGCCCCACCGCCAACCCCGGCAGCGCCAGCCGCTCCCGAGCGAACGCCTCCAACCGCCCCGCAGCCACCTTGAGCACGCCACCCTCCTCCCTGGGATCGGGGCGCCAATCACCCCAGTCCGAGCCGGGCGCCTGGACCCGCGCCCACCGGTATCGGGGGCCCCAACCGGGAGGGTAGCCCAACGGCGGGAGCGGGTCGCGGGGTTGTCCACAGCCCCGTAGGCTTGCGGCATGAGCGAGTTTCCACTTCCAGGAACGGGGCGGGCGGTGGTCGCGGTGCCGGCGCCGGGGGACGGGCCCGGGTACTGGGCGGGCGCGTCCAGCGCGGCCGCGGACGGGAACGGCGGGTTCGTGGTCGGCTACCGGGTGCGCAACGGGCACGACGGGATCGACCAGACGGTGGTGGCCCGGTCGCCGGACGGGGAGAGCTTCACCACCGTGGCCGTCCTCGACCAGGGGCGGTTCGGCGCCCAGTGGATGGAGCGGCCGGCGGTGGTGCGGACCCCGGCGGGGCGCTGGCGGCTGTACGTCTGCTGCGGCACCCCGGAGAGCAAGCACTGGTGGATCGAGGTCCTGGAGGCCGACGACCCCGCCGGGCTCGAGACGGCCGCGGCCCGCCCGGCCTTCCCCGGGGACGAGCGGACGGCCGTGAAGGACCCGATCGTGCGGCCGCGCGACGGGCGCTGGCACGCCTGGATCTGCTGCCACCCACTGGACGTGCCCGGCGCCGAGGACCGGATGAGCTCGGCCTATGCGACCAGCGACGACGGCTGGACCTGGGACTGGCGGGGCACGGTCCTGACCGGCCGGCCGGGGACCTGGGACGCCCGCGGGGCCCGCCTGACCACCGTCCTGCCCGACGGCCGGGCCGCCTACGACGGCCGCGCCTCGGCCGAGGAGAACTGGTTGGAGCGGACCGGCCTGGCGGTGGCGTCGGGCCGGGACGGCCGCTTCATCCAGGTCGAGGACTCACCCGTGGTCGACGTCCGCTACCTGGACGCCCTCCCCCTGGACGGCGGCGGCTACCGCATCTGGTACGAGGCCAGGCTGCCCGACGAGTCCCACGAGCTCCGCACCGAGCGCATCCCCGGCTGACCGGGCGTGACCGACGCCACCACGGCCCGGTGCCGCGTGGCACAGCCCGGCCGGACCCGCCGTCGCAGACTGACGGCGGATCCGACGCGAAAGGCGGGGAAGATGGAGCTGGAAGCGACGCGGAGCGAGCTGCCGGAGCTGGTCGCCTGTCCGGAGCCGGGCTGCGGGGTGCCGGCCGGCGTGGTCGACCGGTTCACGCTGGCCTCGACCGACGGGCCGGTCGAGCACGTGCGGACCTGGTGCCTGGAGGGCCACGGGCTCACCCAGCGGACCGACGCCCTGGCCGGATGGCCGCTCGTCCGGGCCAAGCGGCCGGCGGGCGCCGGCGGCTGACCCGGGTCAGCGGTCCAGGCAGTCGACCGTCTCCCGCCGCCGGCGGCGGGGACGGCGCACCACCCAGGCGACGGCCGCCGCCACCACCACGGCCACGGCCAGGGCAATGCCGGCCCGGCCGCTGAGATGGTGGGCGTGGCGCCAGCCGGCGCCGGCGGCGTAGCCGAGCAGGACGTGGGTGGCGGCCCAGACGGTCGCGGCCGCCCCGGTCCAGAGGGCGAAGGTCCGGTAGCGCAGGCCGAGCATGCCGGCCAGGCCGGGCAGCGCGACCCGGGCGCCGGCGGTGACCCGGCCGACCAGCAGGGTCCGGCCGCCGCCCCGCAGGAGCAGGGCCTCGACCCGGTGCAGGCGGGCCGGCGCGACCCGGCGGCCGAGCCGGGAGGCCAGCAGGCGGGGCCCCCAGCGGTGGCCGATCCAGTAGCCGGCCGAGTCGCCGGCCAGGGCGCCGGCGATGCCGACGGCCAGGGCCGCGCCCAGCGGGACGCGGCCCTGCTGGGCCAGCACGCCCCCGAGCACCAGGACCAGCTCGCCCGGCAGGACCAGGCCGAGGAAGGCCGGGGCCTCCAGGGCCGGCAGCGCGAACAGACACGCCAGGGCGGGCCACCCGGACAGCGCCAGCAGGCCCTCCGCGAGCTGCCCCATGGTCCCTCCCGCCGTCGGTCCGGGTTCCAGCGAGCAGCCTCTCCGAACGGCCGGGCGGGGGCATCGGGGTCGACCCTGGACCTGTCCCTGGAATCGGCGACCACGCCTCAGGGACATCCCCGGGCGGGTGGGCCTCAGCCGGCGGTGGCCAGCAGCCAGATGAAGGCGAAGTGGCAGGCCCCGGCGGCGAGGGTGAGCGCGTGCCAGACCTCGTGGTAGCCGAACACCGTCGGCTTCGGGTCGGGGTGGCGGCGGACCAGCACGACCACGCCGACCGTGTAGAAGAGGCCGCCGAGCATGGCCAGGCTGACCATGCCCAGGCCGAGGGTATCGACCAGCTGGGGCAGCAGCAGGACCGAGGTCCAGCCGAGCCCCAGGTACAGGAGCATGCGGGTCAGGCCGACGACCTGGTTCTCGGTCCGCAGCAGCACCAGGACGATGCCGCCGGCGGCCACCGCCCAGACCAGGACCAGGAAGCCGACCCGCCAGCCGGGACGGAGGGCGAGCAGGATCACCGGCGTGTAGCTGCCCGCGATCAGCACGTAGATCATCGCCCGGTCCAGCCGGTCCATCCGCAACCAGGCCCGGGCCGACCACCGCCGCCGGTGCAGGGCGGCGCTGACGCCGAACATGGCGGCCAGGCTGACCACGTAGACGAGCGCGGCCAGCCGGGCCCGGACCGAGCCGGCGGCCAGCAGCAGCGCCACCCCGGCCGGGATCGAGGCCAGGAACGCGACCTGGTGGAGCAGCCCGCGCAGGCGGGGCGTGTGCGGCCGCGGATGTGGGATGGGGTGACCGCTCATTCTCGTCATTGGACGACGGCCGCCGCCGGCCCACCACCCCCCATCGCCATAGTTCCCGCGCGAGGTCGAGTGACGCCCCGGCCCTGCCCGGGGGAGCGATCAGAGCCGAGGCGCCAGCAGAGTGATACCCCGGGCCGGGCCTCGCGATACCGGATCAGGTGACGGTGACGGTGCCGCGCATTCCCAGGGTGGCGTGCCCGGGGATGCGGCAGTAGAAGGAGTAGGTGCCCGGCCGGGCCTCGAAGGTGGCCGACCGCAGCTGCCCGACCGGCGCCCGCACGTCGACGCCGAGGGCGTCGATGGTGAAGGTGTGCCAGAACAGGTCGCGGTTGCGGACCGCCACCGTCACCTGGCCGCTGGACGCCTGGAGGGTCTCGGGCACGAAGGCGACGTTGATCGTCTGGACCTCGGTCGCGCCCTCGGGGACGACCTGGGCCTCGGCGTCGGTCATGGCCCAGACCAGCCCCAGGCTGGCCACCACGAACACTACCGCGAGGATGCCGGTGGGCGCGGCCGCGGCCCGCCCGGCCTCGGGGTCGCGGAGGTGGATGATGGCGCCGACGGCCCCGATGAGGCCGGCCAGGGAGAAGGCGACCAGCGCCCCCGGGACCAGCAGGTCGACCGGCCCGACCCGGTAGCTGGCGTTGCCGTTGGCCGCCGGGAACATCCAGAACTCGATGTTCACGAACAGCGCCGCCATCACCAGCAGCCCGAGCAGCCCGCGGCCGACCCGCAGCAGGCCGAGGGCGATGAGCATCACCACGGCGAAGCCCAGCGCCTCCCGGTCGCCCCTGGCCAGGCCGTAGCCGAACAGCACCACCGCGTCGGCCAGCGCCGCCACCACGGCCAGGCGGCGCCACCCCACCAGTCCCGAGCCGATGCGCGGTGCGGTCCTCATGCTCCTCCTGGTGTCCTCCGGCCGCGGTGCCGGGCCGAATTGTAGGGGAGCTACCGGCGGGCGCCGCGGAGCCGGGAGGAGAGGGGGCCGCGGCCCATGCCGTGGGCGAAGTCCGATCCCTGGCGCAGCCACTTCCCGGCGCTCGAGTTGGGGCGGCGCTCCTCGGCCCGCCTGGCCAGCTGCTCGAGGCCCCACCCGAGCAGCGGCAGCGCCACCATGATGAGCCCCAGCTGGGCCAGCCGCTTTCTGATCTTCATTGTCCTACCTCGCCTGGAGACGTCGATGGTTTTCGCTTTCCGCCAGGCTCACGGGCCAAACCTGGGAGCCTTGACCGGGGTGGGCGGCGGCCCGACACTGAGCCTGTCGTCCCTTGGGGAGGGGGTACATGGCGCTCGGCGACCTCAGCGACCACGGGCGATTCTCCGACCCGTCGTTGCTGGTGATGTCGAGCCTGGCCGACGGCCCCAAGCACGGCTACGCCATGACCAAGGACATCCAGCGGTTCGCCGGCGTGACCCTGGGCCCGGGCACCCTGTACGGGGCGCTGGCCCGGCTCCAGCACCAGGGGCTGATCGAGGCCCTGCCGGCCGACGACCGCCGCCGCCCCTACCGGCTGTCCGACCAGGGGACCAAGGTCCTGGCCGCGCAGCTGGAGAGCCTCCAGCAGGTGGCCTCGACCGGCCTGCGCCGCCTGGCCCGGGAGTAGCGCCGGGCGGCTCACGGCGCGGCCGTGGTGGTGGTCGCCCCCGCCCCGGTGGTGGTCGTGGCGCCGCCGTTGCCGCCTCCACCGCCCCCGCCGCCGCCGCCGTTGCCGCCGCCGCCGCAGTCCCCGAGGTTGGCCACGCACCCGCCGGCATCGGTGAGCACTCCCTCGATGCTCCCGCCGAGCACGAAGACCCCCCCGACCAGCAGCAGCGCGACGATCGCGACCATCACCGCGTAGGCGACGCCCGTGGCCCCCCGCTGCCCTCCGGCTCTGTCCACGCCGAGGATTGTGCACCACGGCCCGCGACACCGACACCCGCGGGCCAGCAGCGCGTCCACCATCGGCAGGCGGCCAGCAGCACAGGCGGCCGCGGGCTTTGCCGGGGCCCCCTGACCTGGGCATCGCTTGCTACAATCCGGCCGCCAGCCGAACGACCGACCGGGGGCCCGGATCGACCGCCCCCGGACCCCGACAGGAGCGCCACGCAGCCCATGCCCCTCGCCGCCCGCCGCCTGCCCCGACTCCTCCCCCTGGCCTTCGCCGTCGCCCTGCTCGGGGCCGTGCTGGTGCTGGTCGCCGGGGACCCGGCCGGGGCCCAGAGCGCCCCCAGCCAGGTCACCATCAAGGGGACCGCGGACAACAAGTGGGACCCGGCCGACGCCGCCGTGAAGCCGGGCGGCACCGTCACCTTCGAGGTCGCCGGCGGCGCCACCCACCCGGTGCTCTCCGGGGACGGGGCCGACGGGAAGAGCGATGGCAAGTTCGACGACTCCGGCTGCGGCCTGGCCCAGATGTCCAAGGTCGGCGACTCCTGCCAGGTCAAGTTCCCTAAGGCCGGGACCTATCCGTACTTCTGCCAGGTCCACGTCAGCCTGGGCATGAAGGGCGTGATCACGGTCGGTGCCTCGGCCGCGGCCGCGACCACCACCACCCAGGCGGCCGCCGGCGGTGGGGTGGTCGAGCCGCCGAGCGCGGCCGCCCCGCCCTCCTCGGGCCGCCCGGCCATCTACTGGGCCGGCTGGGGCCTGTTCGCCCTGGGGGCGCTGCTCGCCCTGGTCCTGATCGGGCTCTACGTGCGGTTCTGGCCGGGCTTCAGCCGCCCCAAGTCCTAGCGGCCCCGGCGCCCGCCGAACCGAGCGGGCTGGCGTAGCCTGGAACGGCACGTCGCCTCGTTCCTGGAGCAGCCGTGGTCTCGACCGCCCTTCCCACCGACGTTCCCGAGCTGGTCGACTGGCAGCTGGCCGCCCGGGTCGGCCGCCGCGTGGCCGGCGGGTCCAAGCTGCCCGTCCGCGCCGCCTGGTCGCGCCAGTTCACCGAGCTGTCGACGACCGCCGACCAGGCCGTGGCCGAGTTCACCGGCCTGGGCGGGGACCTGCCCCCGCCGGTGGCCGAGCCGCTCGACCGCGGCGAGTGGGTCGAGGCCAACCTGGCCACCCTGCGCCGGATCCTCCGCCCCCTGGCCGAGAAGGTCGCCGAGCGCAAGGCCTGGAAGGCCAGCGGCCCGGTGCCGACGGCCATGCGCACCAGCACCAGGGCGATCGCCGGGGCCCAGGCCGGCACCCTGCTCGGCTACGTCGGCCAGCGGGTGCTCGGCCAGTACGACCTGCCCATGCCCGGCCCCGATCAGGCCGCCGCATCCAACGGGAGCGCCGCCCTGCCCACCGGGGCCCGCGCCCACGGCGAGGGCACCGTCTGGTACGTGGTCCCCAACATCGTCGCCACCGAGCGCCGCCACCGCTTCCGGCCGGGCGACTTCCGCCTCTGGATCGCCCTCCACGAGACCGCCCACCGCCGCCAGTTCCGGGGCGTGCCCTGGCTGCCCGGCCACATCCAGGGCCTGCTGGACGAGTACCTGGGCTCGGTCGAGGTCGACGACGAGGCCGTCAAGCGCCTCACCCAGCGCCTCCAGGGCCTGGCCCGGCGGGCCATCGCCGGGGAGAAGATCGAGCTGCTCGACCTGCTGGTCACCCCGGAGCAGAAGATCATCGTCGACCGCATCCAGTCGACCATGACCGTCCTCGAGGGCCACGGCGAGTTCGTCATGGACCAGCTGGGCGAGCGCCTCGTCCCCAACCACCAGCACATGCACGACACCCTGCGAGCCCGCCGCAACGCCCCCGGCGCCGCCGAGCGCCTCATCCAGCAGCTCCTCGGCTTCCGCCAGAAGCTCGACCAGTACGCCCTGGGCGAGAAGTTCGCCCGCCGCCTGTTCGAGCGCGGCGGCATGGCCGCGGTGAACCGGGTGTTCGCCGAGCCCGCCGCCCTCCCCAGCATGGACGAGGTCCGCGACCCCGACCGCTATCTCGCCCGAGCGAGCTGAGCCGCTGGGGCCATGACCAGGGCGCCGGGCGAGCTCCGCTTGGTGGCCGACCTGGCCGCCAAGGCCCTGGCCACGGCCGGGGGCCCGGCGCCCGGCGACGGGGTCGCGGTGGCCGTCTCGGGCGGCGCCGACTCCCTGGCCCTGCTCCACGCCCTGCGGGTGCTGGCCGGGCCGCGGGAATGGCGGCTGGCCGTGCTCACCGTCGACCACGGCCTGCGACCGGGCTCGGCGGCCGACGCCGCCTTCGTGGCCGACCACGCCAAGGCCCTCGGCCTCCCGGCCCGGGTGCTCACCCTCGCTTCCGCCGACCTGGAGGCCCACCGCCCCGCCGGTCCCGAGGGGGCGGCCCGGTCGGCCAGGTACGCGGCCCTGTGGCCGGCCGCCGACGCCCTCGGCTGCCACTGGCTGGCCACCGGCCACACCCTCGACGACCAGGCCGAGACGGTCCTGCTGCAGCTGCTGCGGGGGGCCGGCCCGGGCGGCCTGGCCGGCATGTCGGTCCGCTCCGGGC
>Ga0307416_100000587_pt1 | contig 18639 bp, 16 predicted proteins | sample DK1Cmetagenome_2_FD_203821 | JGI IMG/M metagenome (GOLD analysis project Ga0307416, IMG submission 203821) | Maize rhizosphere microbial communities from greenhouse at UC Davis, California, United States - DK15-C-3 | ecosystem: Host-associated > Plants > Roots > Rhizosphere > Soil | place...
GTCATAGGCAGAGTGCAAAGGGGCTCTGGCAACGTCTTTGTAAGGAATAAGCTGCTTGAGAACAGGGGCTATATGCATTTCCCTAAGCGATAACGTTTTTAACTCTCTACAGAAGCAAGTTCAAATTGATGTCTGAAACAACAGGCGACATTACCCAAACAAAGTGGGGAGTAGCTCACATTTTTAGCAGTTACAATAACACGCTTGTCCATATTACCGATTTAAGTGGAAGCGAGACAATCTCATTTAGCTCTGGCGGACGCCACGTTACCGCTGACCGTTATGAATCATCTCCCTACGCAGCCATGAAGTCTGCTGTAGCGGCGGCTGAAACGGCCAAGGCAAAGGGCATCAATGCCTTGCATATTCGCGTACGTGCTGTCGGTGGAGTAGGTCCAAGAATTCCAGGTCCCGGCGCTCAGGCTGCTATCAGGGCACTTGCGAGAGCAGGCTTTCGCATTGGTAGGATCGACGACGTGACTCCTGTACCGCACGACACTACAAGAAAGCCAGGCGGCAGAAGAGGACGCAGAGTCTAGATCGATTTCATTTCTGGCGCTATTTTTATCTGCGCGCTGCAGCCTCTATTTTTCAATTCCTTTTGAAGCCACGCAACGAACTTGTCTTCAAGTTTTTTGCCTTTTGAAGCCTCTATTTTGTAAGCCTGATGTGCATATATCTTCTCCACGAATCGGCCTGCCAGAAACATCTTCGCAAAAGACCAGCCGAGACTCTTTACCGGTGGGTCAAGAGCAAACGAGTTTTCCAGCTGGTAGAGCCTCTGGTAGTCAGAGAGCATATCTACTGCAATCTTGGCATCAGGTTCAAAATCAATTGTCTGAAAGTCCAGAATAAATGTTCCCATTATCAAGGCAAATCATTCTGCTGCTTGAGTTTCTCAGAGAACGAGATCAACTTGCCATCCTCTTCAATCTTGATTGTGGTGTTGACTCTTATGTTAAGGCCCACAGACCTGAAAAGCGTCAAGAGTTCGCCTCCCGATATCCTGCTTGTTATTTCGCCATCTAAAATAAGTCTGGCAATTCTTGTGATAATCGCTTCAGTCTGGGCAGGATACTGCTCGTAAGCAAGGTCTAGTACTTTGTCAGCCCTGTCATATAGGTAGGCCGATACTATTTCTCTTGAGGACTTTGGCTGCTGCTCCTGCTGCCGCTGGCTGGCCTTTGCCTTTTCCATCGCAGCAGCCTTTTCTCGAAGTTCCTTTAGTTTGCGCGCATTGATTATGTCAATGTCAGGGTCATCGGATGGCATTAGCCCTTTATCACTCCTATTGGCACGAGCCTAGCCACCTTGGTAGCAATGCCAAGGGAGTGCGATACATTGACTACGGCATCAACATCCTTGTAGGCCTCCGGTGTCTCTTCGACCACCCCTTCCTTTGTGAGCGCTTTGACATAGATTCCCTTTGACTCTAGTCCACTTTTCACGCTGTCGGCCGTATAGGTCCGCTTTGCAGCAGACCTCGACATCATCCGTCCTGCTCCATGTGCAGTGGATCCAAAGCTGAGATCAAGTGAATTTTGGTTGCCAAGCAGAATCCAGCTTGCAGTGCCCATTGAGCCGGGTATTATTACTGGCTGGCCGATGCTCCGGTACTTGCTTGGCACTTGTTCCATGCCTGCAGGGAATGCCCTTGTAGCACCCTTTCTGTGGACTACCACATCCGATGTGCCCTTGCCATTAACCTTGTGGCGCTCCACCTTGGCGATGTTGTGCGCAACATCGTAAACGAGATCCATGCCAAGGTCACTTCCCTTTGACTTGAAGAATTGCTCAAACGTTTTCCGTGTCCAATGTGTTATCATTTGCCGGTTGGCCCATGCGAAATTGAGAGCAGAATACATTGCTTTGCGGTAGTCCTCTCCCTCTTTGGAATTGTTGGGCACGCATGCAAGCTCCCTGTCTGCAAGCGTCAATCCGTATTTTCGTATCACTGATTCAGAAACACGCAAGTAATCCGTGCATATTTGGTGGCCAAAGCCCCGGGAGCCGCAATGAATTAGCACCGTCAGCTGGCCGACTTGATTGATGCCCATCGCCTTGGCCGCCCTCTCATCAAGGATCTTGTCTACTTTTTGCACTTCAAGGAAATGGTTGCCAGAACCCAGACTCCCAAGCTGAGCTGCACCCCTTTTTCTTGCAGTGTCTGAGACACTCGCAGGGTCTGCTCCTTGCATCTTACCACTCTCTTCACATGCTTCCGCATCATCTTCAGTACCATATCCATGGCTGACGGCCCATCTGACGCCTTCCACTAGTAATTCGTCAAGCTCCGTCTTTGTTAGCTTGACTGCTCCCTCGCTTCCAACACCTGAGGGAACTGATCTAAAAAGCTCGTTTACCAGATCCTTTAACCGCGGCCTGACATCTCGCTCTGTCAGATTCGTCCTTATCAAGCGCACACCACAGTTGATGTCGTAGCCGACCCCACCTGGGCTGATCACTCCTTCTTCAAGATCAGTTGCCGCAACACCGCCGACAGGAAAGCCATATCCTTCATGGCCATCAGGGAGCACAATCACATGCTTTTTGATGCCTGGTAGCGTGGCGACATTTGTAGCCTGGTCGATCGTCCTGTCAGTCAACATTTTAGATATCAATGATTCATTGGCATAGATGGTAACTGGGACTTTCATACCTTTAGCCGGCTCTGGGTCTATTCTATACTCAAGGTCATTTACCTTTCTGACTCGATGGCTGCCGCTCCTAGTGATAAGTTCACTCAATTTTGTTGCTGCTATTTCTTGTGAAGCAATTATAAGCCTTGCCCGGGTGGGGGCAAAAACATTTACCTATTTTTTTAACTTCTTAAGTGTAGATAACTCTATAGAGCAAATATACATTCACCATGTAGAATGACATATACCCGAAATAAGATGATGAGAGTGCAAATTGAACATCTGGCAAGAAGATTTATTTTCGCCGCCTCATCGCTGTATCCTTGAGACTGATGCCAATACTGCCAATAGACTCTGGACGCTATGGTAGCGAAGAGATGCGTGATATCTTTGAGGACGAAAGAAGGCTGCAGTATCAGCTTGATTTTGAGGCAACCGTTGCGCAGGCGCAGGCCCAGCTAGGTATGATTCCAGCAGATGCAGCGGATGAAATTACAAAAGGAGCCCGGGCGGGCAGGGTCACTCCTGCTCGAGTTAGCGAACTTGAGTCGGTGAGCGAGCATGACACCGCTGCAATGGTAGAGGCGTTAAGCGAGCAAGTTTCAGCCAAATCCAAGCTATGGATACACTATGGGCTGACAAGTAATGACGTTATAGACACATCCATTTGCATGCAGATGCGTGATGCATTTTCAATAATTCTACCGAAGGTAGCCAAGCTTGGACACCTTTTGATAGATAGAGCACTTGAGTTCAGGGACTTGCCAGCGGTAGGCAGGACACATGGACAGCATGCAAGCATTATTTCATTTGGATTAAAATTTGCAGTATGGGCAGTAGAAATGGCCAAGCACATCGAGCGCATCATGGAAGGTAAAAAGCGCTTTCTAGTTTGCAAGACGCTTGGAGTAGTTGGCACTGGCTCTCTAATGGGCGACGAGGCGCTTGAAGTACAAAAAATTGTTGCTCATAACCTTGGTCTTCACCCTGTAGATGCTGCAACACAGATAGTGCCCCGAGAGAGGTTTGCGGAGATGCAGTTTTGTATTGCGCTTATTGGCTCCACCCTCGACAAGATCGCCATCGAGATCAGGAACCTGCAACGCACAGAGATAGGTGAAGTCGCCGAACCTTTCCGGAAGGGCCAAATGGGAAGCAGCGCTGTGCCAGTCAAGCGCAACCCCATAAAAAGCGAGCGAGTATCTTCGCTTGCGAGAATCCTGCGATCACTTGTGAACGTGTCGATGGAAAATATTGCATCATGGCACGAGCGCGACCTTTCGAACTCAGCTAATGAACGCTTTGTGTTTCCAATGGCCTCCATACTACTTGACGAAATGCTCAATGCAATGACCACGGTAATTCGAGAGCTAAAAGTAAAAAAAGAAAGGATCGCATACAACATTGAAATGACAAAGGGTCAGATTTATGCCGAATTTATGCTAGATGCACTAATAAAGAAAGGAGTTGCTCGCTTCGATGCCTATCGAGATATACAAAGAGTAGCGTTTTCAGCACTTGAAAGTGGTGAGCACTTTTTTGATGCTGCATGCAGAGATAGGAATATTTCGACACGCTTGTCAAAGCAGGAATTAGCGGCTATATTCGATGCCAAAAACCATCTGGCTGCATCTGGAAGGATAATTGAGAACTCCGCTAGAATAGTCATAAATGCCACAAAACAGATGTAAAATGCCGTCGGTGAGATTTGAGCTCACGACAGCTCGGTCTTCAGCTTCACCCCTTAAAAGGTCGAGTGCTCTCCCAGGCTGAGCTACGACGGCACTTTGAAGACTAGTTTTACGGATCATATATAATCGTGTCTTAAAATACACAGACGCATTTAGTCCCAATTTGTGGTAACTCTGCTGCACCTGAGCTCCCCTATCATCCCTGTGTCCTATAGAGGAAGACTTCAAGCTCCTTCATCTTTGGATCATCAGTATCTTTTTGACATCTATGTTCCTTTTATAGCTGTGCTATTAAGCGAAGCCCAGCCCAATCGATGCAATTTTCATTTTTGGATGCTGCTATTACAGAATTATCTTACTTAAAGTAAATAAACAAAAAAGGTATGGTTCGATTATATTATGATCCACGCTGATAATCAAAATCCGGTAATGGATTCAGCAGAAGAACGAAGGCGACGGTTTCTTGAAGAATTTGAAAAGCCTTTCAAGTGCGAAAAGTGTAATGAACGATTCAAGAAGAAAAAATATCTTCGTGAGCATAAATCAGAAGTGCATTCATACTGATTATAAAGAAAGGTGCCGGAGGCGGGATTTGAGCCCGCGACCTTACGATTTCTTACCATATGAGATTATGAGTCGTACGCTCTAACCAAGCTGAGCTACCCCGGCACGAAGTGTAACGCCACTGGTTTTTAGCAGTACATAATATAAGTTATGCAAGAATAACTTGATGGATATGGATGGCAAGAAGGAATGCGGCAATGCAGCCTAGGTAGCGGTAATTTCGCCGCAGTAAGCAGAATCTTTCCCGTTGGTTGCCTTGACAGTGGATATCCATCAATCAACCCTCGAAATTCCTTTTGAAACCGTTAGTAGAAGATGATTGATTGAAAATAGCAAGATATGCTGGTCTTAGGGCAATAAAACAATTATCTTGAATGCATTATTAGTGGTATGTTGATTATGACTAAAGTTGCTCGCCTTTGACAGAGAATAGGTCGACTGACTACATCAACAATGACTAATAGGAGAATTTCCTTACAGGTTTGAGGTGTGATAACTTTTCAGAGATATTATGGACGAAGGGAAAAAAGAGCCAGAGGCGTACTCTCCGCAGAGGTCACACTGCGCGCCAATCTAACGAAGGATGCTAGTTTGCCAGAAAGGTAAAAAAATCCAATAGAATATCCATCTCTTGTCTATTGAGAGCACACAGAGAGGCTTCGTATCATCTTTCCTATTGTCTTAGATTAACATGAAAGGTAGAATATTCCTTCAGTCGTTGCAAGTCTATTGCTCCTACCAGAACTTCATAGGATACAATCTAGAGCATAGTATAGGTACTGTCGATGTTGCTGCTGCCATCACATCATGGCAAGCATGAATCGGCACAAAATAATAAGATACAGTTATTCAAACATTCGACGGACATCACCTTCAAGCACACCCGATCCTGAGTGAAACCTGTCGATGTGGTTTGATAGCCCTTCTTTTGTATCAAATGGAGATTCGCAATACGGGCACATAAGCTTGGCAGAGCTAACATCTTTCATATAGACTATGGCCTTGGGATTGATAATGCAGACAGGAGTACCCTTGATGGCAGTGTGCGCCGTGGAGACTGTAGCCATATGGATCTTTTCAAAGATATCATCCCGGGAAACCATTCCAAGAACCGACGAATGGGAGCTGATGATTATCTGCCTTACTACATGCTTGTCCATGATTGACAGGGTTTCCTGAACTGTATTTTGCGGCCCCACAGCAAGTACCGGGCTTGTCATTATTTCCCTAAGCCTAACTTTGCCGGGGTTTCTTCCCTGTGACATCACCTTGAAGAGAATGTCAGTCTTGCTCACGATGCCCACCACTTCTCCCATGTGTGACACAAGGACGCTTCTCACATCTCTCTCTTTCATGAGGTTTAATGCTTGGTCAGTGAATTTGTCACCCTCTAGAATGGCCACGTTAGTGTTTAAGAAATGCTCAATAGGTGAAGATAACAGCGCAGAAATGTCGTTTGGCATGAAGGAACTGCTCATATACAATATTTTTGTCCAGTTTGTTTTATTTAAGGATGTTTACACTTGTTTATCTTCAAACCTGAGTTTTATAAGGTTCTGACCGCCTGCCTTACGTATTTCGACAAGCTCTTCGCGCTCGAGTCTTTTGACCAACCTCCATATCGTAGTCTTGGGTAGCTGAAACTTGCTTCTGATTTCACTCTCAAAAGCTGCCCCCTCTTTTTCCGCTAAGAACTTCAGCACCTCCTGGTCTTCTGGGCGTAAGTGCGGCTTCTCTACAAGTATATTGCCAACTATACGCGAAAGGATAGAGCTATCTATCTGAGAATCAGACGTAGTAGTTTGCATTGGAGGTATACTGGTGGTGGTCTCTTCTAGGGATCCTGTCATCTCTTGCTGCTCTTCTACTTCTACAACATCTTGTTTGGGCCTCACTGGTGCGACTGAATTAGTAGGTCGGAAGACAGCAGCTGCTGCCCCGCTACTGATGTTGCTATTGCTAGTATTGGTCTTTGGCAGATCATTTGCCTTGTGAAGTTGTGGCAATGGTTTTGAGTGCTTCCTCTTCCTGAAGAATACTATGGTGCCGATCCCTCCTGCCACTGCTGCCACAGCTATTGCTGCAATCACCACCGGTATTGGTATTTCTGGCTGTGTGGGGTTGTCATCTAGTGCTGCAATAGCATCTTGAGCAGAGCTTCTAGCTTCTGTATAATTGCCCATTGCAAATTCATTGTTTGCTTGTTCAAGCATCTGTCCAATGACAGCATTATCTAAGCCTGTGCCTCCTGCAGCGCTATTTATCTGCTCCTCTGCATCGGCAAGTGCTCCTTGGGCTGCGGCATACTCCCTACCTGTGGCAATAGCAGCGTCATTTGCTTGATCTGCCAATCTTTCAGCTTCTGTGAACCTGCTGTCATCACGTGCAACGATCGCTCTTTGAAGCAGATCCCTTGCGCTTGTCAGCACAACGCCGGGATGGTTGTTGTTTATTTGAACAATAGTAGTTTCGGCTGCTTTGATGACAATGTTTGCCTGCTCTTCGGTGCCCAAGGTTCCTATTACATAAACGAATCGTATGTTGCCAGGTTTGTATGTAAGGAGTTGCTGATCACCTGCAAGGACTATCGATGGATTTTCTCCTGGATCTGTCAATATGCTATCTGGGGGCAGCTTTACTGAGAGACCGATCGTGGAATTAAGGCTGAATATCCATTCCCTTCGGTCTTTGGATAAAAAATCTGAAGTGGTATAACTTATCTTGAGATTTGAAGCATTTGGTCTATTGAGGACAATTTCATTTGGAATTTGAGTTCTGTTATATTCTACCGCATTGTCCTCATAGTCAACGACGATAAGGTCAGTGATGTCGTCTCCAAAAAGCTTGAACCTTATTTCTTCAGCAAGAGGATCCTCTATGCCGACGTTGTATTCAACTAGCGCGTCGCCGTTTGCAAAGAGTGCGATAAAGAGTGACGAGGTTGAACTGCCGCCTTCTTCCTCCCCTACCTCCTGAGCAGATGCCGGGACTATGGCAAGAATGACAAAAAGAAGGAGCATCTCTGGAATGAAAATCCTGGCTCCATCTTTCCAATGATATGCAGATATCATTAAAACGAGTTTACCAAGAATAAAAGGACAGTCGTAAACGATATAAGTCTTCTGACGTATCTAATTCCTTATCTCAGGATAAAATGTTCTAAAGTTCTTGTCTTTATAGCCCTCAACCCACTTAAACTTACGCTGTAGAGTTGAAGTATATATTTTAGTCCAGTCAAGCTCGACGTAGTTGAGCCAAGCCTTCATAATCCGCGGGTCGATGTAGTTGCGGAGAGATGTACCAAGATTGTAGTCTCGGGTCTCCTGCTGAAGTATTAATTGCACCTGTAACTTTTCTAGCCTCTCTTCTAGTCGCTTCTCCTGCAGTTCTGTCTTCCAATTCTTGGCTGCAATATCTACCTTAAGCTTGGCTATACCCTCCTTCTTTTTGGTGATCGATTCTTCGAATTTTTCAAGTGCTTTTCTAGCCGCAGGGTTCTTCGGATCGATTCCCTTTTTGTGGTTGCACGTGATTGCAGCTTCAAGGTTCGCTTTCTTGGCTGCATAGATTTTCTGAGCTTCTAGAGAGTTCTTGTAGACCTTTGCCTTTGACAGCTGCAGCTGCACCACCCTTGTCGCAATACAGGTTCTGAACACCTTGGCGGTAAGCTCTGGCATTATCTGCTGTAAGAAGCCATTTACCTTACGTGAATTGATACCGTCAAATATCGGGTCGCTTGGTTTTTTGCCTTGCATGAATTTTTTCAGGTTGTTGTAAAGTGCCCTTGTGTCTTCTGAATCAACTCCCAGCCTCTTTTGCCATGGGACGCTGTCCTTGCCCAAAAAATTGAATTCGATGCTCTGCCTGCCGTTTAGCTGCGGGAAATAAATATGCTCGACTCTAAGCGTACTTGCGCCAACGGTGTCTGCCTCATCAGGATCCTTTTCATCGCCTACTCTCATAGCAAGCTTTAGTATCAGGTATGCAACAGTTGCTACCTTACCGTCTCCTTTCATCATCCTCCGCATCACTTCCCTATGCACTTTGTCCTCACGCTCGGCCAGCTTTTTTGCCTTGTCATACTTGACTTTATCGTTTTCTTGGCGGAGCGCAGCCGAGTCGTGCAGCCAGACATACTTGCGCTTACCCGTCAGGCTTTCTATCCATGTAGCAAGCCATGTCGATGAATGATCGTGGATGATCGCCTTCCAGTTACCCTCTGGCACTGGTGCGTTTTCGCCCAAGTTTAGCATAACATCCTGAGGCCTTATCCGTGGCTTCCACCGGCCTCTCATCGGGTGCTGACCGCGGCCCATGAACAATCCTGGCGGCTCGACAAGCCAGTTTGCAATGTCGACTTCGATACCATCGACTACTGCTTTACTGTAAATGGCCTTGAGCCTTTCACGCTCTGTCTTTTTGGCTTGAGAGATACTTTTCTTTTGCTCCTTTGGTAGGGTCTTGTATCTCTCCTTTTCCTGTTCTTTCATCTCTCTTTCTTCGTCTGCAAGTCTGTAAGCCATCGAAAAGTCTATGTCCTTTATTGTGATGCTATTATGACTCTCAGGCAGGAGCTTTTGGAGGTCGCTCAGGAAATTTTCCTGAAAAATAGGATCTTGGACGTAATGAGTGTCCTTTTTCTTTGCCCACGCATAAATAATCTCTTCCTGATCCCGGTTGAGGGCCAGTTTTTCTCCCCTGATAGTGATTGTGATGCCTCTTGGCTGATATTCAGGAGGAAAGGCAACGCCCTTATGCTCAAGTGTCTGCCACTTTGCACGTGCAATAGCAGAAGTACTGACGGCTTCTTCCAAGTTTATTTAAAGCCCTCTACAACTACTCTTAAACTTTATCCCATTAGACAAGAGCTCTCTCGCCCCAGACCTTCTCGCCTATTTTGGTTTTTTCACCTTCTACTATCCTATTCATTACTTCAATTGCGGCGGGCTTGTGTAAAAACTCGTTGTTATTTCCACACCTATAGGAATAGGTGCAACGAGGACAGCCAGTTTCGCTTTTGCATGAGCATTCAGATAATATGCGCAGTGAACGTCCAAAAGCAATGTCCAGCCTTTCATACAATATCCTACTGGCTCCATTACCACCGATGCTACTATCATAGACAAATATTAATCCCGAAGAGCCAAGTGAAATACCACCTAGGTCCTGTGACGCACCACCTGTTATCATTGCGCTCCCCTCTATTATGACGTGCTCTGAAGCGTGAAAGCCACTCATTTCCACGTATTGCTCGTCTTTCGCTTCTTGTGAGATGTATGATGGTCTAGGTGCTCTAAACACAAACCCTTTTGTAAGGAATTCGTATTCGAGCGGCTTGTCAAGCATCACTTTTTTTCCTTGTGCTACCTCTTGACCAATTTCAATGTTGACGTAGCCGAGAACTCTTTTTTGGATGTTGAGTGCACAGTATGCTACTTCGACTCCGAAAACTACTTTTTTCTCGTATATTTCTAAGATAGAAGGCCAATCGTCCGTCAAAGCCTTAGTGTAATAAGGATAGTCTGATGGAATAGGTGCCAGCTCCGCATAGGGCGGCGTATTTAGCTCAAAATGGAGCTCTTGCACTTTATACCGTCGACCTCCAAGAAAGTATACCGCGTGTTGGTGGAGCTCTTCAAGTGCTTGAGGCAATGCTCGATCGCCTATAATCTTATTGTTAAATTTGATGTCGACTCTGCTTCCTATGCCGCGAATGCTATACTCATCAAGCACCTTGAATGCCTCCTTCAAGTCAGGCATGAATCTATCTCTAACTACTTTGACGATACCCTTTGAGACAAGTTTTTGAAGTACGCCCCACATCTGCTTAGATTCTGCTATCAACAGCGGCTTGTCACAGGTCATTGCTAATACTTGGTACTCTAGTACGAATGGATTCGACGGATCAGTATATGCCAATTCATGATCGTCCATATAATCTGCCGGGTGCATCTTGTAATACTGGCTTATTGGATCATTACCAAGTGCAAGAAATGCGTACCCCTGCTGGCCGCGCCTTGCTGCACGTCCGACTCGCTGAAAAAGCCGGTTAATAGGCACGATATTGGAAATTATCGCGTCAACACTTCCAATGTCGATTCCCAATTCGAGTGTAGGCGTGGCGGATATTGCCATGAGCTGCCCTGCCTTAAACTCTTGTTCTATTTCTTTCCTGAGAGCAGATGTTAAGCCCGCACGATGCACTCTGATGTTTATTCCCTGCCGCGCTCCATAGAAGGCCATTAACTCGGAGCTAAGATGTGAACTAGCAAACACAATAGTCTTATGCTTTCTCTTTGTGGTCTGCCTAAGTAGGTCAAGCATCAATGACCTGTAAGATCTGAGCGAAGGAAATATTATCGCAAGGTTTATCCTGCCCCGCCTGCCCCTACCGTTAATCACATGCATCTGCCTACCAAAAAGCGTCTGGCAAAATTCAGCAGCATTTGGTAATGTAGCCGATGCAGCAACGATTTGGAGTCTGCTCCCTGTAAGCCTCTCGAGCCTTGCAATGATGTGGTGTACATTAGCACCAAAGATGCCTGTGTATACGTGTGCCTCATCGACTACCAGAAATTTGGCAGTCGTGACTATGCGTGAGAATTTCGTCTTATGCATCATGTGGTAGTGCAACACGTCAAAATTGGTGATAATGACATCAGGCGGAGACTCTATTACGGCTCTGCGCTCCTTTTCCAATGTGTCACCATCGAGTATTGCTACCCTTACACCAAGTGGTTCTGCCAGCTCTTGTATCTTGGGCAATTGGTCGCGTGATAATGCCTTTGTTGGATAAACAAAAATTGCAGATACTTTACCACCGCCACTGCGAAGTGATCTAAAGCGCCATGGTTGTTGTTCTGCTGCAACTTCTTGCAGAAGTGGGATGCAAAAAGCCTCAGTTTTACCTGACGCGGTGGGTGCGGTGATTACTACATCATTTCCCTGAAGGATTTTCATGATCGCTTCCTCTTGAAATTTGTAGAGATGGTCGATCCCTTTTGCTTTCAAGACATTTTTTATGGCTTCATTCACTGGCATATCGTCGAGCTGAGACCCAAGATCCGGCGGCGGCTCGTCTATTGCCTGAAAGTCAACAATATAGTCCTGTTGGGAGCGCAGCATCTGCTCAAGAAGCGGATCACCAGTGGCTTTAGAAGCAGCCATGAGGTTATCTATTTCTGCCGAAGGCCGGATTATCTTTTCTTGCTGCATTAGGAGTTTTAGGTCGTCGGCGTGTGCAATGCCTGCGCCACTTTCACAGCGGTCGAGAAACTCAAGGTAAGCCTCGTCTGTACTGCCCGTCATAGGTACTATTGCGCAAATATTGCATTTGGAACATTGAAATATCAGCCGCCCATCAAATATCTTGTCAACTCCAACTGAATGTAGAGAGCTGCATTTTGGGCAGCGGTAGTTTATCAAGCTGCAGGCGCATAAGCAGAAGCAAGATAATTGCCTTTCTGTATTTTGGAACTTGCGGGACGCTGTCAAAGTAGTGCTTGAGGCGTTCTGCGTTCCGTTACCCGATATCAAGACGTCATCAATATTTTTCCGCCCCAGCAATATGATCAGCATCATGTCATAGAAAATATATCTATAGTTCCGGCGCTGATTCGCGAGTTATGAGTTCTGCATCCCACATCTATTGGTGCCCAGCTTACACGGCGGTTTTATGCAGGATAGTTCGGAAACCAAGGTGACTCCAGGTTATCTACGCACATTTATGAGGCCTCTGCCTTGACGGCAAAAACAGTAGTGTGAAAGACAGCCTGTATGCATGCTTTGATTATGAAATTGAGCGACAGAAAGAAGGCCTAGAGAGGCTGCAAAACTAGCTATAATAATGGCGTGATAGAAGCTGCCAGCTAGTTGTCCGGTCTTGGAAGTCGCTACTGGACTGAGGTGATGGAGGTATTGCGGGCAATCATCCCAGTTTATGATAAGGTCAACAGGGTCATCTCGCTTGGTAAAGATGAAGAGTACAGGCTACAAGGCATTAGGGGCCGTGTGATGCCAGGCAATATCATACTTGACGCTGGCTCTGGCTACGGCAACATGTCACGTTTAGCCCTTGTAGAAGCTCGCGGCGACGCAAAGGTTGTGATGTACGACCCGCTGCTCGAAATGCTTGCCAATGTCAAGGATTACTTGCTTGGTTCGCAGGCCGCGCTCTATTCCGGTGTTTTCGAGTATATGCCCTTCCGTGAGGGCATATTTGATGCTGTGCTATGTGGCTATTCTCTTCGAGATTCAATACACCTTCAGCAGGCCATAGCAGAGATGCACAGGGTGCTAAAGATTGGCGGCCGACTTGTAATAATCGACCTTGGCAAGCCAGACAACCCTATATTAAGAGCAATGGTTTCTGTATATCTAAAATATTTTCTTGGAATATTCGCTTACTTGGCTGCCGGCAAGTCAGGACTGAAATTCAAAACGCTTTACGGTACCTATCTACGCTGGCCCAAGAATTCAGAGCTTGAGTCCATGCTAAATGAAAAATTTTCTCATGTACAGTTTGATAGAGGTATGATAGGTGGCGCAGTCATCATAGCCGCATACAAGTAATAGTAGGGTTGCAATGAATCCCGCTGTCGTACTCGTTGCAATCTGCTCAGCCATTGTGGGAGTCTCGTACGGCATGCACTCGCCCGTGGTACCGGTATTCGCTAGAGAACAGCTTGCAGCCGATTATTCGCAAGTGGGTCTGATCGGTACGGCAAACTTTCTTCCTTTTATGTTCGCTCCTCTCTTCATTGGCATCTTATTGGACAGGCTCAACAAATCCTATGTCCTTCTCTCTGGCATCCTACTTAATGTATTTTCAATTTTCATTCTTTCTACAGTGCAATCAACACTAGAAGTGACGTTTTATAGGGCTCTTACCGGAGTCGCTCATGCTCTGTTTTGGCCTTCTTGTGAGGTTCTGATAGCTGTCAATTCAGCTCCAGAGAGGCGAGTCAGGAATATTTCTGTATTCATCGCAGCCTGGATTTTAGGCTTTATGGTTGGACCCCTAATTGGGAAACTGATTCTAAACGCATTTGACTATTACACTCTGTTCCAGCTTGCTGCTGCCACTATGGCAGTAGGAATTGTACCATCAGTACTTTTGCGTTCCTACGGCTGGCCGGCTGTCCAAAAAGATCTAGAGGTTCGAGCAAGCTCTGTCGAAGTAGCGAAGGAAATTGCCACTCACCCGAAGCTTGCTGGAGTCATACTTTATTATGCAATCACGTTTGGAGTGGTGCTTGCAGTATACCCGGCATATATGAGCGACGCGTCACTTACAACCGAAGACATTGAGATAATGTTCTTCTTTTTTGGTGTATCGCGTTTTGCTACTCTTCTGCTGCTTGTGACAAGGATATCGAGGTACGGTGAGCTTGCACTTGCGCTGGCTGTTTCGACCACGGCAGTAGGCATGATCATTTCTTTTTCGTCGACTTCAGTTTTATCCTTTGCAGTGTCAATTGCATTATTCGGGCTTTCGACTAGCATATTTTACCCTGTCACCTTCAGCCTTGTGACAATGGACACACCTTCCGGACATGTGGGTTCAAAACTGGGAGTCTACAACACCCTTTTTGGCGCAGGGTGGACGGCCGGCCCAATAGTGGCCGGATTTGCCTCAGATGCGTTTGGCTCAGGCAGCCCCTACCTTGCCTTCTTTGTCATAGGCAGCACGTTTGTAGCAGCAATTACAATATTTAGAAAAGGCCGCAATCATTTTTAGGCATAAGGTGCTAGTTTGTATGTAATGCGTAAACAAAAGGGCGTCCTTGAAGATCAAGTGCCGGAGTACGGCCTTGAGGCACTTGTGAGCATAATTGATGACAACAAGGCGTTAATTGCAGCACTCAAGGAGGCCGGCGAGCGCTTTTCTATATTCAAGCGGCGATCAGACGAGTATAAGGCCTAGACTATTGAAACCCTGCGGCCGTCTATCTTTATCCTTCCTTCGCAAAACAACCTTACAGCTTCGGGATAGAGTTCATGTTCTTGCTCAAGTATTCTTGCTGACAGGCTCTCTTCATCATCCCTCTCTATTACTGGCACTGCCTTCTGAAGTATCACAGGTCCTGAGTCTATTCCTTCATCGACAAAGTGGACCGTACATCCACTGACTTTTACTCCATAGTCAAGCGCCTGCTTCTGCGCATGGAGTCCGGGGAATGCGGGCAGGAGAGCAGGGTGGATATTCATGATCCGCATTCTATACTGCCTTATAAACTCAGGGCTCATTATCCTCATAAAGCCAGCAAGGCACACAAGCCCTGATTGGGCGGTGACGCCATGCTCATGCAGAATGGTAACTACATTTTGGTCATAGTGCCAACCCTTCAAGCCATCAGACGGTATTACCTTGGTCGGTACTTTGTATTTTTCTGAAGCGATCTTAAGCCCTGCGGTCCCTGGCTTATTTGAAATCACAATGCATGGCTTGGCATTTCTTATCCTCCCTGACTTTATCGCAGCCAAAATTGCATCCATGTTGCTTCCCCTGCCAGAGATTAGCATTCCCAGGTTGATCAAGTGTCTTATAACTTGTCGCCAGCCTATTCATAAACATCGCTAGTCAGGTCCTCTCATTCTCTCACTCTCTCACTATGTAGCGGGATTTTTTAACATCACATAGTGGACATCATGAAGATAGATCTCAGAGATTGTAATATTTCGAGTTCAAATACGATATCGATGACCGCACCCTGACTTGCTGTGCTAAGCATAATAGATTAGTCCGGGCTGCAAGCTACTTTTAGCTTTTCTCATAGTTGTTATATCTATATCTTAAAATACTCATGTCCTCTAAGCATGACGGCTCTAATGAATGCGAAAGTTAGTCTTGGCCAGTCAGGCATAATGGTACACCACACAGATACTGCAATCGCGCTTGACCCTTCACGCCCTGCCGATTGCCATTTTACTTTTGTATCTCACGCTCACGTCGACCACCTTCACAAGCGTGGTGTAGAAAAAAAGAAGAATAAAACTCAGATGCTAGCATCAAAAGAGACCACTCTAATTGCACAGGCGAGGGGCTACAAAATTGGTAATCCCGCCGAAAAGTATGATGGCTTTAGGCTTATAGATACCGGGCATATCTTGGGATCGCGTGGTCTCCTGATAGGCGAGGACATCTACTATACTGGAGATTTATCAATGCGAGAGCGCGCTTTCATGAAGCCAGCGAAGGTGCCCCATGCCAAGACGTTAATAATTGAATCGACCTTTGGTCGGCCTCAGTATGTCTTTCCACCGATATCTGAAATAATACATAAGACAAATAAAGTAATTTCTGAAATGTACGATCTTGGTATACCTGTTATATTAATGGGATATACACTTGGTAAGGCCCAACTTTTGACAAAGCTGTTCGGCCATTGGGACCCTATTATCTATGACTCCGTTGCCAAGATAAACTCAGTTTACTCTGAACTTGGAGTAAAACTGGAAAGCGTTATGACTCACTCACAAGCGGAGGAGCAGGGTCTTCTCACAAAGAACCGACCTTGGGTGATGGTTGCCCCTCTTATGTCTTCCAAGTGCGCCTTTTTAAAAGAGATGAAGAACATATGTGGTGCAGTGACCATCGGGTTCACAGGCTGGGCAATAGGTAGTCGCTATAGGCACATGATGGGCCTTGACTATGTCATGCCGCTTTCTGATCACTGTGACTACAATGAACTGGTATCGGCAGTAAAGCAGTGTAAGCCTGAAAAGGTTTATACTTTTCATGGGTTTGCCAAAGAATTTGCTGAAGCGTTATTGAGAATAGGATTTGACGCCGAAGCCGTAGGATACTCCAAGAATCGAAAAGAGAAAACGCTCTCGCTTGACTCATTTCTGTAGAGTGCATTAGTTATCCTTTTTGAGTACCTCACACCATGTAAGTATAAACAAATGAATTTCGTAAGAAATATACTTCAAAAGAGCATGTAATTCTGATGACAATAGTAATAATAATATATGCACGCACATTGACGCACAAATGAAAAAAGCAAGAATATTGATAACTCCTTATGATCTTGAGAGAAAAACAGCCAACATATCACTTCCTGTTCTCGTCCCTAAAATAGGGAATAACCTTGGATCCAAAGATCTCGATATTCTTAAAGTAACCCTCTCCCCAGAATCTAATGATAAAGTGGTTTGTTCCAGCTTTGATAAAGCGCTCTAGCATCTCAATTACGTCGTCAGGTTTGCCTACACCAATTGCACTGCGGGCTACTCTGTCAGGTATCTTCAGGGCGGCGCGCTTCATCTGCTCCATTAGCTCCGGTTTGTTCATTGCATATTCAGTGAAGTATCTGCGGAAATCAAAGTCAGAGTCCAGCGGTATGTCATGTACCTTGAGGAGCTCAGGTTTGTATAGGCTCACCTTAACTGCATTTTTCATCTTGTTCCACGCTTCCTCACCATCGTCTGTGAAATAAATATCGACATCATTTGCGAATTGGAAATTGGTTAGGTCCCGGTCACGCTTCTTTGCGTGATCCCTAATAACGTTGGCATGATAGGCGAAGAGCTCTGGTGTGTAGCCAATCGGGATCCAGCCGTCGCCATATTCTGCACATAGCTGTAGTGTTTTCGGAGCTCCAGCTGCAATGTAGACTGGAGGCCTGGGATTTCTTATGCTCTTTGCCTGGAGACACGCGTTTATCAGTTTGTAGTATTCGCCACTGTAGTTCACGCGGTGATCCGGATCAGAATCAAATAGCAGTTCGATGACTTCGAGCTGCTCCTTGAATTTTGTGACAGGCTTGCTGAACTCGATTCCAAAGTCAACCACGTTTTGGGCCTCACCAGCTCCAATACCAAGAATGCCTCTTCCTTGTGTTATCCTGTCAAGTGTGATGGTTGAAAGCGCGATAGCAGAAGGGTGTCTGCGAATTGCATCTGTAACGCATGTTCCAAGCTCAACATTCCGGGTGACTGCGCCAAGTGCGGCAAGCATGAGCCATGCGTCGTTGACTATAGCATTCTTCCACTGAGGCACGTTGGAGTGATCCATGGCCCAGATAGAGTCATATTCTAGTCTGTCTGCCATCTGTGCAGCAGTCATGATCTGCTGTTCATCTAGTCCAAGGCGAGCAACATTGAGCCCCTGCGTAAACCCAAATTTCATCTTCAATTTACAAATCCTCCTTAACCATTAGGAGAAGGTACTTTCTTTTCATTTTATAGTAAAATCAATTGAAGGATGTATTTTAAGTCTTTGAATGCTAGAAGGCCAAGTTTTTAACAATTTGCTACAGCTTTGTCAATATAATATATATAAAGTGTCAATACTGCTTGAATCACTATCTAAAATCGCAACTGTATTACAACACACAGCAGAAATGTTGGGGAGCAAAGATAGCGTTGATGACCAGTTCATGGAGATGATAGACGATCTTGTTGTGATGTCTGAGAAGGACTCTGAGTTGGCAGAAGGGCTGAAATGGATCGACTTCCAATCGCAAAGGAATGGTTTGACATTTTACGAGATGGCAATGATAATACTGAAAAAGCACATGGTTGAGAGGAGGGCCAAGGAGTGGCTCAAGGATAGGATCAACCAATAACAATTGTACTAGTAGTAGTGGCATACAATACCTTTTGGAATCTTGCATCATTCTTTCTGCTGACTTTTTAGAGTAACCGGGAGTCATTTTTGAAAATGAGATATGAGATATGAGACTAAAAGAAACATAGAGTGCAAAGCTAGCATATTCTAGAATTAAGTTATTTCCGCCTGA
>Ga0307416_100000589_pt1 | contig 18639 bp, 9 predicted proteins | sample DK1Cmetagenome_2_FD_203821 | JGI IMG/M metagenome (GOLD analysis project Ga0307416, IMG submission 203821) | Maize rhizosphere microbial communities from greenhouse at UC Davis, California, United States - DK15-C-3 | ecosystem: Host-associated > Plants > Roots > Rhizosphere > Soil | place: USA...
GAAAGGTGGTCCTGCAAGAAATGTTTTGGGACACTTTGAGGGACTAAAAGATTATTTTATTTTATATCTATTTGGAGAAATGTCCCGGCACTTTTCTCCTATAGGTTGAGGTTCATTTCCTTAAGGTTCCATCCTCCATCCTCCATCCTTTAGTAGACTAAGTTTGAACGAGTCTCCATCTCCGCCTACATGTGAGAGTGGGAGTGGGAGGTCTAGGTTTAGCTCAGAGGAAAGGAGTGAAAGCGCTGTCCCGAGGGGACAAGAGAACATCGTTTCTGAGCGGCTTCTACCTTTTTTATTTTGAACGAACCGCTGCTAAGCATAAACAAACCAAGCAAGCAACAACCCCAGGAATCATAATCCTAGGGAACAAGCAAGAAAGAAAGTAAGTTCAGTCTCTTCTTTAGGAGTTCGCACCGCGTAGTGGGCTTGGCTTCTATCTATCTCGGGGAAGTCCCATTTCTTTCTGAACGGGAGTCGGAGTTTCTACAAATTGTATTGGAAGTGGTATTTGTAGATTGTGTCAGTGTTTAGCCAAGATGTCTCCCTTTGCGAAACGAATCCAAGGGCGGAGTGTTATCGCTTGCGTCGGTCCCACCCACCCTTGGGAGGGCCCGCCGGCCTTATCCTTATCCTTATAGTGATCTCGCTTTGAAAAGAGGACTTTCATAACAAGTGGAGTCGTCTTGTGGGTATCAACAAGAAAAACCCTTCTCACATAAGAGCTCAAGAATAGATGCCTTGCCCCGAGAACAGGGATTTGAACCATTGGACTTTTCTAGCTGTCCTGCCACTGGGTTCCAAGTTCGTACGTAGTCTAGTCCATTTCTAGGCAGGAATTGCATTTTATGACATTGGCCCGTTCCTCAATACAATAGTTCCGTAGTGCCAGGTGGGAAGCATCCTTCTTTGAATATGATGATGGGCTCCCCGGTTTCAAAGATAATAAACCTATAGTTATATTACTTGCGTGTTGGTAAGGCGGCTAAGGTTCTTACGTATCATAGTTTAGTTCCTTGTTTGTCTAAGAGGAGTTCATATAGCCAGTCCAGTATGGAACCAGATCCGGATATCCGTACTTTTGGTGGTGCGGTTCAGAGCAGAGGAGAGGTTCGGTAGGTTGACAAGAAAGTGCGCCGCTAGCTTTTGTGTGTTCACACAAGGTCAGAAGGAACCTCCGAGTGGATCCAACAAAGAATCGATTCTATGCCTTCTCTTTCAGTGTTCGTAGGGCTGGAAATTATACACGCTGGTAACTAGTAAGCTGGAATAGTCAGGTTAGGAATGGAAAAGAAGGAAGGAGGAAGCGAGTTCTCTACTCTAGTGAAGCTAGTGCTAGTTCTGTACTCTAGTTCAGTCCCCAAGGCGCGAGTGAAGCCCTTCTCCATACCTTCGATAAACTACTTGCCTCATGGAAGTTCAAGTTCTCTTTCATAGAATGACTGGCTTTACATATCTCCTTATTCGTAGGAAATGAATGGGCAGCAACTTAGAACCGAAACCGGAAGGCAAGAAACCGAGCTATTCAAGAGAGATCCGGCACATCACAAGATAACGAAACAACTTGGAAAGCTAGTTCGGAAAGTTCACCTATGAAAGCCCTACTCAATATTGCCTCGGGCCAGGTCAATAGATGAACACATAGAAGTGAGTAGAAAAAGCAAACTTTAGTGAATGAATGCGATCTAGACCCTGCAACTAGACCGAGCAAGAGGAAAGGAATGCGATCCTCAAATAAAAGAATCTATCTAGCACTAGCAGCAAGGAATGAGATAGAACCTCGAGCAAGAGATATGAGCGTTGATCTGATCTTATGAGAATACTGCGGCACTCTTTTGGTTCTTCTGATTTCTAGTCTAGTTTCCTTTCCTTAAGGGACAGGGCGGCGTAGAGCTGAGGAGAGAGACAGATGGATGGCAGATGTGAATGAATTGCAATATGCATGCTGCCTGCCACCGAGGAGTAGTAGTATTGATGCCAGTGTGGAAGAGTTCGCTGGATCATTCTACCGGAGTCAATCAGTTTGATTCGTAACAAATGAGATTAGTTCACGTATAACGAGCATAAAGACGAATCTAACCGCTAGTTACTCTACTCATTGGCTCCATCCCGTTTTTGAGGCCTTCTCTTTTTCGTGATCTGGGCCATAAATCAATGGTGCCGCAGTCTATGAAGCAAGAATGGCCAATGACATACGCTATGGAAGCCGTAAACCTGGATTGGAAAGCGGAGATTCTTCTGAGAGAACTGGAACTCTGACCCAAGGCAAGACTTGACTTCTCTGATCATCCCTTCCCTGGCGCCTGAGCCCGGCAATAACAATAGCAGACAGGTCAGTTGTTCAAGTCCGTCTGGTTGATAGGTCAGCTCAGTATAGAATCTTGTATGGTAGTCCAGTAATGACCAGGCAAGTGAACCGGCTTGAGAGACGTAAGAACCGGGAGAACACAGGACGCACGGAAAACTTTCCTGCTCGAGTAACAGAGTCTTGGCTGGCGGAGTTGGAGAAGGGGCACCGACCAGAAGCTAGACAGAAGAATGACCTTATTTTCCTTTACTCTCCATTCCATTTGTCCTTCAACCGGATTAATGGTCAACGACATTTACAGCCTTTCCTTCACACAAGGTTTTTAATCCATCTCCCCTGCTTAGGACAGTAAGGGGAAGTAGCGATATTCCGATTCCTTCGTGGGGAATCAACGAAGGGTCCAGCTGCTTTAGTACTTAAGTTAACGCCCCAGCCCTTATCCAGAAGGTAGATGCGGTAAGCCAACTCCTATCCTTCTTGCGGAAAGGGCATTCAATGCCATCTGAATTCCCTTCCTTGCTTCGAGGAGCAGGTCGAATAGTCAAAGAAGGGGATGGCTAATTCCAGGAATAGAGTAGCATTCTCAGGCACTACCCTCAGTTGCAGCCTCAGTCCATATAAAACAGTCAATCTACCAGCAGCAGAGGCTGCAGATACATGTCCACCACCTGTTTATCTACTACCATAAGCGGGAGCAGTTGCAGGTAAAGAGTGTTGTGAGGGCTTTCATTTGCGCGTTAAGGGCAGTTTCTGTTATAGCACTAGAAATCAGTGCCGTTAGTCCCTTCTCGAACAGCAGTTTTAGCAATTGAATCAGCTGTTTCCTAATAGACTAGGCTGTTAGCAGGATTTGCAGGCGAGACAGATGAGGAGGCATAGAAGGAGCAATTCCATTATGTGCTAAAGGCTGCGGAATAAGAGCTCTTAGTCCTTTCGGCGTAGAGAACGAATCCTCTGTTGCAAGAAGAAGGGCAATGCCGATTGTAAGGTTAAGTATTACGTACGTCAAAACCAGTCAGTGACTCATTTAAGTGTTGTGCGAAAAGGTAGCCTTTTGGCAACTGCAACCATCCATAGCGAGCGACGGAAGATCAATAGGCTGTTTTTTCATAAGTTGATAAAAGGAGAGAGCAGCTTAATGAGAGAAGTAGCAGTGAGGGCGCTAAGCAGGTGTCAAGTTAATTGGTCTGAGAGCCAAGCCAGCTTTCAATTTCAAGTAGTAAAAAGCAGGCATTAAAGTAGGTGAGTAAGTCAAGTTCTCTATATGCTTGAAGCTGATACGCGCCTTTGTTGCCTTCTGTCTTCTTCCCTTTGGTAGTTCTGTTTCCAGCTGAGGAATTGGAATAAATAAGTAAGGCTAACTAAAAGAGAGAAGAGGGTCTACAGTCATTCTATCTCAACACTGAAGAATAAGACGTCTATCCTTACTCTTGCATTAAATAGAATAATCAGAAAGGGAGGGGAGTATAGATAATATAATATAAGGAAGCGCTATATACAGAATTGAATCAGTAAAAGTGGTTTGTGCGCATTCGTTATTTGTTCGTTATTCGCGTGACTGACCGGGTATCCTTATTTGCCTTGGTCCCCACAACGAAGTTCCTCCATAGAGAACCCAACTGCACAGCACCATCGCAAAGGTTTCTTCGTAACTCGCTCGATTAGTCTCACTCAAGAGAACTCATCTACACGGAAGGTCTTTTAAGTGCCAGTTGTACCCGCACAGAAGTTCTGCGCCCTCAACCAGGATGCCTCCTGCAGTAGCATCACAACGAGTCTCACCATGGACAGCTCGCCAGTCTTCTTGCATCAGCCACACCTAATTACAAATGACCTTGGCCTCTCCATGCTCGTCATTTACATTTAAACTGCACACCCCCTTGTTGAGGTCTTACTCCAACGGTACGGCCTCTAGCACATGACCATTCCTCACTCAAGTCATCGACACCCTCGTCGATGTACGTGTTGAAAGAATAAATTCCACTATCTCTCAAACGAAATGAGGTTTTTGAACTCCTATATCACAGAGTTTCATTGATGCCAAAGGGGGTTTTCCTCAAACGCGATTGGAACCAGAATAGGCTGCAAGAATGAAAGAGTAAATCTATCTTAGTCAAGGCGCTCGCTCTGCCACAAAGGGAGGAACTGGAGGAAATTCAGTGTGAGTTGTTGACATCAACCTTTCGCTTCTCGGCAATGTTTCGGTCGTTCATACCAAAAGCGAACAAACCGGGAATGTTTCGACCTATAACTCAACCTGCGGAGAGAGATAGGATCGTAATGGAGGGCTAGGACTAGCCCACTTATTTAACCTGTTATTTGATCCTCTATTTTCCGTGCATTCGCATGGATTTCGGCCGAGACGGGGCGCTATCACTCTTTTCCAGGAAGTCAAACGTTGGCCTACGGTCAATAGAGTCATAAAAGCAGATATCAAAAGCAAAAGCTGTTTTGAAAAAATATCTCATCCTTGAGTTTCTGAGAAGCTAAGTAGGCGACAAGAATGAAATGCTCATCAATCAAATAGCTGCTTTTTTTACGGCCCCCATCTTCGATTCGAAGGCAAGATCTATTCCAATAGGGAATTCGGCATTCCCCAAGGTAGCTCCTTACTGGTAGTCCTTGGTACCTGTACACTCTTATCTTTGGAATACTCGATATTACGTACAAACTTCAATTTTGTATTTGAACCGGAAAATCGGAGAGAAATGGAAATATTAAAGAAAGTAAAGAAAGATAGGTGAAATGCCCGCGGGTTAGCGAGGTTGGTCGGCATACTATATAGATAGTGGTTTGTTGGCTTCATCTCTAGGTTGGGATGGCTTTCCTTCTGTGTATCGAAAGCTGGAATTGGAAGTCGAAAAGTTGGGATATACGGGGATAGTTTTATATTGTCAATAAGCCTTCCTGCCCCTTGGTCAGACAAGGAAGTTCGAAAGCAGATCGATGGAAGTTGCTTGTTCGAATCATATCTCGGAGATTAGCTAGAGTAGGCGTTGGCAAAGACGTGATGTGAAGCAACCAATGAAAGAAATGGCCCCGGTGCTGAAAGTTCTACCTGAGTGAAAGGATCGTTCCCATTCTATCTATGATATAGTTTATGATTCAAGAAAGCATGGTTGGAGTTCTTCTATTGACGAAGGGAAGAGGACGGTCTTACTTTTCAGAGATACCTGACTTAGTGGACTGGTCATAGCGGAAGGTCAGAGGTGGGAAACAAGGAAACAGAGGAAATGCTTACTGGGACATAGCCTTCGGTACGAGTGGAAGGGAAGAGGATTGCTTGTGTTATGAATGGGCTATCGAACTTGTTTTGACATATTATCATATAGAAAGAGGATTGATAAATTGAGGAATCAACTCACTCATTTTTCCTTGGAATTCATCATCATTTTTTTATATCTATGTTCGGAAAAGGGAAGATAGCCCAGTTGAGAAATGCAAGGCTGACAGATGTCCCACTGTGCCATGACACAACGGATAGCGGACGGAAGCGAGGAAGGGGGAACCCTACCGACCGCATGCCGAAAATGCATTTATCCTTTGAATTACTCATTGAATGGAATTTCGCACCGGAAACTTTTCTAGGAGAAGTTCGAATCCGTTCCGTTCGGATATTGATCGGTCTTGGTTTGACATGGTTTACGCGTTACTGGTTCCCGGAAGAGTCAATTTCTCCATTAGCTAAACCCTTTCTTACCCTACCTTTGGACTCGTATTTTGTTCGTACACAATCAACGGAGGCCCCCCCGACATATGTTGCAACGTCTTCAATAGCATGCTCTTACTTCGTCTTTCCCTTAATAAGTCATCAAATTTGGTGCTTTTCGATCCCCAGTTGCTATGGGGAACAAAGGCAGAAATACAATAGATTCCTCCATTTAAGTGGTTCTCGCTTCTCCTTGTTCCTGTTCCTAACTCCTCCCCGGGTAGTTCCCAATGTTTGGCACTTTCCATACTTCGTGGGTGCAACATCAACAAATTCGCTCATGATCAAGTTACAACCTAAGATCTATGACTATATTATGTTAACTGTTCGTATTTTGTTCATTCCATCGGTATGCTCCCAGGTACCTGTAATTGTGATCTGTTTGCCAGAACCAAGGGGTCTTTCTGTGGAAACCTTCACGAGCAATCGTCGTTTTTTGATGGTTTTTCCGCTTATCACAGCAGCTCTTTCCACACCTCCGGATATCTGGTGCCAAATCGTCGCCCCTTTCCTTATATATTCGATAATCGAGTTTGCTATCTTTGTGGCATTGATTGTACAAGTTCGTGAAGAGGGCTGGACGAGTAGAATGAGGGAAAGCGGCTCGATCGAGAAAAAAGAGGAGTAGACCAGCCCCCCTAGAACTGAAAAAAGTCACTATCAATGAATTCCCGAGCAATTCTAAACCAACATATGCGATTCATTCCCGTAATGATTATAACAAACAAACAGCAGACTCCTTGCCTTATTTTCGGGATGAGTGATACATCCGGCGAGCGCCGGTGAAGAACGCAAGCAAAGCTGGAGCTCGGGCATTGAACTATTCCATCAAGCAAGAGAAAGGAGGCAAACAGGGTTGAAGGCCTGGGGAGCGAACCGAAAGCTCAGCTTTGCGGACTCTTCCTTTATTTAGTATAGGCAAGTCAGTACCCTCAAGTAAACTCCCTCTCCCCATACCGATCGAGTACTAAAGCTCTATCCTATTTCTGTTCGATCAAAGCGAAATAGTGGCTTGGCTGTCCGACGCTTGATTCTCCAGGTTCGGTTTATCCACGCTTTGTTTTTAGATATCGGTGCTCAATGCTTGTGACCGCCACTCTTCATAAATAGCTTTAGCTCGGGTTGACTGTGTACCCATAGGCTTGTTTATTAGGCTCATACAGACAAACTGGACATCTCGCCGACCTACAACCATACCAAGAAGATCCCTTGATTCTGCTTCCAGGCCATCCCTTATAGATCCGCTCGTAGTTCCGGACAGTACCTTGATATTAGATATAATATATACTTACTAGTATCTCTTGCCAGGTAACCATTCCTGGTTCTAGTTTCCTTGACGGAATCCGTTCCACCACTTCTGGTCAAACCAGCTAACTCCACCACTGGCTTTCTTATGAGATGATAAAAGTGGATCTCCCCACGGCGAGCAGCAAATCCACCAACTGGAAAAGAATAGCGGATCAGGGAGGCATGAGTGATTCCACTCACTTCCTTTGTTCGTAACATTATACGTTACTCACTGAGGAGTGAATGAACAGAGGAAAGAAGATCTCATATGAAGAGGAAGTGAACAGAGGAAAGGAGTAGTCGTACTCGCATTGAGGGAAGCAAGCTGTTCCTGTTGCCGTGTTCGTCACTTTCTCGTAGGAATGATAGGTTTCGTAGGCTGACTAGATGGATTCTTTCCACAGGACACGACCAATAGTTGTAGCTCCAAGAACCGGACCACTGCTTCCAATACCAAGAATGAGAATACGCTTGACTCCTACGACCAATAGCCATCGATCGAACTATGGAAAATCTTGATTCCGGTTTCCCGATGGCACCAAGCATGGGCTTTAGCGGAGAATCAAAACTTCCATCTCACTTAGCTGCAAAAGTCGTGACTCTGATTTTCCCTAAGGAAACTCGATTTCCAATGAAAAAAGTGTATCTCATATAGCTGCAAAAGTCGTGTTTTTCTCGTTTCCCGACTACGGATTCTTTTTTTAGCTTTATTTTTCGATCAAGTTGATCTGCAAAAGTGGTACTTTCGGAAGGAGGACAGTCAAGGAAAGATCAAGCTATGGATGGAGGAGCTCTACTCTAGAGAAGGTCTGGAAAGGATGGTCGGCCACTAAGAAAGCTATGCAACTACAAAGGTTATACGAACCCATCTCGATAAGGAAACCAATACCAGGTACCCTGGCCCAATTGAGAGAAGGAAAGATCAAGCTAGGAATTCATAAGTAGAGCTAAGAACCAGTAGGTTATATGCGAACCTGTAAAGCAATGGATGGCTCCTATCCTTGCATGCACACTCAAAGGGATCCCAGAAACGTATGAACCGCCAATGGTGACTACTTGCCCTGCCCGGCAAGAAAGAAAAGAGATGACCCGGCAATCAAGATACAAGATAAGAGAACGCTGACCCGGAAAGCTATGAACCGCCAATGGTGACTACTTAGGCTAGATTCTCACCGGCACCAGAGAGAATAGAATAGTTGTCTGTGTCTGTCTCTTTACCGGATCCCCTATACCTATCCTGTCCTGCAAGCGGCAAGATATCCAGAACTAGGCGCTGCCTCGCATTGCACCTGTCAAGCTTATACCTGTTACGGGTCGCTCATCTAGATCCGGATAAGAAGAACTTTTCCCTCATCCTCTTCTTTAGCACTGGCCATAGCTCCATCCATCGAGGGATGCCGGAAGTCAATCGATTCTCGCAACATAAGAGAACCAAGTCTACGAGCACACAGCACAGGGCTTCACCCAATCTGTTTCTCATCCTGTCCTGTTCCTGTTTGATTGAAAGCACTGGCCTGGATATAAGGATGGTTAGATGAAAGCCAAGCCCAAAACACAAGGTGACTTAGAGAGATATCCAGAAGAACCAATAACCCTAAACGGAACAAGCAAGGGAAGCTTAGATCTATCCTGGACTTGACTTGTTTCTTAGGTTGCTGTTTCCTTTCCGTAAGGTTCGATCATGTCACTTATCCCGGCGAAATCCTAATTCGTATGCTTCTAAGGATAGGTGCAATCGACGGTAAAGACACATCACGAGAAGAATCCTTTCAATTGAGACTATGATGTTTCCATCCTTTCCAATAAAAAGAAGCTAGTCTACCAGCTTTCCTAACAACCAACACAAGAAATGTAGACGAACACAGAAATGAGATAACTAGAACGATGAAATCCACGGAAGAAAGAAAGAAGCCTTCCCTGAAACCCGGGCTATTCAACTGTCTTTCCTCGAAACAAGAGACTAGGAAGTATTAAGATTCCAAGATTCATTTCAGCTTTTTCCAGGGAGCAGCTGACCTGAGACCAATCCTTTTCTTTGATTCATACAACCCGCCCTGAAACCCCTCTGTCAATAAAATAAAGCCAAGCTAAGAAATAGAGATTAGCATCACTGTAGAAAGCACTTTCCCTATCCCTCGGATTATATGTCATTAATAAGTACAGTGTCGTGCGATCATGATGTCATTAGAAGTGGAGAATCAAAAACCACGCGTCAGAACCAAGGAAATAAACTTCGAAAGCAAGGTCAATAGACTCACTTCTACTTCGGAAAGAATGATAAGATCCAAGGAATGAATGATATCCGGATTCGCAACCTTTAAGGTTACTAGATGGCAGTAGGTCAGATATCAATCAAGGCAAGGGTGAAACCACTCTTTTAGATGCACGCTCTACCCAACTCTACTCGAATGGTGTTTGTTGGTGGATAGGTACCCGGGCTAAGAAACTGGAATGGAAATATTAGAAAAGGAAACCTAGGATAGGAACCCGCAATGGATGGACTTGAAACCAATGGAAGTGCCGCCCTGGTCTTGCTAAAGACACATCACGAGTACGAGAATCCATAATAGAGCTGTTGCTCTAGCACCAACGTCAACCTTACCGAACCTGGCAAGATATCAAGATTTCCAATCAAGCAAGGAACCTGCTCCATCCAATATCCTTTCTGGAACAGAGACACCCAAAAAAGCTAGGAGCCCACTATGCTATGCTTAGACCTGGCCTGGAGACATCACAAACCTCGTCAGAAACCGGCGCACCTATGACACGAATCTCCCTATGAACCAATGGTTGTCTTTCCTAAAGCTTACTACTTACCCGGGAAGGTATACGCGCACAAAGAAAGGGAACTACCTCCAATCCGTTAAACTTACTAGGATGAATGTGCCGGTCAAGTATACGATGCGCCTAAAGGAAACAACCATTCCAGCGCCGAACTGACCTGTAGGGAAGTGTACCATCATCCTGTTTCTAAGGTAGAAGTAGTGCCAGGCTTGTCAATATGTCTAGAGTAGCACACAAGAAGAGAATCCCAGAGTAGAGGTTGGAATAGAGATTCGCAGACAGGAATGAATGCGGAGACCATGTAGAGTATCTGGAATCCTTGTAGGAAAGTAAAGCCCCGGTCTGTAATGATAGACAGGAAAGTAAAAGAAATGAATGTGATAGGGATAGGCGCGTAGTAAGTAAATGTAGTGGTGCTCTAAGGTGGGAGTAACCCCTTTTGTTGACTTATTGACTCGTCTTCCGGTTAAAGATCGGAAATCAACTCCTCCACATTTCTGTTAGAGGTACGAGTAAAGGTTCGTTCATATCTGAAAAAGTGCTGTCTCCTCGCCATATTATAGCCCCGGGGGCCGAATTAGAAAGAAGGATGGAGCCCTTCGTTCTGAAAAAGAAGCAAAAGAAGGAATATACCTTGACTCAAGGTGGCACACTATCTTTTTTCTCGCTGTAACGGAAATGGAAATGTAGTTGTCTTGGAAAAGTGGGGATTCCCTATCTGATCGAATCAAATCTGACAGGCACGACCTGCCGTGCCGCTTTTCTGCTAAAATAAAAGCAACTAACTTACTTCTGTACGGTCGAGATAGAGCCGCAGAGATTCTCTCGGCAGCAGATATTGGACATGAGGATTGTTGAGGCACCTTTCATCCTCTCAGCAAGTGAAATTAGTTCGCTGGCTATTGCTCTAAGCATTTCCGGGTTCCTAGGTGGATGAGTCTCAGGCTTATGTGGGCGAACAGGCCGATAGCTAACTTAGGAGCATAAATAAGAAAGAACCTATCCGCAATCATCTCCCGGGGATAAAGGACAATATCCTACCTCTACCACACCGCCAGCAACAACATTCGCTTCATCCAAACCCACTGCTTGACTCGAACAAAAGCCCAGCTAATTCATCTAACAATGGAATGGATATTCAGGAAGTCACATACACTCGGGATAATCGATATCTTGCTATCCTGATTGGAGTGGAGAAACCTCTAGTTTGAGCACAGGCCTTCCTTCCTAAATTAAATATGGTCAATTAGCCCACTTTTGGAAGCTTAATCCGACGTTCCCACTCTTTCTTCAAGCGGAAATGAAACTTCTGGATGGAATGCATATCTCAATTCAGTGATAATATCCCTAATCCCTCTATCCCTTCCAGAACTCATCCAAGCAAGAAAACGGATGCGCTAGACGGCCGCTAGAAAACATCTTGACCTTGCGGTTTGTGTTTCCTTTCATTCGCCTTTGTCTGGTAACTGCTTGCTTTAGCTGTTCGGCTATCTAGTTCGCGCAGTCTCAGTTGGTTGATAGTCCAACATTCCATCCTTTGATTTAAGCGGAAAAAGAAGCTACTCCGCTTCGCTCTAGTTCGTAGGAAGATACGCACACACAGCACAGGGCTTTCTCTGTCTATCAACTAAGGTTAGAAATCGATTCTATAAGAAATGAGCACTCAGAACTCTATCTGGAAGATCGAGGATAAGCGATCAAGAAAAGTACTGGCTGGCTTTGGTACGAGTAGTTCCAAGGCTTTCTCTTCCTTCAAACGAGTGCCTCTACTTTAGGGATCGGAGGGATCTATCTCTATTTATGGAAGTCTTCCCAAGGGTAGGAGACTATCAATCGGATACTTTCCACTGACCGAGCTACTTCTCCATCTCTGCTTTCTACTGCCCGAGCTACTTCTCCATCTCTGAAGGAACTGGCTTGTCTGGCAGAGGGAACTCACTGGCTGAGAGAACTCTCTTTTCTTAGGAATTCCTCCCAAGCAAGGATCAGATACTGCTATACTATATATTTTAGTACTCGATTTTGAAATGTTGCCCTTGCTTCTTGACCAGATGAGGTCTCTTTTAGCCCTTCCTGTCGCCATGATTTCGAGAAAATGTGACGGCTAGCTCAGGATGAGGAGGCATCTGAGAATGCACTAAGAGCTGAACAAGTGCCAGAACTGCAATGCTGCCGCAATGTAATGACAAGAGTGAGAGGCTGTGTAGCTGGAGATAAAAGCTGATGAAGGTTATCCCACAAGAAAATACGAGATGATTCATTCCTCTCTTTTTGTATACTAAGGCAAGGATCGTTTGCTCCTAAAAGCGGTTGTGAAGAACTGAATTGCCCTTTTACAGCCCAGCTTTCCTTAACCCCCCGCATCACAGAGAAAAGCATAGATGAGGATTGCGCTCATGCTAGCCCGAGATACAGATCTGAATCGGGTGCCGGGTCAGGCTGATCCATCCCTGCGGCTTGACTTGTTCTTTGGTTGATTGGATCTCTTCTGTTGCGAGAATAGAACCTATCCCTTTCTGGAGGGTTTCTTTCTACGAGAGGGTTGCCGTTCTTATCCAGATCTAGAATTGTGACGTGACCTTGGTGATCGAGATGTGTTCGAATAGTGCTAGCCCGTTCTGCGAATCCATATTAGCTCTCTTCATACCATACGTTTCACTTGAGGGAGGACTATTCAGAGTGGAGATCACTGCCCGGAAACGATGGTGGAACCAGTTACCTTTACAAAACAGAGTGAGAAACAGGGCGATACCATTCACACTTAGAACTTCTCTATTCGGACCACTTAACCAATGTGAGGCACCACTCTTACGCTATTTCATTGCTATTCTTTGAGAAAAGTTATCCTCATATAGTTCGATAGTGCTAAACGGCTAGTTATTATGGTTGCTAGAAGCAGGACCCGAGATTGGCGGGAGTACCTCAACTGTATGTATACGATAGAAATCCCGCGAAATTACTCTGGCACTTTTTTTCCGCGACCCGTACTCAGGCACTGGCACCATTTCCATGAATTGCTGTAGAGTGAGGATTCCGTGTTTCTCCAAAATCTCCGGATCTATCTGTTAAGAGACCGCTTCTCAGTCTGCCTCGAACGGACCCGTACCTGTGGCAACTAAAGACTTCCCAAGTCATGTCCACGGATAGCGGCGATTGCCCATACCCCTTTGATGCGAGAGTTCGACTAAAAAAAAGCAGACAGACTGGCACCCAACCAAGTAATAAAAACGGAGACACCTTTCGATGCTTCAACCACTCCTATTTTCACATCTCGAATCCCTCTAGATAGTACGCCAATATGAGATTTACCGGACTGACTCTTTCCTTTGTTCATAGATCGATCTAATTACGTATATACAGGCTCCGCACCTTGAGGCCCAGGGAACGGAACGGCTGAGAGAGATCTCTTACCCCACGCACGGCCTATCTAATAGAGTGATGGCGAAGCTCGCTTACTGCTTTGAGAGAGAGTTTCTATGGCTTCGCTGGCCCAGCGCACCATACATTCACATATGGCTCTCGGATGATCCCTTTCTAGCTTTTTGCTCCATTATAATTATAGAAAATGCATCTTCGAACAACGCTTCGCGCCAACGCTTTCAACTACTTGCTTCACTTTACTAGTGCTATTTCTCGTCTAGCGCATCCCGATAAAAGGATCACTTATGTTCTCAATTTCTAGAACCGGCTCCTTTACAGTAGTAACCATAGTTGGAGGTAGTTCCCTTTCTTTGTTTGATAGGAGGACCTGGAACGGCGATCTCCCTACATCTCTCTTTCCTACAATGAAGGAACCCGTGCTGGCACCAAGGGGATACGGATTGGTTGTAAGCATGACTAATGTCTGGAAATCCCTCCAATCATGATATCTTACTTAGCAGGCCAAGTTGGGTATGAAGGAGCGTGCTAATAGAATCGAATACTTTAAAGTACTTTTTCCTTGATTTGACTGTCTTCTTTCTGCCCGGGGGGGGAAAGCATCACTAGAGATAGGACTACTGGAACGAGATAGGAGCTACTGGCACTGTTCAGGGCTATTGGTTGGCACAACTTGACTCAACTCACTATGAGATTCCACCTTTCAGAGTGATATCGAGCCAGCGATTCCTCCTGATGGCGGGCATTATGTTATTTCATAAGCAAAGCAACAACAACCCGTACTCGGAAGGATTGATTGATCATAGAGGTAGAGTGGCCTTTCAAATATTGGGCACCCGATACAAAAGTAGAGTAGGTGGTTGGTTCGCTAGGTATTAGTCGATTAGCGAGGATTGCTTGTTCCCTTAATCAATGATAAACTCGAGCGAGTCACTTAACTTAGATGCAACTCACTTCCGTGTAAAGCATAAAGACGAATCTAATTTGATCGTTGCTGCTAGCCAAAGAAATGATTGTCTCCTTGCTTCACATGTTCTATGAATATTTTTCTGGATGAGCTAAATACAAGTTTTTGCAATTTATATTCTAAATGAATGAAACGATTAATAGATTCCTCAATATGCTCGTAACATTAGTCGTTACTCGCTCGTTAGGAGTTACTCATTGGAATCTAGAAATGACAGAGGTGATCCTGTATCACATCTCGTAAACTGGCCAGGTTACCGGCTCCACGGCCCTCCTTTGGATGGCGCTACTGTGGTGCACTTTGGGCCCCCAATCTTTTCGGAGATGTGCCGGAACTTCTATCAATCAAGAAACCCAAAATAGAAGGAATGACATATTTTTTAAGTAATGAGCGAGTCACTAAAATAGTTCCGTGACGAGCATATGACGAGTATGTTTTCGATGAATTCTATCGAATGTGACGAGTATGTTTCTATTCTATGTAAGTGAATTCGAGATATTTTTCTGAATCTATCCACTGTCACTGATTGAGCGGAACAGATAGGAGGAACTCCCATTTTCTTGTTTTTTATTTTGAGGAACTGCACTTATCAACATTGGCGCAGATAGAAGAACATTTCTCTATGATTTATGATTTTATGGCTTGATGAATTCTATCCTTAGATATGATTTTCTTCATGCGGAGCAGATATGAGTTCGTAGGCAATGTTACGAATCTAGTTTGCTAGGCGAGAGCTACTTTGTTCTCAGCTTGCTGCACTATATAGAATAGACGACGGAGCGGCTACTTCTCTCTGAAAAAGCCAATGAGTTGTTACGAATATAACCGGTTTCCCCACCTAGGTTTCTTTTAGTGGCATGGCACTCCATCTTTTCTTCTTTAAGATCTTCGTCTTCCACACTATAATATAATAATCAAGGATAAGAGTTGTAATTCATGAGTCACTTCTATACTATACTAATCCCTGCTCGTCCCTAGATTCGGAACAACCAAGGCAAGTATAATGAATAGAATATAACCGGGAGTTCCTCATGAATTAGTCGTTTCTCGCTTGAAAAGAATAGAAAAGAGAATATAAAGCCAGCATCTGATTCTGCTACAAAGCATATCCATCCTCCTACCATACCAAGCCAGAGTTCCTTCGTTGCGAAATCGAAGGATAAGAGTTGTAACGTGACGAATATAAGAAGGCGGGATCCTACCCTCCACTCACTTCTCAAAGGACAAGACAGAGGCATTCCAATATTTTTTAGAATATTCGGAAACTTACAAGAAAAAGATACAACTGAACTTAGAACACTTAAGACAACACTTAGAACACGGATCCCATGCATTCATCCTTAGCTCCACTCACTGTGGCATGGCACTGGGTGAAGAGATGTGTTCGAATAGTATAGTATAGTATAGTATAGTATAGTACAGTACGGATTCACTCATGCTTCTGTTTCCACTGTCAAGTTGCGAGGGACAAGACAGATCGACTAGACTGTGTTGAACGAATCACGTATAACGAATGAGTATAAAGACGAATTGGTATGATTCCCTACTGCCAAAGCTGGACAGATAGATTTCTTTCTTCTCGCTCGTATCCACTGATGATTCCTATCTCGGTCTAGGCAGGCCTCTCTCGTAAGCACCACTTGTAGATGCCAATGGAGTGAGTAACACTTAATGTATGTTACGAACATAAGAGACTCAGTTCTGTTCTATAAGCAAAGCAAGAAAACTACCACTTCACTGGAGGGACAAGAGTGATCTTTAGCCCGCAAAAAGAAAGATCTTCGTACAGGCCCAATCTCTAGAGTAGAAGATTAGATGCTTGACTCCGTTGATACGAGATACAAGTGTTCCGATACGATACGAGCTCCAATGCTATGACTATGATATGATACTTGGGGTATTCCACAAGATGGATCGAGCTAGCCATTCCTCGCAAGAGATTCTATTCCTCGGACAGGAGATTGGATTCCCAACAGAACCACATCTCGATCTGGCTAACAAGCTTGTACAGACTTCTCCTAGCAAGATATCCCTTGAATGTAATCCGTGGCCTATCTTTGACATTGGTGAGGGACAGCTGCAGAGCTGTGACGGAAGAAATCTACTACTTTGTTTAGTTTAGTTTAGTAAGTATTTAGTATTCACTTGTTAGATTAGAAAGGTAGGCCTACTCCAAAGAGGGGTTTAGGCCAGCGTCCATTCTCAAGATACGAGTCAAGAGTTGACTGCCAATGGCATTCCTCGCAACAGAAATGATCTCATTCATGAAATTCTTTCAAATCTGTATACGGGCATCTTGTGGAAATATTGCCAGGGAGCACTAGGGAAAGCCGATACCAGCCTCTTCTTTGACAAGCAACCTCTTCTTTGGCAACGGGATGGATCCTATTCTTCGCAACAGGTGGGCTTCCTCACAACAAGTACAGGCCATGCCATTCTCTAGACCCATCCACATCCAATACGAAAGAGATCCCATATGAAAGTGGAGCGCCAATATCACTCGAATCATGGACATCCCCGGATTCCTTCTTGGAAAATATTCCAGCGGGAATATCAAACAAACGATCAATCTACTTGGCCCAGGACCCAGACATACAACCGCTTCCCCAGAACCGCAGAGAAGAGATTGATACTTATTCATTGAATACTGCAACAGATCCCACCTGCAGGCAATGATATCAATATTCCCAATCGGGGACCGCGCATCTTGTTGTTTTGTTCAGGACTAGAGCACTTGAAAACTATCTACCTACAGGGTTCCTCGGGTCTCTTCTCAGGTTCCTTGCTGTACTGAAACATCTGCTAGCAAAGTGCCTGGGGAGTTTACTGAGTAAAATTCATAGTTTTTTAAACGTGATATGCAAACATCTCATATTCCATAGTTGAGAATAGGGGACTTACGAATCGCCATTCAGTTAAAACCATGGGGAACTTAAGTTTGAATCCCCAAGCCGTCAAGAGGTATGTGCCCGTTGACAGGTACTTTAGAATTGCCTAGCCTAGCAGTTTCCATACTTGAGAATACCCAATTCGTTACTCTTCCTTTAGATTAGAAGAGAACTCACCTATTAGTTTAGTCCATCAAGTGCAAGTCTGTATCCGTGCAAGCAAGTATGATTTCGAGCATATCCCGTCTGTTGAAGCCCGTGATAAGAGTGTATGTTCAGAGGAGGTGAGGGAAACCGTTGTCAAAAGAATATGCTCCTTAGGCCATGAATGCTTTCTTGATATTCGGAACAAATGAGTCACGACTAATGAATGAGGAACGTATAATGAACGAGTCACGTATAATTCATGAGTAACTACTAACGAGCGAGTAACGACTAATGTTACGAGCATATTGACGAATAGAAAGACGAATATAACCGGTAGTTCCTCATTGGATTAGCGAGGGGTACTTGACTTCCAGTAGGAACCGTGGAATGCCTTAGGCACTCGTATCGTATCATTGGACTGGCCTAAAACGAAAGATACAGTGAAGTCTGGACTGGGTGTGAACTCCTCTATATTCCCAAAGCAAGGCTTGTCCCGGATAGGAGATACGCTTTCTTGGAATTGTTGGGGTTGACTTGGGCTTGGGAGAAGCATTTTAAGTGTGTAATATCGGAGTTGATATGATTGTCTACTCTTGATGAGATTGGACTGCCCGAAGATCAGAAGAAAGTGTTAGCTGTATTTCATTTCATTTCCACAGAATGGTAAGTTCATAGGTTGTAGTTCACTGGTTTGGTTCGAAAGAAGAACGTATCGCCAATAGAGCGGTGTCGTCACCTGGATAATAGCATTCTTTCATTGGACTAAACTAATTAGTGTCGCCATGGGAATAATAATCTCTTTATTCGGAATTCCTGGTCAATAATGACCCTTCGGGACAGATGTGGGCTTTTTCGCAACTGTACAGGCCATGCCATTCTCCAGATAGATCCGAGTAGAGACGATACGAGAGTAGAGTTCATTCATCTTAGTAATCCGAGGATGTCCAATCTTTCCCTGGAATTCAGTGTGAGGTGAGCTAAAGAGATAGATCCCCACTCCCATAGGAAATCCCCCCCATGGGGGCGGGAGGGATTTTCTATAGGAACACTTGGGGATGGGGAGAGACGCACCATGCTTTGGTAAAGGATAGAGAGACTAATTTATATTACCATAGTATAGTATAGTATAGTATAGTATAGTAGCGGCCGAGGACTTGCATCTATTTCAACT
>Ga0307416_100000590_pt1 | contig 18632 bp, 15 predicted proteins | sample DK1Cmetagenome_2_FD_203821 | JGI IMG/M metagenome (GOLD analysis project Ga0307416, IMG submission 203821) | Maize rhizosphere microbial communities from greenhouse at UC Davis, California, United States - DK15-C-3 | ecosystem: Host-associated > Plants > Roots > Rhizosphere > Soil | place...
ACGGACCCGCTGGGGCGCCAACAACCCCTCCCGGCGCAGCAGCCGCAGGACCCGTTTGCCGCTGACCCGCACGTCATGCTCACGACCCAGACGGGCGCGGACCTTGCGGTAGCCCTCGCCGGCGAACGGCGAGCCGGCCCGGACTCGGCGGATCAGCACGACCAGCTCATCGTCACTGATCATGGTCGCCGGTCCCGGTCGTGGCGGCCGCCCCGACCGGCCGCGCCGGGCGTACACCGTGGAGCGGTGCGCGCCCAGCACCCGGCACACCGTCGCGACCGGCCGCTGCTGCTCCATGGCTATCTGGGCCGCTTCGCCGGCGGGATCTGCAGCCCCCTTTTTTTCGGCCGCCGCCCGCAGGATCTCGTTCTCCATAGTCAGCTGCCCGACCTTGCGCCGCCATGACAGGCATCTTCACCCCTGCCTCCTCGGTGTCCAAGACAACCGGGAGCGATGGAGCGCCATCCACCGGCAGGCGGTTTAGGGAGGCCGCGGTGGCGGGGAACGTCGGTGCCGGCCCGAAGGGCGGTCTGGTCGGTCGCTCCGCTGAGCTGGACCAGCTTCGGTCGGCGGTGCGGCAGGTCGCTGGTGGGATTGGCCAGGCGGTTCAGTCTGCTGCTGCTCGTGCTGGGTCAGCGTCGTCGTCGCTGTATAGGTGAGCCCTCAACGAGAGCCTCACTGCATCCCTCACATAACTCTGAACACGGCCTCGCCGCCCTCAAACCCATGAGCTGGCGTCGGGCCTCCACCACCCTGCGGCGCCTTTGCGACGTGGCGGCAGACGTCCACAGCATGGCATCAACGCCGATGCGGCCGACACGGAGGAAGGTGCCGGGTTCAGGGCTACCTAGGCTGATCGGTGACCTTGACGTCGCTGAACAGGCTGTAGACCTTGAGCTGGATCTCGGGACCGTCGCCGCCAGCGACCTGGATCTGCCGGTCGCCCAGCAGGCTGAATCCGCCTTCGCGCACGCGGCTTCCCGCCGGAACGCGCAGCACCAGATCACCAGCGATACCCACAAAGGTCAGCGAGGCGCCCGGTCCGGCACCAGCCGCCGTCGAAAGGCTGCCTCGGCCGCGATGGCGATGGCCGTCTCCTTGTCCAGTTGGCCGGCAGCGTGCTTCGCCGGTCTCCCAGGATCGCTGCGAACATTGGCTTCCCTCCCACCGTGGGCATCAGCAGATGGAGCATACGAGTTCACGCCAGCCGGTGGATCACCCCCGTTGCGGCGGTGCCGGGGTGGGCGCATGATCCCCGCAAGCGGAGCCGGGAGGAGGCAGCCATGGACCCGCGAGCCCAAGCAAGGCAGCGGCTACAGGCCAAGCGACGCTTCCAACGCCACGCCCTCATCTACGCCGTCGTCATCGGCCTGCTGGTGGTGATCTGGGCCCTGACTAACTTCGGCAACTACTTCTGGCCCGTCTGGCCGGCCCTGCTCTGGGGCATCGCCCTGGGCATCCATGCCTGGACGGTCTACGGCCAGCGGCCCATCACCGACGCCGACATCGACTGGGAGCTGGGCCGCGACCACCGGCCGGACCAGCCAGCCGGCGGATAGGCGCCATGCGCCGCTCATGGCGGTGGTTGGGCGCCGCCTGCCTGGTGTTGTTCCCCTGCTGTTCATCGTCTTTGGCGGAACCGACATCCATCCCGGGCCCTCGGGCACCACCCAGGACCAGATCCGGCTGGTGGCCGCGGCCGAGGGCCGCTGGCGGCTGGTCCATCTGGTATTGGCGGCGGCCAGCCTGCTGGGCATCGGCGCGGTGGTCACGGTGTGGATGATCGCCGTCCGGGGACGCTCGGGGGTCCTGACCTGGGTCGGTGACCTCGGGCTGGTGGTGGGGGTGGCCGGGGCGGCGCTGCTGTCGGGGGTGGTGCTGATGGAGGCCGGGCTGGTGGCGCCGCTGGCGGTGGCCTGCGCCGGCTCGGCGGCCTGCCTGGCTCCCGAGGGGGCTGGGGTGGCCGACGCCATCGCCGGGCTTGGCTGGAACAATGTTGACCCGCTGACCTGGGCGGGGGGGCCGCTGGCGACGGGGCTGCTGCTGCTGCTCGGCCTGGCCGGTGGGCTGCTTCGCACCCTTCGGGTGTGGGAGGCGGGGCTGCTGGTCCTGGCCGCCATCGGGCTGGTGTTCGGGAGCCTGGCCCTCCGGTGGCTCACCGGTGGGGCGGCCGACCCGGGTCGGTCACCGGCCGGGCCGGCCGCCCGCGGCGCTTCGGCGGCTCCGGGCTAGAGCCTGGCGAGCGCGGGGGCCAACTGGCGCTTCAGGGCGGCGTAACGGCGCCGCAGGCGCGGATCGGCCCGCAGGGCATCGCGAAAGCGGCGCATGGCTTCGGCCTCCGGGCTGGAGGCCGGGACCACATGCACATGGACCCGACCGCCATGAGCAGGTCGATGATGTTCTTGGCAGCCAGGTCGGGCACGGCCGAGCTGCCCACGTGCTCGGCTGGGGTGGCTGGTCAGCTGGTGGCGAGCAGCGCGATCAGGCGGGCGCCACCTGTGGGTGGTTCGCGTCGGCCTGGTGGACCTCGACCGGGATGCGGTGGTAGGAGCCAATTGGTGGATGGGAGATCGCACGGCAACGGCGGAACGGACTCGACTCGGTGCCATCAGCGATGAACGCTCACGACGACCGCGGCAGCTCCGGCTGGTTCCCTCCTGGAGGTGGCTGACCTAGGCTTTAGGTGCCATGCCCGCCGTTGCTGGTGGTGGGCGGAAGGGCATGGCGAGCCGCTAGGGGGCCGCATGAGAGCACGAACATCCCGTACCACCCTACTTGCCGTGGTTCTGCTCATCGCCGTCGGCTGTGGTGGTGGAGGCGGCAAGAACGACAACAGCAGCAGCCTCACCTTCTGGACCGCCGAGGACAACCCCGACCGGGTCAAGGCCACCCAGGCGATCATCGACCGGTTCGAACAGCAGACCAGGATCAAGGTCAAGCTGGTCCCGATCGGCGAGGATCAGCTCCAGTCCCAGATGGCCAGTGCCAGCGCTGCCGGCACCCTCCCCGACGTGCTGGCCGCCGCATCGCTAGGATTTGTCCATTCGCTTGCTGCCGACGGCCTCACCGACCCCGATGCGGCCGCCGCGGTGATCAGCACGCTGGGCCCCCAGACCTTCGCCCAGCGGGCGCTCAGCCTGGTGGAGGCGAACGGCACGCCGGTGGCCGTCCCCAGCGACAGCTGGACCCAGCTGCTGGTCTACCGCAAGGACCTGTTCGCCAAGGCCGGCCTGGCCGCCCCGACCAGCTTCCAGGCGATCCGGGCGGCGGCTACCAGGCTGGCTCGCGACGGGATGGCGGGGATCGTGGCCGCCACCAAGGCGGATGACTCCTTCACCCAGCAGACCTTCGAGTACCTGGCGGTGGCCAACGGCTGCCAGCTTACCAACCAGGCCGGCGCCATCACCCTGACCAGCAAGCCCTGTCGGGACACCTTCCAGTTCTATGTCGACCTGCTCCGGACCGGGTCGGTCCAGGGCGCCCAGGACGCCACCAGCACCCGGGCCGCCTACCTGGCCGGCAAGGCGGCCATGGTCATCTGGTCGTCCTTCCTCCTTGATGAGCTGGCCGGACTGAGCAATGATGCCCGCTCCAGCTGCCCCCAGTGCCACCGCGACCCGTCGTTCCTGGCCACCAACAGCGGCATCGTGACCGCCATCAAAGGACCGGACAGCGCCCGGCCCTCCCAGTTCGGCGAGCTCACCTGCTTTGCCATCACCAAGGACGCCAAGACCGACGCCGCCAAGCTGGTCGAGTTCCTGATGAACGAGGGCTACCCGGACTGGCTGGCCTTGGCCCCCGAGGGCAAGGTCCCGGTCCGCACTGGCACCACCAACCAGCCGACCAGGTTCAGCGACACCTGGGCCCACCTGGAGACCGGCGTCGAACACACCAAGCCCCTGTCGGAGCTCTACCCGCCCGGAGTGCTCAAGGTCCTAGCCACCAGCACCGACACCATGAACCGCTGGGGGTTCCCCCAGGGCCAGGGCCGGCTGGTCGGCGCCCAGCTGGCCACCCTCCCCATCCCCAAGGCCCTGGCCGCCGCCCTCGACGGCACCCTGTCCATCACCGCCGCGGCCGAGCAGGCCCAAGCCGACCTCGAGACGATCCAACAGTCGATCAACTAGTCGGCGCCGGGGATGGCCAGGGCTACGACACCGAGGTCGGTGAGCGCGGCGCCCTGCTCTCGGCGGTCGAGCGCCAGCTGGTCGCCTTCGCGCGGGCCTGGCTGGCCGACCCGCATCTGGGCACGTTGCACTGCTTGCTTCCCAAGGCATTGCTGGATCCGGGGCCGGGCTACCGCTCCGCCAGCCGAAGCTGGATGGTGCGGATCTCCCAGGCGCCGAGCTTCAGCAGCAGGGCGCCGGCGCGGACCGGCAGCGCCGCCCCGAGCCGCCCGAGCAGGTCGACATCGCGGGCCGCCACCACCCCACCGCCCACGGTGGCCGTGACCGGATCCGGGTGCTGGCACGCCAGCCGGAGCTCCAACCATTCGCCCCGACGCCGCAGCGCCGACAGCACCACTCCCTCGCCGTCTACGGCCAATCCGGCCGCCTCGCGCAGCGCGCCGGCCGGGCCGGTGCCAGGCGCGGCCAGCAGCCCGTGCTGATAGCGCTCCACATGGGCGAGGACGAGGTCGGCGTGCCAGGGACCGGCGTGCGGCTGCACGGCCAGCTCGATCGTCCACGGGCCCAGGCACTGGGCCGCCGGGGTGGCCACCTCCGGCCCGGCCGGCTCCTCCCGGTAGCGGTTGGCGTTGCGGCTGATCCGACCGACGGCCCGCAGCAGCGTCAGGGCCAGCTCCGGCGGGTCGGTGAGCAGCTCGTACTCCAGCACGTGGTCCAGCAGCAGCGCCGCGCCGCCGGCGTCGACGAAGCCGCGGGCCGGGAAGGTGGCCAGCGGCACCTCGCCGTGGCCGCCCTCGGCCGTCAGCCCGCGGTCCACCACCGCGAACTGGCCCTCCGCGGACGAGGTGGTCGCCGGGTAGGCCAGCGGCACGTGCAGGCGGACGCGGTGGTCGCGGCAGGGATTGTCGAATGCCACCCGCAGCCGAGCGAACGGCTCGCCGGCGCGCAGCTCGACCCGCGTGGAGGTCCGCACCGTGGCCCGCTCGGCCGAGCGGGCCACGGCGGCGGCGTCCAGGCCGAGCGGCCAACGGTAGGTGCGCTCGACGGCCAGCACGCCCTGCAGGGGGCCGGCGGCCAGGGTGGTGGCGTCGACCCGGTCCGGGTCGACGACCAGCAGGTCGGTCGCGGGCGGGGCGTAGTTGTAGAGATCGCCGGCGTCGCCGCCGTCGCTGAGCCGCCCGACCCCCTCCAGGGTGACGCCGCCGCCGCGCAGGCGCAGGCTGCCGTCACCGGCGACCTCGACCGCGAGGAGGCCGTTGTCCAGGCCGCCGTCCCACAGGCGCACCGGCGGGTCCGCCGGCCGTCTCCGGCCGGCGCCGCCGGGGGATGTGGCCCCGCCGGGCCAGGGTCGGGCCCGGACCGCCGTCCAGCCGAGCGCTGGCGCCGGCACGCTGGCCAGCAGCCGCCGTCGCGGTGGGGCAACCACCTGCAGCTGCCAGGGCTCCCCGGCCGCCGCCGCCGCCGCCAGGTCGACTTCCTGGCGCAGCTGGTCCATGTCCAGGTGCGGCGGGTCGGGGTGGTCGTCCACCTCGAAGCTGATGCGCCGCTCCGGCTCCTCGACCCGGACGCGGTTGATCACGCGGCCGAACAGCTTCCGGCCGTGCACCCGCCGCCGGAACACCTCGCCCAGGCGCGCGCCCGCCAGCTCCTCGGTGTGGACGAGGGCGGCGCTACGGCTGATCTCCTGAGTGTCGAGCAACCTACCATCGGGCAGCTCCAGGACCACCTGCTCCCAGGCGTCGGGCACCGGCAGGTCGAGCTCGACCAGGCCGGCGCGCGGGGACGGCGAGGGGTTCAGCACCGCCACCGCGCCGCGGGGCACCTGCTTGGCCACCTCGGCGGCGGCGCGCTCGAGGAGGCCGTCGCCGAGCTGGCCCGCCTCGGCGAGCCGGACCGCAACCTGGTCGGCAACCGCGTCGGCGCCGCAGCCGGTGATCGAGTCGTGCCCCGAGCACTCCACCAGGCGCGTCCAGGCCAGGTCGAGGAACGGCGCCGGCCAGCCGCCGCCGTGGAGGGCCTGCAGGGGCTCGACGTAGCGGGCGAGCAGCCGCTCGGCCCGGGCGAAGGCGGCCTTGAGGCCGATCCTGGCCGAGGTCACCCCCATGAGGAGGTTGGCCCGCGCCCCCGACCGCAGCTCGCCGCGCCAGGTCGGCAGCCCGCCGATGGCGTTCCCGACCTCCTCCAGGTAGTCGGCCATGGTGCCGAGCCGGACCAGCACGCCGCCCTGGTCGCGGTTGACGGCATCCACCAGGTCGGGCAGCTCCGGCGGGGGGACGGAATGGTCGGTGCCGAGCATCGCCAGCACCGGGTCGGCCCCGAACCATGGCCGCAGCAGCTGGTGGAGGCGCTCCACCGCCCCGGCCAGGTCCTCGGGGGACGCCAGTAGGTAGGCGGCGTTGCTGTAGCCGCCGACCAGATACTCGGCCCGCACGGTGGAGCCGTCGGGGGCGCTCCAGGCGAACGCGTGCCGGTCGATGGCGGCCGGGACGCCCCGCCAGATGACCGCCTGCCCGATCCCGGCGCGTCGCAGCAGCTGGGGGAGCTGGGCGGCGTGGCCGAACTGGTCGGGCAGGTAGCCGGCGCCCATCCCGCCGCCGAGCTGCGCTGCTCGGGCCAGCCCAGCCTCCAGGTTGCGGACCAGCGTCTCGCCGGCCACGAGCAGCTCGTCGGACAGGATCCGCCACGGTCCGATGGCCAGCTGGCCGGCCGCGACCAACGCCTTGAGGCGTGGCTCGGCCTCGGGCCGGATGGCCAGGTAGTCGTCGAGCATGGCGGTCTGACCGTCGAAGGTGAAGCTGAAGCGCCGGTCCGCCTCAGCCCGTTCCAGCACCCCGTCGACCAGGTCGACCAGGCGCATGCGGAAGCGCTGGAACGGCAGATACCACTCGCGGTCCCAGTGGGTGTGGGGGACCAGGTGCATCACCGCCCGCCCGCTCATGTCCCCGTCCCCTCGGGGTGGGGGATGACCCTCCGGGGCGTCGCCGGCGACCCGGCCACCACCGTGTACGGCGCCACGTCATGGAGGACCAGCGACCCGACGCCCACCACGGCGTGATCGCCGATGGAGCAGGGGCCGACCACGATAGCGAAGCTGGACAGCCAGGCGCCCTCCCCGACGACCACGTCGCGGCCGCGCTTGGGGACCGCCGTCTGGCGCTCGCGGCCGAATCGGTTGATGTCGTGGGTGCCGGTCAGGATGGCGACGTTGTGGCCAAAGAAGGCGTAGCGGCCGACGGTGACGTCACCCGAGGAGAGGTTGAAGAGCGCATTGTTGACGACGGCGGTCGGGTGAACGCGCAGCCGGGCCGGGTCGCCGTAGATCAGCGGCCGCTGCAGCGGGTCCTCGCCGTAGCTGCCCAGGCGGGCCGCCAGGCGCCGGAGCAGGCGATCGACCAGGGACATCACTCGGCGACCAGGACGGCGATGCCGTCGGGGGCGGGAAGCTGGAGCTCGTCGCCGGCGCCGGTCCACAGTTCCCCATAGCCGCCGGCCGGCACGGTGAGCCGCAGCGGCTGGCCATCCCGCGCGGCGGCGGGGGGCGCGAACACGCCGACGGCGTCATGATGGCGTCCGCGCACCGGGAACGGGACCGTGTCTGGGCTGAGCGGCCGGACGGGCCGGGGGGTGCCGGCGGCGGCCAGGCCGAGCAGCTCGCGGGCGAGCGGACCGAACCGCTCGTCGTACAGCAGCGCCGGCCCGATCGGCCCGGCCACCAGCAGGACCCGCCCGCGGTCGTAGGGACGCTCCCAGACCAGCGGGGCCCAGCCTTCCTCTGGGAGGCGGAACTCCTCGCGCGGCCACCAGGCCGGGTTGGAGAAGGTATGGGCGCCCGCCACCAGCGGCAGCCGGCCGCACGACCGCTGGTGGCTGGTGACGGGGTGGCCGTCGGCGCGCACCTCCAGCCCGGTACAGCGGAACCCGAGCGCCTCGGCCAGGCCGCCCGGCCAGGGACGGTGCAGCCGTGCCTCGTGGTCTTTGCGGCCGCTGGTGGCGTCCAGCAGCAGCGTGGCGCCGTCCGCGACCCGCCGCAGCAGCTCGTCGGCGAACTCCGGCGTCCAGGCGGTCATGTGGGAGACGACCAGCAGTCCCGGGTCGGCGTCACGCCAGTCGTGCAGCCCGGAGGCGGGCGCCATGGCGGTAGGGACGCCGAGCCGGAGCAACTCGGCGGCGAGCAGCGCCGACCCGTGCGAGGCGTCGTGCAGCCCGCGCCCGGGGACCGACGGGACCGGGAAGCCGGCCACCATCTGGACGGCCTGGGAGGTTTCGGAGACGAGCACCACCGCCGCCGGGTCCTGCGGGTTCCATCCGCCGGTGCGCTCGTCCAGGACGGGCAGCAACTCGCTGACCCGGCGGGCGGCGGCGGCGCGGTCGCCGAGCTCGTCGTCGTCGTCGAGGAGGGCCCAGTCGCCGGCCTCGAAGTCCTGCCGGCGGGTGTTGAGGCACCAGCCGGTAACCGACTCGGCACCGGCCAGCAAGGGGGCGAGGAACGAAGCGGCCACCTCGCCGGCGGCGACGCCGAGGGGCGCGCGGCCCCCGTAGTAGGTGCTGCCGAGCTGGAACTCGGTGACCTCGACCCGCCGGACCCCGGGCGACCGGGCCAGCAGCGTGGTGCCGGCGACCAGCACCGGAACGCGGGCGGGCCGGTCCGCGAAGGCGAGGTGCCAGGAGGCATGGAAGCTGGCCCCGAGCACGTCCGGGAGGCCGGCCAGCTCGGTGAACCCGAACGCGGTCACGCCGGCGTTGTCGAGGCAGCCCGGCGGGTTGAAGCACAGCGGGGTGCTGGGGTCGTCGGCCCGGACGACGTCGGCCACCCATTCCAGCTCCCGGCGGAGGCTGCGCACCCGCAGCCGCCACTCCTCCAGCCAGGGGCCGTAGCTCTCCCAGACGCTGCCGCGGTGGGCGGGGTGGGCCACGTCCTCGGCGAACGGAACCTCCTCGAAGGAGGCGTACCCGGTGCGCCAGCGCCGGTTCAGCCGCTCGATGTCGCCGTCGTAGCGCTCCCGCAGCAGCGCCGCCCAGAGCTGGCGTTGCTCGTCGGAGCGGAACGGGTTGGGGTGACCGGGCGGCACCACGCCGTTGTAGGGCTCGTTCCAGATGATCCACTGGGCCAGCGCCTCGTGGTCCCGGTAGCGCCGGACGCACCGCTGCAGGTACCGGCGCATCCCCGGGCGCTGCCCGGAGTCGAGGGTCAGGGTGTTGGAGTGCAGCACGCTCGGGGTGCCGACGTGCCAGGGGCCGCTGTTGGCGGTGAGGGTCGCCTTGACCCCGATGCCGCGCTCGGCGGCGGCGTCGAAGGCGGCGTCGAAGACCCCGAACTCCCACCGGTCCGGCTCCGGCTCGATCCACGGCCACATCAGGAAGACCCGGACCAGGCCCAGACCGGCCTCGGCGGCCCGCGACACCAGGCACGTCACCCGGACCGGGTCGTCGTCCTGCTCGACCCAGAGCTGTGCCCCCAGCCGTGGCCGGGTTGGCCGCTCAGGCACGGTCGCCTCCTTGGTCGGCGGCGTGGGCGGCGGCGCCGAGCAGGGCGGCGTCGTCGAGGTTAGCGGCCGGCGCAACCACCTCCAGAGCGGGCAGGCCGGCCAGGGCGGGCCGGAGCGCCGGGCCGATGAGGTCCCAGGCCCGGGCGATCGAGCCGCCGACCACCAGGCCGGATGCGCCGAACCGGCGCAACCAGGGCGCCAGGAACTCCCCGAGCCCGGCCATCACCTCGGCAAAGGTCTGACGGGCCAACGGGTCGCCGGCGCGGGCCCGGGCGGCGACCTGCTCCACGTCGAGGTCGCTACCCGGCCGGCATGCCCGGTAGCGGGCGAGCAGGCCACGCCGCGAGATGGTCTCCTCGACCGGGCGGCCGCGGAACGGGATCAGATCGAGGCGGCCACCCGGGGGGACGCCGGCGCCAGAGGCGCAGATGCGCCCGTCGGCCAGGAACGCCGAGCCGAGACCGGTCCCCAGGGTGACGCCGACGCAGCGGCGCTGTCCCCTGGCCGCCCCGGCCCGCCACTCCCCCAGCAGGAAGGCGTCGGCGTCGTTCAGGAACCGGATCTGGCGGCCGTCGCCCAGCCTGAGCGCGCCGGCGAGCTCGGCGCGCAGGTCGACGCCGTGCAGCGCGTCGAGCTTGTGGACCCCACGGATGGTGCAGATGCCGCGCTGGTAGTCGAAGGGGCCGGGCACGGCCACCCCCCAGCGGCCGACCTCCGGCCGGTGCGCCGCCACGGCGGCCTGAAGGATCGCGCCGAGCAGCTCGGCGCGGTCGCCGTCGGGGCGCAGCGCCCGGCGAGCCCGGCTCCCCGGCACGACTCGGCCGTCCTCAACCCGGGCCGCGGTGACGTGAGTGCCGCCGAGCTCGAGCGCGCTGACCGGGCCGTTCATGGCACCACCGCCTTGACCACCTGGCAGGCGGGCCCGCGGAGCCGGCGCAGCCGGTAGGGGCCGACCGCCGCAGGGACCACGATGGTCTCGGCGTAGGCCAGCGGATGGCTGTGGCCGGCGGCGGTCTCCAGCAGCACCTGCTCCCCGGCCACCAGGTTGAGGACGTGGAAGCGCCCGGCGCTGTCGTCGTCCGCCTGGTCGGCGAACTGGAGGCGCCTGACCTCGAAGAACAGCTCGGGGAGGGCGCCGATGAGCTGCTCGGTGAAGCCGGAGCCAGTCCGCAGCGGGCGCGGCTGCTGGATCAGCGCCCGGGCGGCGGCGCCGCGCCGGCCGACGTCGACGTTGGCGAAGGCGTGGCCGACGTGGACCGGCCGCAGGCTCCCGTCGAGATCGCGCCGGAGCCAGTCGTAGAAGCGGAGGCTGTACAGGTAGGGGGTGGCGCTGATCTCGAGGACCACGTTGCCCTCGCCGCTGCCGTGCGGGGTGCCGGCCGGGATCAGGTACAGGCGGTGCCGCGCGGCCGGGAACGACTGCACGTAGCGGCCGATGTCGAAAGCGCGCCCGGCCGTCTCGGCCCGCTCGGCGTCGCGGCGGAACCGGTCGACGTCGACCCGGTCGCGCAGCCCCAGGAAGATCCTGGCTCCCGGGCGGGTGGCCATGACGTAGTAGCTCTCGTGCTGTGGGTAAGGCCAGCCGAAGGTGGCCCGCATGGCGTCGGGCAGGGGATGGCAGTGCACCGACAGGTCGCCGCCGTCGACCGTGTCCAGGTAGTCGAAGCGGACCGGGAAGGACCGCCCGAAGCGCTGGACCAGCGGCCCGCCCATGACCGCCTCGGCGTGGGTGGCCAGCAGCATCCCGAAGGGGACCTCGACGGCCGGGCTGGACCCGAGCAGCAGCCCGGCCTCGGGCGCCACCAGCTCATAGGACCAGGCGAGGTTGGGGGCGTCGGTGTGGACGCCGAGCCGGCGGCGCAGCCACTGGCCGCCCCAGGAGCCGGGCTGGAACGCCGGGCGGGTCCGGAACGGCGCCACGCTCAGCGCCTCGAGGCTGGCCCGGAGGGGGCCGCCGTCGAGCCAGTGGGGCACCTCGGGGTCTGTGAGGTCGACGAAGCGGTCGACCCGCGCCACCACGGTGTCGCGGTGGCGGTCGAGCAGTGGCCAGTCCACGAACAGGTGGCGCTGCTCGGTCCCGGGCTGGCCGGGCGGCTGGCCCAGGTTGCCGGCCTGGCCGCGCTGCACCGCCTGGAGCGTGAGTCGCTTGGGGATGTCGAGGTACCAGAGGCGCTCGTGGGTGACCAGGGCGCTGCCGGGTCCGAAGGCCAGGGTCACCTCGGCGTCGGGCCGGGCGACCCGCCGCGGCAGGCCGTCGAACAGGTCGGCCAGCGAGCCGTCGGCCAGCCGGGCGAACACCGGGTCGCCGGGCAGCTCGGAGCCGGCGGTGCGCCGCCGCACCTCGTCCCAGCCGGCCAGGAACCCGCGGACGTCGACCGCCTGGCAGGCGACGCCGGCGGCGACGAGCGCCTCCCGCAGCCGGCCGACCACCCGCTCCCAGGGCAGGGCGGCCGGCCCGTCCAGGGCCACCACCGCCGGCCGGGTGCGCGCCAGGTCCTCGGCCAGGGCGTCGCTGCCGAAGGAGATCTTGCCACCGGCGACCGGATAGCACGGAAACGGATCGTAGGTCACGTCCCGGCGAGGCCTCCGGCGACCGACTGCTGGAGGGCGCGACGGGCGACCACGTAGAAGACCACCGCCGGGATCACGTAGACCACCGAGAGGGCTGCCAGGAACCCCCAGTCCACCTGCGTGTAGGAGATGTAGGCGCGGAACAGCCCGAGGGCGATCGGCTGCTTCTCCGGGTCGGAGATGAGCACCAGCGGGATGAGGAACTCGTTCCAGGCGCCGATGAAGGCGATCAGGGCGGCCGCCCCCACGCCCGGGCCGGCCAGCGGTAGCACGACCCGGAAGGCCGCCTTGAGCCGGGTGGCGCCGTCGACCCAGGCGGCCTCCTCGATCTGGAGCGGCACGGTGTCGAAGAACCCCTTCATCAGCCAGAGGGCCAGGGGCAGCTGCCAGGAGGCCAGCACCAGGGTCACGCCGTAGTAGGTGTTCAGGAACCCGAGGCTGGCGGCGATGATGTACAGCGGGGCGATGATCGCGGTCGGCGGGATCACGCGGATCAGCAGGACGCCCAGCATGAGGGTCCGCCGACCCGGGAAGCTGTAGCGGGACAGGACGTAGCCGGCCATGGTGGCCACCACCACCAGGATCACGGTCGAGCCGCCGGCGTAGATCAGGCTGTTGACGATGAGTCGCAGGCCGTCCTGGTTGGTGAACAGGTTGACGAAGTTGTCCAGCGTCCAGGTGTCCGGGATCTTGACGAAGATGCTCGCCTGGTCGTCGAAGGCGGCCAGGAGCAGCCAGCTGAAGGGCACGATGGCGAACAGGGCCAGCGCGAGCAGGATCAGGTAGGCGGCCGTCTTGGCCAGGCCGTGGCCGGTCCGGGGGGGCGGCTGCGGGGCGGCCGGCCGGCCGGCGGCCGGGGCCCGGGGGGCGGCCTCGGGGGCGGCCGGGGGGACCTCGAGGTCGTCGCTCATACCTGCTCCCGCATCAGCCACACGTAGTAGGCCCCCAGGGCCAGCAGCACGAGCAGGAGCAGCACCCCGGCGGCGCTGCCCAGGCCGATCTGGAAGAACTGGAAGGCCCGCTGGAAGATGTAGATCCCGATGATCTCGGTGACGTTGCCGGGCCCGCCCCGGGTGAGGAAGAACACCAGCCCGAAGATGCCGAAGGTGGTGATGGTGGTCAGCATCAGGAAGGTGAGGATCTGCGGGCGCAGGATCGGCACCACCACCCGGCGCAGCTGCTGCCAGGCCGAGGCCCCGTCGATCAGGCTGGCCTCCAGGGTGGTCCGCGGGATGCTCTCGATGGCGGCGGCGAACAGCACCATGGCGAAGGGGATGCCCCGCCAGATGTTGACCACGGTGACGGTCTCGAAGGCATGGGCCTGCAGCCACTCCACCGGGCCCAGGCCGACCAGTCCGAGCCCCCGGTTGAGCAGCCCCTCGGGAGTGCCGTTGGCCGTGCTCGCCCAGAGCAGCGCCGCCACCGCCTCGGGCACGGCCAGGGGCAGCAGGAACAGGGCCGCGAACAGCGGCGTGAAGCCCAGGCGCCAGCGCGGCCGGTCGGCCATCAGGTAGGCGATCAGGAACGCGAAGATCGTCTGGCCGATCACCGCCGACAGCAGCACGAAGGCGAAGGTGCGCAGCATCGAGGCGTGGAAGTCGGGGTCGCCGAGCAGCTGAACGTAGTTGTCCAGGCCGACGAAGCGGGGCGAGCGCGCCTCGAAGCCGGTGAGCGCCTTGTTGGTGAAGCTCTGGTAGATGGCCCACACCGCCGGCCAGATGGTGAACCCAGCGAGCAGGACCAGCGCCGGCGTGAGGAACCCGACCAGGGTGAGGACGTCACGCCAGCTGCGGACGGGGCGCACGGCCGAGCCCTACTGCTCGAGGATCTTGTCCGGGCCGAGGAGCTGCTTGGCCTGGTCGACCACCATGGCCGCGGCCTCGTCGCCGGTCGCCTTCTTGCTGATGACCGCCTCGGTGGCGTCCGCGATGACCTGCTGCATCTTGTCGGTGCCCTCGGGCGGCGGGAACGAGCGGGCGCCGGCGAGCTGCTTCTCGGCCTCGAGGAGCTGCGGCTGGTCGCTGTAGGGCTTGACGTCGCCGAGGTCGTCACGGGGGGCGGCGGCCCCGATGGTGACCGCGTTCTGGGCCATGAACTCACCGCTGGCCAGCCACTTGACCAGCTCGAAGGCCTCGTCGGGATGCTTGCTCTTCTGGGTGATCGACCAGGCCCAGCCGGTCGCGCCGTAGGCGAAGGGCTCGCCGCTCCCGGTCTCGGTGGGGAAGTTCCAGGTGGCCACCTTGTTGGTGATGTCCTTGATCGGGGCGGTGCCGTTGGGGCCGTAGTCGAAGCTCCAGCACCAGGTCCCGCACGTCTCGATCAGCAGCTTGCCCGCCGGGAAGTCCTTGTACTTGGGCTGGACCCACGGCTCGGGGTTCAGCAGCGGCTGGACCGGCAGCAGGCCCTCGTTGGTGAGCGTCTCGTAGAACTTGAGCGTGGAGGTCAGGCCGGGGCTGCGCACCACCCACTTCTTCTGGTTGGTGTCGTAGAGCGGGCTGCCGGTGCCCAGCATCAGGTGGATGAAGCCCTCCCCGAAGGTGCCGCCGCCCCACTGCTTGCCGGCCGGGAACAGGATCGTCGGGGTGCCGACCGCCTGCTTGGCCTGCCTGGCCCGCTCCAGCAGCTCCTGCCAGCTCCTGGGCTGCTCGGTCGAGATGCCGTTGTCCTTGAGGATGTCCTGGCGGTACCAGAGCTGCATGATGGTGGCCTCGCGGGGCACGTAGTAGACCCTGCCGTCGGGCTGCACCGCCTCATCGCGGAGGCGCTGGTAAAAGCGCTGCCAGTCAGGCCACTGGTTCAGCCGGTCGGTCAGGTCCAGCAGGTAGCCGCTGGCGGCGAAGCTGCTGGCGTCGGCCGCCCCGATCGAGGTGACGTCGGGGGCGTTGCCGGAGTTGTAATCCAGGGTCAGCTTGCTCTTGAAGGCCCCGTCTTCGGCCGGGCCCTCGATCAGCTTGACCGTGATCTGCTTGCCCTGGGCCTTCATCGCCAGCTCGAACTGGGGCAGCAGCTTGCGCAGCAGGTCGACGCGGGGCTTCTGGTGATCCTCGAGCGTCAGCTCGACCGGTCCGCTGCTGCTGCTCTGGTCGTCGTCGCCGCCGCCGGAACCGCAGGCCGTGACGAGGAGCGCAATCGTCGCCATCAGGGCCAGCGACCGCGTCCACCTCCATCCGCTGGACCTCATGGTCGCTCCTCTCCCGCGCCATTGGCGCGGCGTCGCCCACCTCTCGCGCCGGCCGGATGATAACGTTAACATCTCGCCTCGTCAATCGATCCGAGAGCCGACCGCCATGCCCACGACCAGAGCTCCCATCCCTCGCCCGACGCTGCGCGACGTCGCGCAGGTGGCCAGGGTCAGCCCCATGACCGTCTCGCGCGTGGTCAGCGGCAAGACGTCGGTGGCCGAGCCCACCCGGGCGCGGGTGCTGGCGGCGATCGAGAAGCTGGGCTACCGCCGCAACCACATCGCCAGGAGCCTGCGCCCGGGTCACTCCTCGACCCTGCTCGGGCTGGTCATCACCAACGTGGCCAACCCCTTCTACTCGGTAATCGCCGACGCGGCCGAGCGGGCCGCCCGCCGGCGTGGCTTCCGGCTGATCACCGGCGGCACCGACGAGGATCCGGCCCGCGAGCGGGAGCTGGTCGAGGACCTCCTGAGCCGGCGGGTGGACGGCCTCCTGGTGGTGCCGGTCGACGCCGACGCGTCCTGGGTGGCCGCCGAGCGGGACGGCGGCACCAAGGTGGTCTTCCTCGGCCGTCCGCCGCACCGCGCGCCTACCGACGTGGTGCTGGTCGACGACTTCGGCGGCGCTCGGGCCGGGGTGGCCCAGCTCATCGCCGAGGGCCACCGCCGGATCGGCTTCATCGGCAACCCGACCAGGGTGTACACCGCCGCCGAGCGGCTACGTGGGTTCCTCGCCGCCTGCCGGGACGCCGGCATCGCCGTGGACGAGTGGCTGATCCGCTCCGGGTGCCAGGACGCCACCGCCGCCGAGGCGGCAGCCGCCGAGCTGCTGGCCCTCGCCGGCCCGCCCACCGCCTTGTTCACCGCCAACAACCGCAACACCGTGGGCGCGCTGCGGGCCATCCGGGCGGCCGGCCGCCAGGTGGCGCTGGTCGGCTTCGATGACTTCGACCTGGCCGACATGATCGAGGTCCCCTTCCGGGTCGTCGCCTACGACGCCCAGGAGATGGGCCGACTTGCCACCGATCTCCTGATCGAGCGGATCGCCGGCGAGCACCACCCACCGCGGCGCCTGGTCGTGCCCACCCGCCTGCTGCGGCGCGGCACCCTCAGCCGCGGCGGCTGACATGCCCATGTCAATGAAACCAGGCCGGATGCTTCTCAGGATCTCGAATGGGTGTGGACAGGGTTCGGCCGGCCACCAAGCCCAGTCGAGCTGGGACGTCTGCCTGGTCATGACCCGGCTGGTGCTGCGCCCTCCAGCGCCTGCGCGCCGGCCGCACCACCATCGTGATCGCCCACCGGCTGTCCACCATCAGCGCCGCCCGGGCTGGCTCGGTGGGATGTTGGCGTTCATGCGGAACAGGTTGGTCAGGTCCCAGCGGTCCTTGAGGGCGGTGAGGCGCTTGAGCCGCTGGCCGTAGGCGGTCTCGACGCCGGCGGGGCCCTCGTCGGAGATGAAGTTCACGTACACCCCGGCGCTGTTGGGCGCCAGCCTCTCCCAGCCCCGGCGGACCCAGGCGGTGTGGCGCTCGCCGTCGGGGTCGGTCGGCGGCCAGGCGGCGGCGAAGCTGAGGTCGAAGCCGACCTCGCGCTCGCCGACGGCGGTGGCCTCTGGGTCGACCCGGCTGACCGCCCCGCCCATGGCCCAGCCGCTGATCTGCGAGAACGGCGAGGTGACGGAGGCCACCTGGTCGACCAGCGCGTCGATGGCCTCGTCGGGGAGGCCGGAGAGCCGGTGCGAGCGCCAGTAGTAGTGGCGCCCTCGCGGCGCCCCGCCGTCCAGCATCGACTGGATGGCCAGGTACGGCACGGGGCGGACGAGCTCGGCCACGGCGATGCCGGTGATCGCCGGTGCCTGCTCGCGCATCTCTCGCTCGCCTCTCCTTCGTCACCGGGTCCGGGGGCTCAGGCTAGCGCGCCTCGGCGCAGACCAGGGCCCAGGGGTGGCCGGCGACCCGGGTGAGGACGACCACGGCGCGGGCGTCGCCGCGGAGGCGGAGGCGGGCGGTCAGGTCGTCGACGTCGACGGCGGAGCCGCGCTTGCGGACCTCGACGGCGCCTACGCCGCGCTGGCGCAGCACCTCGCGCAGGCGCTTGAGGTGCCAGGGGAGGGAGGCGTGGACGGCCAGCAGCCGGCCGAAGGGGCTGCGCAGGGGCTGGTCGGCGGAGAGGAACGCGATCTGGGGGTCGAGCTTCCAGGCTCCCAGGTCGCGGGCCAGGTCCTCGACCAGGCCGGCCCGGGTCACGGCCGGGCTGGGGTCGAGCAGGTAGGCGCCCGGCGGGCCGCAGGGCACGGCCGCTGCCCCGGTGGATCGGGGCTCGGCGGCCAGGGTGGCCGGGCCGGGGAAGACGGTGGCCCGGCGGCCGGTGGTGGCCAGGGCCGGCGACCACAGGACCGCCTCCTTGAGCTCGCGCCGGTCGGCCAGCAGCTCCACCTCCCAGCCCGGGGGGACTCGGTCGAGGGGGAGGCCGGGGGCGGCCTTGATCCCGACCGCGGCGACCCGGCCGGCCAACTCCAGGCACCAGGCCAGCGGCGGGCGGCTCTCCCCCGCCGGCAGGCGGCGGCCCCCGGCCCGCCGGGCCGGGTCGACGAACACCGCCAGCGACCGCGGCAGTTCCAGGATCCGGACGTCGGCGCAGGCGACGGCGACCTCGCCGGCGCCGTGGACGCGGGCGTTCTCCCGGGCCATGCGCAAGTGCAGCGGGTCGAGGTCGACGCCCAGGGCGGCCCGGCCCGGGGCGAGCGCGCTCAGGTCGCCGCCGATGCCGCAGCACAGGTCGGCCACCCGGTCGGCGCCGGCGTAGCGGGCCGCCCGGTGCCGGGCCAACGGCTCGGCCGAGGCCTGCTCCAGCCCCTCGCGGGTGAACCACATCCGCCCGGCCAGGGCGAACTTGGCCGCCGCCCGCTCCCGCAGCTCCCGCTGGGCCAGGGCCGCCGCCACCAGCTCGGCCGGGTGGCGCCGGCGCAGCCGGGTCCCGAGCCGCAGTTGGTCCGCGGGGTCGAGCGGCCCCGCCGGGAGCCCGGCCAGCAGCTCCCGGCCCTCGGCGGACAGCAGCAGGTCGAGCCGGTCAGGCGACCGGGCCATCGACCTCGCCCGGGGTCAGCTCGACGGGGCGGCCGTCGACCAGCCGCACCACCTGGTCGCAGAGGTCGACGACCACGGCGGCGCCGCGGTCGGCGGCGTCGCGGAGCAGCCCGACGGCGCGGTCGCGGTTCTCCTCGTCGAGCTCGGCGGTGGGCTCGTCGACCAGCAGGATGGCCGG
>Ga0307416_100000591_pt1 | contig 18620 bp, 12 predicted proteins | sample DK1Cmetagenome_2_FD_203821 | JGI IMG/M metagenome (GOLD analysis project Ga0307416, IMG submission 203821) | Maize rhizosphere microbial communities from greenhouse at UC Davis, California, United States - DK15-C-3 | ecosystem: Host-associated > Plants > Roots > Rhizosphere > Soil | place...
CACCAGGATTTGGGGCCGCAGTCGCGGGGATGACCACGTTCCCGCTTTCGTTATAGACAGGCGCCAGGAAATAAGGCGCGCCGTAGGCCGACACGGCCAGCATGCGCGGATTGCCGGCATCGTCATAGTAGGTGGTGAGGCCATCCTTATAGTCGGTCGTGTCGGTGGTATATCGCAGGCCCGCCGTCAGTTTGAGCCTAGGCGTGATCTCGTAGCTGCCCTCGCTATAAACGGCCCAGCTTTCCCGGTTCTGCTTGAAATGCTGCTTGCCGCGAACGCCGGTGGGAACCGAGCTGGCCGACAGTGCCGTCCCGTTGAAGCCGCCCGCGGGATTGAACCAGGTTGCGGGCAGGCCCACGGCTGCACGCACGTCGCTCAGCAAATTGAAGATATCGATGTCGTTGTCGGAGGTTACACTGTCCCAGCCATAATAGGCACCGACGATCATCTTGAAAGGCCCGCTGCTATAATCGAGGCGCAGGTCCTGATTGAACGCCTCGAAGGACGAACGATAGCCGTTCGAGCACAGGCGCAGCGGGCCGCTGTCACAATCGGTTGCTGTCTGGAGATAAAGGCCGGAATCATAGCCTGTGATCGAGGTCAGGTTGAGCTTGGCGGCAAGCTCGGTCTTCACGGTCAGGACGACGCCTTCGGCGCGCGTCACTGCGCGGCCAATCGTATCCTGCTCGATCTCATTGTCGGACAGACCAACCCGGCTGTAGCTGCTGGGCAGCAACCCGGCACCATTGTCACCGAGCGCCTGGAATAGAGGTGCCAGGGGGAAAGCTGGGTTCTCATAATTGATCACCCCAGGGTTGGTGCGCGAGGGCCCCGCGCCCAGCGACGCGGCGACGCCGCCGGTCGATTTAGCCGCATAGCCCTTCAAGGTGACATCAAGCGTATCGGACGGCGCGAAGCGCAGTGTTCCGCGGATGCCGTAGCTTTCGTCGCCATTGGGATCACGCCCCGTTGCATAGTTGAGACCGGACGCACCGCCGGCAGCCGTGGTGTTGAGCCCGGCGGGCATTAGATTATGGATATAGGGATCGGATTTGACATAGGTGCCCGCGATGCGGATGCCGAGTTGGCCTTCCACGGGCGTCAGCTCGATCGCACCTTCAGCGCTCTTCCGGTGGTAATTGCCGTAGCCGAGCGTAAGGTAGCCGTTGGCGCCCTTCATCTGCGGCTTGCGAGTGATGAAGTTGATCGCCCCGCCGGTCGTGTTGCGGCCATAAAGAGTGCCTTGGGGACCGCGCACCACCTCGACCTGCTCCAGATCGTAGAGTTGCTGCCCCTGGCTCGCCCGGAACGTCTGGTAGACCTCGTCCACGTAAACGCCAACCGGCGAAGCCGCGCTGGCGCTCAGTTCCGTCCCCACACCCACGCCGCGCAGCGTGAAATTGGGCTGCTGCGTGCCATAAGCCGACGACACCTGGAGATTGGGCATCGAGGCATTGAGGTCCGAAGTATCGAATACGCCCTTGGCGGTGAGCGCCGAGGCGGAAATGGCCGATACCGCGACCGGCACATCCTGCAGATTTTCGGAGCGCTTGGTTGCCGTGACGACGATCTCTTCCAGCCCCCCAGATTGCGCCTGCTGCTCGTCGGGCTGCTGGGCGAGCGCTGGCGCGCCAAGGCACGCTGCGATCGCAAAAACGCTTATGGATCCAACCCTTTTCATACGGACCTCCCTGTTCGGACCACTGCATCCCAGTGCATTTCGCGGTCCAGTTTCGCCTGGACGCCGGCTTTTCGAGGGTGGGCGCTTGCCTATGCCCTCGACTCCGTTGTCAAAGGCCAAGGTGCCGGAGAACTGATACTCTCCTTAGAGCCTCTTTCTCACTGATTGATGGTGCCAGATGATGTGAGCGGGCTTGAGGCACCGGCCTTTGTTCGCGGGCGTGCAATAGCGCGCAGGGCAGGCCGCTCTGCTCCCGCTCATCGCCCTATCGCGGCAGTGCGAACGCTTGGGCACACGCTTTGAAGCGCCAGGTCGGACCTGCCGCCTGGCGCACCATCATTCCGGCAGGCTTGGTTTGCAATCAGCCAGAATTTCTTGGCAAATGGACCCTTTGACGACCAGGACAGCCTCGTGCCGCGTGGCATGGCGAGGACGTCGCCGCCTCGCAGATTGTGGGTCTCGCCGGTATCTTCGTTGACGACACGATAGGCGCCTTCGAGCAGCAGCTCGATCTCGTCCCCCAAGGGAGAGGTGTAGGGAATGGCCGTCGAGCCGTCCGGTGCGCAGCCTGCAATGCCGACGCTTGCCCGCCACAGGCCGCAGAGCAGGGTTCCGGTGCTTCCCGTCGAGCGCAGCTTGAACAGTTCGCCGCAAACCATCGAGCCATGGTCGGGCTCGTCCCAGGTGAAGGGTTCCCATGCTTCGGGATTGTCGCTGTTATGGCCGACATAGACGTCATCGTCCTTGACCGAGGGTGCCGGCGAATCCCAAAGGATCCAGAATTTCTTGAGGAAGGGCGAATCAATGTCCCAGCTCAGCGCTACGCCCTTGGGATGGCTGATAATCGTACCGGCCTCAAGTCGGTACCGCTTGCCCGTCGCGGTGACCGTGACGGTAGCTGTGCCTTCGAGGATGACCATAGTTTCATCGCCAAGGGGCGCGGAATAGTCGACATGGCATGAACCGTCCTCGTTGCAGCCGGGGATACCCTTAGCGGTTCGCCAGAAACCGAGCTGCAGCGATCCGCTGGTGTGGTCGAAGGCCACCGGCGCCACCTCGCCATTCACCTGAGGGCCGAAATGCGGATCGTCCCAGGTGAAGGGCGCCCACTGCGCGGGATTGTCATTGCGGTTGCCAATGCCCACGGAGCGGAGTGCGGCCGCATGGGAATTACCCTGGATGTTCGGATCGCTCGCCATAGAAAAACTCCTCGCTCGCTGCTGCCTCCCGGCTCCCCGTCAACGCGGCGCATGTGCGCCCTTGGGGATGGCTGGGAACGACGATCGGAAGCCTATGGACCAGGTGGCATCTCGCCCTAGAGCCTGATCGGGCGTTTGCGATGGCGCCAGTGTTTTCAAACGGGCCATGAGGCATCCCGGCACGTCTGCGTGAAGCCCACCACGGTGTTTCCTACAGAGTGCGCAGGATGAAGCGCTGGATCTTGCCGCTGGGTGTCTTTGGCAGTTCGCTTACGAACACGACAAGCCGGGGATAGGCATGAGCGGACAGCCGACTCTTCACGTGACGCTTGAGATTCTCCGCCAGATCTGGCGAGGCGTCATAACCCTGATTGAGAACGATGAACGCCTTGACCAACTCGGTTCGCTCCGGGTCCGGTACCCCGATGACCGCTGTTTCCATCACAGCGGGATGTTCGATCAGGGCGCTTTCCACATCAAAAGGACCGATCCGGTAGCCCGAAGAGGTGATGACATCGTCAGCGCGGCCGATGAAGCTGATGCTGCCGTCGGTTTCCCATTCTACCGTGTCACCGGTTCGGTAATAGCCGTCTGCAATAGCCCGCGTTTCCTGTTGCCAGTAGCCATCGAACCAGAGAAGAGGCGAGTGGGCGATATCGATCGCCAACTCGCCGGGCTGGTTTGGTCCCAGTTCGCAGCCCGTCTCGCCGAGCACTGCCACGCGGTACCCCGGCATGGGGAGGCCTGCCGATCCCATGCGTATGCGGTGGGCCAGCCCATGATGATTGTTCACCACCATGCCCATTTCGGTCTGGCCGTAATGATCGTGGATAGGAACGGCCAGATGCCTGTCGAACCAGCGAATAATTTCGGGGTTGAGCGGTTCGCCCGCGCTGCTCACCACGCGCAGACTGCCTTTTGCCTGCGCGGCCGCCTCCGGCCCTGCGGCGATCAGCAGCCGGTATGCGGTCGGCGCCCCGGCGAGGTTAGTGATCCCGAGCCGGTCGATCACCTCATAAACTGCCTTCGCCGTAAACCCGCCATCATAGAGCGTTGTCGCATGACCAAGCAGAAGCGGCCCGGTGATACCGTAATAGAGACCATAGGCCCAGCCCGGGTCGGCGATGTTCCAAAAGCGGTCCTGTGGCCGTAGGTCGACTGCCCAGCGCATATAGGCGCCGATGGCCAGGAGGCCGCGCAGCGGCACCCCGACCCCCTTGGCAAGGCCCGTGGTGCCCGACGTCGACATCATCAAAAAGAGGTCGTCGGGGCTGCGCAGAACCGGTTGGAACACGGCGCTGCGCGCATCGAGTTCGGCGCAGAAGTCAAGATCGCCTTCCCGCAGCATGTCGCCGGGCGAAAGGACGGTCGCGACTTTCGGACAATCGGCTATTTCGTCCAGCTTGAACCGATTGGCGCTGTCCGTGATGACAAGTTTCGCGCCGCTGATGCCCAATCGGTGCTGGATGGCCTTGGGGCCAAAGGCGGTGAAGAGCGGCTGATAAACCGCTCCCGCGCGCCAGACGCCCAAGATGGTCGCAAGAAGTTCCGGAATGCGGGGAAGAAGTCCGGCCACGCAATCGCCGGGGCGGACGCCATGTTCGACCAACATGTTGGCCATCTGTGCAGACAGATCGCGCATCTGGACGAAGCCATAGTCTTCCCGTTGCCCATTTGCCGACACCCAGACGAGCGCGGTCCGATCATCGTCAGCATATCGATCGCAACACTCCACGCATGCGTTGAAACCCGCCTGGATGCTACCCGAAAGCCGCCCGCATTCGGTCTGGATGGCGAAATTGTCACGCGCAGCCCGATAGGACTGCGGGGTGATGGATGCCGGTGTGCCGGTCATGCCTTCATGGTCCTCTTCCGTGCTCGCGATTCTTGCGCGAAGCGTTGTCTGCTGGTTGAGAGCCGGTCACGGGGCGTTCGGCGATCAACCAAAAAGCGCATCATGACCATGGCGGGTCAGACATGGTCCTAAAGGATAAGATGGCGAAGCGGCACCTGCTGGAAAACGGCCCGCTCCGCCCGCGTTCGCGTGCCTATTCAGGCAATGTGTCGCGCGTGATGACCCAGAGCTTCTTGCTGAAAGGCCCCTTGGACGTCCACGTGACGTGCATGCCCGAGGAAAGACCTATCACGTCTCCGGCCCTGAAATTATGCACGTTGCCGCTCTCGGTTTCGGTGACTTCGACCTCGCCTTCGAGAAGCAGGATGGTCTCGTCGCCTAGCACCCCGGTATAGGGTGTGGACATGGTGCCGTTGTCGTCGACATCGCTTCCGGCAATGCCCTTGCCAGAGCGCCATACGCCGCTCAGCATCGTGCCGGTCGAACCGCCGGTGCGGATGAAATAGAGTTCGCCGGCAACGAGAGGCCCCTCGGCCGGCTCGGTAAAATGATATTCCTGCCATTCCTCCGGATTGTCGTTCACATGCGTGATGAGCAGATCTTGTGGCGGATTGGCAGTGGGTTCGCTGCCGTTCCAGATACACCAGTATTTCTTGAAGGCAGGACCCTCGATGTCCCATTGGACTTCGAGCCCCTTGGGCGAGCTGATGATCGAGCCGGGGCTGACTTGATAGCGCTTGCCGGTGGAAATGACCGTAAGGACAGCGGTTCCGTCGATCACGCAGGCGGTTTCATCGCCGAGCGGCGAAGAATATAGTAGCGTATGCGACCCGTCGGATGCTGCTCCGGGCGCGGTCGGCCCCGTCCGCCACAAACCCGCGGAAAGCGATCCGGAGACGCCCTCGGGCCGGATCACGACATATTCGCCATGCACCTGCGCGCCAAAGCGCGGCTCGATCCATTCGAAAGGAACCCACTTCTCATTGGGTTCATTCTGCACTCCGCCGTGTACGGCGCTGCGGACGAGAACTTCCGACGTCATCCCCATTTCTCCTTTTCCGTGCCCGCTGGCTGAAGGCAGCTCGGGCGAGACTATCGGCGATATGCTCAAATCTGCGACAGAACTGTCCCGGTCGCTAGCGCCATTAATCCTCTTTTTGATGGTACCAGATCCCCGCTCGGGTCGCGCCACCATCGTTTGTTTATGGGGTGTCCCTCCTGCGGGACCGCTAACGACGCTCCGCCTACCTTTGTGGCGTTTGAGTGCTGGCACGCCGTTCGTGACCAGACGATCAGGTCGGTGACGGCAAATTCGTCTCAGCGCCTGATTGCTGCAGAAGCTTGGGCACGTCCTTGAAGACGGCGAAGCTGCTTGGCGTATTGGGCATCACCGGGAAGTGGAATTCGCACTTTGGGCAGGGCTCAGCGAGAACCTTCTGCTCTTCCTGAAGATCGAACGCCTTGTCCTCGACCAAGCCGCAATTTGGGCAGACGCGCAACAGACGCGTGTTGGTCAGTTCGAAATTGGTGATGATGTCTTCCATGATGGCGCCGCGCGCAGCCCATTCCTTGGCATATTTATGATAGGCATTCATGTGCCAGTCCTTGAGCGACTCGCGGTCGACCCAGAAGCTGACTTCGTTGAACCAGCCCGGGTCTTCGGGATGCACCCACCAGGTGAGATGCAAGAAGCCCGGCATTTTCATGAGATGGTTGCGGGTGTCGGCAAAGATAACCTTGAACTTTTCATAGCCGTCCGGACTGGAAAAGCGCACGCGCTGCATGCTGAGATAGACGGACATTTCTTGTACTCCCCTCGATGAGTCCAGCCCTGAGAGCTGTCCTGAAAGGATTAGGTACGGCGTGGCCGTCCGGTAGGACCAAAGCCCGGAAACTTTATGGTGCCAGAGTGCGGAAGCCCTATCATTGAGCCGAGCAGGCGATAGGATAAGTTGATCCGTTTTCGAGAGGCATCCTGGTCATGATGTCAGTGAACCTCATCATCACCGTAGATCGAAATGACGAACGGTCGTTGCAAATGCAGCTTTACGAGGCGCTGCGCGACCAGATCCTCAAGGGAAGTCTGCCGGCCGGCAAGCGCTTGCCTTCCACCCGCAGCATGTCCGAGCAACTCGGCATCGCCCGCAACACCGTCATGCTCGCCTATGAACGCTTGGCCGCTGAAGATTATATCACCTCACGTGCCAAGGCCGGGATATTCGTCAACGATAAACTACCTGACGCAACGGTATTGCTGCGCAACGGTCACGGTACCGCGCAGCCTCTCCCCAAACGGCTTCGTCTCGGCAAGAACCCCTCATTCACGGGCCGCTCCCCCCAGCTGTGGCATGAGAAGCGCGCACGGCCGCAATTCGATCTTTTTGTGGGTCGCCCGCATCCTTCTGGATTCCCGACGACGTTCTGGCAGCGCGCTGTCACCCGCCACCTGACCTATGCGCGCGGTGCCCAGACCGAATATGGCGATCCACAGGGCTTGGCGTCGCTTCGTGAGGCGATTGCGGCCCATCTGGCCGAGACCCGCGGCATTAGCCCTGGCGCAGATCAGATCGTGATCACGTCGGGGATCCAAGGCGCGCTCAATCTGCTGGCGCGGATATTTCTCGCCGGTGCGTCCAAGGCAAGCGTGGCAGTCGAAAATCCCTGCTATCAGGGCGCCGCCTATCTCTTTGGCAGCTATGGCGCCAGCATTTGCCCGATCGACGTTGACGAACAGGGGATCATTGTCTCGCAACTCGACGGGTTCATGGGGAATCTCGTCTATGTAACGCCATCACATCAGTTCCCAACCGGTTGCACGCTGAGCCTCGACCGGCGTCTGCATCTGCTGGACTGGGCCTATCAGACCGGTAGCTATATCATCGAGGACGATTACGACAGCGACTTCCGCTATGACGGGCCGCCGCTCACTGCGCTGGCCGGGCTCGACCGCAATGGTCACGTCATCTATCTAGGCACCTTCTCCAAATCGATCGGGGCTGGTCTGCGGATCGGCTACGCGGTGCTCCCGCGCCACCTGATCGATCCGGCGAGGATCGTGAAGACCCTGACGGATAATGGCGCGCCCTGGCTAGAACAGGCCGTGATCGCCGATTTCCTGAAAGAAGGTGCCTTCCTGCGTCATCTGCGGCGCATCCGACGGTCCTATATGGGCGCAAGAGATGCTGTGGTTGAAGCGATCGCGAAGCATTTCCCAGGCGGCGAGCTTCTTGGCCAGGAGTGCGGCATGCACATGATGTGGATACTTCCGCCCGACCTGCCATCTGCCAATGAGATGCGTCGCCTAGCCCTGAACTGCGGTGTTGGCCTCTATCCTTTCGCCGGAGCCGCCGTGCACGAATATGGGACGCCAGGGCGTTTTCAAGAGCGATCATTGGTGCTTGGTTATACAGGCCTTGGCGAGCACGACATCCAGGAAGCCTTTGGTCGCGTTGCCGACCTGCTTGTCCGCACTTCCTGAGTTGAAGCCTTTCGACTGGCACCATCAATAAGGTCTGGAATGGTCCTATGTCCCTGACAGGGCAGGGCTTAAGATTCTACGCCAACAAAAGGTGACTGGTGCCGGTCGCTGCCTTTTACCTACATGGGCAGGCGATTGGCCAATAGCCCGGGGCGGATGACAATGGCGGAATATAAGCTTCTGATCGATGGCAGGCTGGTTGACGGCGCAGCCGTCATGGACGTACTCAATCCGGCAACCGAGGAGGTGTTGGCGCGCTGTCCCCGGGGGTCCGCCGAGCAACTCGATGAGGCCGTTGCAGCCGCGCAGGCGGCCTTTCCGGCCTGGATGCGGACCTCTATCGCCGAGCGGCGCGCGCTCATTCTCAAATTTGCCGACAGCGTCGAAGTTCAGGCTGAGGATCTCGCGCGGCTACTGACGCAGGAACAGGGCAAGCCCTTGAGCGAGGCGAGCGCCGAAATCGCCTACAGCGTTGCCTTCATTCGTCAACTTGCCAGCTATGACCTGCCGGTGCAGCTTCTTGAGGACAATGACGCTCGGCGCGTGGAACTGCACCGGCGCCCCTTGGGCGTTGTTGGCGCGATCATCCCCTGGAACTTCCCCGTCCTGATCGTCGCTTTCAAGCTGCCCTTTGCGTTGCTGGCTGGCAATACGCTTGTAATCAAGCCCGCGCCTACCACGCCACTCTCCACCTTGCGCCTTGGTCAATTGATGGCCGGGATTTTTCCTGCGGGTGTCGTGAACATTGTAACCGATCAGAACGACCTTGGTGGCCAACTCACAGCTCATCCCGGGATCGCTAAGATCAGCTTTACCGGCTCTACCGGGACGGGATGCAAGGTGATGGCGAGCGCGGCGTCCTCGATCAAGCGCCTCACTCTGGAATTGGGCGGCAATGACGCTGCGATCGTGCTTGCTGACGCTGATCCCATCAAAGTGGCGCCGGACATCTTCAGTGGTGCCTTTATGAACGCCGGCCAGATCTGCCTCGCGATCAAGCGCGTCTATGCTCATTCCGATATCTATGATGCGCTTTGCGCCGAACTCGCGCGGCTAGCAGAAGAGGCCGTGGTCGACGACGGGCTCAAGCAAGGTGCCCAGATCGGCCCACTACAGAACAAAGCCCAATATGAAAAGGTCAAGGCGCTTCTTGAGAGCGGGCGGGCCGACGGGACCATCATTGCTGGCGGCGAGGTTCTTGATCGACCCGGCTATTTCATCCGTCCGACCATCGTGCGCGATATCAGCGACGGGGCACGTCTGGTAGATGAGGAACAGTTCGGCCCCATTCTTCCTATTGTCCGCTTCGACGACCCCGAAGATGCACTAGTGCGCGCCAATGCCTCAAACATGGGGTTGGGCGGCTCCATTTGGTCTCCCGACCGTCAAAAGGCGCACGATCTTGCCACGCGTTTGGAAGCCGGCACCGTGTGGATCAACAAGCATCTCGATTTTGGCCCGACCATGCCGTTCGGAGGCGCTAAGCAATCAGGGCTTGGCGTCGAATTCGCGCAGGATGGTTTGCACGAGTTCACCCAGATCCACGTGATTAACGAGGCAAAACGGGTGCCATGATCAATTCGCCTCCCTGGCAAATGAACGTTCATTTTTGCATGCGCAATGGCCGCTTTCGACCGGAGCGGCCGTCCGCAATCCGATGAGGAACGGCAAAAGTTGGTCGGCAGCTGCCCTCGCTAGACGAGCAAAACGCCAACAAACATGCCATTGAGAGAGGCGGTTGCCTTCACCGAAACCTGCCGCTCGTTCAGCTCCCGATCTGGCAGGTTCGACCGTCACTCTTATTGCCTCGATCGCGAGCGATTGTTTCTGATGAGCGTCGATAGCGGCAACAGCGTTTGTCCGGCTTGTCTGCATCTGCGCGAAGCGCCACAAGGGCAAGATGACGAATACTCGGTTGGCGCTGTTCTTGGATACGAATTGCTTTCTTCAGCTCAGGGATTTCGAACAGATTGCGTGGCGCGAGCTGTTCCCCGAGGCAAAGCAAATTGCCTTGTTTGTCTGCAGCGCAGTGATCAGCGAATTGGATAAGCACAAGACTTCGACCAATCAGAGGCGACGTAATCGGGCTCGTAAAGCGCTCGGCTTAATCGAAGCAGCGGCGGATGCTTCCGAAATGACATTGCCAATCAGAACCGAGAACCCAAACGTCGAGTTAGCGATCTGGCGCGGTCGACCAGTTTGGTCAGATTTCCCCAATCTCGATGAGCGCAATCCGGACGACTATCTCGTAGTCGCTGCGGCGACTGATCCGCACGGCACCGTGCTCTCGCATGACACAGGGCCTCGTATCCGCGCGCGCATGGTTGGCGTTCGGGCGGCTTGTCCGCCCGATGGCTGGTTACTGCCGGTGGAGCAAACGGACGACCAGCGTAAAATTGGTCAGCTTACCCGGGAATTGGAGGCGGCCCACAATGCGCGGCCACGGCTTGAAGTACTTCTACCTAACGACGATCCCGTGACTATGACAGTCGTCTCGATCCCCTATCTTGGCCCTTCTGCGATCCGCGATCTAGCTGCCCGAACTTTAGCGCAGTTCCCAATGAAGTACGTTCAAGCGACCAACTATTCCGACCGGTACTCGGTGCTGAGCGATCCATTCGCAATCGGACAGACGCGCGTTGACGCATATCATGACGAGTACGAGCAATTCCAATCGGCGGTGCGTACCTATTATACGACGCTTCACGAGAAGGTAAGCGATCATGCGCTCGCACAATTCGCGCCTGGCATCATAAAGAATGTTGGAAGCGTGTCGGCAAAAAACCTGACGATCGTCATCGTGGCGGAAGGAGCGATCGAGATAATAGCCGACCGCGATGATGCAGAACTGCGCCTTGGCAGCATCTCATTACCGAAGCCGCCAGAGCCCCCACGAGCAAGAACGTTCTACGATGCGGGGCAAATGATCCGGCCACCCAAGCCGAGGGATCCAATGCGCTTCTACTGGCGCGAACGCCCCCACACCATCGGATCCACCCAATCGAGCCTTGAATGTGCGGACTTTCGCCCAGGATGCGAATATAATGTTGGTGTTCTTATCTATGGGGGCGGCGATTTGCCTTCGTCCGGCACGCTCTCCGTAAGCGCGAGCGCTGAGCATCACGAGACGGTTACCGCCAAGCGTATGTTTACTTTCAGGCGCGATACTGCCGGATGGCTGGATCCGCTCGTCCAATCGCTACTGCCGGACCCTGTGCGCATCGCCTTTGCCGAAATCGATGCAGCGCAACTTCCCGGCTGGTGACTGCGCTGTCGCGCCGCAGCGCACTCGTAAGCGTAAAGGCTTGAGTTGACCGACGGGCAGACGCGAGCGCGAGATGGAGTAAGCTTAGCGGCACGCGCCAACATGGCGGTCGTTCGCGGGCGAGATTCATTTTCCTAAACTTGCCGTCCGTTCAGCAACCGAACGCGGGTCGGTTTGGCAGGCTCCAAACGATCGATTTTGAGGTGGAGTCGCGGAAAAGTGGACGCTGCACCTTGCGCCCCTTACCGTCATCAAATGACGAACGCCTCGCTCTATCGACGGTTGCGTGAATTCGGCACGCTTGCAGAAGCTCCAAGAGACATCCCCGACGCGGTGTTCGCGCTCCCGTCCACAATCCATTGGATGCGCGCACTTGCGATTTTGGTCGATGATCAAGCCATCACATTCCAGTCGGCCCGTGCATTTTATGTAAAGGTGCAAAAGCGGGAGATGGACGAGCGAACGCTCAATACCGTGAGCGAACAGTTGCTCTTCACCTTTCACCAGATTGCCGCGCTACGCGCCCTTGGAGGGGTATCCTGTAAGGCCGACGTGGCGCGCATGGCCATTGTCAGTTGGTACTACGGCATCTACGGTGCCGCGTCGGCGATGGTCGCGGCCGCAGACGGTTCTTTTCAGGACAATCATAGCGCTACCGCTCAGCAATGGAACGCGCAGTTTCCCTCCCGTGGACTGGCCATGGCACCGTTTGCCGATCGCCTCGCCACCTTGTTGAAAGACGACCTGGCAGTAGGACTTGAAGCAGTTCGATCGCGTGGAAAGCATTCCCTCACTATTATGCCGAAAACCGTGGAACAGGCTTGGGGCTGCGTAGCCGAATATCTGTCCGGCACCGCTGGGTGGGAGAAATGGAATTGCGAAGAACGGGTCAAAGACGACGCTGCATTCAGGGGTCTCGGTGTCGACAATTTTCGGACCGGTCCCGCCAAAGCCTTGCGTGACGCTGCTTATCGCCGGCGCAGCATTGCTTTTCTCCAACAAGCGTCGCGCTACCGAGGCAAAGCCAATTATCGCGATGCCATCTTCCTCGCTTACGGAAAGACCGTCGCTGCTCGCCTTGAAGGCTTGGTTGAAGATCTCCCACGCGTGCTTGAAGCATTTGCAGCCATGGCGGCAGGCTATTGCTCGCTCCGCTTTGGGAAAAACCGGTGGAAGCCCTTCGTCGAGGATCTTGACGCCAATCGCTCGCTCCCGATCTCACCGTTGGCGTTCTGGTCATAGGAGTGTCCGGAGCTCGCCGACTTTTCGACCGCTCATCGGCTATCATCGTCTGCCCCAAAGCCGCCATACGTTCACAGCGACGCTTCTCGATGGCCAGTGCTATCAAGCACGACAGCGTTGCCAGTAGGTGGGGGAGCATAATGACATATATGGACGGACTGACTATCGCCGCAAACTGGGCAACTATACTTACTGCAGCCATTGCAAGCGCGGCATACAGCCGCTTCGTTTGGGGGCAGTGGGAAAGGCGAAACTCTCTGGAAGCCTACCTTCGCAAGGAGAAGCTGAGCCGCCGGGATGAGGGAAGGCGAAGCGTCATCCACCTTATGGCCAATTTGGCTATGACTGAAGCAGAGATCCTCGCAGCTGCCTTTCAGAGTAAACGCATCACGACCGTTCCTGGTATCGATGACAATGGGAGGGCTAGCAGACTCCTGTTTGAATATGATGGTGATGATGTGCCCGCACCGCAGAAGTTTTAGCTGATCGACGGTCATGCGAGGGCAGTGATGGAGAATTTCGCCGACATTGCGGTCGTTCCTCGACCGACATTGCGCGCCTAATTCCTGCCGTTCGTTGAACTGCTGCCTGTGGGTGGGTGAGGCTCCCACCAAATGCACGCGTGACCGCGATCAGCTTGCTGAAACGAGCATAGCTCTCGATTTTCTCGATCGCTTTCGCGCAAACCAGAAGGTCCAGACCGTCAAGCTGCCGAGCAGGCCCAGTGCAAGGCCGGATGTGGTCATGACCAGACGATAGGGCAGTCCGCCCACCTTGGCCGCGTGGAGCGGATAGAGCAAATTGTAGATCTTCGCCTTTGTCGGTAGCCGCGATGCATCGCGTGCGGCAACAAGGCGGCCGCTATCGGCAGCAAACCAGAGCGTCGTTCGGCCGTTGGGCAGCCACTCCTCCGCCTTTTTCATCCGGAGCGTGATCAGCCCGTTGTCGTCGCGCGGCAAGGAAAGGCTCCGAACCTCCGCTTCGGGAAAGTGGCTCCGGGCGGTTGCGATCATCTTGCGCCAGTCAAGGTCGGCCGCGAGTTCCGCCGGATGCGGATCGGGGGCTTTCAGGCTCGCATCGATGACCGTTGGCGCAGAGGGCCCCAGGATCAGCGCCGCCATCGGACGGAATACCAATATAGCGCCGGTCAGCAGCGACAGGATCAGAAGGGGGGCGACCACAATGCCAAGATCGCGATGGTGACGCAGGATGGCTGGCTGGCTCAGGCGTTTGGGAAGGAGGCGGAATTCGAACGTCTTTCGCGTCCGCCACCACAGGATGGTGCCAGAAATGACGAAAAACAGGCCAGTCACTGCCGCGATCCCGCCAACGGTTTCGCCGACGTCACCGGCGAACAGGTGGTGATGAAGATTGAACAGCCAGATTTCGGGACGCTCCCACTGGCTGTCCCAGCGTTGCACCACGGACCCCGCCTGATCGGTATAGGCACCCGCCCCTTGCTTGAAGGTCAGGCGGTTCAATCCGAAATCCTCGTGGGCAAAAAGGATCATCTGCGGCCGCTCTGAAGGATCGGCCATGATCCGTTCGACCACCCCGGCGATAGCGCTCGTCGCCTGCACCTGGGCGTCGCCTGCATGCGGGAGGATTACCCAGGCATCCTTGTGCACCAGAAGCGCGCCCGAAATCCCCAGCACCGCCAGTACAAGGCCGATCAGCCCTCCCGTCCAGCGGTGCAAGAGGTCGAGGAGCTTCATCAGAAACGATAATCCCAGCCAAGGGTGACGTTACGGCCGCGCCCGGAGAAGAAATGGGCATTGTCGGTCGGACGGACGGTATCGCTGTAATAATCGATGTAGAATGTATCGAACAGGTTTTGGACGCTGAGGGTGACGGCGCCAAACCCCGTTTGGTAGCGTAGGCTGGCGTCGGTCACGTTGTAACCGTCAAAGTCATAGACGGTATTGAATATGCCCGGCGCGCGCTCGAAATTCCGGGCCAGATAGAATTGCGTCTGCACGCGCGCGGAGACCGGTCCATTCACATAGCTGGCGGCAAGGTTGAGCCGGTCAGGCGAGATGTTTGCGCCGTCGAGGTCACGATCGACCTGGTCTATCCCGTCAGCAGAGCCATCGGTCCGGCCGATCAGATGCGCATAGCCTGCGGACAAGGTGAGGCCAGGCACCGGTGTCTTGACGGCCAGATTCAATTCCAGTCCCTGAATTTCGACCCGCTGCCGCTGCACTTCATAGGAACCGTTGATCAGCGTCAGTAAAGAGCCATTCCTGCTGGTCGACCAGAAATAGGCGGCGCTGGCATCCAAAGGGCCGCGCTTGACCTCGACACCGATTTCCCGGTTATTCGAAACAATCGGGCTGATGTTGACATAGGTGTCGATGTCGACCCCATCTGTGTTCACCGCCCGGGCAATGCGACCAACGTCAGGCACAGTGTAGCCTTCTGCATAGCTGCCATAGAGCCGAATGCCGGGACGCGGCTCCACAATCACACCGCCATTGAACAGCGTATCGTTGAACGTGGGACTGCCGCCGGATACGAAGTGCAAGCCATAGGACGCCAGGGTCGTGTAATCGTCGATGGTGACGCGGACATCTTCGTAACGGATGCCGCCGGCCAGACGAAGTTTCTCGTCGAACAGCGCCAGATTGAACTGGGCGAAGGGCGCGAGGCTGCGATAATCGGTGGGCGGCACCCATGTGCGATCCGTGGCGATCAGCCGCTGTTCAGTAAGGTCAAAAAGCGCGTCGAAGCCGAGCGCCGCCGTCAGCGCGTCGAAACCTGGAATGCCGCGCTCATAGCTGACCTTGCCGCCATATTTACGCGACCGGTTCTGCGACTGGTCGAACAGCGCACCCACGGGCGCGAGGGACGCATCCTGGAATGTGGCGATGGGCGCGACCTCGCCGCCATAAGTGTCGCGTGAACGGTTGAAGAAAATCTGGCTGACCAGATTACCGCCCCAGAGATTGGTGTCGGTCAGCGATAGCGCAACGCTTTCGGTCCGGTTGGTTGCGGATACGCCCGGCGGGTCCCCCCGGACGGAAGTTGTCGGCAGGTTGACGAGATAATCGCCGTTCTGTGCAACATAATCCCCATCCCCCTTCAGTTCGAAGCGGCTGGCAATCAGGTCCAATCGAGCACTGTCGTTCAGCGCGTAGCCGAACCGTCCAAAGACGGACCAGCTTTGGGAATCCTGCGTTTCGCCTTGAGTCAGGTCGGTGCCGAGGCGGCGGTCATGGCCATCATAATAGACGCCGCGCTTTTCGAAGGCCGCGCCCACCGTCGCATCGACGCGACCTGCGCGATAAGACAGCAGGGCCGCGGCTTTGCCGCCCAGGCCGTCCCCGTGGAAACCATCATCGGCGCTGCCTTGCAGCAAGACCCGACCGGACACCCCTTCCGTCACCGGCGGGCCTACCGTCACCTGATTGACGATGCCGCCCGTACCGCCAATGCCCTGCAAGGCGTTGGAGCCATAGATCAGTTCGACCCGATTCACGAAGAACGGATCGATCGTGAAGCCATCGCGCGCGCCATCGCGCAGAGGGGCTGTCTGCGGGATGCCATTGATCGCATAGAGCGGCGAACGCCCGCGCAACGTCTCACCCGCGCCGGAGAGCTTCTGCCGGGTGGGAGAGAATGAAGGCGTCAGGTTGGCGACGGCGTCCACAATCGAACCGCCGATGGCGACCTGCTGGTCCAGCGTCTCCTTATCAAGAACATCGATTGTAAGGGGAAGCGCTTTAGCAGGAAGCGCGCTCCGCGTTGCCGTTACGACGATGTCATCGCCCCTGTCCGCCGCCGGTGCCATGGCGTGAGCATGGGCTGCCCCGGTGCCGAGAGTGGCTGTGGTTGCGAGTAAAGTCGTGAATATAAAGCGCATAAAGCTCCCCTTGGATCAGGGGCGCAGCTAACCCGTTTCAAATACTATTGCAAGTCAGTATCAAATTGGCAAATAGGGCAACTCTAGCCAACCTCGTTGTTCCGCCGCGATTTTTGTCAGCATGGCCGATTACATGACATTGTTGCGATTGCAGTCAGGAGGTCGAGTGGACGCTCGCAGATAGCAGATGGCGTTCTAAAGGCAGCTGCCGCCGACAGAGCCGCCGCTTCCGGGCTCGAAACGGCTCTTTGACAGCTGCCGATCATTCATGGAATTTTGCCGACTCTCCAATAAGATCAGAAAGTCGGCAAGAGTTCAGATTCCGGTCGGCCTGGAGGGCAGACTGTCGGGCCAATCCATTCCAGTCACGAAGCCAACAGGGAACAAGCAGCCTAGAGCATCAAGCCCCAAACATCAGATTGCATCAATCGGGGCGAGAATGTTCACCTCGATCGGCTGGCTGAGCAGGTCCATGATGGTGGCGCGGTATTCCTTGTAATAGTCGGCTGCACGATGGGCGAGCAGTGCGTCATCATCCTTGTAGCGTTCGACCAGGCAAAGGACTCCGCCAGCGCCCTCGGGAGTCTTTGCCTCATAGAGATCGTAAACCAGGCAACCCGGTTCCGTGCGGCTATTGATCACCATATTCTCCAATATAGCCTTCACCCTGTCGAAAGATCCTTCCTTCGGAAAGAAACGAACGAAGACGAGATTCTGCATGTCATTCTCCTTGGATTGGTGCGGACCTTAAGTGCGCCGCAGGTGATGGGGATTTTTTCAGGATGAGGTCGCTGGCCTTTTCGGCAATCATGATGACAGGGGCCGCCGTGTTGCCGCCGACAATCCTTGGCATCACGGAGGCGTCGACCACCCGTAGCGCTTCCACCCCGCGAACGCGAAGCGCGGGATCGGTCACGCAATGGTCTTCGGCGCCCATGTGGCATGTGCCTGTGGGGTGATGCACGGTAACGCAGTTGTGCCGGATGAAATCCTCCAAGGCGGGTTTCTCGGTGACATGGGCTCCGGGCAGGCACTCCGATGAACCCAGTCCCGCAAAGGCCGCATTCGTCAGCACGTGGCGCGCTATTCCCAAGCCTTCGGTCAGCAGCGCAAGATCGTCGGGATGCGACAGAAAGGCAGGATCGATGAGCGGCGCCTCACCGGGGTCGGCCGATGCGATATGCACCTCGCCGCTGCTCTGGGGGCGCAGCAACGCCACGAGAATGCCATAGCCGCGCTCGATCGGAACCAGGCGCGGCCCGCGATGCATCGGCATGAAAATCAATTGGAGATCGGGTCGCTGCTCCGCGCGCGACGTATGAACGAACCCGGTCGCTTCGAATATGTTGGACGCTAGCGGGCCGCGGCGAAGCAGAACATATTCGGCCGCGTTGCCGATCAGCCGCGGAATGACGCGCCAGTCGACGACGTAGGGCAGGTTGCTGCGTGTCCGCATCTGCACCGGCGCCACCAGATGATCCTGCAGCCTGGCTCCCACAGCCGGCAGATGATGACGCGCGGGAATGCCGAGTGCGGCAAGGCGGTTCGCATCGCCTACGCCAGAACGCTGCAGAATCGCCGGCGAACCATAGCTGCCCGCCGACAGAATGACCTCTCGCGTGGCGGTGAAGGCGATTTTCTCACCATTCTTGCGGATCTCCAGGCCCGTCGCCCTGCGGCCCTCGAAGAGGATCCGGTCGACCAGCGCACCGGTAATGACCGATAGATTCGGCCTGCCTTGGGCTGGCCTCAGGAAAGCCGTGGCCGACGATTCACGACGTCCCTTTCTGATCGTTGCCTGCCGCACGCCGAAGCCCGTGGGATCGGGGCCATTGAAATCCTCCACCACCCGATGGCCCATGTTGGCACCCGCCTGAAGGAAGCGATCCACCAATGGATTGGGCCGGTGATAGCTGCTCACCCGCATCGGCCCGTCGGTGCCGTGCCACGGCCCGTTGAAGACGATATTGGTCTCGGAGCGCGTGAAATAGGGCAGCAGCTCTGCATAGCTCCAGCCGACGCAGCCAAGCGCCGCCCA
>Ga0307416_100000592_pt1 | contig 18614 bp, 17 predicted proteins | sample DK1Cmetagenome_2_FD_203821 | JGI IMG/M metagenome (GOLD analysis project Ga0307416, IMG submission 203821) | Maize rhizosphere microbial communities from greenhouse at UC Davis, California, United States - DK15-C-3 | ecosystem: Host-associated > Plants > Roots > Rhizosphere > Soil | place...
TCACCAACCTCTGGCTGAGCGGGAGCTGAGCGGCGTGGTCCAGCGTGCCGGCGTGACCGGCGAGGTGCTGCTCCGCCTCGACGGCGTGGTCAAGCACTTCCCGGCCGGCCACGGGCTCTTCGGCGGCCGCGGCGCCGACGCCGTCCACGCCGTGGACGGGGTCAGCCTGGAGGTCCACCGCGGCGAGACCCTCGGCCTGGTCGGCGAGACCGGCTCGGGCAAGTCCACGCTGGCACGCTGCGCCACCCGGCTGCACACCCTCACCGCCGGCCGGGTGACCTTCGACGGGCACGACATCTCCACCTTGTCCCGCCGCGAGCTGCGGCCCTACCGGCGCCAGCTCCAGATGGTCTTCCAGGACCCCTACGGGTCGCTCAATCCCCACCGGCGGGTCGGCTCGATCATCGGCGACCCGCTGGCCGTCCTCGGGGTCGCCGCCGGGGCGGCCCGCCGGCGGCGGGTCCAGGAGCTGATGGAGCTGGTCGGGCTCAACCCCGAGCACTACAACCGCTTCCCGGCCGAGTTCTCCGGCGGCCAGCGCCAGCGGGTCGGGGTGGCCCGGGCGCTGGCCCCGCGGCCCCGGCTGATCGTCTGCGACGAGCCGGTCTCGGCCCTGGACGTCTCCATCCGCGCCCAGATCCTCAACCTGCTGGCCGACCTCCAGCGGGAGCTCGACCTCACCTACCTGTTCATCTCCCACGACCTGTCGGTGGTGCGGCAGGTCAGCGACCGGGTGGCGGTGCTGTACCTGGGCAAGCTGGTCGAGGTGGCCCCGGCCGCCGAGCTCTACCGCCGGCCGCGGCACCCCTATGTGGCCGCGCTGCTGTCGGCCGTGCCGGTCGCCGACCCCGACCTCGCCGACCGGCGGGAGCGGATCATCCTGGCCGGCGACCCGCCGTCCCCGGTCCACCCGCCGGCCGGCTGCCGGTTCCACCCGCGCTGCCCCAAGGCCCGGCCCCGCTGCGCCGACGCGGAGCCGCCGCTGGTGCCGCGGAGCGGGGACGGCGCGGTGCACCCGACGGCCTGCCACTTCCCGGTCGAGCCGGGCGAGAACCTGGCCCGGGTGGCCGGGAGCGCCGCATGACCGTCACCGCCCCCGGGCAGGCCGCCGCCGACACGGCCGCCGCCCGGCCCGGCGCCGTCCAGGGACGCGGGCCCTGGCGGCTGGCCTGGGGACGGCTGCGCCGGGACCCGGTGGCGGTCGTCTCGGCCGCCACCCTGGTCCTGATCGCGGTGGCGGCGGTGGCCGCCCCCCTGGTCGCCCACGCCGTCGGCCACGGCCCCGACGACCAGTACCACGACATCGGCGTGACCACGGCCGGCCTGCCGGTCGGCCCCAGCCGGACCTTCCTCCTCGGCACCGACAACCTCGGCCGCGACCTGCTGGTCCGCATCCTCTACGGGGCCCGGATCTCGCTGCTGGTCGGCGTGGTGGCCACCCTCCTGGCGACGGTCGCCGGGGTGGTCCTGGGGCTGGCCGCCGGCTACCTCGGCGGGGCGGTCGACGTGGTGCTGGCCCGCTTCATGGACATGGTGCTGTCGTTCCCGTACCTGCTGCTGGCCATCGCCCTGGTGTCGGTGTTCGGTTCCAGCCTGACCATCTCCATGCTAGTGATCGCGTTCTTCTCCTGGGCCGCGATCGGCCGGGTCGTCCGCGGCCAGACCCTGTCGATCCGCGAGAAGGAGTACGTGGAGGCGTCGTGGTCGGGTCGGGCGCCCTGCGGGTCATGTTCGTGGACATCCTCCCCAACCTCCTGGCTCCGGTGCTGGTGCTGGTGCTGGCGACCCTGCTGGTCCCTGCGGCGATCGTGTTCGAGGCGACCCTGTCCTTCCTCGGCCTGGGGGTGCCGCCGCCCACGCCGACCTGGGGCGGGATGCTCAGCGACTCGCTCGGCTTCTACCAGGTCGCCTGGTGGTTCCCGCTGTTTCCCGGCCTGGCCCTGCTCGCCACCACCCTGGCGTTCAACCTGCTGGGCGACAGCGTCCGCGACGCGCTCGACCCGGCCGCCGGGCGGGCGGGCGGAGGAGGGGACCGCTGATGGCCTGCTTCCTGGTCCGCCGGGGGCTGTTCTGCCTGCTGGTGATGTGGATCGTCAGCGGCGCGGTGTTCCTGCTGTTCTTCGTGGCCCCCCACGACCCGGGCCGGCTGATCGCGGGGCGGCTGGCCACCCCGCAGACGGTCGCGCTGGTCAACCACCGCCTCGGCCTCGACCGGCCCCTGCCCGACCAGTACGCCAGCTTCGTCTGGCGGCTGCTCCACGGCGACCTCGGCTACTCCTACTACAGCTCCGCGCCCGTGGGGCAGCTGCTGGCCAGCCGCCTGCCGGTGACCGCCTCGCTGGCCCTGGGCGGCGCGGTGCTGTGGCTGGCGGCCGGGATCGGGGTCGGGGTGGCCGCCGCCCGCCGTCCCCGCAGCCTGGTCGACCGGGGCGGGGCCGTGCTGATGCTGGGCGGGCTGTCGATGCCGACCTTCCTGGTCGGCCTGCTGCTGCTCTACTTCCTGTTCTTCCGCCTGCACCTGGCCGGGATCACCGTGTTCCCCCCCGGCGGCTACGTCGCCCTCACCCAGGACCCCGCGGGGTGGGCCCAGCACCTGGTGCTGCCCTGGGTCACCCTGGCCGCCGTCACGGCGGCGACCTACTCGCGGCTGACCCGCAGCTCGTTGCTGGAGGTGCTGGGGGAGGACTACATCCGCACCGCCCGGTCCAAAGGCCTCAGCGAGGACCGGGTGGTGTACCGGCACGGCCTGCGCAGCGCCCTCACCCCGGTGGTCACCCTGCTCGGGATCGACGTCGGCACCCTGCTCGGCGGGGTCATCGTCACCGAGCAGGTGTTCGGCCTGCCCGGCCTCGGCCAGCTGGCCTGGCAGTCGGTCACCACCCAGGACCTGCCGGTGATCATCGGGACCGTGCTGGTCGCGTCCGCCTTCATCGTCGTCGCCAACCTGCTGGTCGACCTGGGCTACGCCCTGCTCGACCCGCGGGTGCGGCCGTCGTGACATGAACGCCCAGCAGGCCCGCCGGCAGCGGGAGGCGCAACGGGCGCGGGCGGCCGCCCGGCGCCGCCGCCAGCGCCGCCTCCGGCTGGGCATGGTGGCCGCGCTGGCGGTGGTGCTGGTGGCCGGGGTCGGCGCGGTGGCCGTCGCGGCCGCCCACCGGGGCCGGCACCCGGCGACCACCACCACCACCCTGGCCGGCCTCCAGACCGGGCCGGCGCCCTGGGGCGCCAACACCGCCGACCTGGCCGAGCGCCTCCGGGCCATCGGCGTGCCCCCGCTCAGCCCGGTGGAGGGGACGGTGATCCACATCCACCAGCATCTCGACATCTTCGTCGACGGCCACCAGGTCACGGTGCCGGCGGGCGTCGGCATCGACCCGGCGGCCGGCTACGCCCCGCTGCACACCCACGACCCCAGCGGCATCGTCCACGTCGAGTCGCCCACCGTGCGCAGCTACACCCTTGGGGAGTTCTTCGCGGTCTGGGGGGTGCGGTTCACCCCTGCCTGCCTCGGCGGCTACTGCGCCGGCGGCGGCCGCGAGCTGCGGGTGTACGTCAACGGCCGGCCCTACCAGGGCGACCCCACCGGTCTGGTCCTGGCCGCCCACCAGGAGCTGGTGGTGGCCTTCGGCACGGCCGCCCAGCTACCCTCCCCGGTCCCGTCCGGCTACCCGTTCCCGGCCGGCCTGTAGTCAGGCGGCCCCGTCGAGGTCGTGGAGCCGGGACCGGACCTCGGGACGGCGCAGCGAGGCGAGGGCGTCCCGCTCGACCTGCCGGGCCCGTTCGCGCGAGAACCCCATGACCGTCCCGACCTCCTCGAGCGTCCTCGGGGTGCCCGAGTCGAGCCCGAAGCGCAGGACCAGCACCTGGCGCTCCCGGTCGGGCAGGGCGTCGAGGACCTGCTCGAGGGCCTCGCGGCCGACCGCCTCCGCGGCCAGCTCGTCCGGCCCCAGCGCCGAGTCGTCCTCCAGCAGGTCCTGGAGGTGAGCCCCGTCCTCGCCGATGGGGGCGTCCAGGGACGTGACGGCCTGGGCGGTGTCCTTCAGCCGGAGGATCTTGTCGACCGGTAGAACCATGGCGTCGGCGAGCTCGTCGTCGCTGGGCTCGCGGCCCAGCAGCTCCCGCATGCGGGCCCGGGTGCGCCAGAGCCGGCCCATCTGCTCGTCGACGTGGACCGGGAGGCGGATGGCCCGGGCCCCGCGGTCGGCGGCGCCGCGGGCGATGGCCTGGCGGATCCACCAGGTGGCATAGGTGGAGAACTTGAACCCGAGGCGCCAGTCGAACTTCTCCACCGCCCGCATCAGCCCCAGGTTGCCCTCCTGGACGAGGTCGCCGATCGGGAGGCCGGTGGCCGAGTAGCGCCGGGCGATGGTCACGACCAGGCGCAGGTTGGACCCGATCATGGTGCGGCGGGCGGCGTCGTCGCCGACCTCGATCGCCTGGGCCAGCTCGACCTCGTCCTCCCTGGTCAGCAGCGGGTGGCGTCCGATCTGGTCGAGGTAGACCCGGAACAGGTCGAGGTTCTCGCGGTCGCTCCGCATGGCGGCATCCCTTGTGGTTGGCGGGGGAGGGGCCGCGAGGCCCCTCCCCCGGAGCGGGGTCCCAAGGAGGGGAAGGCGGCGGGGGCGCGCCGTCTCCTGGGTCCGCTCGTCCTCCTGCTGCACGCAGGATCACGCTCCGGCGGGCCGCTGTCGTCAGCACCAGCACCCGTTGTCGATCCCGGGTAGCCGGAATCCCGCCCTACCTGCCAGCCGGGACGACAACCGGACCCGGCCGGTGGCATCCTCGCCCTGACCCAGGGGATGCACATGAGCGAACAGGGGACCGGGGCGACCCCGGACGCGCCGCCGCTCGGCGCCGGGCGGGGGCCCGGCGCCTCGGCCTCGACCCGCTTCTCGGTGGCGGCCGCGGCCGGCGTCTGCGCCGGGGCGCTGGTCTCGCTGCCCGGCAGCTGGCAGCTCGGCACCCTCGCCGGCTGGGACGTGGCCGCCGGGGTGTACGTGGCCTGGACCTGGGCCACGGTCTGGCACCGGGACCCGGCCTCGACCTCGCGGCTGGCCCTGCGGGAGGACCCGGGGCGGGCCGTCGCCGACGCCATGCTGCTGGTGGCCAGCGTGGCCAGCGTGCTGGCGATCGGGCTGGCGATCACGGCCGGCCGGGCCACCGGCCCGGGGTCCCGCGACCTCCACGCGGCCCTGGCGGTGGCCAGCGTGGCCCTGTCCTGGACGGTCGTGCAGACCGTGTTCACCCTGCACTACGCGCGGCTGTACTACAGCGATCCCCAGGGCGGGATCGACTTCAACCAGGACACGCCGCCGCGGTTCTCCGACTTCGCCTATCTGGCCTTCACCGTCGGGATGACCTTCCAGGTGTCCGACACCTCGCTGCGGACCTCGGCGTTCCGGGCGGCGACGCTGCGCCAGGCGCTGCTGTCGTACCTGCTGGGCGCCGTCATCCTGGCCACCACCATCAACCTGCTGGCCGGACTGCTCAGGTAGCGGGCAGTCCGGGATTCCAGCCAGCCACCAGCGGAGATGGCTGCTGGCGGTGGCGACACCGGCCGGTCGTGGCGCGACCCTTGGACCAGCACAAGGAGGGTGCCATGACACAGACACTTCCTGAAGCGGTCCGGGGCGCCGCCGGGACCGGGGCCGAGCCCCACGGCTGGTGGAGCAGGCGGCCCTGGCTGCACATGTTCCTCGGGGGCCTGGGGTTGTGGGTGGCCACGGTGGTGGTGACCTTCGCCACCGCCAACGCCAATCTGGTCCCGACCATCATCCTGCTCGGGAGCTTCCTGGTCCCGGTCGCCTTCGTCACCTACGCCTTCGGCCACGCCGACCGGGTGGTCACCGCCCAGCGGATCTTCACCGCCTTCGTCTACGGCGGGGTCCTCGGGGTGCTCGGGGCCTCGGTGCTGGAGGCGGCCTTGCTGCGGCAGCCGTCCGGGCCGGCCTACGCCGGCGTCGGCCTGATCGAGGAGGCGGTCAAGCTGGCCGCCCTGTGGCTGCTGGCCCGGCGGCTGCCCCGTTACACCATGCGCGACGGGATCGTGCTCGGGGCGGCGGTCGGCTTCGGCTTCGCCGCCTTCGAGAGCGCCGGCTACGCCTTCAACGCCCTGTTCACCGCCGGCGGCCCGTCGCTGCTGAACCTGGTCGAGACCGAGGTGCTGCGCGGCATCCTGGCCCCGGTGGGGCACGGGCTGTGGACGGCGATCCTCGGCGGGACGCTGTTCCGGGTCGCCGCCGACCGGGGCCGGCTCCGGCTCAGCCGCCGCGTGATCGGGTCGTACCTGCTGGTGGCGCTGCTGCACGGGCTCTGGGACGCCTCCCGGAGCATCGCCGGGTGGCTCACCCTGGTCCTCACCGGCACCCGGGTCCAGTGGCTGCTGATCCGGGTCGGCCGCGCGCCCGAGGCGACCCCGGCCCAGGTCCACCTGTTCACGCTGCTGAGCTGGGGGCTGCTGACCCTGGACGCCCTCCTCGGTGTGCTGATCCTGCGGCGCCGCTGGCGCCGGGCGACCAGCCCGGACCGGCCGCGGACCCCGGCACCGCTCACGCTCGTCGCCACGGTGGTGGCGGCGCTGCTCCTGGCCGGCTGCTCCAGCGCCGCCGGCGCCGGCAGCTCCCCGAGCTCGCCGGCCACCTCGCCGCCGGCGGCGGCCGCGCCGTCGGCCCTGGCCCTGCAACAGCAGTTCGTCCAGGTCGTCAAGCAGGTCGGCCCCTCGGTGGTCCTGATCCAGACCAGCCAGGGACTGGGCTCGGGCATCGTCTTCGACGCCAAGGGTGACGTGGTCACCAACGCCCACGTGGTCTCCGGCGCCGACAGCTTCCAGGTCACCCTGGCCGACGGCAAGCAGTACCGGGCCCGGCTGGTCGGCAGCTTCGCCGCCGACGACGTGGCCGTGCTCCACATTGACGCCGGCGGGCTGCACCCGGCGAGCTTCGCCGACTCCTCCCGCCTCCAGGTCGGGGACGTGGCCCTGGCCATCGGCAACCCCCTGGGCCTGCAGTCCAGCGTCACCGAAGGGATCGTCAGCGCCCTCGGGCGAACGGTCAACGAGGACAACGGGGTGGCGCTGCCGAACGTCATCCAGACCAGCGCCCCCATCAACCCGGGCAACTCCGGCGGGGCCCTGGTCGACCTGGAGGGGCAGGTCGTCGGCATCCCCACCCTGGCCGCCACCGACCCCGAGATGGGCGGCGCGGCCGCCGGCATCGGCTTCGCCATCCCCAGCGACACCGTGCGCGACATCGCCGGCCAGCTGATCGGCCAGGGCAAGGTGACCAACTCGCACCGGGCCTGGCTGGGCGTGGAGGTGGCCGCCACCACCAGCGGCGGGGTCCTGGTCACCAAGGTGCAGCCGGGCGGCCCGGCCGCCAAGGCCGGGCTCCGGGCCGGGGAGCTGGTCACCGCCGTCCAGGGCACGGCCACCCCGGACCCGGGCACCCTGGCCGACGTGCTGGCCGGGCTGCGTCCCGGCCAGACGGTCACGGTGCGGGTCGCCCGCTCCGACGGGGGCACCCGCACCGCCAAGGTCACCCTCGGCCAGTTCCCCGGCTGAGCCGATCGCGGCTGGCGGGAGGCGCGATCTTCCGACCGGCGGCGGCCGGTACCATGCCGCCATGGCGACCCACCTGAGCCTGGAGCAGCATCTGGAGGCGATCGCCCGTGGCGGGGCGGCGCTCCGGGAGGCGGCCGCGGCGGCCGGGCCGGACGCCAAGGTGCCGACCTGCCCGGCCTGGGACGTCACCGACCTGGTGGTCCACCAGGGGATGGTGCACCGGTGGGCGGCGGCGAACCTGCGCGGCGAGCACGGCCACGACACCGCCGCCTCCAAGGCCGAGGGCCGGGCCGCGGCCAGGCTGCTCGACTGGTTCGCGGACGGCGTGGCCGCCCTGGTGGACACCGTGCGGTCCACGCCCGAGGACGCCGAGGCGACGGTGTTCCTCAAGGACGCGCCGCCGCCGCGGCGGTTCTGGGCCCGCCGGCAGGCGCATGAGACGACCATCCACGGCGCCGACGCGGTCGCGGCCGCCCTCGGGCGCTGGCCGGCCGCGGCCGACGTCGGCATCGACCCGGCACTGGCCGCCGACGGGATCGACGAGCTGGTGACGGGCTTCATCACCCGGGGCAAGGGCCGGTTGCACGCCCCCGAGCCAACCACCGTCCTGGTCAGGACCGACGACACCGGGCATGCCTGGACCCTGCGGATCGGCGACGGGCCGGTCGTCACCACCCCGGGCGGGACCGACCGGCCCACGGCCGTGCTGTCCGGCACCGCCGTGCAGGTCTACCTGAGCCTGTGGAACCGGGCCGACGAGCTCACCGTCGAGGGCCGGCCCGACCTCGTGGACCAGTGGCGCCGGCAGGTCCGCATCCGCTGGAGCTGAGGAAGGCCGGCGCCGGACCGGGTCGCTAGCCCGACCGGAGCACGTCGGCCTGGTCCGGGAGCTCGGCGGCGTCCCGCGAGACCACGTCGGCCTCGCTCAGTACCAGCCCGGTGTCGATGAAGTCAGTCCCGTTGCTGGAGAAGCGCAGCCGGCCGCCGCGGTGCTCCTGAAAGAACTGGGGGTCCACCGTCGTGAAGTAGACCCCCTCCGGGTACTCCCAGTACTTCGGGACCCGGAAGTCGTCGACGTACAGCGCCCAGCCCATCGAGGTCGCGGGCGGGACCGGGTCAAGACGGACCTTGACCAGGTAGGTGACCGGCGCCAGCACTCTCCCGGCGGTCCTGGTGAGGTGGTCGATCACGGCGCTGTCGGCGGCCGTCGGCCGGGTGGCGACGACTTCGACTCCGACCGCGTTCGGTGGTGTTGGCGACTGCATGAAGCCTCCCAGGCTGGGCTGCGTCAGTCTGACAGCTGGATCTCCCCGACATAGATCGCTCCCGCGGGCCGGCGGTCGAACACGAGCGCGATCGAGCGGAGGTCGCGGATCTCCAGGCCGCGCCTGGCCAGGCGCTTCAGGGGAAGCCGCAAGGTCTGCATGACGGTCTTGCCGGTCCCGAAGACCACGTCGGGGTAGAGCAGCCGGTGCAGGCTGCTCGCCCGGACGGCCGCCGTGCGGGACCCGCACGACACCTCCAGGGTGAGGTCCTGGTCCTGGCCGACGGGGTTCTGGGCCTCGGTCGACTGCCCGACCCGCAGCGAGAGGGTCTTGAACTGGTCGGCGGGCAGGGTCGAGGGGTTGATGTCGAGCGCGAACCGGCCCCCCAGGGTGGCCCATTCCAACCGCAGCGTGATCGTCGGCACCGGCGCGCCGGCGTTGACGAGATCGACCAGCTGGCGGGTGGCCTGGACGCCGCTGGAGGCGACCGTTCCCAGGACCGGCGCGGAGACCTCCGGCGGGGCCAGGCCCTCCTGGTTGTGCTGGGCGAACAGCCGCCGGGGATCCTGGTACTGCGACACCAGCCGGCTGCCGGCGGGCATCCACAGGGTGGCCGCCGCATGATCCTTGAGGACTCTCAGGTAGCGGCCGCGGCCGAGCAGGAGCAGCTGGGCCAGGGCTCCGAGCTCGACCTTGGCCACCTGCTCCTGGTCGGCGCGGGAGATGACCGGGCCGGGCGAGAACTCCGGCGCCCACACGCTGTTGAACTGGTTGTGGTCCGCTCCGATGACCCACAGCAGCGCCTTCAGCCTGCCGTCGGAGACCGTCGGGTTGGCGAGGTCGACGCCGTGGGTGCGGCTGTAGGTGTTGCAGCCCTCGAAGGTGGAGACGTCACCGTCCTGGCTGCCGTGGATCAGGAAGTAGCGGTCCGGGACCACCGTGGGACCGGTCAGCGGCTCATACTGGCGGTCGGTCGGCGCGATGGCCGCGACGGCGCTGAGGGTGAAATGGTACGGGCCGAGCCCGGCCGACCCGTCGAGCGGGACCACCGGGCTGAAGGCGTCGGGCTGGATCGCGTTCAGCCGGTTGAAGAGCGACGCATGGCCGACGCCCTCCCCGCCGCGCGAGTGGCCGACGAGGAGGATCCGGTCCAGGTCCACCTTCCGGTGCAACGGATGGCTGTGGGTGCTGTTCCACCGCTGGAACTGCTTCACATGCTCGAGATGGACGATCGCGCGGGCGTCGTTCTCGCCGAAGTTGAACCCGTTGAGGAAGTTCACGTCGATGGTCCCGGCGAGGATGCCGTGGGAGGCGAGCAGCTCGCACAGGTAGCGGTACCCGGGTGTCGAGTTCTCGAACGGATCGTGGTTGCCGTGCGCGAACAGCGCGAGCGGGAACGGACCGCGACCGCGGGGGATGCACAGCAGGCCGTTCACCGGGACGTCGGCGTTGGTGAACGGCCACGGCACCGATGCCCCCAGGTTCGCGAACACCGAGATGTCCAGGCGTCCGGTGACGAAGGCAGGATCCGGCGTGTCGAAGACCTGGTACTGGTTCAGCGAGGAGACGCCGGCGTAGTTGAGCCCGGATGACGCGTAGACGACGGTGTCGAAGCTGCGGCCGCCGGGCAGTCCAGGGTTCTTCAGTGCGGTCATCATCGCCCCCCGCGTCGGCGGATCCCGCAACGATAGCCGTGTCTCTGTTGCGAAGATCACCCCTGATGATCCGCTCGGCTAGGCGAATGTCAAGATGGCGGCCACAATGCGATCGTGCAGGAGCATCACGGCAACGGTGAGCACCCCGAGAGCCTGGAGCGGCGCCGCCAGGTGCTGGTGTGGCGGTCGCTCGGGGCCCTGGTCCTGATCGGCGGGGCGACGGGCCTGCTCAGGCTGGCCGTCGACCTGCTCGGGGACGCACCGGTCCGGTCGCTGGTCTACCAGCTGGTCCTGCTCGCCCTGAACGCGCTGGTGGGCGTGTTCGTGCTCGCCCGCCTGCGCTCGCTCCGCCGGCGCTGACGGCCCTCCTCATCGACCGCCGCCCGCCCGCCGCATCCCCGGCCTGCTCCTCCTGGGTCGAGTGGGAGGAACGCCTCCCCCGGCTAGGACGGTCGCGGGCGCGATCTTGGGGTCCGGGGGCCTGTGAAATTGGCGCATCGTCCGATCCCGGGCCGCGGCCGCGCTCCTACCGTGGTCCATGGAGCGGTCGGCCGGACCGCCAGTCCCGAGGAGTGCGAGATGCAGACGATCAGGAAGCTCGGGTGGGCCGTCGCCGCGGTGGCGGCGCTCATGCTCGTCGCCGCCGCCTGCGGCGGTGGCGGGAACAACTACGGGGGCGGCGGCTACGGGGCCGCCCCGGCGACCACGGCGGGCGGCGCGACCATGACCATGGGCGCGGCCGTCGACGTCCGCGGCTCCAAGCTCGGCCAGACCCTGGTCGACGGCCAGGGGCGCACCCTGTACCTGTTCGAGGCGGACACCGCCGGCAGGTCCAACTGCCACGGCGCCTGCGCCAGCGCCTGGCCGCCGTACCTGAGCAGCGGCGCCCCGGAGGCCGGGACCGGCGTGACCGGCGGCCTGCTCGGGACCATCCCCGGCGACGGCGGCACCCAGGTGACCTACCACGGCCACCCGCTCTACTACTACGCCGGCGACAGCCAGCCCGGCGACGCCACCGGGCAGGGCCTGGACCAGTTCGGCGCCAAGTGGTACGTGGTCGCCCCCGGCGGCGACAGGATCGCCGGCTGACCGGCGGTCAGGGCTCGGGGGCCACGATCCCGAGCCGGTGGGCGATCGTGGCCGCCTCGACCCGGTTGCGGACGCCGAGCTTGCCGAGGATGTTGGAGACGTGCACGGTGGCCGTCTTGGGGCTGATGAACAGCGTCTCGGCGATCTGGGCGTTGGTGCGCCCCAGGGCCACCAGCCCCAGCACCTCCTGCTCGCGGGCGGTGAGGCCGAGGGCGTCGAGCGGCGACGGCTCCGCCGGCGCCGGGGCGCTCCCGGGGCCGGGCTCCAGGTCGAGGCGGCCGCGCCGGGCCAGGGCCTCGATCTCGGCCAGCAGCGGCGCCGCCCCCAGCTCGCCCGCCGACCGGTGGGCGGCCCGCAGCGACGCCTCCACCCGCTCGCGGGCCACGCCGCCGAGCAGCAACGCCTCGGCCTCGCGCCGGCGGGCGTAGGCGGCCGGGTAGGGCTCGCCGAGCCGCTCCCAGGCGGCGGCCGCCGCCGCCCACGGCCCGGGGTCGCCACGCCCCTCCAGCCGGGCCAGCTCGGCCTGGCAGAGCAGCACCTGGGCCCCGGTGCGGGGGGTGGGCACGGCGCCGTCGGCCCGCTCGGGCGCCATCCGGGCCCGCAGCCCGTCCGCCAGGGCGGTCCCGACCCGGCTGGCCTCGGCGGCCTCCTTGTCGTCGCGGTGGGCGCGGGCCCGCTCGGCCCGGTCGGCGGCGGCGCGCAGCCCAAGGGCGAACAGGGGTGCGGCGAACCCGGGGTCGGCCCCGGCGACCTCCAGCCCCTCGGCCACGGCGTCGCCGGCGTCGGCGGGGCGGCCCTCGACCAGGGCCAGTTCGGCCGTGGCCACGAACAGCGGGGTGGCGAACCACGGCTGGGTGACGGTCTGGGCGTAGGCCTCGCGGGCCACCGCCAGGTGGCCGGCGGCCGCCTCGGCACGACCCCGGGCCAGCTCCAGCTGGCAGCGGGCGCTGTGGATGTAGACCCGGGCCGCGGCCAGCTCGGGGGCCACCCGACCGGCCGCGCGCTCCAGCAGCACCTCGGCGTCGTCCCAGCGGCCGAGAGCGAGCTGCGACCTCGCCGCCATGGCGGTCAGGAACGGGCTGTGCCAGCGTCCCAGCCCGTGGGCGGCGGCCAGCTCGGCGCCCTCCAGGGCGACCTCGGTCGCCTCCTCCAGCTCGCCGAAGGTCTCCAGCAGGCCCGAGAGGTTGGCGGAGGCGCGGGCGACCTCGTCGACCTTGCCGACCGTCTCGGCGATCCGGCGGGCCAGGGCGAGCTGGCCGACGCCGGCCTGCAGGTCGCCGAGGAAGGCCAGGTCGACCCCGAGGGCCCGGCGGGCGTCCCCCTCCTCGGACAGGGCGCCGATGCGGACGGCGATCGCGATCGCCTCCTCGCACAGCGCACGCGACTCCCGGTAGCGGCCCTCGGTGATCAGCGCCTCCCCGAAGGCGGCCAGGACCTGAGCCCGCTCGGCCAGCGGCGGGCTGGCCGGCACCAGGCGCACCGCCGCCTCGTACTCGTCGAACGTGCCCTCGCCGCCGGTCGCCCGCAGGTACTCGCCGAGCCGTCCGTGCAGCAGCCCGGCCCGGACCGGGTCCCGGCCGGCGTCCACGCCCGCCAGCGCGGCCCGGGTCAGGATGATGGCCCGGTTCGGGTCCCCGGCCAGGTACGCCGAGTCGGCCGCATGCTGGAGCACCGCCGCCCGGTCCAGGCCGAGGCGCTCGTCGGCGCCGTCCACCTGGTCCCAGAGCTCCAGGGCGAGCTCGAAGTGCCCCTGGGCGTCGGCGAACGCGGTGGCCGCCTCGGACTGCAGCCCCGCCTCGACCGCGGCCGGCAGCGCCCGGGCCGGGTCGTGGGCCCTGACCCAGTGGTAGGCGAGCAGGGCCGGGGCGGCCACCCGGTTGGGCTCGGCCAGCTCCGGGCGCTCGGCCAGCACCTGGGCGAAGGCGGCGTGGAGCCGGGCCCGCTCCCCGGGCAGGAGCTCGGCGTACAGCGCCTCCTGGGTCAGGGCGTGGCGGAAGGCGTAGGTCTCGCTGGCCGGGTCGGGGACCAGCACCTGATGGGCGACGGCCTCGCGCAGCGCCGCCAGCAGGTCGGCCTCGGCCAGCCCGCTGACCGCGGCCAGCAGCTCGTGCTCGACCCGGCCGCCGGCCGCGGCCATCAGCCGAAGGGTCGCCTGGGCCTCGTCGGGGAGGACCTGGACCCGGCTGAGCAGGACGTTCTGGAGGCTCGGGGGCAGGCCGCGCCCGCTGCCGTCGCCCTGGTGGCTGGCGGCGAGCAGCTCCTCGGCGAAGAACGCGTTGCCCTCGGAGCGGCGCCAGATCCGCTCCACCAGGCCGTCGTCCGGCCTGGCCCCGAGGATCCCGGCCAGCAGGTCGGCCACGTCGACCCGGTCGAAGCGGACCAGCTCGAGCCGGTCGGCCCGTCCGCTGCGGTCCAGCTCGGCCAGGAACGGCCGCAGCGGGTGGCGGCGGTGGAGCTCGTCGGTGCGGTAGGTGAGCACCAGCAGCAGGCCCGCCTGGAGGTTGCGGTGCAGGAAGGCGAGCAGGTCGAGCGTCGAACGGTCGGCCCAGTGGAGGTCCTCGACCACCAGCACGGTCGGGGAGCGGTCGGCCAGGCGCTCCAGCAGGGCCAGGAACGTCCCGAACAGCCGGGCCTGCCCCGAGGGGCCGGCGGCCGGGCCGGCCGGGGCCGGCTCCTCACCCTGCCCGAGCTCGGGCAGCAGCCGGGCCAGCAGCGGCCACCCCGGCCCGACCAGCTCGTCCAGGGCCGCCGGGTCCAGCCCCCGGCCCAGCCCGCGGAGCGCCTGGGCCACCGGCGCATAGGGCAGAGCCGTCTCACCGAGCTCGATGCAGCCGCCGAGCAGCACCTGCCCGCCGCCCTGGCGGATCTGGGAGGCGAACCGGGTGACCAGGCGGGTCTTGCCGACCCCGGCCTCGCCGCCGACGCACAGGGTCAGCGGGTCCCCGCCGCGCGCGTAGGCGAACGCCGCCTCGAGGCGGCCCAGCTCTGCTGTCCGACCGACGAAGCGCGAGCTCGCGACGGCCCCGGCCATGCCGAAGAGTATGCGCTTCACCTCCCCGGGCGGCGAGGGGCCGCCGGTACCGCCGGGACGCCGCCCTCGCGCCTGCTCACCGTCGGTGTCGCGGCCGGCTGGTGAGCTCCCGGGTCCGTTCCAGCAGGGAGCGCCCGAGCTCCTCGCGGTCCGGCGGGCTGAGGCGGCGCCGGACCTCGGGCAGGATGAGCGCCTCCTCGTCCCGCACGTGCAGCCGGAATACCTGCTGCAGGACCTGCACCTTGGCGTCGTACCGGGGGTCGGCCGGGACCATCGCCGCCAGCTCCACCGCCAGCAGGTCGAGCAGATGCGCCTGCTCGAGCTGCCGCCGGATCTCCCCGTCGTAGCGGCAGGTCTGCGCCTGCAGCGCCGGGTAGAGGAGATCGCCCTCGACCGTCCCGTGCACCCGCAGGGCGCCGGCGATGGCCTCGAAGATCCGCGAGCGCCCGGTCGCCCCACCATCGGCCCCCTCGTAGGCGGCGAACAGCCGCTCGAGCTCCGCGTGGGCCTCGACGATCACCGCGCTCGCGTCCATACGGCCACCGTAGGGCCGCCGCCCCACCGCCGGATCGGACGATCCTTGTAGATGCGCGAGCCCCGTCCCCCAACGTTCCGCGATCCGGCGTCCTAGGGCCCGGCTGCTCCACGAGTTGACAGCCTCGCCGTGATCGACTGGGCTGCACAGGTGGATCAACTGCTGCTGCTGCTGCGGAACGTCCGGCCGATGGGCGGCCCGGGTGTGGACCTGCTGGTCGACGGCGGGCGGATCGCCGAGGTGGGGGAGCGGCTCCCGGCGCCGACGGGCGCCACCGTGGTCGACGGCCGCGGCCAGCTGGCTCTCCCCGGGCTGGTCGACGCCCACGCCCACCTGGACAAGACCCTGTGGGGCCTGCCGTGGCGCCCGCACACCGCTGGCGACGGCCTGGCCGCCCTGATCGAGAACGAGCACCAGGGCCGGGCCGAGCTGGCCGAGGCGGGGGTGACGGTGGCCCAGCGCGCCGCCAACCTCCTGGGCGCCTACGTGGCCGCCGGCACCACCCACATCCGCAGCCACGTCGACGTCGACACCGTCGCCGGCCTGGACAGCCTGCACGGGGTCCTGGAGACCCGCGCCGCCTTCGCCGACCGGATCACCGTGGAGCTGGTCGCCTTCCCCCAGAGCGGCCTGCTGGTCCGCCCCGGCACCGCCGAGCTGCTGGAGGCGGCCGCCCGGGAGGGCGCCGACCTCATCGGGGGCCTCGACCCGGCCGGCTTCGACCACCGCCCGGTCGAGCACCTGGATACGGTCTTCGCCATCGCCGACCGCCACGGCCGCGGGCTCGACATCCACCTGCACGACGGCGGCGAGCTCGGCGCCTTCACCCTCGACCTCATCATCGAGCGGACCCGCGCCCTCGGCCTGGCCGGCAAGGTCACCGTCAGCCACGCGTTCGCCCTGGCCGAGGTCCCCGGGCCTCGGCTGGAGCGCCTGATCGAGGGCCTGGCCTCGGCGGGGGTCTCGCTGACCACGGTCGCCCCCGGCAGCCGCCCGCCCCTTCCCCTGGCCTTTCTCCGGGCCGCCGGGGTGGCCGTCGGCCTCGGCTCCGACGGCATCCGCGACCTGTGGTCCCCCTGGGGTGACGGCGACGTGCTCGCCCGTGCCGCCCTCCTCGCCTGGCGGGCCGGCGCCCGCCGCGACGAGGACCTGGCCGCCGCCCTGGAGGTCGCCACCTCCGGCGGCGCCGCCGTCCTCGGCCTCCCGGACTACGGCCTCGACCCGGGTTGTGCGGCCGACCTCGTCCTCGTCCCGGCCACCACCCTCGGCGAAGCCGTCGTCACCCACCCACCCCGCACCCTGGTCCTCAAGTCCGGCCGCATCCTCTGACCACGGGACAACACCGTCCAGCTTCAGGTTGACGACCACGGCGGCGGCAGGGCCGGGAGCGCGGTCGGCGGGACCCGATGCCTACGGGAGCTTGGCGACGGTGAGCAGGACGGCCGAGTCCTCAACGGCATGCACCGTGTGCCGCGCTTGGGGAACGACAATGAGGTCGCCGTCGCGTCCCTCCCACTCGGCGGTGTCGGCGACCAGCCGCACCCGTCCTCCCAGCACGTGAAGGGTCGCCTCGCCGGGATTCTCGTGTTCCGACAGCGTCGCGCCGGCGGTCAACGCGATCAGCGTCTGCCGCAGCACATGCTCGTGCCCGCCGTAGACGGTCGCGGCGGCGCGGCCGGCCGGAGCGGTCGCTGCCGACTTCATCAGCACGCGGGCGCGCGCCTCAAGCGAGAACTTCTCCATACCGGAAGTGTGGTCACCCATCCGCTCGACCGTCAACGGCCCGCCGTGGACGTCCGTTGCCCGCACGCTCAGGGGCCCGTCCAGGGGAAGGCGATCGCCGGGGTCGTGGTCGTCCACGTCGAAGCCAAGCCGGTCCTCGACCCGGACCACACCCTCCACGTGGTGGACGGCGCGGACCAGGTAGGGGATGAGGCTGCTGCGTTCAGTTCTAGTTCCCCTTCTGCATCATGAGCTCCCGCATGGCGGTTTCCACCGCCGCCCGGCAACCCCTTGAGCACCGGGGTGAGGTCCCAGTCCTCATGGATTGAGGTGAAGATGACGACATGGCCGTCGAGGTGGCCACCCCGGTCTTCGGCCGGGCCATAGTCGGTTACGTCAGGCGCGCTCTCACGTGAGACCGTTGACATGCCGATCCCCCTTGATCATCAACATCACCCGCATGTCGTGCCTTCCTTCCCCGATGGGGCCGGTCAGGCCGTGGAGGCCTGGAGGTCGGCCGTGAGGGTGTCGAGGTCAAGGGGTTCCTTGCGGGCCCGCAGGTCCAGATACAGCAGCACGCCGACCAGGGCGCCGTACGGCAGCGTGATGGTCGTGGCGATCGCGGCGGCGGTCCCTTGGACGAGCCAGGCCCCGGCGCTGAACGGCGCGGTGATCACGGCGTTCACCACCCCGGTGATGAGGCCGGCGACGAGCAGGGTGAAGGCCGCGTGCCACCAGTGGCCGCCGACCAGGTCCCAGGAGCGGCGCATGGCCTGGGTTCCCCGCTTGTCCTCCACGACCAGGGCCTGGGTGCTGGCCGCCAGCCGCACGCCGATGTAGATCCCGGGGATGATGAACACGATCAGCCCGAGGAGGGTGGCCAGGCCGACCAGGATGCTGACGACCAGGATGGGGCCGAGCCGGGCGAAGCCGAAGCGGTAGCTCTGCTCGAGGTTGAGGTCCTGCCCGGCGACCTCGGCGGCGATGTTGCGGGTGATCGCTCCGGTGAGCACCTGGTAGAGCAGCAGCGCGACGAGCGCGGCCAGCAGCGAGGCGCTGGCCACCGCCCAGAACGAGGTCGAGACCTCGGCTTGGCCGTACAGCTGCTGGCCGTGGCTGCGGAACCAGTGGCCGATCCCGTACTGGAGCAGGGTGAGGGGGACCACGACGACCGCGGCGATCGCCATCAGGGTGCGCCAGTGCCGCCGGTAGAGCTGGAAGGCCGCGCGCAGGATCTCGCCGATCCTTCGTGGGGCCAGGGCGGCCATCCCGCCACCTTGTCCGATTGGCTGGTTCATGTCATGCCTCCTGTGGACGCGCACGCGTCCGGGTCGGTGGGGATCGTGCCGGTCTCGATGCGCGGCCAGCCGCGTTGCCTGCCCGTTCTAGGTACCTGGGTGGCCGTACCGTTCGCCCTGGCTGCCCAGCTCGCTGGCCAACGCCAGCCAGGCCTTGGCCTGGGTGGCTCGTACCTCCGCTCGTCGCAGGTGCTTCTCGATGTCGAGGTTGGAGCGTCCCTCCGCCGCGCTGATGTCCGCATACAGGCCCTCGGACTCCATCAGCGCCTCGTGACCCTGCCGCATCGCCTCTCGCCAGGTCAGGGCGTCGAACGCCGTCATGCCGGTCTCTCCTCTGCCGTGGGGGAGCTCCGTGCGTGCACCAGCCCATCTAGCAGCACCTGCAGGCCGACGGTGAACCGCTGGTCGCGGTTGTCGACCCAGACGTGGTCGCCGAGGGCGACCAGGGCGGGGAAGCGGTC
>Ga0307416_100000593_pt1 | contig 18603 bp, 15 predicted proteins | sample DK1Cmetagenome_2_FD_203821 | JGI IMG/M metagenome (GOLD analysis project Ga0307416, IMG submission 203821) | Maize rhizosphere microbial communities from greenhouse at UC Davis, California, United States - DK15-C-3 | ecosystem: Host-associated > Plants > Roots > Rhizosphere > Soil | place...
ATCGTGATCGTCAGTGCCGTGCCTGGCGCGTTTTCACCGTCGCTGTTCCCGAACATCGAAGTGCTGCGAAAGCTTCTGCCAGATACACCGATAGTGAATTACGACCTTCACTATCTGCCGATGCTCTACAGCTGGTCGAAGTTGATCCTGCGTAATGAAGAGACCAGGCTCGCCCCGGAGCATTTGCAGCTTTTCAGAAAAGGAAAATTTGGACTGGAGAGATACGACTGGTATTTGATGGTTTCAGTCGGCAGTCATACCGTTCTACCGCCGGGCGAGCATCCGTACTCGCTGATCGGAATGAATCTCGACGACGGTTCGCTTTATCCCGAGCAGAACGGCGAGTTCATGGCGCTTCTCGATTTCGATGTCGGCGAGCTTCACTATCCGCAAATGAGACAGGTTCAGCTCGAGGCGGTGAAGCGCGCAGGCGTGAAGTGTCAGAGACTCGAGGGGCGATATCCGCGCTCCGGGATTCGCGCGATTTATCGCAAGGCCGGCGCATTTCTCATGTCCAGATCAGAAGCGTTCGGATTGCCGATCAGTGAAGTGCAGGCGTGCGGGTCGCTCGTTTTCCTTCCCGATCCGCACTGGGCAGCGGCACACTGGCTTGGTGACAACTTCTACATCAAGCGCGAGCCAGCGCTGACATCGAACTTCGTCGTTTACGAGAACGATGCCGAATCTCTCGCCAGCAGGCTTCGCTCAGCTGCGGAGAATTTCAATCCTGCGGAGGTCCGCCAAACGTTCATTCGCGAGCAGCCGCAGCTCTATTACGGAGATGGCGATGAGCTTCGCCTTTTTCTCGACCGCGTCGAGAATGGTGAGATCCACTCTCGGCTACACAGCGAGCACTACCCGATTGGCCGTGCCGGTTAACGGATCAGCGCTTCAAGCTCTCGAAGTCGAAGATTGAAGGTGTAGCCTGTCCCGACAATTCCAACACGAAGCGCGCTCAATGTAAGCTGCCTTCCTTTCGTGACTTCTTCAGCGTTGTCGAAGTTCACGGTTCGTCCATCGACGAACGTGACGCCCCCATGCCCTACAACGCGCCCGACTTCTCCGCGAACTATCATCGCCGTGTCCTCGTCTATGCCGAGTCCCATGATGTCGGGATATCCGGCGATCGCAACAAAGAGCCGATACAATCGCCTTCGTTGAGAGAAGTGCGTATCGACAATCGTCTTGAAATCGAGAAGTCCGAGTCCGGGGCCGATGTATTGCTCCACGAGATTTCCTTCTTCGTCGACTTCGTTTCCCGCCAGGGTGAGCTCGGTCAGCGCAGCCGCCCCCGCACTGGTTCCGCAAACTACTCCGCCACTCACATAGTTATCCCAGATCGCATCGCCCACGGGAGTCCCACTGAGCGTCGTTATCAGCTTTACCTGGTCACCGCCGCCGAGAAAAATGCCGCGAGCCTTTGAGACCATTTTAGCTGTCTCGCGATTGTGCGCATCGTCGCGAGTACGAATGATCGGAAAGACGGCATCGCCGGCTTTGGCAGTTTCGAAATCCGCGCGCCAGTGATTCGCGCTTCCGCGCACATCGCGCGACGCTGAAGTAATACCGACAATCGGACCACCTTCAGCAGCCGAGGCAAGATTCAGGAATGCGCCGAGTGCTTCGCCTGTCGGAGTGCATGCTCCTCCGATCATGACGAGTGTACCTGAACGAATTATCGGCATCGCCTCCAATTGATCGCCGGACTCGAAGCCGGCGCGGATCGGCGGACGATCCTGCGGAGGAGTCCGGTTTGAAGGCGTCAGCTCGCGGACTCCACAGCTGACAACGCCGGCTGAAGCGGCTGAAGCTCATTCAAGGTGAACGCGGCGAGAGCGCCCGCCACCTGTGCGGTAATCGGCGCATCACTCCTGACGGCGCCGTGATCGGATTTTTCTCCTCTCCAGTCGATCATGATTCTGTCGTTGAGCACGAATGCGACGGCGCGCGCGAGCTTTCGGTCGCGCCTTGTGACGTTGGAATCGGTGGCAAAGATAGCGACTCTGCATCCTGCGTCACGAATTTTTTCCTGAACTTCCCATTCTTTCGCGGGAACGATGACGATGCCTCCGCGATCGACAGCATCTGCAACACAGGACATCAGGCGCTGCGCGCGCTCTTCCTCCTGATAACGCTCCGGGACATCGGTCAAGTTTGTATCGGTGACGATCGCAATGTCGGATCTCGAATAAGGCAGCCCCGCCTGAAGAAGAAATACAGGCGATACGTCGATTATCAGCTCGTCGTTGCCGAAACCTCTTCGAACGATTTCACCACGCGTGGCTGCACGGTCGGATCCGCCTGTGATCCCGCACAGCACGTGCTGATGTAGCAATGGCACGTCAGGCTTGGAGGCTAGAGCCTTCAGCTCTGCAACTGCGTGATCGACATTGGCGAGAGTTCCCGCGAATGCCTGCTGAACTGTTTCCAGAGCAAGAGCTGCGGCGCGAAGACCGACAGCTTCATGCATGTGCTCGAAGACCAGCGTGTATTCCCCGGAAATATCGCCACCTCGCGTTCGGCCATATCCCACATCGTGACCGATCATCGTCTGAAGCTCCAGCGCAACGTGCTCGATGATGTGCGCCGCATACGTTCCGTCACGCAGCCGCATGATGAAGCCGCCTCGCTCGCCGATACTGCAACGATGCTCGATGAGGCCGGGCATTGCTTTCACGAGCGCGTCGGTGAATCCGGGAACGTCGGCTGATGAAATGTCTTCGTACGCGCCGACGGCGATATCCATTCGCATGACGGGACGCGTCGACCAGAAGTTCGCCCCGCGCGTTGCGTGAAGCGTCGTCATGCGGATCTCGACCGCCGGATCAGGACGGTCGGTCACGCTTTCTCAGTCGACAGCTGCCTGACCTGCTCGAGCACCCGTGGAACGTCGTCGGCAAGAATGAAAATCAGATCGTTGTCCTTCATGTACGACATCGCGTGCGCAAGCGCGTCTTCTTCGTCGTGCACCACGTCGATGTGCTCATCGCCCAGTCCGCCTTCCCGGAGACCACGGGCAATGATGCGCGAGATTTCACCGGGTGCGCGACCGCGTCGATACTTGTCATCCCGAACTATGACGTGATCGAGACGCGCCGAGAGCCGGCCGACTGTAAGCAGATCTTCATCACGTCTGTCTCCAGGTGCAGTGATGATGCCGATGCGGCGATTTGCATCGAGTCCTGCGACGAACTCGAGGAGACCCGCGATCGCGGCTGGATTGTGCGCGTAATCGACGAGCACCCTTCCAGCTCCGACGCGAATCAGGTTGAGACGGCCGGGCGTCAATGACGGCGAAGGGAAGAACGACAGGAGTCCGGCTCGAATGTCGTCGTATCGCATTCCCTGTACATATGCAGCGAGAATCGCCGCGAGAATATTCTCGCGCTGGAATTTCGCTGCTCCGCCGATCATCAGAGGTACGTCGCGCACGCCTGCGATAGGAATTCTGAGCCTGCCTCGGCGAATGACGAACGTGTCTTTCTCGATTCGCGCACCGATTCCGTTCCGCGAAAGATGAAGCTCGAACTCCTTGCTCTCACCTTCGGGTTTGGTCGAGAAAAGAACGAGATCGCCCGGCGTCTTGTCTTTCATGGCGTAAACGAGGGGATCGTCCGCGTTCAGAATCGCATGACCTTCGCGCTTCACCACCGCCGGAATTACGCTCTTCACGTCCGCGAGCTGCTCGACTGTATGAATGCCGCGAAGTCCGAGATGATCGGCGCTTACATTGAGAACGATGCCCACATCGGCTTCATCGAAGCCGAGTCCGGCGCGAAGAATTCCGCCACGCGCTGTTTCCAGAACTGCCACGTCGACTGTCGGATTCGAGAGGATCACGTTCGCCGAAAACGGCCCTGTCATGTCGCCCTCGATCACCATGCGATTGCCGAGGTACGTTCCGTCGGTCGTAGTGAATCCCACGACATTCTCGCTTACGCGGAAAAGATGGGCAATCAGACGAGTTGTAGTCGTCTTCCCATTGGTACCGGTAACCGCGATGACGGGTATCGTCGATTCCGCTCCCGGCGGATACAGCATATCCAGAATCGGCGCTGCGACATTTCGCGGCTCTCCCTCGGCCGGATGCGTATGCATTCGAATCCCCGGCCCCGCGTTCACCTCGATGATGACCGCATCGTTCTCGCGGAATGGGACGGAGATGTCCGCCGTGAGAACGTCGATGCCTGCGATGTCGAGACCGACAACACCGGCAGCCATCTCACACGCGGTGATGTTGTCCGGATGCATCTCGTCCGTGCGATCGATCGAAGTTCCGCCGGTGGAAAGATTTGCAGTCTGTCTCAATCCGACGAACTCGCCCTTTGGCGGAACGGCATCCATCGATCGTCCGTTCGAAGCGAGAAATTCTTCAGTCGTTTTGTCGGAAGGCAGGCGCGTCAAGCTTCTGGTGTGACCGAAACCGCGCCGGCTGTCGCGATTGCCGATATCGATCAGCTGTCGCACCGTATGGTTCCCATCCCCGATCACGTGCGCAGGCACACGCTCGGCAGCCGCGACGACTTTACCGTTGACCACGAGTACGCGGTGATCGTTGCCTTCAGCAAAGTGCTCGACGACGATCCTGCTGCCGTATGCCGACGAAGTTTCCCACGCGCCTCGAAGCTGATCAGGGTTGCCGAGTCTTCCCGAGATCCCGCGTCCATGATTCGCGGCGAGCGGCTTGAGAATCACCGGATAGCCAATCTCATCTGCGATCTCGAGAGCACCCTCGAGCGTTCGCGCGACATCACCCTTGGGAACCGGAAGTCCGATGTTCTCGAGAACGCGCTTGGTGTCGTCTTTATCCTGAGCGATCTCGACACCAATCGCACTCGTGCGATCGGTCAGTGTCGCCTGAATGCGATGCAGATTGCGGCCGAGTCCCAGCTGAACCAGCGAGTAATTGTTGAGACGGCGGACGGGGATGCCGCGACGCCGCGCTTCCTCCACGATCGCGCCCGTGGACGGGCCGAGCCGCGATGACTCATATAATGAAAGAAGGTCGTCGATGATCTCGTCTATGTCGAAGTCTTCGTCGGCGATGCATGACCGGATGATGCGCACGGCATCTTTCATTGCGCGGATGCCGACCTGTTCTTCCTGGAATTCGACGATCAGCCACCAGACGCCTTCGTCGCCCGACGGAACGACTCTGCCAAATGCGACTTCGTTCCCGATCAGTGACTGCAGCTCGAGCGCGAGATGCTCCAGGATGTGCGGGATGTGAGTGCCTTCATCGAGCCGCTCGACGAATCCGCCCGGTTTGCCGCGTGTGCATTTATGGAGCTGAAGAGACGGAATCGCTTCGACCAGACGGTCGTTGAGACGTGGAATCTGGTTCGACGTAACGGTTTCAAGGGCGCCCAGGCGGACGTCGCACGCGATGACGGGCGCGAGACGCCAGTAGTTGGGGCCCCGGAGTGCCCGGATTCGCGTGACCTCGAGCTCGGCCGGGTCGAGTTTTGTGTGTGTTTCGGTAGCGGTGGACGTCAATCAGTGCTCGGGCTGCTCATAGTGGTGGCTGGGAAGTTGGCACAGGAGGAAAAATCTGGCGAGGGGCGGTCCCGAGCCCTAGACTAGCTGTATACGCAATCTCGTTGCCTCTCTGCCGGGTGCGCTGGCGAGGAATCGGACGACGGAAGTCCAGATTTGGACACGGATTTAACGGATTGAAACGGATTTAGACGGATATACGGGACGACACTTATTTATGGTTTTTTAAAAACAGAAAGGCGTAGTTGCGTATATCCGTGTGAATCCGTTCCAATCCGTTAAATCCGTGTGCAAATCTGGACTTGCGTAGTTCCGATTCATCGATGTTGGGGGGTTCCCGAAGTTGAAGTTTAAGGAGTCAGAATGTCGTATCGGCTTTTAGCTCTAAGCACGCTCATCGCCTCGCCTCTTTTCGCACAGACGGCGAAAGTTGCTGACTCCGTTTACTCGCTGGCGGTCGATCCGGCCGCGCATGCAGATCTTCCATACGTATGGCTGCTCGACGAGGGCGTTTATACCGTCGAGGCGGACGGGCGGATAAAGAACACCACGAGACAGGTTGTTCAAATTCTCAAGGCTGAGGGTGCGGAGACGTACCGCGAACGGCGCTTCACGTGGAATCCCGAGCATCAGAAACTCACCGTGAACTGGATGCGCGTCGTGAAGCCCAATGGCGACGTCGTTTCCGCTCATCCCGAGCAGATCCAGGATTCCGATGTGCCGGCAGAGATGGGCGTTCCGATGTACACGGCAACGAAGGTTCGTCGAATGTCTCTTTCGGGACTCGAGCCTGGGACGATTCTCGACTTCAGCATCACCACAGATACTGATCCGTCGCTCATGCCGGGCGAATTCTTTCTTTCGTGGCGGGTGACGACACCGACGTATGTGGTGCGATCGAACCTCGTCGTGGACATTCCCGAGAAGCTCAATCCGCGGATCGTCGAACGGAATCTCGATTTCAGGAGGCTGGAGAAAGTCGACAAGGGGCGAAAGGTTCTCACCTGGCGAAAGTCGAACGTCGACCGATTCAAAGGGGAGCCCTGGGCGCCGGACTCAGTTCTTCAGGGGATGACGATCAGCGTTTCTCCGTCGTTCAACTGGAATGCAATCGGCAAGTGGTACGTTCCGATTGCGCGCGATGCATACGCAATCACTCCGCCTGTCGAAGAAAAGATGAAGACGGTGCTTGCCGGCGCGAAATCGATCGACGATTCGATTCGCGCGATTCACAAGTGGGTGTCGCAGGACATTCGATACGTCGCGATCGAGCTTGGGCGTGGTGGCTACGTCCCACGCAGCGCCGAAACTGTGGTGCGCACCGGTTTTGGCGACTGCAAGGACAAAGCGATGCTGTTTCTTGCCGCGCTGAAAAAGATCGGTGTCACGGGATATCCGGTCCTTCTCAACATCTCCGGCTTCGAGCGAAAGGAAACGCCCTCGCTCGGCCAGTTCAATCACATGATCGCGGCAGTGAAGCGCGGCAATCGATATGAGTTCGCCGATCTTACCGCCGGCAACTATGCGCTCGGAAAGCTTCCTGCTTCGGAGCAGGGGAATCTCGCGGTTCTCGTGAAGGAGAACGATGCAGAGGAGATAACGCTTCCCGAGTCTCCATCGTCGGAAGCGTTGATCGACGCGACGATCACGGGCAAAGTCGGCGAAGACGGGATATTCACCGGAAAGTACGAAGAAGTGCGGCACGGCTATCTCGAGGCGACTATGCGTGCCGCGTTTCAGAGTCCGCTCGATTCGGCTCGACGACAGCTCTTCAGCAGGATGGTGACGAGCATTTACTTCGAACGGCCGGAGACGGACAGTCTCATAACATTCGACGGAAAGGATCTTCAGGCGGAAGCGCGTGTGTCGACGAAGATCACGCGTGCGAAGATGGTGTCGAAGTTCGGCGACCAGAATCTGCTGACGAATCCGCTGCGTCCGCTCGATGGCTACTCTCGAACCGCAGATGCAATAGAAGCGGAAAAAGATCGCAAGCTTCCGTACGATGCGGCGAAATTCGTTGCGCAGCACACTACTCGGACGCGCGTTCGCATCAAGCTCCCTGTTGGATGGACGGCGGTGCTGCCGAAGTCAGAGAAGATCGATGGCCCGGTCGCTCGGTACGAGACGAAGTTCGCGCAGGTTGGCGACGAGCTTCAGATCGAGAGGACTCTAACGGGCATCAAGGGAATCATTCCTGCCTCGCGCCGAATGGAGATCGTCGAGTTTCTGCGGAAAGTCGGCAGCGATGATGCGAAGCTCATTGTACTGAAGGGAGCGGCTCACTCGATCGCTTTGCTTCATTAAGATCGTTTTAACTACGGGCTCGGTTACGGAGTGGGATGCCTGTGGGCGCCGCCTCGCAAGCCACCAGGACATAGCTACCGATAAATCACGCGTAACGCGCCCACAGGCACCCCACTCCGTAACCGAGCATCAGGTCAGAGCTTCGATGATTTTGTGGAGGCGGGCGCTGAATTGTTCGGGTCCCCATTCGCGCGCCCTTTTTTTTCCTCTCTCGATCAGGTCTGCGCAGAGCGCGTCGTCGGTCCAGAGTTTCTCCGTTACTGCGGCGATTTCTTGTATCGACTTCGGATCGAATAACAGCGCTGCATCACCCACTTGCTCCGGAACCCCATAAATACCGGCAGCGGCGACGGGACAACCGGCGACGAACGCCTCCAGCTGTGGAATATTCGTCGGACCGAAGAAGCTCGGCATTATCAGCGCACGAGCTCGTCGGTACAGCTCGAACATGTGTGAATCGGGGACGTAGCCGAGGAAGACGACGTTGTCGGAGATTCCGAGCTGTTCGACTTTCCTGAATGCTTCGGTGAATCCGTTCTGCTTTGCGCCCGCGAGAACCAGGCGAATGTCGGGATACTGGTCGCGGAGCCTTGCTATCGCGGCAAAAAGCCCTGCGTGATTCTTGTGAAGCCAGAACGTTGCGGGATAGAAGAAATATTTTTTCGGCAGATCGTACGGCAGATCCGCAGGTGGCGATTCTAGCGCATCGTAGATGTATTTCGGTGCGATGTACGGGAGAACATACACGCGATCGCGCTCGATTTTATACGCGTCTATCAGTTGTTCTTTTCCAACGTTGGAATCGACTGCGACTCCTTTTGCCCAGCGGCATGTTTCGATGAAATGAAACTCTCTTTCGCGAATCTCACCGGGCGAGCCGACTTCGGGGAACTGTGGCTCATAGATGTGCATCAGGTCGTGAATGGTTCCGAGCGAAGGGACCGGCGCGCGGAAAGCCCAGTTGTCGTTCGAAGGATTGATCCAGAGATCGCACTTTTCGGTGACCAGGATTCTCACATTCGGATCTATGAACGGGGCGACCTTTCGCCACTGCGCCATCGGCAGATTCGCGGCGTGCCACGCCCTGTTGAAGATTCTCGATCTGAACGATTCGTCGAGGTGAATTACCTTCGCTCTGTTTTGTGGAATGAGCCCAAGCCACACTGGATGCGAATACGCCACGACGAGCTCGAACGTGTCTTTCGGGAGTCGGAAGAATGCATCGAGTACCGCCTGGGCATACTGGTATACGCCGCCGCCGGGGCTGGAGCCGAGGATTATTCCGATTCGTTTCATTTCAGGGGGCAATGTAATACGACTCTGACTTTGAACGGCGCGGCGCTCACGCGCGCTAGTAGCTTGTAGCTAGCTCTAGCCCCTAGCCATTTAGAGTGCTAAAACGGAAAGGCGCTTTTAGCCATTGGCTAGCGGCGCCGTTCTGTTTTAGCATGCTAAAGGCTAAATGCTAGAAATAGCTACGAGCTACGAGCCGCCGAGAGGCGCGCGTCTTTGGTCTTTAGCTCATAGAGGCGCTCGTAGGAACGTTATCGGCGGATTTATATTTCCCCTCTCTCCTCAATCCAATAAATCCCGCAAATAAGAATGAACGTCCTTGGTGTCCATATTGGCCATGACAGCAGTGCTGCGCTCATTCGCGATGGCCGAATCGTCGCCGATGTAGCAGAGGAGCGATTTGTTCGGATCAAGCATTACTCGAAGATGCCGATCAACGCCATCGAGTACTGCCTCAAGTCGCAGAACCTGACGATGAACGACATCGACGTCATCGCAATTCCCGCTGCGGGTGTCGCTCCCGAATTGAATTTTCTTTTCGACCTCAAAGGCGCGCGCGCAGAAAAGCCGGGACCACGCACGCAGGCGGTGTCGTACGTCAAGAAACGACTCGGCCGCGCATACGAGACGCCGCCGCTCTACATAAAGAATTTTCCCGCGAATCCAAAGACCGAGATCGTTCACGTCGAGCATCATCTCGCGCATGCTGCGTCAGCGTATTACACCAGCGGCACGCGCGACAAGCAACTCATCGTCACGATCGACGGAGTCGGCGACGGCGTGTCGGTTGGAATCTGGCGCGGTGAGAATGGCCGCATCGAGAGACTCGACTCTTTTCCGAGCTCAGCGTCGATTGGCTGGTTCTACTCGAACGTCACCGAAGCGCTTGGCTGGTGGCATGGCGACGGTGAAGGGAAGACGATGGGTCTTGCTCCGTACGGCGATTACACGAAGTGCCAGGGAGTGCTCGACAAGTTTCATCCGAAATTCGAGAACGGTGGCGTAAAGGAGCATCACGATTTCGGGCGAGTCGGGTTCTGGAATGAGAATGGTGCGATCCAGTATCACTTCGACGAGTCGATCGAGATCAGGGATCTCGTGAAGCGATATGGCGCCGAGCATATCGCGGCTGAGGCGCAGCGGGTGCTGGAAGAGGAAGTAAAGCAGATAGTGTATCCGTGGATGGATCGCGAGAACACTCGCAACCTCTCGGCGTCAGGCGGCGTGATGCTGAACGTGAAGCTCAATCAGCGTCTTTGGGAATCAGGTCGGATCGACAATCATCACACGTATCCGAATCCCGGAGATTCAGGAATCGCAGCGGGCGCTGCATTGTACGCGTATTTCCAGGCGAATCCCAATGCGCCGATTCAGGCTATTCAGGATTTGTACTGGGGTCCGGAGTACTCGAACGCCGAGATCGAGGATGCGCTCGAGCTTCGCCAGCTCGAGTACACGCGTATTGAAAATCCGGCGGAGGTTGCTGCTGAAGCTTTGTCGCGCGACAAGATCGTCGGCTGGTTTCAGGGAAGGATGGAGAGCGGCCCGCGTGCGCTTGGCGCGCGATCGATTCTCATGAGCGCAAACAAGCCGGAGAACAAGGACATCATCAACGCGCGTGTAAAATTTCGCGAGGCGTTTCGTCCGTTCTGTCCATCGCTGTTGTGGGAGAGGAAGGAGGATTATCTCGAGAACGCGCGAGATGAGTTCTTCATGATCACTTCATTCACGTGCAAGCCTGAGAAGCGTAATCGAGTGCCGGCGGTGGTCCACGCGGACGACACGTTGAGACCTCAAACAGTGAATGAGCAGATTCATCCGCGGTTTCATGCGTTGATCAGCGAGTTCGAGAAGAGAACTGGCGAGGCTCTTGTTCTGAACACTTCGTTCAATGTGATGGGAGAGCCGATCGTGAATCACCCGCGCGAGGCGATTCGCTGCTTTTACGACAACGGGCTCGACGTATTGCTGCTGGGCGATTTTCTTCTGACCAAGAAGGGTTGACGAGTAGCGCTGCCTCACTCGACGTGCCTCATACGCTATGACAGCCTGCCTGTTTCCGAATTTTACGTGAGCATATTGCACAAACATCGAGTGCCACTCGCGGTGATCGTACTTTCAGTGACTGCCTGCGCCGCACGCGTCAATCACGGATTCATTCCGTCGGATGGCTGCGTGCGGCGGTCAGTGGCCGACATTCAGGCAATGAGCGACTCGTCGATCCCTTCGAAATCCTGGCGGCAATCCAGTTTTTCACTCGCGTATCTTGGGGGCCGGATTCCTCAATACCCTGCGGAGTTACGCCGGACTGGTCACGAAGGGCGCGTCATCGCGCGCTTCATCATCGACAAGACAGGCCGGGTGCTTCCGGGAACAGTCGAAATAGTCGACTTCACGCATCGACAGTTCAGGGACGCCCTATGCTACGCTTTCGAAGACATGCGCTACAAGCCGATGATCGTCGACGATTCCGCGTCAGCCGTGAGGATCGAATCGAAGTTCGAATTTGTGCTCGGCAGGTAGCTCCGCGCGCCACCAGGAGTTGGCTTGAAGTGGGGAGCTTACGACACGGCGGTCGTGAGATAGTCATCGTGTCGCTCAGCGATGTCGGCCGGGAAAGGCTTCTTGCGCAGCGTTTTCATGAAAACCTCCATTGGGCCATCAGCGGCGGCGCGTCCTGCGGCGAAGCTCCGCAATCCTTGGCGAAGAATCTCGGCTTGCGAGAGACCAGTTGCGTCCGCGAGTGCAGTGAGGAGGCGCAGCTCGCCAGCATCGAGAGAAACCCGTATCGGTTTATCAACTTTCAAACGTCGAGACTTCTTCATTTGATGAGCTTACTTCCCGAGCGTAGACAGTGCCAGTGTAACTCCATCATCGGCGATGGCGCGCGTCAACCACAGGCGTTCCCGCATGAGATTTCGCGTATGCTATGATCGACACGTCGGCAGTGACCAGCGGCAGATTGTGAAGCTGCGCGATTGCAAGGAGCATACGGTCCGCTGGATCGTTGTGGGCGGCGCCGGCGAGTCTCGTGCTCAGCAAAAGAGGATCGCGGTCAAGCGGAAGGAATCGAATGCCGGGTGCGGTCGCGGCTCGCGAAAGCCAGATGGTTGAATCGACTGACAGGGTCAACTTACCTTTGGCGGCTTTGACGCTGATTTCCCAGAACGAGATATCGGAGACGAGCAGATTCGACTCCCGGCCGCATCTATCGAGCAGCCTGACGGCTTCCGCACTGATTCGATCGGTATCGCCATCCAGATACCAGAGCCAGATATGGGTGTCGAGGAGAAGCTGGCCTTTGTAGGACTTGAGGTCGCTCGGACCGACGAATTTCGATCCTTGGACGGCTTTCAGATGTCGGCCCAGGCTTCGAAATCCGGTCCGACGATGTCAGTCTGGTCCACGACAGTTCCGCGCATGAATCCCAGTGCGGATGGAACCGCGACATCAGGCGGTATCAGCCGTGCAACCGCGCTTCCATGCTTTGTTATAAGCACATTGACACGCTCGTCACGTACTTTGTCCATCAGCGCAAGGCATGTGTCCTTGAACACACCGGCTCCGACCTCGATCGTTTTCGATGGCGCTGAAGGTGGCAGGGCGTCCAATAATTTGCGTGAGCTTTTCGCTTCTGGGGGCATCAAAGGCTCTCGAGAGAATAGCCACAATATTACGGCTATAGCCATAATAAACTGGCCATCATTCCACTTCAACCCTACTCGTTCCGGCGTCGGCCGAGGAGGTGGCGGCGGGGGGTGGCGGAGGTCTCGGAACGCAGGGCGCCCAGCCGACAACCCAGGGACGCTATGTGCAGTGTCTGAAGAATGATCCTGGCCTTCCGTACATCGCACCATTTTCTCTAACCGGAATGCTCAATATCAAGGTTCCTAGCGAATGGTGGAACGGTACATCTAGATGGGCGTCCTTGGACCGGCGATTGCCGTCTTGGCTCGGGGCGGATACACAGCGAGGTGCGCAAGTGATAAGAGGCCGCGTCGGTCGAGTAAAATGGCTCGGAAGATATGGAACAATTGCCGCAGCGGTCACCGGCTTCTCTACCGCGTATTCAATTACAGCGATGGCACGGTGTTATGACGAATCTCAATAAGAACTCAGATGACCTTGGAGGCAGTTCAGCGTCCGATCGGAGGCGCTCTGCCCGCGACATCGTCGAATTTGCTCACTCAACGGTTCGACAACGGCTCCTTAACAGGGTTTCGAGGACCGTCGACGAGCTCATGGCGCAGGTTGGTGTTCCAGATGAGATGCGAACCGGGGTTCACGTACTTGTCCGTCAATTTGAAGTGCAGCTCAAGATTCCCTTTGCAAGGATCAACCCCGACGAAACTTTGGGCGATGCGTTTCGCGTTTCTCGTGAAGAGTTAGGAATGACTGGAAGTTCGGATTGGGCCCGCCACGGGTTCGGGGACTACATTGAGACGTTCTCATACGAGATCCTTCATGTCCTGGAGAAATCGATCTCCCGAACCGAATGGCGAAAAGGTTGGGAGCGGTTGGGTCGACCTAAGGACGAGGAGATTCTCCTTGACACAATAATGGCGATGCAACTGAGGAATTTTCTTCTGTTTTTTGGGTCAATGAAACCGACGAGCTAGCCTCGGGCGTTCGCGCACGACATCTCCTCCGTGAGTTACAGGCAGAAGGCAAATAAAGGGATCGATTCACGATCCCTTTATTCTGCAATAGGTCATTCCGATCCGAGCGGGAATTGGCGGATCTGTCATGGGATACGCTGGCAAGCAACGCTCGAACACGCGCTTGCAACCAGCTAATTGTCAGCGCGTAGGTCTTCTGCGCACTTGGCTCCCACAAGTGTCCAGCTTACTCCTCGCCCATGAACGGATACCGATAATCCAGCGGCGGAGAGAAAGTCTCCTTGATGTTTCTCGCACTCACCCAGCGTGTGAGATTCAGCTTCGACCCCGCCTTGTCGTTGGTCCCTGATCCTCTCGCTCCACCGAACGGCTGTTGACCGACAACTGCACCCGTCGGCTTGTCGTTGATGTAGAAATTTCCAGCAGCGTTACGCAAAGCAATCGCGGCAGTACGAACAGCCGCGCGATCACGCGCGAAGATCGCGCCGGTCAATGCATACGGCGAAGTCTGATCGACGGTCTCCAGCGTCTCCTCGTACTTTGCATCAGGATAAACATGCGCTGTTACAACAGGTCCGAAAATCTCCTCGCACAGAAGCTTGTATCCCGGATCGCGCGTCTCCACCAGCGTCGGCTCGATGAAGTAGCCCTCATCACCTTTCACACCGCCGCCCTGAATGATCTTCGCATTCGAGCGACCGTGCGTGACGTACTCTCCAATCTTGTCGAACGCTCTCTTATCGATCACCGCGCCCATGAAGTTTCTGAAATCCATCGGATCCCCCATGCGGATGTCCTTCATGATTGCAACCGTGCGATCACGCACTTCAGGCCAGATCGATTCGGGAACGTAAATGCGCGATGCAGCCGAGCACTTCTGTCCCTGATACTCGAATCCGCCTCTGGCTATTGCGACTGAGAGAGCAGCCGGATCAGCAGACGCGTGCGCGACGATGAAATCCTTTCCCCCAGTCTCACCGACGATGCGCGGATACGAGCGATAATTCGACATACTCGCACCGATGGTCTTCCACATCGAATTGAATACACCCGTAGAACCGGTGAAATGCACGCCCGCAAGATCGCGATGTGCCAGGAGCTTGTCAGAAATCATTCCCGCATCGCCGGGAACGAAGTTGATCACACCAGGCGGAACACCTGCTTCCTCCAGAAGCTTCATGAGATAGTACGCGGACAGCATCGCACTCGACGCAGGCTTCCAGATCACCGTGTTGCCCATCAGCGCCGGCGCAGTCGGAAGATTTCCCGCAATCGACGTGAAGTTGAACGGCGTCACCGCGTACACGAATCCCTCGAGCCCGCGATAGTCGAGCTGGTTCCACATCGTGTGATCGGAGAGTGGCTGCTCATCGTAAAGCTGCTGCGCGTAATACGGATTGAATCGCCAGAAATCGATGAGCTCACACGCGGAGTCGATCTCCGCCTGGAACGCAGTCTTCGACTGACCGAGCATCGTTGCAGCGTTGATAGTCGCACGCCAGGTAGTGGTGAGAAGCTCCGCCGCCTTCAGAAAAACCGACGCGCGATCCTCCCACGACCAGTTCGCCCAATCCTTCTGCGCTTCACGCGACGCTGAGATCGCGCGATCGACATCGGCCGAGGTCGCCCTGTGATAATCGGCGAGAACGTGACGATGGTTATGCGGCATCACCGACTGCGCCTTGTCACCACTGCGGAATTCCTTCCCACCGATGATTGCCGGAATGTCTATGCGCTCATCCGACATCGACTTCAGTCTTTCCTTGAGCGCTACTCGCTCCCGGCTGCCCGGTGCATAAGACTTCACGGGCTCATTCACTGGCGGCGGGACTCGCCTGTTGCCATTGAAGCCAGCGGTCGCTGACGGTGAGGGCGCCTTCGTCGGCGCAAAAGCAGCCTGATCTTCCTTTCTCTCGGGAGCCGGCTGCGACATGGGGCGAATTGTCGCGGTCATCTTCTCTAATCCTGTCGGAATAAAAACGTTCACCTGAAAGATAACTCTCGTAGGGGCACGGCTGCCCTCGCGTGTCTCTACTCCTTCAGAGTGCACTCACTACCTTACGCCGATGCATCGCCGGCACCTTCTCATAATCATCACCGTTCTTCTCGCCTGCTCGAAAGCGCCGGTGGAGTGGAGCGGAATCGTTTACAGCGGCGCACGGCTGGAACCTTCCGATTATCCGAGTCCGCTGGAATCATCACCGTCGAGGGCAGCGTGTCCCGGATCTCTTCGAATCGCAAAGTCCGGCAATGAGGAGTATTCGACCTGGTGGGAAGCAAGGCAGGACTCCAGTGTCGTGCTCATGACCGCCCGACGGAGCGATAGCCGGCAATGGTCAAAACCGGTGGTCGCCGATTCGACGGACCACGGCGTGAGAGGATGTGGACGACCCGCGCCCGCAATCGCCGCGGACTCCGCGAGCGGCTACGTTCACGTCGCATATTTTGCGGAGCCTGCAGGTGGCGCCGGAATTTTTTTCGCGCACTCGATGGACAAGGCGGCGACGTTCCACTCGCCTGTGCCCATAGTGTTCGGTAAAAATCCATCGAGAGCGAGCGTTGCGTCGAATGGTGACCGCGTTGTGGTCGCGTACGAAGATCCAAATTCGACCCAACCCATAATCGGCATCGCGCTATCGAAGACGATGGGACACATTTTCGAGAGCCGTTCCATCGCTTCGAGTGAAAACGGCAGAGCAAGACAGCCTGTTGTCAGAATCGAAGGTGACTCGATTCGCCTGTGGTGGAGCGAGTACTCACCCAATCCAGCCGTAAGTGCAACGAGACCCAGGTACCGTGCAGGACTGTGGCGAGAACGCTGACGATGAACCCAAACCGAAAAGGAACACAATCGCTATGAAGCATGCACGTCTGTCGTTGCTCGCTGCCCTCCTGATCGGAGCGGTCACCACGAATGCGCACGCGCAGCTGTTCGCGCGTCCGACCGCCGGCGTTTTCGGCGGCGTCACTACTCCCCGCGGAGATTTCGGCGACGAAGTGAACAATGGATGGCACGCCGGCGTGCTGTTCAAGGCCAGGCTGTACCGCGCGCTCGACTTGAGGCTCGACGGAACCTACGCCAAGCTGGGCGAGAAGACCGTCGTCATTCCACTCAACGCTGAGGACACTGTCGTCTTTCATACGGACGGCACGCTTCCGTTCGGCACTCTGAATGCCCACGTGAACCTCGGTCCCGACTCCTCCGAGTATCCAGGCGACAACACTGTCACGCCGCACATCGTCGGCGGAATCGGCATTTATCAGCTCGACTATCAGCTCACGTGCACGGGTCCCTGCGAAGGATTCGAGACGGTTCCGAAGCAGAAGCATTTCGGCATGAACGTGGGCGGGGGCGCCACCATTCCGATTTTGGGCGTCAGAACATTCGTCGAGGCGCGATACCATCGTATTGCGCGAAAGCCCGAAGACGGTGACTCGAGAACGCTGATCACTCTCTCCGCGGGGTTGAGAATCCGGTAAGCACAATTCCTGCTCCGACGCACGGCATGCCACGCTACCTCGGCGCACACACGGTCTTCAACGGTGGCATTCACATGGCGGCGAAGCGGGCCGGCAACGCGGGGATGACCGCGCTGCAGATCTTCACCGCCATCCCGAAATACTACGGCGACAAGATTTCGATCAAGCCCGAGCGCGTGGAGAGATTTCGCTCGGCGTTGGCTGAGACGAAGATCAAGCCACAGAACGTGGTGGTCCACGCGGCGTATGTGTTGAGCGTCGCGACTCCTGACGACGACAAGTACGTGCGTGCCGCCGCGGGCTTGATGAAAGAGCTCGAGAGGTCGAGCGCGCTCGGTGTGGGGCAGGTCTGTTTTCACTCGGGATCCGCGGGAACCGGTGACAGATCGGAGTCTGCAAAGCGAATTGCGAAAGCGATTACCGATGCGCTGAAGGCGGTGGATTCGGAGACGCGACTGCTCATCGAGAACACTGCGGGCGCCGGAAAAACCATGGGAAAAACAGCGGAAGAAATCGCCGAGATTCTCTCGCATGTACCGAAATCGTTACGATCGCGCACCGGTTACGGACTCGATACATGCCACCTGTACTGCTCCGGTTACGACATCACCGAATCGAAAGCGATGTTCAAGGCGATACTCGATAACTTCGAGGAGAAAACCGGGGAGGCGCCTTCATTTTTTCACTTGAACGACAGTGCCGATGCACTCGGATCGAACAAGGATCGGCACGTTCTCATAGGGGATGGACTCATCGGTACGGAGCCGTTTCGATGGCTGCTTCAGGATCCCAGATCGAACAACATTCCGCTCGTTCTCGAGACACCGCAGAAGAACTATGACATCGCGGATGATGACCCTTCACCCGATCCGTACGACGTAAAGATGATGCAGCTTCTTCAGTCCTGACCCGATTTCCCCTATGAAAAACTCGCGGTTTCCCTCTTGCTATTGGCAGTAGCGACTATACTTTGCTCGCGTGACGCGAGAGTGCGTCGGTGTAAATCTGCCGCCCGATTCAACCACCAGGAGAAGCGATGGCAACGAAGAAAAAGAGCTCGGCAAAGAAGTCATCCTCGAAGTCAGCTGGAAGAAAGTCATCCGCAAAGAAGTCCAGCGCGAAGAAGAGCTCGGGAAGAAAGAAGAGTGCAACGAAGCGCACTCCCAGCGCCGCGTTCATGAAGCCGATGACGCCCAGCGCGCAGCTTGGCGCCGTGGTCGGAACGAATCCGATGCCGCGCACCGAAGTCACGAAGAAACTGTGGAACTACATCAAGCGTAAGGGACTTCAGGATTCGAAGAACCGTCGCATGATCAACGCAGACGACAACCTCCGCCCCGTGTTCGGCGGAAGCAAGCAGGTTTCCATGTTCGAGATGACACGGCTCGTCAACAAGCACCTCAAGTAA
>Ga0307416_100000595_pt1 | contig 18588 bp, 13 predicted proteins | sample DK1Cmetagenome_2_FD_203821 | JGI IMG/M metagenome (GOLD analysis project Ga0307416, IMG submission 203821) | Maize rhizosphere microbial communities from greenhouse at UC Davis, California, United States - DK15-C-3 | ecosystem: Host-associated > Plants > Roots > Rhizosphere > Soil | place...
CACCCGTTGGCGGAGGCGGCGGCGCCACGACGGCCGGCGCCGCCGATACGACGATGGCGCGGTCCAGCGCGACGGCGCCGTTGCCGACGACCCGTACCCGCAAGGTGTGTTGCCCCTGGGTGAGCGCGCCGCTGGTGTAGAGCGCCACGTTGGCGCGACGCGGTGAGGCCTGGAAGCTGACCGTCCGTTCTGGACCGCCGTCGACGGAGATGGCGGCGGAGCCGTGGGACGGGTCCTGCACGCCGTACAGCACGACGCGGTCGCCCGCGAAGTTGAGCGTGGCCGTGTCGCCCGCGGTGCCGCTCCAGGTGTTGTCCTTGCTGAAGGCCTGGTTGTCGGCGGCGGCCTGCCAACTTCCGCTGTATGTGAAGCGTTGCCGGTCATTGACGTCAACCGGGAACCTGAACGCGTACGAGCCGCTGGCTGGCACGATCGGGTCGGTGAACGCGGTCGTGGTGACGTTCACGCTGGCCGACGACAGGCCCGGTGCCGATGCCGTTAGCGCCAGCGTGCCGGTCTGACCCAACGCGCTCTTGAGGTATACCGCGCCCGTTCCGGCCTCGAGCGCCAGCGGGCTTTCACCCACGACGGCTCCGGGCCCCGTGAGCGTGAACGTCACCGCGGCGTTGTTGGTGGGTACCACCTGGTTGTTGCTGTCCAGGGCCTTGACCACGACGCGGGTCATGTCGGCGCCGTCGGCCTTGATCGCGGAGTCGTCGGCCACCAGGGCGAGGCGGGTCGCCGCGCCGGGCGTGAACCTGGTGTCGGTGGCCACGATCTGCCCGCCGATCCAGCAGTCCGCCCGCAACTGTCCACTCGTGACGGTCAACCCAGTGAACTGGAACATCGGATGCGGCAAACTTGTGTAGGCATTGGGATTGATGCGTCCGCGGGAGGCGCCATTGACGAACAGCTCGACCTGCTGGCAGTTGCCGCCGACGAGAACGGTGCCGCTGGAGATGCCGGGCGTCCACTGGCTGGCGATCGACACATACGGGCCGTACAGCGCCGGGTCACGTTGCGATGCGAAGGCGGCGGCAGCGATCTTCGGAATCCGGAAGATGTCCGAGACGCCGTGATAGCACGTGAAGTCCACACAGGACGGCGGGGTGACGAAGGTGGTGTTGTAGTCGAACGCCACCCAACCCAGCGCGCCGGCGATGTTCGCCTTGGCGGCGGCGGTGTTCTGGATGTTCAGGTGGACGCGCATCGTTCCCGTCTGCACCTGCTCCGGATCCCAGGAGCGGTGCGGGGCGGTGTGCCCAACGGACTCAGTGATCAGCCAGGGGAGCACGGCCGGGTCTTCGGCCGAACCCGAGAAATTGTTGTAGGTATATACATCCTCGAGGAATTCGCTACCCCTGAAGTTACGCACGCCGCCGGTGGGGCGGGACGGGTCGAGCTGGCGGGCCAGAGCGTTGGTGCGGGTGTAGAGGGTCCGGTTGTCGCCGGACTCGTTGATCCGCACGCCCCACAGCACGACCGAGGGGTGGTGCCGGTCACGCATCACCATCTCGCGCACGTTCTCCACCGCGATGTCCTGCCAGGCGGTGTTGCCAATGTGTTGCCAGCCCGGTATCTCCTCCATCACCAACAGGCCGATCTCGTCGGCGCGGTCGAGGAACTCCGGATCCTGGGGGTAGTGCGAGGTACGCACGATGTTGACGCCAAGTTCCCTCTTGAGGATGTCGGCGTCCCTGACCTGCAAGCGGTTCGGGGCAGCCCGGCCGATGTACGGGTACGACTCGTGCCGGTTCAGGCCGCGCAACTTCAATGCCTGCCCATTGAGGTAAAACCGGCCATCGGTCCGGTTGAACTGGATGGTACGGATGCCGAGCCGCGTCCTGTGCTCGTCCACATAGGTCGCTCCGTCCCGCACCTGGGTGAAGACCGTGTACAGGTACGGACGGTCCGGATGCCAGGTGTTGGGATTCGCGATCGTGCTCGTGTTGTAGTTGAACTCGGCCGCGGATTGCGCCCCGATGGTCTGGGTGCCCGTGCCCGTCGCCACGACGTTGTTGGTGGCGTCGACCACCTGCGTGACAACGGTGACCGATTTGGACACGCCGCTGACATTGCGCACCCGGGTCCGCGCGTTGACGGTGTTGAGGTTCGGGGTCGTGAGGAACGCCCAGTCAACGTGAAGCGGATCGGTGACGATCATATTGACGTCACGCACAATCCCGCCCCAGACGTAGTAGTCGATCGCGCCGCCCTCGGGCGGGATATCGTTGCGGGTCATGGAGTCGACCTTCACCGCGATCACGTTGTCGGCGCCGCCGAAGTTGACGAACGGGGTGATGTCGAACGTGAAGGACGTGTACGCACCTCGGTGCTGGCCGACAGACGTGCCGTTGACGTAGACGTCGGCCACCTTGGCCACGCCCTGGAACTCGACCGCGACCCGGCGACCGGAATACTGGGCGGGCAGCGTGAAGTGGCGGCGGTACCACGAGACGGGGACCTCGAAGTCACCCTTGGGGAAGCCCTTGTGCGGATGGACCCGGTAGTAGGGCAGGCTCACCGGGACGAACCCGCTCTCGTCCAACCCCACGGCCTGACCGGCGCCACCGGGCACTTCGCCGGCGAACAACCAGTGCGTGTTGAAGTTGAGCACGGCCCGGTTGGTGGTCTGCGGCACGTAGGGCGCGGCGGCCGCGTGTCGCGGCGGCGTGGCGGTCAGCATGAGCGCGACGGCGGACAGTGCTATCAGGGCAGCGGCACGTTTTCGCATCGTCTTTCCATATCTCGATATAGGGACGTGAAGATCGCGGCCATCCCGGCGAGTGGCGCGAGAATCCAATCAGGTGCGAAGGCTCCACTGCTGGTTGCCGCCACCATCGCAGATCCACAGATGGATCCTCGTGCCGTTGGCGGTGTGCCGGCGCCGTTGGCATCCAGGCATCGTCCCGATTGGACTCCGGTGATGGCGCCGTTGGCGTTGACGTTCCACGGCTGGTTGGCTCCACCGTGGCAGTCCCCGATGATCGCATCGGTGCCGTTGCCGGTGTTGGCACCCGCCACGTCGACGCAGCGATTCGACGGCGCGCCAACGATCATGGCGTTCTGCTGGCCGCCGCCGGCCGGTGCGTAGCCGGCGCTGAGGTTGGCACCGCCGCCGGGCTTGCAGCAGTCGCCACCGCTTCCCCCCACGATGGCTCCCTGCCGCCGCATTGGGCTGAACCCACTGGGCAGCGCGCCGTCCCACAAGGTGCTCAGGTTGCTTCCAGGGCTGGCTCCAGCCGGGAAAGAGCCCCCACTCGAGGTCCGCCTGGACCCATGGGCCGGTACCGGAGCACCCGCCGAACCAGCACCGTGTGCTGAAATTGATCGCGTCCATGGCGCCGGCCGCATCAGCGGTTCCAGGGCCAGCCGCATGTTCCGGGTCAGCTTGGAGAACCTTCCGGGGGACTGGTCGGACCGGCCAGCCTCCGCATCGGGGAAGGTGATGGACATGGAGCTCCTCAATGGACGGCGTTAGGGGATGGTAATTCGTATGACGTATAATGTCAAGCCCGTCGATGCGTTCGAGCCTCCGACCGGGTCGTCGGAGCCGACGGTCGGCCGGTTGGCTCATCCCCAACCAGTACGGATCGCCGTCGCGACGGAGACTGACGCGGCTCGATCGGCCCAGCGGCTCGGTCGCCGACGGCGCGGTCGATGGCCCGCCCGACCGGCGGCGGTAGCGGGATCAGGACGACCTTGGCTCCGTGGCGTGACCAGCCGTGCAGCGGGGGACGGTGTCGAGCCTATGCCGATGCGGCGGGACCAGCACGCGGGCCGGTGTAGCGGAACTCGATGATCGCGCCGGGGTCGTCGAGGCGGTTCGTCGGCGCCCCGGACGAGTCGCGGGCGAGGCCCCCGGCGTCGGTCGCGACATAGATGGCACGGCCGTCGGGGCTCACGGCGATATCTCGGTACCGGTTGACACTGCGCCACAGTTCGGTGGCCTCACCCACCGAGCGCCCGTCGGCGCTGAGCGGCAGCCGGTACACCGCCCCGCCCTTGAGCGAGGTAACGAGCAGGCTGTTGCCCCAACCGGGAACCGCGCCGGCGGTGTAGATGTCCAAACTGGAGGGCGTGATGGTCGGCCAGCAGATGAAGTACGACGCGGCGCACTTGCGGTCCTGGAAGCTCGTGTCCGAGGAGACCGTATAGAACGTGGCCAGCGGCGGTGCGAACGCCGCGTCGGTGAAGCTCGACTCGGTTCGTGTCGGTACCGACGACGGGATTACGAAATCGCTGTAGCGCAACGAGTGACAATCGCTGGCGGCCGACCAGTTCCCGTAGACGTACGACTTGTCATCCTTGTATCCGGCGACCATCGGCCAGCCGTAGTTGCGACCGGACTGGATCAAGTTGACCTCGTCGTCGCTCTTCGGCCCCTGCTCGGACGCGTAAAGCTTCCCGTCCGGTCCGAATACGATTCCCTGGGCGTTGCGGTGGCCGTAGGTGTAGACGTGGCTGCGGACCCCGCCCAGTACAGGGTTGTCGGACGGAATCGACCCGTCGGGATTCAGTCGCAGGATCTTGCCGACGTACGCGCTCCAGTCACGGCCGCGCACCTCGGCCTGCGTCGGCAACCGTTGCGCCTCGATCGGTTCGCACCAGAGTGTGTACTGGTTGTGCCCCTGGTCGCCGATCGTGTAATACAACGTGCCGTCCGGTCCATAGATGAGCCGACCCGAGTCGTGGTCGACGCTGGCCGGCAGCCTGGTGATGAGGTCGACCGGGTCGACGAGTTGGTGGCTGGACTCGCGGTAGGTGTATTGCACGATCTTCGCGCGGCGATCGGTCGCCGTGGCGGAACCGTCGGCGTCGTAGGTATAGGCAAGATAGACGTACTGGTGAGCGGTGGATCGGAGCAGGTCCGGATGCAGTGCCAGGCCCAGCAGTCCGTCCTGCGCGTTCGGGGTGGCCATCAGGTCGCCCACGGTGAGCGCGGTCTGGACCGTGCCATCCGTGACCGAGATGCGGTTCACCCTCCCGGCGGTCTTCTCGGTGACCCAGAGGTGCCCGTCCGGTCCCCAGGTGACCTCCCAAGGATTGGCCAATCCGCGCGCGAGTACCCTCCTGGCGAATCCGCCGTCGGTCGACGTCGTGGAGTCGCCCGGGCCGGTGCAGCCGATCAGCGCACCGGCAGCGAGAAGTGCCAGCAGAGCGCCCACTCGTAGGCGCCGGCTCGTAGGTGTCGGTGCCCTGGTGTCGATGAGCATGAGTCGCTCCCTGTCCTCCCGTGCCCGTCCTGGCGGACGCGACGTGACCGTCGTTCAACCACCGAGCGTGGCCAGTTCGGACACCACCACATTGGCCAGCGCGCGGCCGTCCCGCCGGACTTGGCGCAGGTACCACTTCTGGATCGGTGCATGCGTGTCCACCGCGAACCGCCACGGCCCTCGAGGACTGTCGATCTGCCCGAGGCTGGCGATGGCGGTGTTGATGTCCTCCGGACTCGGATCGGGCCCGGCCGTGGCGATCGCCCGGTCGAGGACCGCCGCAGCATCATACGAGGCCATCACGATTGAGTTCGGCACCCGATCGGGATAGGCGGCATACCAGGCCGCCACGAACGCACGGTTGGCGGCATTGTCGAGGTCCGGCGAGTAGTTCAGCGCGTTGTAGATGCCAGCAGCGGCCTCACCTTGCTGCTTCAGGATCTCCCCGTCGGTGACGAAGCCGGCCGCGAACAGTGGCAGAGCCGAAACCCGGGAGCGGGCGTACTGGGTGACGAAGTCGACCGAGTTGCCGGCGCCGAAGAAGCAGTAGACCGCGGTGGCGTCGGTCGCCGCGATCGCGTCCAGGTAGGGGGTGAAGTCCGTGGTACCGGGGAACGGAGTGAACGTCGCGGTACGGCCGTCCGGATTGGCCAGCGCGCCGCCGAGGGCAAGGAAGGTCTCGGTAAAGCCCCGCAGTTCATCTCGCCCGCCCTGGAAGTCCGGACCGATGGCGTACACCTGACCCTTCACCCGTTGCCGTACGAACGGCGCCATCGCGATGCCCGGCTGCACCGACAGCAGGTTCGTGTTCCACACCCACGTCACGTCCGTCAAGTCGGGACGCCCGAGCGCCCCGACGAGCGGCAGCCGGTGCTTGGTGACCACCGGAAGCAGGGCCGTGACGTTGCCTCCGTTGATGATGCCGGTGATCGCCGAGACCCTGTCCTGCTCGATCAGCTTGGTGGCCGAGGCGACGGCCACCCGCCGCTCGTAGCCCTCGTCGGCGACGATGAGCTCAACCGGGTGGCCGCCCAACTCGCCGCCGTGCACATCGAGATACAGCTTGAAGCCGTCGCGCAGCTCCGACCCGGGCTCCTCGAATGGGCCCGTGAGATTGGCGATCAGGCCGATGCGGATCGTCGCCGGTGCCGGTGGCGGCGTGCTGTCACAGCCAGCCGCCGCGGACACCATCATGACGACGACTGCCGCGACCGCGTGTCGAGCCAGGCTCATGACGATGCGCCCCACCTACGCCGGCTGTACGTACAGCGTGGGCGTCAATGTCTCACCCATCCGGTTGGCCAGGTCGACCATGTCGTACGACACTCGGCCGACATCACACGCCGGGGACGCCAGCACGAGTAGGGAGGCGCCCTGGCTGAACGCGATGCAGAACATGAATCCACCCTCCAGCTGCGTCACGTTTGAGATCATCGCTCCGGCCTCGAAGAATCGCGCGGCGCCGGCCAGCAGCGCGACCAGACCGCTGCCGGTCGCGGCGAGCTGATCGGCCCGGTCCCGGGGCAGGTCGTGGTTGTGTGCCAGGACGAGCCCGTCGGTTGAGATCGCGAGGGCGTGGCTGACCTCCGGAGTGCGTTGGACGAAGGTCTGCAGAAGCCAGTTCAAGTCATTCAATCCAGTCATGACAGACGCTCCAGGCGGCGAGGGATTTCAAGAGGAGGGGACGCGGCGTCCCGCCACGCCCCGGGCATAGGCAGACATGGCAGAGGCGATGCTCGCCGGGTCGAGCCGTCGGTTCGACCCGTACTCGTCGCCGTCGGACGGTCGCGTGTCGGGTAGGTGCGGTTGGGGTACGCGCTGGGGCAGGCCAGCTGGCGACGCTGCGGTCGCCGCCGCCGCGGCCGGTTCGATCGTCGCGGCCCACCGTTCGGCGTCAGTGGTTGGCCAGCTCACGATCACCTCGACGTCCGACGCGGTCTTGAACCAGCCGTTGACCGTCCGCAGATCCGTGCCCCCGGCCGCCGCGGTGTCGGGCGGCCGCCCTGGTCGGAACAGCGGCGAGGGTGAATTCGCCGCATGCGCGCCCGCACCCGGCGTGGTGGCGAATGTGGGCACCGGTGCGCCCGGATCACCCCACGACAGGAGCGCCGATGGGATCGCCACCTCGGCCACCGTGCCACCCCGTTGGCCGCCACGGAGCTCGACCCGGACGCCGTGACGCGCGGCCAGCCGGCCGACCACCATCAGACCCATTGCCCGGACACCGGTCAGCTCTACCGCCGCGGGGGCGGCCAGCGCCGCGTTGATCTGCTCTCGACGCTGCGCAGACAGGCCGACACCCCGGTCCACGATGGCCAGCATCAGGCGGTCGGACAGCGGCTGGCCGGTCACCCATACCTCGGTCTCCGGAGGCGAATAGGCCGTGGCGTTGTCCAGGAGTTCGGCCAAGAGATGGGCAATCTCGTCGACGGCGTCGCCGGCCACGAGCAGCCTGTGTTCGACGGTCCCGATCCGAACGCGAGCGTACTGTTCGATCTGCGAGAGCGCCGCCTGAATGACGGTGACCATCGGCAAGGGCTCGTGGCGAACCCGAGACGTGCCCGAGCCACCCAGCACGAGCAGGCTCTGGTTGATACGCCCCATCCGGGTGGCGAGATTGTCGAGCTGGTACAACTGTCGCAGCCGATCCGGGTCCGTCTCGTCGTACTCGACGCGATCGACCTGAGCCAGCAGCGCGTCGACTAGTCGCTGCTCCCGGCGGGACACGTGGACGAACATGTCCGCGATGTTCGCGCGCATGATCGTCTGCGCCCCAGCGGTGCGCACCGCCTCGCGGAACAGCTCCCGCACCGCGGCGCTCACCTCGGCGATTTCGTCCTCGTCGTCGAGGACGAGACCCGCCGCCGACCGGTCGGCGACCTCATCGTGCCGTACCGTGCCCGACGGGGCGGCGTCCAGCTCGCGGACCACCACTGGCAGCCGTTGGAAGGCTGCAGCGCTCACCGACCGCTGCAGCCAGCGCAGCCGTCGTGTGATCCGGCGCGCGACCACGCTGGTGAGCACGGCGGTCAGCGCGAGGACGCTTGCGACCCCGGCGCCCCGAACGACGGCGGAGCGCAGTTCGGCTCCCCGAACAATGGCCACCTGGTCGGCCACTGCTGCGTCCACGACGCGTTGCACGTCGTAGAGCTCGGTGATCCAGGCGCTGGTCGCGGTGACCCATTCCGAAGCGTCGACCCGGAAGCGCTCGCCCGGAACGGTACGTCCGACTTCGTCCCGCAACCGTTGCGCGACAATCACCTGCGGATTCGCCCCGATGCGTTCCCACTGGGCCGCCCACGAGGTCTCGGCGAGATTGAGGAATACCGTACTGGCCTCCACCAACCGCGCCGACACCCCGGAGACCTCCTGTTGAGCCGCTGGTGTCAACTCGCCTATCGCGAGGCTGCGCAGCACGACGATCTGCAACTGCCCGACCGACTCGCCAGCCTCCGCCAGCGCCGCGGCCGCCCGGACGTCGTTATCGATCTGTGCCGACGTACCGGCAGCGACCGCCTCCCGCAGGGTCAGCAGGTCGGCGATGAGGATGCGATAGCTGAAGGAGACCGAGGACAGCGTGGCGGCATCGCTGTAGCGAACCTGGCCGCGGACGTTGGCCAGGTTTCCCAGGTCGGTGTCGACCCGCCGCAACGTGGTCCCGACGGCATCGGTGGGCGTGCCATGACGCCGAAAGGCGGCGACCGCGGCGTTGGTCTGAGCCACCGCGACGTCGAACCGGTCCACCCCGGCCCTGTCCGCCGTGGTCAGCGCGACGGCAGCGGCGGCGCGTTCGTCCTGAAGCGCGCGTGCCAGGGCGCCAGCGTCGGTGGCCAGGGCGGCAACTCTCTGGGTGTCCCCCGCGTCGACGACCTGCCGGACATTGCTCAACAGCGCAAGTCCGGCGAACCCCACCACGGCCAACAGGGGAACGGCGACCAAGAGGCGAAGGAGATTCGCTATGCTTCGCCGCGGCCGCCATCCCCGGCGAACCCTGGCGTGCGGGCGTGGACCGGCCGTCACGCGCGCCCGTGTCACGACGGACTCTCTCCCCTTTCCACGGTCAGCGACCCATCGCCTGCGCTCTCACAGGAGGGATGGAACTGCCTCGGCGATGTTCCCGCGTGGTCGGGCCACTCTTGCTACGAACGTAGGCCGAACGATGACGAGCGTCAAGATCATGCACAAAGTCGGGTACGAATGTACGGTATCGGCCCCCCGCTGGTGGGTGCTGGCGAGGGGTTGCCGTAGACCATGGTCATCTCGAGGGGTCAGATGGCCGAGGTAGCGCTGCACGACATGCAGTGGCACCCGCTGTTGAGCAGGCTGGTCGCCTTCGTGTGCCGGAACCGGTGCGTGCACTGGAAGTCCACCAGGTTCCCGGCGCTGTCGCGCACGCTCAGCCATCTGGCCAGCTCGGTGAGCAGGTCACGCAGGCGCCGGCCGGAGAGGATGCGCATGGCCTGCTCGTCGCCGAGCCCGCCCTCCTCGGCGGGTGCGCCGAGCAGGCCGACGCCGGCCATGATCTGGGTGAACGCGTCCGGGTCGATGACGTCACGCTCGTGGGTTCCTCGTTCCTCCAGGAGGACCGGCGCCAGCACTTTGACCCAGGAGTCCGCCCAACAAAGTGCCATGCGGGTTCTGGCGGATGCCATCCGTGTTCTGGCGCGTACTCGGTATCGCGATATCGCAGCGACTGACACACGTGGACGAAGGAGGAAGGCTATGAACAAACGGCGACTGACCCTCAGTGCTGCGGCCGTGGCGGTCATGGCGGGGGCCGGCTTGGCGGCGTCCGCCAGTCCGGCGTCCGCCAATCGTGCGCAATGCCAAATAGTGCAGAGAGCGAGTGACCTGTATGCAGAGGTGATGGACGTGACGCTTGGCCGCGATTTCGCAACCTGGACCGACGCCTACTCAAGATGGCTCCAGGCCGAGTCTGACCTGGAGGGTCTCGGCTGCTGATGGCCCGCCGTGCCGGCGCCCGCCATGACCGCCACGGCCATCGCACTGATGGCAGGTGCCAGGTGGTTCCTGGCCGATGCCACTGGTGTTCTGGCGTGTACCCGGCAACCAGCAGTTCAGGTGCATCGATTCGAAGGGCGCCCACTTCGCCTTGATCCATGGGCGAAGATCGGCAGAGACGGTTCGATCTGATGTGATCTTGGGCCACTGGTTGAGGCGCGAGGCATTCCCGGTTTCGGCGCCGGGCTGCTCATCGCATACTCGTTGGGTGGGCTGGGTTGGTCGCGCGACCGCCGCGTCGCATGTGGACGCTATCCGGCTGAAATGGGTGGACGGCTGTCCACGGTCGCTGCTACGTGTACTGCCAGGGCCAGTGTTCGGGCAGGTGCAGGATCAGCGTCCGGGCGTGACGCGCGACCCGCCCAGTGATGTTGATCACGCGTGGGCGGATGGTGGCGGATCGGGCGGTGGCGAGTCCGGCCAGCGTCGCGGCTGGCGGGTCAGGTTGTGCGCGATCGCGATGCAGGTCAGCCAGGCGTTGTCGGCGTCGAACTGGCCCGACGGCAGGTGGGCCAGCGGGCCGTCGATGAGTTCGGCCAGTGCTGCTCGATGACGGCGTGACCGCGGTGCTGTTCCTCGGCCTGGACGAGCACGAACGGGCTGTCGGTAAATACGGCGTGGTAGCGCCGCACAGTGAACAGCTCGCCCTGGTCGTTGACCGCGGTCTTGATCATCGAGTCGGGTTTCGTTGATGCACGCGTGCACGGATCTTGGCCTCAAATGATGCACGCGTGCGTCATCGCAAGGTCTTTTTTGGATGTACTTCGAGACAGCAGGCCACACCGTGAGTACAGCCGTCGAGATCATGGCGCCGGCCACGAAGCTCCACTGCCAACCGGATGCCGACATCCCGGCGGCCCCACTCATCCCGGTGCCTGCCGTCGCGATCAGACCCAAGACCATCGCGTGCCCCGCTCTTGGCACGGACCCTCCGGCTGCCTGCTGGTTGCGTGGGTTGCTGTACTTCGCTGCTGTACAAGATCAAAGAGAGCCTGTCCGCTCAGCGGAAACCGGCTGTGACCTGCGTCGGGACGGCGGGATTTGAACCCACGACCCCTTGACCCCCAGTCAAGTGCGCTACCAAACTGCGCCACGTCCCGATGCCTTCGGACCTGACGGAACCGTCGGCCGCTACAGCGTACCCCAGGCCCCGCGTGATCTTCGCGCGCCTTTCGGGCGGCGCGCGCCGGCCACTGATCTGCGTGTTCAGTCCGACATCGTGCGGGCGCGACGGGTCAGGCGACCGGTGATCAGGCCGCCAGCGACAGCGGCCACACCGACCAGCGCGGCCGGCAGGTCGCCGGCGTACAGGCCGAGGAAGCCCGCGACAAGCCCGCCGGCCACGAAGGCCGCGCTGGCCAGCGCCGAGGACCCCGCCGGCCGTGGCCGCGATCAGGGGAGACCAACCGAGGAGAAAGTGTTGGGCGGCGCTCGCGGCCGGACTCCCACATGGGGATCGAACAGGAGGAGCGGGCCATGATCCGTACTCGAATCATCGTGGCCGGGGTCGGGGCGGCCCTGGCCGCGACCGTACTGGCGGCGACGCCGGCCCACGCCAGCCCCGGGGCGACGGCCACCGTGGGCATCGACGGCAACCTGCACTACGACGGACTGCCCGGCGTCGCGAACGAGGTCACGCTGACCAAGACCGGCACCACGGTCGAGATCGACGACCTCGTGACGATCACACCGGGCGGCGCCTGCGAGTATCCCGACGAGACCGACGACACGATCGTCACCTGCACGGTCAGCGCCGTCGCGCCCGACCTCAGCGTCGAGCCCGGCGACTTCAACGACATGGTGACGCTGGCCGGCGACGGGCGGTGGCTGGTCAACCTCGGATCGGGCAGCGATACCGCCGACCTGACCGACGTCACCCTGTCCGGCAGCATCGTCGTCGGCGGCACGGGCAACGACCTGTTCATCTCCGGAACGCAGTCGGAAGCATACGACGGGGACGCCGGGACCGACACGATCAGCTACGCCACCCGGGACGGCGCGGTCATTGTGGATCTCGGCGAGGGACACGGAGGCAACCCGGACGACGAGGACTTCTACGAGGACATCGAGAACGCCGTCGGTACTCCCGGCGGCGACGTCATCACCGGTACGAGCGGAGCCAACCGGCTCGACGGCGGTGAGGGACCCGACGGCCTGTTCGGCGAGGGCGGCAACGATCTGCTCGTCGGCGGCGCCGGCGTGGACTTCTTCGACGGCGGCCCGGGTACGGACACCGCGAGCTACCTCGGCCACGCGGTCGGCGTGACCGCCAATCTCGACGGACTGCAGAACGACGGCGCCCCGGGCGAACTCGACTGGATCAAGGACGATATCGAGAACCTGGCCGGCAGCTCACATGGGGATTCGCTGACCGGCAACACCTCCGCGAACGTGATCTACGGAGAGCCCTGCTCGCCGTTCTGCTCGAGCGACGGCGGCGACGACACCATCCTCGGCGGCGGCAGCAACGACACCCTCTACGGGTACGGCGGCGACGACTATCTCCACGGCCAGGCCGGCGCCGACACCCTCTCGGGCGGCGACGGCGAGGACGACCTCTACGGCGGCTCCAGCGCGGACACGCTCTCGGGCGGCAACGGCGACGACTACCTGTCGGCCGGATCGGGGTACGACTCGCTCGACGGCGGCTCGGGCCTGCAGGACTGGTGTTACGCCGACGATGATGGTGGCACGAAGGCCAATTGCGAGTACCCGCTCATCATTGTCTGGCCCTGACGCGGCCCGAGCCTAGCGCTCGAGCCTAGCGCTCGATCCAGTTCAGGGCGGCGGCCGAGAGGACGCTGGCCACGACGGTACCCAGGATGCCCGCGACCCAGGCCAGCACCGCCGGCACGCGACGGGGCCGGCGGTCGACCCGGCCGGCCGGCTGGTCGTCGCGCCGGCCGGAGACCAGACGGAACGCCCCGTTGGCGGCGACCGCGGCGATGGCCACCGAGCCGGCGATGCCGGCGGCGACGTAGGCGACCTGGACCCATGCCGGCACAGACCCCGGTATGAGGATGATGGCGACGCCGCCGAGGAAGAACAGGAACCCGCCCAACCCCATGGCGGCGAAGAACACCACGAAGTAGCCGACCGCGTGCAACCAGGGCCGAGCACCCGGCCGCGGTGAGCCATCCGTCATGACTCGACATTGAAGCGCATCGCGGCGCAGCCGGTTCACCGGGGTGGCGGGTCGGATACCCGACCGGTCCGGCTGGGTAGGAGTACTCACCCCGGACCGGTAGGTCGACTCAGGCGAAGAGTCGGGCCGGCCGCGATGCTTCACGAGAGATTCCAACGAAGGAGCACACCATGCAGCAGGAGTTGTCGCACGACCGCTCGGCCGCGACGGCGGTCGTGGCCGGCCTCGCCGGGGCGATCGTCGGCGCCGTGGTCGGGTTCGTTCTCGGCGCCAACATCGGCGGGAACTGGTTCACGACCGTGTCACTGGGAAGCTGGAACGGGTACGAGGCGACGGCCGTCGTCGGCGCGGCGGTCGGCGCCGTCGTCGCCGGTGTCGCGGCCGGCTGGCTGGTCCGGCGGGCGGCCCGAAGCCGCACCGGTCAGGGGGCCGAATAAGGGTCAGCGGGCCGGATAGAGCCGGGCAGCGCCCTGGACACGGACGATGACCGTGTCGCCGACGGACACGTCGATCTCGGTGGCCGCGATGCGCGCGGCCACCTCGACGCCGTCGGCCAGCCGTAGCGCCACGACCGAGTCGTGCCCGTGGAAGTCCCGCCGGATCACGGTGGCCGGCACACCCTCGCCGGAGGAGGACCCGGGACCGGCCCGCAGCCGGAGCTGCTCCGGTCGCACCATGGCCGTCCCCGTCGTGGCGCCGGCGGCGCCGATGAGCGGGATGTCGCCGAGCGCGGTGCTGGCCATACCGTCGCGCACGGAGGCCGGCAGCAGCACGGCGTCGCCGACGAACGAGGCCACCCAGGTGTCGGCCGGCGCCGCGTACACACCGGCCGGCGATCCACTCTGGACGATGGTGCCCGACCGCATCACCGCCACCCGGTCGGCCAACGCGAGCGCCTCGCCCTGGTCGTGGGTGACCAGGACCGCGGTCGCCCCGTCGGCCCGCAGCGCCTCCCGGACGTCGCGGCGCACCTCCACCCGCAGCGCCGCGTCGAGGGCGCTGAACGGCTCGTCGAGCAGCAGCACCGGCGGCCGGGGCGCCAGGGCCCGGGCCACCGCGACGCGCTGCTGCTGTCCACCGGAGAGCTGGTGCGGCATCCGCGCGCCGTACCCGTCGAGACCCACCAGTGACAGCACGGCCTCCACCCGCCCGTCACGCCGGGGCCCGCGGTCCAGGCCGTAGGCGACGTTGTCGTACACGGACAGGTGGGGGAACAGCGCGGCCTCCTGCGGCACGATGGCGATGCGCCGGCGGTGGGCCGGCAGGCCGGTCACGGTGCGACCGTCCACTGTGATCTCGCCCGCGTCGACGCGCTCGAACCCGGCCACGCACCGCAGCAGCGTCGTCTTGCCGCACCCCGACGGGCCGACGACGGCGAACAGCGTGCCCGAGCCGACGGTCAGGCTCACCCCGGCCAGGGCCCGCACGGGGCCGAATGCCTTGTGCACGTCGCGGACCACCAGCTCAGCCATGCGTCGCGACCACCGTTCGCGTCGACAGCCACCAGGTCGGCACCGCCGCGACCAGGACCAGCAGCACGGCGTACGGCGCGGCGGCTCCGAAGGCGCCGACGGCCGTGTTCGTCCACAGGTGCGTGGCCAGCGTGTCCAGGCCGGTCGGGCGCAGCAGCAGCGTCGCCGGCAACTCCTTGACGCAGGTGAGGAATATCAGCGCCGCGCCGGCCCCGAGCCCGGGCGCGGCCAACGGCAGCGTCACGGTGCGCAGCACGTGGGCCGGCGGTCGGCCCAGGGAGCGCGCCACCTCCTCCAGCGCCGGGGGCGCCTGAGCCGCCGCCGCGCCGACGACGCCGACCGCCAGCGGCAGGAACAGCGCCGCGTACGCCAGGGCGAGCAGCCACACGCTCTGGTAGAGCGGGTAGACGACGTTGATGCCGAAGAACACCAGCGACAGGCCGATGACCAGCCCCGGCAGGGCGTGCGCGAGGTAGGCCAGCCGATCCAGCAGGGTGGCGACCGGGCCGGGCCCGCGGGCCGCGAGCAGGCCGACCGGCAGCCCGAGGGTGAGCGTGACCACCATGCCGAGCGCCGCGACCCACAACGAGTTGCCGGCGGCGAGGGTCACCTCGGTGATCGAGCCGGGCCGGGACACACCCTCGACCGTCCAGCGCAGCATGCTCACCGCCGGCACGCCCAGCGCCAGAGCGGCCACACCGAGAAGGGCCGCCGACGCCGGCCACCGCCACCGGCCCAGCGCGATCCGGTTCGGCGGGCGGCCGGCCCCGTCGAGCCGCGCGTAGCGGGCCCCCCGGCGGCGGGTCAGCGTCTCGGCCAGCAGCAGCACGGCGGTGAGCCCGACCAGCACGGTGGCCAGCACCAGCGCGCCGGTGGGGTCGAAGCCGAGGTTGATGGCGGTGAAGATGGCGAACGTGAACACCTCCACCCGCACGATGGAGACCGCGCCGAAGTCGGAGAGCACATAGAGCGCGGCCAGCAGGGCACCGGCGGCCACCGCCGGCCGGATCTGGCGCAGCGTCACCCGCGCGAACGCCCGCCCCGGGCCGTCGCCGAGCGAGCGGGCCACCTCCTCCTGGGCCGGGTCGGCCCCGGCCAGCGCGGCGGCGGCCGGCAGGTAGACGTACGGGTAGGAGCAGAGCGTCAGCACCAGGGCGGCGGCCCAGAACCCGGCGAAGCTGTCCACAGTGGAGATCCAGGCGAACCCGGCCACGTACGTCGGCACGGCCAGGGGCAGCGCGGCGACCACGCCGAACGCCCGCCGGCCCGGCAGGTCCGTGCGCGTGACGAGGAAGGCGGACCCGACGCCGAGCGCCACGCAGGCGAGCGCCACCACGGCGGCCAGGGCCAGGCTCCGCCCGGCCAGCACGGCCGTACGGGTGGTCAGGATCTCCTCCGCGATCCGGTCGATCCCCGCCTCACCGGCCCGGACGGCGAGATAGATCACGGGGATCAGGGCCACCGATGTCGCCGCGAGGGCGAGCGCCATCAGCGTCGGCCGCGCCGCCTTCCGTCGCGCCCGACGGCCCCTGAGGGTCATGGCGGTCAGGCTAGCCCTACCTCTTTGATCATCTGGACGGTCGTCTGCAGTGTATCGAGATCGTTCAGATCGATGTCGGGCGCCTCGAGTGTGGACAGTTGCGGCAGGCCCTGCGCCGTCGCGTCCACGCCGGGAACGAGCGGGTACTCGAAGGTCTGGTTGGCGAAGTAGGCCTGAGCGGTCGAACCGAGCAGGAAGTCGACGAACGCCCGGGCGTCCGGATCGGTGCCGGCCTTGGTGAGCACCCCGACGCCGGAGACGTTGACGAGGGCGCCGATGTCACCGTCGGGGAAGTAGTGGTGCCGCGCGGCCAGCGCATCGATGGTCGTGCCGAGCTCCTTGGCCCGGCCGTACAGGTAGTAGTGGTTGACCAGGCCGGCGGCCAGCTTGCCGTCGTTGACGTCGGTCACGATGTTGACATTGTTGGCCCGGATCTGCGCGCCGTTCGCCTTCAGGTCGGTGAGGAACTGCCGCGCCTTCTCCTCGCCGTGCTTGAGCCGCAGCGCGGTCACGAACGTCTGGAACGACGCGTTGGTCGGCGCGATGCCGACCTTCCCCTTCCACTTCGGGCCGGTCAGCTCGAACACCGACTTCGGCAGGTCGGCCTCCGGCACCAGGTTGACGTTGTATACGAGCACCCGGGACCGCCCGGTCACGCCCACCCATTGCCCGTTGCGGGCGCGGTACGCGGGCGGCACCCGCCCCAGCACGTCGGCGGGAAGTATCGCGAACCGCCCCTTGTTGGCGACGGCGCCCAGCGCGCCCGCGTCCTGGGAGAGGAAGGCGTCGGCCGGACTCAGCTGGCCCTCCTCCAGCAACTGGGCGGCCATGGCCGCGCTGTCGCCGTACCGGACCGCCACATCGATCCCGGTGGCCTGCTGGAACTGGTCCAGGATCGGCTTGACCAGTGCCTCCATCCGACCACTGTAGACGGTGAGCCGCTTGTCGCCGGGCTTGTCGTCCGACCCGCACGCGGGCAGTGTTGCCATGACGGCGAGCGCCACCAACGGCAGCGCGGCCCAGCGGAAGGAACGCATCGGGTCTCCACCGGTTAGGATAGCCTACTTTTATTTAGGTCAGCCTTACCTTATCGTACGGCCGTGGACACTTCCACTGTCGATCGGGCCGTGCCGTTCGCCATGGACCTCCCCAGGCATGGCGGCCGGCCGGCGCTGGTCACGGAGGACGGCGAGGTCTCGTACCGGGACCTCGCCGCCCGCGTCGAGAGCCTCCGGCAGGCTCTGGACGAGCGCCGGCGGCTGGTGCTGCTGGCCGGGACCAACACCGTCGACGCCGTGGTCACCTACCTGGCCGCGCTGGCGGGCGGCCATCCGGTCCTCCTGGTGCCGGGCGACACCCCCGCCACCGCGGATCTGGTCGGCCGGTACGACCCCGACGTCGTCGCCGGCACCGATGACCGGGGTGAGTGGGTCATCGAGGCGCGACGGGACGGCTCGGCCCACGACCCGCATTCCGATCTCGCCCTGCTGCTGTCCACGTCGGGCACGACCGGCTCGCCGAGGCTGGTGCGCCTGTCCCGGGACAATCTCCAGTCCAACGCCGAGGCGATCGCCGCCTACCTCGACATCCGCCCGGACGACCGGGCGGCCACGACCCTGCCCATGTCGTACTGCTACGGGCTTTCGGTGATCAACAGTCACCTGGCCCGCGGGGCCAGCCTGTTCCTGACCGACCGGTCGGTGGCCGACCCGCGGTTCTGGCGGATGTTCCGGCGCCGGCGGTGCACCAGCCTGGCCGGGGTGCCGTACACGTTCGAGCTGCTCGACCGCGTGGGCTTCGCCGCCATGCGCCTGCCCCACCTGCGCTACATCACCCAGGCCGGCGGGCGGCTGGCCCCGGAGCGGGTCGCCGCGTACGCGGCGCTCGGCCGGCGCGCCGGCTGGCGTTTGTTCGTCATGTACGGCCAGACCGAGGCGACGGCGCGGATGGCGTACCTCCCGCCCGACCTGGCCGAAGCGCATCCGGACGCCATCGGCCGGCCGATACCGGGCGGGGCCTTCCGCCTGGAGCCGGTGCCCGAGCGCGCGGATTCCGGTACGGGGGAAATCGTCTACACCGGACCGAACGTCATGCTCGGGTACGCCGACAGCGCCGCCGACCTGGCGCTGGGGCGCACCGTCGAGGAGCTGCGCACCGGCGACCTCGCCCGCCTGGGCGACGACGGCCTGTACC
>Ga0307416_100000596_pt1 | contig 18579 bp, 14 predicted proteins | sample DK1Cmetagenome_2_FD_203821 | JGI IMG/M metagenome (GOLD analysis project Ga0307416, IMG submission 203821) | Maize rhizosphere microbial communities from greenhouse at UC Davis, California, United States - DK15-C-3 | ecosystem: Host-associated > Plants > Roots > Rhizosphere > Soil | place...
GGGATTGGCTGGCCGAGGTCGCCACGGTCGCGCTCGACCCATGGCGCGGCTATGCCAGCGCCCTGGTCACCCCGCTCGGCCACGCCCAGGTAGTCGTGGACCACTTCCACACCGTCCGGCTGGCCAACGCCGTGGTCGACCAGGTGCGCCGACGGACCCAGCAGGCCACCCTGGGGCGACGGGGCCGCAAGCGTGATCCGCTGTACCGCATCCGCAAGCTGTTGCTGACCGCCGCCGAGCAGCTCACCAGTCGAGGCCGAGGGCGGCTGCGGGCCGGCCTGGCGGCTGGGGATCCCAGCAGTGAGGTGGCTGTGGCCTGGCAGGGCAAGGAGCTGCTGCGGGCCGTCTACGTCGCGGATGGCATGCCGGCGGCTCGCGCCGCCCTGGACCGGTTTTACCGCTGGGCTGATGGCGTCCGGGTCCCCGAGCTGTCCCGCCTGACGCGCACCGTACGGGTCTGGGAGGCCGAGATCCTCGCCTTCCACGCCACCAATGGCTGCTCCAATGGACCCACCGAGGCCGTCAACCTGCTCATCAAGAAGGTGAAGCGGGTCGGGCACGGCTTCCGCAACTTCGCCAACTACCGGTTGCGGCTGCTGCTGCACTGCGGCGTAACTTGGCAGACGTCCCAGACCGCAAGGCTGCGAAGCCGCTGACCACGTTTTGGTGACGAATGGCACCAATGCACTGTGCTGTACGACACAGACAACTTGGTGTGCCTGCCCTGATTGTCTTATGACGCGTTCGCGAGACCGGGAACAGCTGCACAGCGAGGGGTTGCCATGACGGCTCCAGCATCCGTATCGGCGAGGACGAGGCCTCGTCGATCGGCTGGAAGCACCGACCACCAACGAGGAACAGTCGACTGAAGGGCTGGCCGTGCTCGTCAACGTACGGTCCGGAGCCACGTCACCTTGGACCGGATCGTGTTCCACTGCGAGGGGTCACTGCCAGGTCACCGGATGGAGCACGTCGACAGGTGATCCACAATGGCGTAGGGAAAGCCCGGGCTGCGGCTCCGCTGCGCCCTTCTCCGGTGGAGATGACGCTCGATCTCAGCCTCTCGTCATTCCTGTAGTGCAACACCTAAAGCTTTAGTGAACGTGGCCCCACGTACGAGGAGGACATCATGGGACGGCCGGTAGATCCCAGCGCCATTGAAGCCATTCGCAAAGCCGCCAAGGGACCCCGGCCGCGAGCCCGGCTCGACGCTATGGAAGTAACGCAGACTGTCCAGGATCTGAGTGGGTCAGTCCCGCTGGTCGCGACGAAGCCCACGTTCGTGCGTGCCTATCTCGGCGTGTCATCAGGTGCGATGACGGTGCGTGGTGAGCTTCGCGTGCGTCATGGACCTGGGCCATGGACGACGTTGCCCTCGGCTGGTACCGCCGACCTGGACGCCAGCCGCAATGGTTCGACGCCTGCCGAGCTCCGGAGCCGCCGCGAGACCATCGCATACAGCCTCAATTTCCTCCTCCCGTCCGGCTTGGCCGGCGCCGGGACCCTCCAGGTGCGGCTCGGCGAGGTCCGTGACGCCGCGACCGGCCGAAAGGTTCAGGTCACCGACCCGGTGCATACCAAGACGGTGACCTTCACGGCCAGTCCACCGCTGCGGCTGCGAGTGATCAATCTGCGCTACACCAGCGTCGATCCAAATCCACCGGGCACGTTTGCCGCCACCGCAAGCGACCTGGATCATCTGCGGTCATGGCTACGCCGGGCCTATCCGGTGGCCGAGGTCCGCTTCTCCTCTATTACCACTGATGCGACGGCGACCTGGCCGTTCGAGGCGCCGGAGGCTAACACACAGGTCGCGGCCATCCGCGCCCTGGATATGGCCAGTGGGGCCGACCAGGGCACCCACTACTACGGGATCGTCGCCGACGGTGGCGGCTTTATGCGCGGCTTTGCCGCGGGCATCCCCGGCACGCCCGACCCGTCGATCGTGGCATCGGGCCCAACCGGGCTGCCGCAGACCTGGCCGAACTTCGCATGGGATAGCGACGGCTCGTACGGCGACTGGTACGGAGGCCACGAGCTCGCTCATACGTTCGGTCGCTTCCATCCCGGCTTCTGCGGTGAGACACACGATGACCCCGCCTATCCATTCACCGCCGGTCAGCTGGCCAACAACGATGGCGCGTTCGTTGGCTTTGATGTCGGGGACTCGATGCTTGGCCTGCCCGTTGCCGCCTTGCCCGGCACCGCCTGGCACGATGTGATGACCTACTGCAACTTCCAGTGGCTCAGCTCCTACACCTATGAAGGCATCCGTGACCGCTTGGTGGCCGAAGCCGCTCTCTTCCCCGTTCCCGGCGCCGTCGCCGCGGCGGCGGCCATGGTGGGAGGGGCCATGAGCCACGCCTTAGTCCATGTCGCTGGGGTCGTGAACCTTACCGACCGTTCTGCCAGCATCCAGCAGGTCACGCCCCTGCCTGGTCCGATCGCGCCATCGCCCCCGCCTGCTGACACGCGCCTGGCCATTCGAACCCACGCATCGAACGGGACTACCCGGGACCATCCCGTGGTGTTCAAGCCCAACCTGTGCCGAGACCCGGGCGAGGACGATATCGGCCTGGTCGACACCATCCTGGCTGTCGACCCAAGCACGACGGCCATGGAGCTGCTCATCGACGGGATCGCAGTCGCCAGGTTCGAAGTCGGCGTCACGCCCAGCCTCGCGGAAAACCTGCAAGTTCGGCGACCCGAGGCGGACACTGCGGCTGACGAGGCTGCGGGCATCACCGTGGCGCAGTCGACGCTGTCATGGGATGACCCCTCAGCGGGCGATGGCGGCCAAAGCTACGTCGTGCAGGCAAGCACTGATCACGGTGCCACCTGGACCACGCTGGCCGTGGGCGCCAGGCGCCCAACGCTTCAGCTCGACCCTAGCGACTTCGCCGATGCCGAGCAGGTCCGATTCCGCGTCCTTACCACCAACGGGCTCTCATACACCGAAGCGACCACCGAGGACCTGACCGTCAACGAGCTGTAGTCCACGCTCATCACGCTGTCCTGGGTGTGACCGAGTCCTCCATGGCGCGGAGTCCAGCACCCAGCCCCACCCCGACCAACCCACCTCGCGGGCCAGCACCCAGATCACCCGGAAGATCCGTTCGTTTCCAGGAAGCGGCGCAGGCGCGAGGAAGTCCACCATCGCGTGGACGCACATACGTCATCTCCTCGCCGCCACCGCCACCGATGGCTGCACCACCGGGCCACGGGGCTGTGAACCTGTTCACCAGGAGGGTCAAGCGCCTCGGCACGGCTTACGTGACTTCGCCCAACTACCGACTGCGGCTGCTATCCTCGGAAAAGGATTGCGGCTTAGAGTAGCGCATGACGGCGACTAACAAGCGTTATGGCGAGCGCTTGAGGGAGCGATGGGGGAGGGGAGTCTGCTGAGCGTTAAGGATGTAGCGTGAGTTGATGAAGCTGCAGCTCAGGGCCTATATGTTGTGTTGGTGGGTCGGAGCTGTCGGCCTTGCGGAGCACGTTACGAGCGCCCTGAGCAGCAACGTTCTACGACACCCTAATATGGGGTCCTCCGCTCGATGACGACCTGCAAAAACAGGGCTTGGCAAGCCGCTCACAGTTTGCTAATTTGCAAGCAGCAGGTCCGGGGTTCGAGTCCCCGCAGCTCCACGATGAAGGTGGTTGGTGGTCAGGCCAGCATCGCGGCCAGCGCCACCCCGACCCCGATGGCGCCCGAGGCAGCGGCGATCTGGAGGGCCTTGCGGCGGTCCTGGGCCAGGTCCTGGTCGGCGCTGACCTGGTGCTCGAGGCCGCGGCGGCCGAAGTTGTAGACGCCCCGCCAGCCGAAGTCGGCGCAGAAGCGCTCACGGGCCTGGAGGTAGCCGGCGGCCGCGCCGGCGGCGGGTAGGGCGAGGGTCAGGCGCCAGGCCGGGTGCAGGTCGGAGCGGATCAGGGCCGCGGCCAGGGCGGCGGTGGTGACGACCCCGACGTGGCCGACCCGGCGGCGCATGGCGATCTCGTCCGGGCCGATGTTGCAGGTCCCCGCGACGTACTGGTGGGTCATGGTCGCCCCTTCGACGCGAACTGCCCACCCCGCGGGTCCATCATCTCCTGGCGGCGCGGCCTTCGCATCCGCTCACCTCAGGCGCGGCGGCGGACCCGGGGGCCGATGTTGGCGCGGGCGCGGACCTCTTCCCAGAGCTTCTCGTAGCTGTGGGTGACCCGGGAGCGGGGGGCGAAGACGGGGAGGGGGGCCTGGTGGACCGACATCTGCTCGACCAAGGAGAGGGAGGGGATGACGGTGGTGGCCACGTCCTCGCGCTGGGCGCGGAGCTGCTCGACGACCTCGCGGTGGAGGCGCTTGCGGCCGTCGACCATGCTGAAGAACGGGACCAGGGCCGGCCGCTCCTCCAGCTCGGCGACGAACTCGGTGAGCTGGTCGAGGGTGCGGACCGACAGGGTGGTGGGGATCAGCGGGACCAGCAGGGCGTCGGCGGCCTGGACGACGTTCTCGGAGACCAGCGAGATGCCGGGCGGGCAGTCGACGATGACCACCTGGTAGTCGTCCTCCAGCGGGGCCAGCAGGCGGGCGATGCGCTGGGTCGACCGCTTGGCCGCGTCCAGGACCAGGTCCAGGTTGCGGTAGGTGAAGTCGGACGGGACCAGCTCCAGGTTGTCGAACTCGGTCGGCCGGGCCGCCTGGTCCAGGGAGGTCTTGCCGCGGATGAGGGCCTTGCCGCCGCCCTTGACCCGGGGCCGGATGCGCAGCAGGTAGCTGGCCGCCCCCTGGGGGTCCAGGTCCCACAGCAGGGTGCGGCGTCCGCCCCGGGCGGCCAGGTAGGCCAGGTTGACGGCGGCGGCGGTCTTGCCGACCCCGCCCTTGATGTTGTAGGTCGCCAGGATCCTCACGAGGCCACCATCCCGGTCGTCGCCATGGTCAGGGCGCCGACCAGGCGCTCGACGTCCTGGTCGGTGGTCCACAGGTGGGGGGAGACACGCAGGGCCGAGCCTCTGACCCCAGCGTGCACCCCGGCGTCGGCCAGCGCCCCGGCGACGGCCCCGCGGGCCCGGTCGGGCAGGCCGATGCCGAGCATGTGGGGGACCCGGTCGCTGGTGGTCAGGGGCAGGCCGATGGCCTCGACCTGGCGCTGGATGCGCCCGGTGAGCCGGCCCAGGGTGGCGGCGATGCGCGGGACCTCCCAGTCGAGCAGCTGGCGGAGGGCGGCAAGGGCCATCGGGGTGGTCTCGAAGTGGGTGCGCTGGCCGACGTCGAAGCGGCGCGCCCCCGGCTGGTAGCGGTCCTGGTAGCCGACCAGGGCGGCGAAGTCCTCCGACCCCAGGCGCGAGATCCAGTTCTCCTCCAGGGGGACGCCGTCGCGCCGGTCCTCGGCCACGTACAGGTAGCCGAGGGCGAACGGCCCCAGCAGCCACTTGTAGCCGACGCTGACCAGGTAGTCGGGCCGGATAGCCCCCAGGTCCAGCGGCATCGCCCCCAGCGTCTGGCTGGCGTCGACCACCAGGGCGGCCCCGACCTGGCGGGCCCGGGCGCCGACCGCGGCCAGGTCGACCGCCCCGCCGTCGGTCCAGTGGGCGGCCAGCACCGCCGCCACCGCGGTCCGCTCGTCCAGGGCCTCGACCACGGCCTCGCCCCAGGACTGGCCGTCCTCGCGCTCCACCGCGACCAGGGTGGCCCCGGTGCGGCGGGCGAACCGCTGCCAGGTGTACCAGTTGGAAGGGTAGTCCTCGGCCAGGACCAGGACCCGCTGGCCGGGGTGGGCCTCCAGGTTGGCCGCGGCCACGGCCAGGCCGTAGCTGGTCGCCGGGACCAGGGCCACGCCCTCGGGATCGACCCCGGCCAGCCGGGCGAACAGGGCCCGCCGCTCCTCGACCTCGCTGAACCAGTCCTGGCTGCGGATCCGCCACGGCTGGGCCCGCCGGGCCAGGGCGGCCGCGCCCGCCTCGCCGGCCGCCCGCAGCTGCGGGGCGATGCTGGCGCAGTTGAAGTAGGCGACGTCGGCGGGGATGTCGAACAGCTCCCGCTGGCTCGGCAGGGCCGGCGGGGACGCCGCCGGGCCGGTGATGGGATGATCGCTGGGGGGCATGCGGTAAGTATCCGCCGCCGAGCGACGGGAAGGGAGCCGGGGCCGTGACCGACACCGTGAGCGCAGGGGCCGGGGCGCACGAGGCCGGGCGGCGCGACGCCCTGGGCGAGCGGCTGTTCCAGAGCCTGATCGGGTCGATGGAGCTGGCCAGCATCTGGGCCGGCCTGCGGCTGGAGCTGTACGAGGTCCTGCGCCGGCGCGGGCCGGTGACCGTGGACGAGCTGGCCGAGCTGGCCGGCATCGACGCCCGCTACGCCCGCGAGTGGCTGGAGCAGCAGGCCGTGGCCGGGCTGGTGGACGTCGAGGATGCCGGCCAGGACGCGGCCTCGCGCCGCTACCGGCTGCCCGACCCCCACGCCGACGTGCTCCTGGACGCCGACCACCCGGCCCACGCCGGGGCCACCGCCTGGTGGATCGGCAGCCTGGCCGAGGTGCTCCAGCGCATCCCCGACGTCTACCGCAGCGGCGCCGGCCTGCCGTATCCCGAGTACGGGGCCGACTGCCGGCTGGCCATCGCCAACTTCAACCGGCCCATGTTCGTCAACGACCTGGCCGGCTGGTTCGCGGCCACCCCGGAGGTCCGGGCCCGCCTGGCCGCCGAGGGGGCGCGGGCCCTTGACGTCGGCTGCGGCATCGGCTGGTCCAGCATCTCCCTGGCCAAGGCGTCCCCGACCCTGCGGGTGGACGGGATCGACTCCGACGAGGCCTCGATCGCCGAGGCCCAGCGCCTGGCCGAGGAGGCCGGGGTGGCCGACCGGTGCGGTTCCGGGTGGTGGACGCGGCCGAGCTGGGGGCGGCCGGCGAGGGCGGCTACGACGCCGCCTTCATCTTCGAGGCCCTGCACGACGTGGCCCGGCCGGTCGAGGCTCTGGCCGCGATCCGCGCCCTGCTGGGCGACGGCGGGGTGCTGATCGTGGCCGACGAGAAGGTCGCCGAGACCTTCACCGCCCCCGGCGACGACGTGGAGCGGCTCAACTTCGCCTTCAGCTGGTGGCACTGCCTGCCGGCGAGCCGGGCCGAGACCCCGTCGGTGGCCGCCGGCACGGCCCTGCGGGCCGACACCGTCCGCCAGTGGGCCGACCAGGCCGGCTTCGCCAGCCTCCGGGTCCTGCCCGTCGACCACGTCTTCTGGCGCTTCTACGAGCTCAGCGGCTGACGGTCGAAGCAGAAGCGGCCCGCGCCCGCGCCGGCCCGCGGCGGGTGTCAACGGCTACCAGCGGCCGCGGTGGACGACCTCGTCCAAGGGCCGGCGGGGGCGGGTGGTGGCCGAGCCGCCGGGGCGGTCGTCGGCGGCCGGGTGGCCGAGGGCGACGGCCCCCACCAGCCGCCGGCCCGCGGGCACGCCCAGGTCGCGCAGCAGCGCCTCGGCGCCGTGGAAGACCCCGAACCACCAGGCGCCGACGCCCTCGTCCACGGCGGTCAGGAGCATCAGCATGACCGCCATGGCCGCGTCCATGTCCCAGTAGGGGACGGGCCAGCCGGCCTCGACGTCCATGCCCAGCCCAGCCTTGTCGGGGGCGGCGTAGCGGTCCAGGTAGGCCTGCTTGTCCGCCAGCACCAGCACGAGCACCGGCGGCTCGGCGGTGCTGTAGGGCCTGCCGAAGCGCGGGTCGGTGGTGGCCCGCCAGAAGCCCCGGACCGCCTCCGGGCCCTCCAGGACCAGCAGGTCGAGGCCCTGGCTGAACCCGGCCGAGGGGGCCCGGGTGGCGCTGTGAAGGATCCGCTCCAGGGTCCCGGCGGGCAGGGGCCGCGGGTCGAAGCGGCGCACCATGCGCCGCCGCCGGACGACCTCGCGCAGCTCCACGGCTACTGGGTGGCCGCGGCGGCCAGCTCCCGGACCCGGGGCGCCACGGCCGGGTCGCCGGCGCGCTCCAGTCGCTCCGCCGGCCCCCGCCCCCACAGGAACAGCAACAGGTCGGAGGCGGTGCCGGCGGCGGTGGCGTCGGCCTGGGCGTGGCCCCGGCCGACCTCGACCCCGGCCGGCAGCAGCCGCACCCGCCACTCGCCCTCGGTGTCGGTGGCGTGCAGGTGCAGGGTCTCGCCGCGGCCGCCGACCGGCGCGCCCTCGGCGTGAGGGGTCAGGAACACCTCCAGCAGCTCGGCCACCCCGTCGGCGGCCAGCGCCGCCGGCACCGGCCGGGGGTCGCCGTGGGCGGCCTCGGCGTCGACCCGGTGCACGGCCGTCTCCTGGGCCATGCGCCGGCGCCAGAAGGCGACCGTCTGGTCGGGCCGGTAGAAGGTCCACACCCGGGTCTCGGGGTCGGCGTCCTCCAGCACCGTCACCAGCTCGGCCAGGCCCTGCTGGTACCAGCCGAGCAGCTGCGCCCGGGCCGGCGCCGGCGGCGGCCAGGGGCGCGGCGGCTCGGCCAGGCGGCCGCGGACGATCTCCAGCTTGTGCCGGTGCACCATGCCGGTGTGCAGCACCAGGTCGGCCACCGTCCACCCGTCGCAGGCCGGCACCGGCGGGTCGAGCCCGCGCCCGGCGGCCGCGGCCAGCGCGGCCCCGTCGTCGCCGAGCGCCTGCAGATAGTCGATCTCACCCATCCGGGCAGTCTGCCAGACGGCCGCGACGGCCGCGGCCGGCGCTAGGCTGGCCGCCCACGCGAGAGGAGGTCGCGGGTGACGGGCGAGGGCGGACGGGACGGCGGGCTCTGGGCCATGGCCGACCTGGTGACGCCGATGGCGCTGCGGGTGGCCGCGACCCTGCGGGTCGCCGACCACATCGCCGACGGGCGCCGGACCGCGCCGGCCCTGGCCGAGGCGGCCGGCGCCGACGCCGGCACCCTCGACCGGATGCTGCGGCACCTGGTCACGGTGGGCGTGCTCCGCCGCGACGGCCCGGACGGGTACGCCCTGACCGCCCGCGGCGAGGCCCTCCGGGACGACCACCCGGCCGGCCTGCGCGCCCTGCTGGACCTGGAGCGGGCGGTGGGTCGGGCCGAGCTGTCCCTCGCGCGGCTGCTGCACACCGTCCGCACCGGCCAGCCGGCGTTCCCGGCCCAGTTCGGCCGGCCGTTCTGGGACGACCTGGCCGCCGACCCGGCGCTGGCGGCGTCCTTCGACGAGCAGATGGCCGCCGACGTGACCGCCTGGGCGCCCAACATCGTCGCCGCCTACGACTGGGGGTCGCTGGGCCACCTGGTCGACGTCGGCGGCGGCAACGGGGCGCTGCTGGCCGCCCTGCTGCTCCAGCACCCCCGGCTGCGGGGCACGGTGCTGGACCTGCCCGGCGCGGCCCTGGCCGCCCGCGGGACGCTGGCCGCGGCCGGCCTGGCCGACCGCGCCCACGCCGTCGCGGGCAGCTTCTTCGACCCGCTGCCGCCGGACGCCGGCGGCTACCTGCTCTGCGCGATCCTGCACGACTGGGACGACCAGGCGGCCCTGGCCATCCTGCGGCGCTGCGCCGAGGCGGCCGGCGCCGGCGGCCGGGTCCTGGTGGTGGAGAAGCTGGCCACCGAGGCCGACCCCCGCACCGAGATGGACCTGCGGGTGCTGGCCTGGTTCGGTGGCCGCGAGCGCGACCTCGCCCAGCTCACCGCCCTCGCCGAGGCCGCCGGGCTGCGGGTCGCGGCCGTCCACCCGGCCGCCGCCACCCCGGTGGTGGAGCTGGCGCGCTAGTCCACCTCGGCCAGGGAGCCGTCGAGGTCGGCCAGGGTGATCCGCGCCGGCACCCGGCGGCGGAAGGCGGCCAGGGTGTGGCCCCGGACCCGGTCGATCAGGGGCGGGGTGGCCAGCAGGGCCGGGAGCACCACCCGCTCGGCCTCCAGCACCTCGCAGGCGGCGGCCAGGGCCTCGGGACCGTGGCCGCGGGCCACCCAGGCGGCGCCGTCCAGGCCCAGCTGGCGGGCCTCGGCCAGCTGCTCGGCCAGGTACGGCCGGCCGGCGCGGCTGGCCGCCCGCTGGCTGAGCAGCGAGCTCCGCGGGCCGCCGTTGCCGCGGGTCCGCTCGTAGGGGTCGAGCAGGTATAGCTCGGGCGAGCGGTCGAACAGCACCAGCCGGGCCCCCTCCCTGGTCGCGACCGCGAACGCGGCCTCGCGGGTCGCCCGGTAGGCGGGGTCGAGCCCGTCGTCGGTGGCGGCCAGCACCACCGCCGCCGGCCCCACCCGGTGCCCGACCCCGGCCGGCAGGTCCAGCGCCGCCCCGCCGGCCTCGGCCGCCTCCAGCTCGGCCAGCCGCAGCGGCGGCAGCTCGGCCGGGTCGGCGAACGGCAGCCGGGCGGACGAGCGCAGCTCCTTGCTCGCGAAGGTGATCGCGGCCAGGTCGGCCCGGCAGCGGTCGCAGGTCGCCAGGTGGGCGCGCGCGACCGCCGCCGCCTCCGGCGGGAGCTCGCCGCTCAGCAGCGCCGGCAGCTCGTCCTGGACGTGGCCGTTCATGCAGTGGTCTCCGTGCCGGACGTCGGTCGCGGTTGCCGCCGTCAACGTACACTCCCAGCCAGCATGGCGGAGGGCATCGACCACGAGCTGACCCGGCGCTACCTGGACCGGCAGGTGGACGGCCGCATGGTCGCCCTGATCGACCGCGAGCTGTCCGGGGCCGCGTCGGTCCTGGACGCCGGGTGCGGGTCGGGCCTCTACGGCCCGGCCCTGCGGCGCCGGGCGGCCACGGTGCTCGGCCTCGACCACGACCCGGCCCTGTGCCGCCAGGCCGAGGCCACCGGCGCCTACGACCGGGTCATCTGCGCCCCGGTGGCCGGGCTGGGCGGCCGGCTGGGCCCGGTCGAGGTGGTGTTCTGCAGCGAGCTCCTCGAGCACCTGGCCCCGGAGGAGCTGCGGCCCACCCTCGACATCCTGGAGGCGGCGGCCAGCTCCAAGATGGTCATCACCGTGCCGAACCGCCTGTTCCCCCACGCCCACCTGGACCCCACCCACGTCCTCCGCTACCGCCTGCCCGGACTGCTGGCCGAGCTCGACCGCAGCCGCCGGTTCGCCTACTCCCTGCACCCGCTGGGGTTCGCCGACCACTGGCGCCAGCGGGTGTGGTGCCGCCCGCTGGACGTGCTCGCCAGGCGGTTCGCGGTGTGCTCCCCAACGGTTCTCTATCTGGGGCGGCGGCGGTCGGGTGACCGCTAGCGGGTCGGAGTTGCCGGCGCCGGCCTCGGCCAACGCGCGGGCCCTGCTGCGCTTCCCCGACCGCCGGACCACCTGGGCGGTGGTGGCCGCCGCCACCCTGGCCGCACCCGTCGACCGCCTCCAGGACCGCCTGGAGGCCCTCCACCGCGCCGTCCCCATGACCGGGGCGCGGCTCCGCGGGGAGATCTGGCACCCGGGTCCGCCCCCCGACCCCCTGATCGTCGACGGCGACCCGCTGGCCGCCGCCGACCTGGTCGACCGCTTCGACCTGGCCACCCACCCGCCGCTCCGCGTGGTCGCCGGGTCGGGCGGCCTGCGCCTGGCCGTCGCCTGCCACCACGCCGCCTTCGACGGCCTCAGCCTGGTCGCACTCCTCGCCGCCCTGCTCAACGCCGCCCCGCGGGGGGCGGGGTTCGAGACCGACCCGGCGGAGGCGGGGTTGGAGGCTGCCCCGGTCGGGTCGGGCCCTGCGCGATCCTGGCCAGAGGTGCGGGGGTTGCTGGGGCGGGCGCTGCGGCCGGCGGATCGGGTGGCGGCGTCGCTGGCGCGGCCAGGGCGGGAGGCGCTGGCCGTTCGGGAGGTGGGGCTGGCCGGGGCCGGGGTGGCGGCGCGGGTGGCCGAGGCCGCTGTGGCCGCGGCCGGGGCGCGCAACTCGCGGCTCGGGCGGCCGTGGCGGCGGGTGGGGCTCAACTTCGGCTTGGCCGGTCTCCCCGGCGGGGGTGGGGGTGTGGGGAACTCCTCGCGGTACCGGCGGGTCGACCTACGGCCGGGGGAGCCGGTGGGGCCGGCGCTGGCCGCGGCGCTGGCCAGCCCGAGGGAGCCGTTGGATCAGGTGTGGTCGCCCCGGTGGGGGTGGTTGCTGGAACCGGTGGTGGGGAGGTTCTCGGACTCGCTGCTCATCTCCAACCTGGGGCGGCGTGACGTGCCGGGGGCGGCCCGGCTCGAGTTCTTCCCGGTGGCCAGGGGGCGGTCGGCGGTGGCGGTGGGGGCGGCCGGGCTTCCTGGCGGGCCCTCGACCGTGTCGTTGCGGACCAGGGACCTGACCTCGGAGGACGCCGAGGCGCTGCTGGACGACCTGGTGGCCCGGCTGGTGGCGGACCGCTGACCGCCGCCGTCGTGGCGGCCGGCGACCGCGCCGGCCAGGTAGGCGACCAGCTCGACGGCGCGCATGACCGCGATCCCGGCCGCGACCCCGGGCTCGGCGGCCAGGCGGCGGCGCTGGCGCCAGGCGGCGCGGGCCACCGCCCTGGCCTGGGCGGTCAGCGCGCCCGGGTGGGCGCGGCGGTAGGCCAGCAGGCCGCGGCCGTAGTAGAAGCGCTTGCCGGCCAGGCCGGCGAGGGTCAGGCGGCCCTCGTGGTGGAGGATCAGCCCGTCGGCCAGGGCGATCGGCGCCCCCGAGGCGATCATGCGCCGGTGCAGCTCGGCGTCCTCGGTGCCGGTCAGCCAGACCGCGAACCCGCCGGTGTCGCGCAGGTACCCGGTGCGGACCAGCCTGGGCCAGAGCAGGTCGGGCTCGTCGCGCAGGCAGCGCCGCTCCAGAGCCCGGCAGCGGGTCCAGAACCCCGGGCCGACCGACTCCTCGGGGATGGCCACCCCGACGGCATGGCCGGCCTCCCCGGCCAGGACGGCCCGCTCGACCACGTCGGGGCGGAGCTCCATGTCGGCGTCGACGTAGCAGACCCACTCGCCGGCGGCGTGGTCGATGCCGAGATTGCGCTGGGCGCTGCGCTCCGGGCCGCCGCGCAGGACCAGGTCGGCGTGGCGCCGGGCCACCGCCCAGGTGGCGTCGATCGAGCCGTTGTCGACCACGATCAGCTCCAGGGCCGGCCAGGTCTGGGCGCGGATCGAGCGCAGGCAGGTCTCGATGGTGCGGCCGGCGTCGCGGGTCGGCACCACCACCGACACCAGCGGGGTCACCGCCGCTCCTCCGGCGGGGCGGGCAGCGCCGCGGGCTCCCGGCGGACCGCGGACGCGGGAGGCTCCGGGCCGGCCGCAGCCTCGGCGGCCTCGACCCCGGCCGCCTCGGCCCGGACGTCGCGGAGGATCCCGATGACCAGCAGGGCCAGGCCGGCCCCGGCCAGGTAGTGGGCGACCAGGTTGCCCTCGACGAACCCGGGCCCGACGGCGGCCGCCGCCGGCAGGCCGCGGGCCAGCACGACCAGTGGCACCAGGCCCAGCAGCAGGACGGCGATCACCAGCAGGTCCCTCGGCGCCGGGCGGCTGACCAGGTCGTAGACCACGAACGCGACCCCGGCGACCAGCCCGATCCCGCCACCGAGCAACCACAGCGCCCCCACCAGCAACGCCCGCTCCAGCAGCACCCGCCGGCTCACGACCCCGGCCTCCTCCGGACCGGCCGCCACCCGGCCAGCAGCCCCCCGACCAGCACCAGCGCCGCCGCCGAGACCACGAACGACCAGCGGGCCGTCCGCTGGGGCGCGAAGGCGACCTGGAAGCGGTGGGGGCGGGGGTCGGTGATCCGCCACCCCACCGAGTAGCCGTCCAGCAGCAGCGGCGGCCCCAACGGGCGGCCGTCCATGGTGGCCCGCCAGCGCCGGTCGTAGCCCTGGCCGGCGACCAGGTACCAGGGGCCGCTGGCGGTGCCGGCGCGGATGGTCATGCCCGCCGGCGACCGGTCGGTGACCGCCACCTCCGCCGGGGTCGGCACGGAAGCCGGTCGGGCCGCCGGGGCCGGCGACGACAACCCCAGCAGGTCGAGCAGCCAGCCGGGGCTGGAGCGGACCCGGTGCTCGCCGCCGGCCAGCCGCAGCGAGCCGCCGCAGCCGCGCACGGGCAAGGCCTCGCCGGCGGCCAGGTCGGCGACGGTGCCGGCCAGCTGCGCCTGCAGCGGCTCGCCGTCGACGGTGGCCAGCCGCACGCAGCCCCGCAGGCGCCGCTTGCCCGGGGCGGCCGGGATGCGGGCCCGGCCGGCCCGCAGCTCGCTCACCCGCACCTGGCCGCCCAGCCCGGTCACCTTGTCGATGGTGAGCCGCAGCCGCCGCACCCTGGTCGCCGGGAAGTCGACCCGGGTCTGCCCCTGCCTGAGGTTGACCAGGAACGGCTTGCCGTCGTTGACCGAGACCTCGGCGGCGGTGATGGCGTCCACCCCGACCAGCCCCTCGGGCACCGACTGGAGGACGTCGACGTGGTCGAGCCGCTCGCCGGGCAGGCGCAGCTCGATCCACTCGCCGGGGCCGCGGCCGTCGGGGACCCAGGCGCTGTCCGGTTCGCCGTCCAGGGCCTGGGAGGCGCGGGCCCCGACCGCGTCGAAGAAGCGGGAGGAGGAGCTGGCCACGACCCGGCCCGAGGCGCCGGCGAGCCGGTCGACCACCGGGTCGGGCAGGCCCGGCCCGGCCGCGGCCAGCCCGCTGACGGCGAAGTCCCACGCCGCCGGCAGCCACAGCTCGCGGTCCAGCACCCGCTCCTCGTCGTGGAAGCGGTTGCCGGCCTCGCCGGCCGCCCTGGTCAGGACCACGTCGATCGGGGCCGCGTCCAGCCGGGCCCGGTCGGCGGGGGGGAGGTCGACGGCGAGCTTGCGCAGGGTCTGGGGCAGGCGGGCGACCTGGCGGACCTGGACGCCGGGCACGCCGATCTCCCAGAAGCCGACCGGGTTGAGCCCGACCCCGCGGACCTGGGTGATCTCGACGGTGACGGTGGAGGTGGTGGCGTCGGGGACGTCCACCCTGACCTCGGGCTCGGCCGGCACCGGGACCTCGACCGCGCCGGCGTCGACCCGCACCCGCACCCCGGCGACCTGGACGCCGTCGGACTGGACCGGGCGCAGGACGACCTCGCCCACCTCGACCGGCTTCTCCAGCCGCAGGGTGATCGACTGGCCGACCGCGCCGCCGAAGTCGCCGGTGGTCCAGGCGGTCCGCCGGTCGCCGTCGAAGGCCAGCTCGGGCTTGCCGAACGGGGTGGCGGTGAGCAGCGAGCCCGACCCGGTGGCGGTCACCGAGGCCGCCCCCTCCAGACGGGTCACGGTCTGGGTGTCGGGGTCGCCGAACAGGCTCAGGGTCGACGTGGGCAGGGGCTGGTCGGCCCGGAGGGTCGGCGAGTAGTTCTGGCCGGTGCGGAAGCTGCCCCAGGCCCGCCGCCGGTTGCTGTCGGTGACCACCACCCGGGCCCCTTCGGCCACCGAGGCGGCCAGCTCGTCCGGGGTCACGGAGCCGAGCAGCCGAAACGCCGGCTCGCCGGGGGCCAGCCCCAGCCTGACCAGCGACGGCAGGGCGAAGCTGTCGCCGTCGACCAGCATCGCGCCCCGGGCCGGCTCGGCCCGGACGATCGGCCGCGGCCGGGCCACGGCGTAGCGCTGCAGCGGGGGCAGGGCCGCGTCCTCGAGGGCCTGCTCGGGCCGGTAGAAGTCGGAGACCGGGGCCACGGTGTGCTCGCCCGGGTCGCCGTAGGACGAGACCAGCGGCAGCGACGGGTCGTCGGCCAGGCCCTTGGCCACCACCGACGGCCGCGGCCCGCCGAAGGCCTCCCAGCGCTGGTCGTTGCGGACCACCACCTCGGCCACGCCCAGGTAGCGGGCCATGGCCGCCACCACCTCGGGGTCCGGCTCGCCGGTGCTCAGCGGCAGGTCGAGGGCGGCCAGGAAGTTGGTCTGCTCGAACGAGCCGTTGGGCACGGTGGTCCGGACGACCGACGGCCGCGACAGCAGCGACAGGTTGACGTCGTCGGGCCCCTCCATGCCCCAGCGGTAGGCGGCGTTGCTGGTCCCGGGGGCGAGCATGACCCGGGTGTCGCCCGGCCCCCGGTTGACGTCGGCGGCCAGCTGCCGCCAGTAGCCGGGGACCTGGTAGCGGATCGGGTACAGCCCACCGGTCCAGGCCGGCAGCACGGCCACGGCCACGACGACCGCGACGGCGGCGGTCACAGCCCCCCGCCAGGGCCGCTCGCGCCCGGCGGAGCGCCGGAACAGCTCGGCCGCGCCCAGACCGAGCAGCAGCGTGTAGGCCAGGGCGACCAGCGCCCCGGCCTTGTTGGTGGTCCGGAAGGCGATCGCCCCCGGGACCCGCTCGAAGGCGGCCGACAGCAGCCGCCCGAACGGCGAGGGGGCGTTCGGCGGGAACAGCCCGACCATCACCGGCACGGCCACGGCCAGCAGCAGCGCCGCCAGGGCGCGGGCCCTGGCCCTGGCCAGCAGAGCGCTGGCCGCGGCCAGGGCCGGCAGCAGGAAGCTGGCCGCCACGGCCAGCGGGTTGGTCAGGTAGGCGGCCGCGCCGGACATGGCCAGCCGGCCGTCCTGCTGGAAGTACATCACCCAGAAGCCGAGCAGCCGTAGGGTCTCGGCGTAGGACGAGGTGCTGGCCACGTTCTCGGGCTGCTCGGTGAAGGCAGCCACGGCCTCGCCGGTCTCGCCGGCCATGGCCGCCGGGACCAGCCAGTACAGCGACACCAGCAGGGCCAGCAGGGCGCAGCGCAGGGTCGGCCGCAGCAGTCCGGGCCAGGGCGTCCGCTCGGTCAAGCGGCTGTACAGCAGGTAGCAGGGGACGGCCAGGCACATGAACAGCGCCACCACGCCGGCGTTCATGCCTGTCATCAGGAAGAACACCAGGGCGAAGGCGGCCGGCCAGCGCCACGACGCCGGCGCCCGGACCGCCCTGGCCAGGGCCAGGAGCAGCCAGGGGAGCAGCGCGTAGGGCACCAGCACGGGGGTGGTCGCCCCGGCCACGACCACGTACGGGTTGGCCACGTAGACGGCGGCGGCCACCACCCGCCCGGCCGCCGAGGAGCGCTCCCCGGCCAGCAGGTGGAACAGCCGCACCGCCCCCCAGCCGGCGACCAGCAGCAGCAGCGTCCGCCAGACCCGCAGCAGCAGCCAGGCGGGCATTCCGAGGGCGTCGATGGCCGACACGGCCAGGCTCACCGGCAGCAGGCCGGTCTGGAAGTTCGGCTGGCCGAGGTGCGGGTCGGGGTCCCAGGTGGATAGGGTCCTGGTTAGGGTCCGGACCGGGGCCAGGTAGACCTCCGGCTTGGTGTCGGGCGTGAACCAGCCCTGGCTGGCGCCGATGACCACCGTGGCCACCAGCAGACCGAGAACCAGGTAGGCGACCGCCTCCCAGCCCAGCCTCGGCGCGGCGTCGCGCTCGGCGGCGGTCTGCTCGGGTGGCTGGACGCGGACCAGGTCGCTGCTCACGGGACCGCCGCTGGTGGGGAGTGGGCGAGTCGCCGGTGCAGCAGCAGCCAGCCGGCGACGGCCAGGGCCGCGATCACGGCGAGGGCGGCCCCGGCGACCTGGCCGACGCTGCCGTGCAGGGGGCCGGCGATCAGGGCGACCTCGGCGACCAGGGCGACCACCACCGCCCGGCCCATGCGGCGGTCGCGGGTGGCGATGCCCTCGAACAGCAGCAGCTGCACCAGGGCCAGGCCGGTCCCGAGGGCCGCGAACACCGGCAGCAGCGGCCCCAGCCCCTCGTAGCCCCCGCCGAGCACGGGCACGATCAGCCCGACCCGGTCGGCCACGGCCAGCCCGCCGGCCAGCAACCCCCCGAACCCGGCGATGAGCAGCGCCGAGCCGCCCAGCAGCCGCCGCGGGTCGGTCGCCCCGACGAGGCGGGGGAAGATCACCGTGACCACGAACTGGGGCGCCCAGAAGGCGATCTTGGCCACCACCGCCCCCAGCGCATAGCGCCCGGCCGCCGCCCGGTCCAGGTAGTGCCGGGCCAGCAACACGTCCACATTGGCCAGCAGGAACAGCCCCAGCAGCCCGGTCGTGGCCCCCCCGACCTCCCGCCACCACGTCGAGCTCGGGCGCGCTGCTGCCACCCCTTCCGGGCCCGCTGCAGCCGCTCGCTGCGGCGGTGGGGCCCCACTCGGGAGGGTAGCCGACCCCGAGGGTTGGTTCCCGCGGCTGTCCACAGCCCCCTGCCCCGAGGGTTGATTGCCGCGGCGGTCCACGGCCCCCCGCCGCGGCGATCCGGGCGCCGGGGCCGCGGCCCCCGACCCTCGCGCGGCGAGGCGGAGGCCGGCCAGGGCGGCGAGGAGGCCGCCGGCGGCCACGCCGGCCATGGCGCCGCTGATGCCGAGGCCGGCGGCGACCAGGGCCAGGCCGACGGCCAGCTTGACCCCGGCCCCGGCGAGCAGGACGGCGGCCAGGGCGCCGAACCGCTCCCGACCCTGAAGCAGCCCCTGGACGGCGAACAGCAGGGGGGTCGGCGCCAGCGCCAGGGCCAGCCACAGCACCGGCACGGCCGAGTCGAGGTGCAGGAACAGCACCAGCCCGGGGCCGATCGCCACGGTGAGCAGCGCCAGCGCGAGCCCGGCCCGCCCGACCAGCCACCTCACCCCGGGCCAGGAATCGCCGCTCGGCGCCCGGCCGGACCCGGCGAGGGCGACCCGCCGGGCCACCACCGCCTGGAGGGCCAGGCCGGGCACGCTGCCGACCAGCACCAGGGCGAGCAGGGCGGCCAGGGCGCCGTAGGCCTCCG